>Ga0334899_1000042_pt1 | contig 200392 bp, 156 predicted proteins | sample GraSluR3_MG_FD_207219 | JGI IMG/M metagenome (GOLD analysis project Ga0334899, IMG submission 207219) | Sludge microbial communities from methane-producing bioreactor in Wageningen University, Netherlands - Granular Sludge_8_08-R3 | ecosystem: Engineered > Bioreactor > Anaerobic > Unclassified...
CTTCAATATTCACCATAGATGTTTCTTTTTTGTTATCATCTCTATATATACGGTCAAATCTATGTACAGTGATAACCTCCGAACTTATTACTTTAGCTCTAATCCATATTCTTAGTACTGCACTTTTTTCAATCCCCTCGCATGGTATCGATATAGCAGAATATAAATTCGTAACATCATTGATTTTGTCACCAAACAATTGTAAAGCATAAGATGCTTCATGAAGTTTTCTGTCCAATTCTTCATCTTGTCCCAAAAATGAACGAATATATCTGCTGTTAATTAATGCATATTCAGCAAAGTACTGAGGCATGGTATGCCAGGCATACCATGCAAGATATGCTATTCTATTAGCTTCTTCTTCGGGTATTGCTAATAACGTCTCTACAAATACATTATGCGGTCTTTTATTCGTATCTTGAAATTTTTCGTATAACTCTTTATAAAACTCATAATCTCTTCGAAACAAGTACTCAATATCTTCCGAAATGTCTTCCGGTAATTCGGCATGTACCAGTTTCTCGGGCATATATATATCGCGGTCTAGTTCTTCTGCAAACAGAAAACATACTACTGAAAGCAGAAGCAATAGAAGTAATTTTTTCATCACATTCCTCCAATTTTTTTCATCTGTATTAGATAAGGGATTATTATCTCCTTTGCTTTATCGTATGATATCTTTTCCCCGAATAGATCACGAGTCCAAGGTTTTTGATTTTTACCAAAACCTGAATATTTTCTAAAGTAATCCCGAGTATGAACTATCTCATCTTCGATTAACATACATGAGATCAGCGGGACAGTTGGAAATACTAACGGATAGTAATAATCCCCATTTTTCGGAATTGCATTAATGCTGGTTAGCCATCTTATGGGAAGCAGGTATTCTTTGTTTTCTACTAATAATTCTTGAGATTCTGTGTATACTATCGGACCGGTATAATTACATTCTATCGTCAGCTTATCATACGGAAACAAACCACTTATATCTTCCACAATTTCGATATCGACAAATGATGTAAGCCTTTTTTCTCTACCTTCTCGTTGATACCGATCAAATCTTCGAACTCTCAGAGTGTCAGATTTTAGCACCTTAGCTCTTACCCAGATATGCATTAATATTATTGATTCATTTTGGCCTTCATTTGCTCTTTGTCCATAAGAGATATTACTTGCTGTAAAAATATTGAATACCTCATGCTTTGTTAGTCCAAATGTTTTTACTAAATAAGATTTTTCATGTATTTTTTCATCCAATTCTTTATCTTGTCCTAAGAAAGAATAAATACCCCGACCGTTAAGTAAAGCATATTCAGCAGAATATTCGGGCATTATATATCTTGCCAATCTGCTTAGATAGGCCAATTTTCTAACTTTTTCAATATCCATTTCTTCAAATATTTCTCTTTGGATAGTAGTAATTTTTTTTTCTGATTCTTGGCTTCTGCGATGAATTTCTAGACACATCTCATAATTACTACGAAAAAGGAATTCCATATCTTCCGAAATGTCTTCCGGTAATTCGGCATGTATCAGCTTCTCGGGCATATATATATCGCGGTCTAGTTCTTCTGCAAACAGAAAACATACTACTGAAAGCAGAAGTAATATAAGTAATTTTTTCATCTCTTCACCTCCAGGATAGTGAGCTTCGCATCTTCGAAAGAGAAAAAGAAGATGTTATCATCGGTAATCTCTGCTATTTCGAAAATACCGAAAAGCACAGAGAAATTATCTTTATCATTGATCAAGGTTTTAATCTCTTTAGTTCTTGGAGCAACTCGTCGAACTAGATAGAAATCTTGGAATTCATGAATATCAGAAAATCTATCACGAAGTTCAATAAGTGTTCCATCTCTTCTCATGCTACTCAATGTATAATAATCGTAATCTTTAGTTATTCTGTTTTCTTCGATATTTATTCTTTTTATATAATTCTTTTGTCTTGCCGTATTTCCAATAATTAATTCATCAGAATTAATAAAAGAAGCCAATCTAGCTCTTGGATATTTTCCCATTAGATTCCCACTATGATCAAATACAAGAGTCTCCCTCATATTACCAAACGCGACATAGTTATCATTAAAATAGATGCTTTGCTGAATTACATTATATGAATATATTGCTCTTTCTTCATACTTATACTCATTGATCGTTTTTAAGTTTCCAGCCTCAATTTCGTTAAAAACAAGTTTTCTGTCAGTAACATTACATACAACGAATAAATTATCTTGGATGAAAACGGGATACATACCTTTTTCAGGGAAATCGGGTCTATCATACTCAATCTTATTACCTTTACGATCGTAAATGAGCAATCCAAACGGATCAGGACTGTGGGGACCAAACATTTCATAAAAATAACTACCGCCCGGTGAAGTTCGTAAGTCTTCATGTCTCAATTCTTTGGTAAACAATAGATCGCCATGATTATCTAAAACGATGTTCTCTACCTTACCTTCAACTACTTGCCAAAACACAATAGCTTTCGCATTATAAGCTATAGAAGAGATAAGTAGATTCTTTTTATCTTCTACTATATATTCCCACTGTTTTTCTCCTTTTGAATTGAGAAAATGGATATAAATTTTTTCATTTTTTTCAATTAAAGCCACGATATCTCCCGTATCTTTTGCCACGGCGAAATCTCTGGCAACGCCATCGAGTTGGATCTCCTTTTCGATCCGGTAATCCGGCAGATATTCTGTTATAAATTCATCCAAGCTTAATTTCGGGATCTGTGCTTGTGCTCCTGCTATCATTATGGTTGCTGATATCAGCAGAATGGTTAATATTATTTTTTTTCATTTTCTACCTCCGATTCTGTACTTTCGGTACCATTTACGATGAAAAGCAGAGATAGTTTTGCCATCACCGGAAACTTCTAAATGTGTAGCACTTGTAGAACCACCGCGAAGTTTAGGTCCAACTGTCTCGGATAGTATTACTTCTTCTGTCTCGTAATTTACTATATATAATCTATTTGAGATAATAGTAGCGATAATAGGATGTCCGATGTTAGCGATAGCTTTCGTTACTCCTGGTAATCCGCCTAAGTTATGTTTAATTTCGATATTTTCCAGATCGATAACCAAATTCCCAACGCCGGTACCTACCAATGCAACAGATTCATCTTCACTAAAACGTACTGCACCGATACCCCCAACTTCTTCTTTTAGAACAAGTTCGGTATCTTTGAATAAATACATATAAGATTCACATTGCATAATGAAATACCTGCCACTATCACTATACACATTTGGACTCGGAATCTCGGTTCCCTCAATATCATAAGACTTGATGAAATTTGACCTTTCATCATAGAAAAATACTCTGGCGCCTAGTGGGAAACTATGATAATTCTCCGGTTCGATATTACGGTTTTCTGTTGCTGCAATTGCAATATTTCCATTTAGTGAAAGAACAGTTGTTAGTACATATTCGCCGAGTCTTAGAAATTGCAAGGATTCCTCCTCATAAAAGGGTCCGATTTTTTTTATTGTCATATCATTATGGAGTACATGAAATTCTTGATTTGATATTCTATACGTAAGGACACCATTATCGTTTATTTTGCCTATACTAAATGCAAAAGGGTATTTTGATGGATAGTCTTTTTGGTATTCTTTAGAAAAAGAGTAAACCAACTCGCCATTTTTCTTGTGGATAAAACAAGTATGCTCTTTTTCACCGAATTCTTGTTGAACAAAATATTCTCCGTATTTAGAAACATAAAGGCTCAAACTGTCGTTACCTACTCTGGTAGGGTTCAAATTGTTGTCAAAAGAATATCTAATATTTGGCAATCCACCTCTCGGAGAAATAGGTAATGAAACTATAGATAAAGTGCCACTATCCCTCAATTCAGGTTTTGTTAAACGAACGAACTTTACACTTTTGTCAAAGTCATATTCTTCGATTATCTCGTGATTATACATTGCTTCTTTTGAACGCACATTTTCTATTCTTCTCAATTCCGGTATATCTGCCATCAAAACTGTTCCTAATGCAATAAGCAATAGGATTAGGAATAATTTAATTTTCATCTCTCTTCCTCGTTTATCAGATGTTTTCATCTCTCCTCCCTTACCAGATAAAAGGAAACCGGACAAACTAAATAAATCATCAAAGCATCAACCGGCTTCCCCATGATCCGGTTAATTATCTTAGAACTCGAAGTTATAGTTTGCCAATACGTTGTCAAATACTTTTTCCATAAGATCCGTAAGGTAAGTTGCTAACTTGCCCTACTTTGCTCCACCTTCCATCATCTATCTTCTTGCTTTGGCATCGTAAATTCCCGACTTTACCTTATAAACGCCGTGAACGGCGTAAAGATGCTATCTTTATAAATAAATACCAGCCCTGAAGGACTGGTCTATTTTGAGGAGACTAATCAACAAATTAACCAATTAACCAATCAACATTATCTTGCTATTCTTGCACCAACTCACACTTCGATACGCTCCGGCTTACGCCGAAGCTACTCAGTGTGACAAGTTTCTGATCTCTAAACCCTCAACCCTAAACTGCATCCCTGTCCTCCGTAGCCTCGGCGAAGGAGGATTGCTTTTCTTCCAATAAAATTCCATGAGTATCGGTGAATAAAATCATCAATTCATTTCTTTCTGTTTTTCCGAAGACAAGATGATATGTTGTCCTACTCTCCATGCTCTTATTAAATTAGCAAATCCCTATTCTCTACCAGCTGTCACCCTGAGTGATTCCGACTTGTCGGAATTGTATCGAAGGGTGAGAAGTAAAACACCACACTTACTAAGCTCACACTTCGATACGTCCTGCACCTACTTTCTTTTTTCTTAGTCGGTATAGCTGGGAAAGTAGGTGCAGGACTACTCAGTGTGACATGTTCTATTCTCTACCATCTTTCTTCTATCTTCTATTTTCTTTCTGCCTACTGTATTCTGTATTCCGTATTCTGTATTTTGGCTTGTGACCTCTAAACCCTAAACTTCAGCTTGCTTCTCTTCCACAACTCAACGATTCAACGATTGAACGATTCAACAAATTAACCAATTAACCAATCAACATTATCTTGCTACTCTTGCACCAACTCACACTTCGATACGCTCTAGCTTACGCCGAAGCTACTCAGTGTGACAAGCTTCTGACCTCTAAACCCTCAACCTTAAACTCTAAACATCATCCTTGTCCTCCGTAGCCTCGGCGAAGGAGGATTGCTTCTCTTCCACTATTTCCAAATTACTCCTACAGCAAAATCAATGCTTGACAGAAAATGGAGGCATAGCAGATTAATTTTAAAATTATAAAGGTGGGATTTTAATATGGGAAAAGGAGACAGAAAAACAAAGAAGGGTAAGATCTGGCGAAAGAGTTATGGTAAAAAACGACCTCATAAGGTCAAAAAACAAGAAAAATAACTTTATTACACATTTTGATACAATTATCCTACTCTGCAACCTTGTTCTACCGAAATACGGTGTTTACAATGGTTCATGTATGCATGCTTAATCTCTTTCTATAGCAAGAGATTAACTTGCTGTAAACCGAATGAATAAATCTGTCGGATTTTGAAAAGTATTCAGAATTTGAATAACCTACATTTTCGGTTGCTCAATCTCTTTAATAATAACAAATTTCTTCCGAACATCCGATACAAACTCAAATTCAGGTCTCTAAAGAATAATCAATACATTTTATCCCAAATTATCCTACAAAATAATAGATTTCGGAATAATAATTGCTACAAATATGTAACAGTGTTAAATAAATAGGAATGGGGGTATGAGCGTGAAGCAGATACTGAGTTTGATATTCACTATAATCGCTGTATCTTTATTAGCTCAGAGTCCGAATATCCAAGCTGATATAGTTGAAAATGAGTTATTGATCAGATTTGAATTTCCGGAAGGTTATCATCAGGAACTGCAAGAGGATTATTTTTACATCAATATCGAGCCGGTCGAGGGATTGGAATTTGGTCCCACTATCTATCCTGAAGGTGTAGAAAGTGAATTTGGCTACATAGCATATTACGATGAAGCTCTATTGCGGCGTGAGATAGAGATAATCTCCGCTCTCCCCGATGATCTAAACAACCTCACTGTCTTAGTAGGCTATCAGCTTTGTGAAGATACCGGAGCATGTCTATTCCCCGAAGAAGAGACTTTGACAGTTGATTTCACCATCAGCAAAGCTATGCTGCCACCGAGTCAAACGATCCCGTTGGTCACAATTTTACAATATCTCCTCATGGCATTTATCGGAGGTATCCTGCTCAATATCATGCCTTGTGTGCTGCCGGTATTATCCATACGAGCTTTGAATATTGTAAACCAAAGTCATCAAGATCGGAGAATGATCCTAAAAAACGCATTTGCTTATACGGGTGGGATCCTTACTTCCTTTATTATCCTCGCTGCTATCATTATAATAATAAAGATATCCGGCGAGTTGATCGGTTGGGGCTTTCAGTTTCAGAACATTGGTTTTGTACTAGCCCTTATCATCCTAATCTACCTTTTTGCTCTTTCCCTCTTCGATGTATTTCTGATTCAACCTCCCGGACTGCAGGCAGCTTCCAAAGTATCTAACAAAACCGGATTTTCCGGCTCTTTCGTTAGCGGTATTTTTGCCGTACTATTAGCCACACCCTGCACAGCGCCTCTGCTAGGAGCAGCTTTGGGATTTGCCTTTACCCAACCGCCACTGATGATCTTGGGTATCTTTATACTGATCGGGTTCGGAATGGCTCTGCCTTTCGTTATTTTAGGTTTTAATCCCAAAATCATCCAAGCTTTGCCCAAACCGGGAGAATGGATGAATACATTCCGCCAAGCAATGGGATTCTTACTGGTGTTTACCACGATCTATCTCTTGCGAACTTTATACTTTCTTGTCGGTGGTATGGGCATATTGAATGTGTTGCTTTATTTATCTATACTAAGCATTGCCGCTTGGTTATATGGTAAATATGTGAAACCGATATACCCCAGAAGAAAACAATGGACATTCGTCATCATTGCCCTCGTTATCGCTATCTTACCTGCTTTTCATCTGTTGAGTTTCAATAGTGCCGAGTTTAGTGAACAAGGTTCGGAATATTCTGCTCGATCAAGCTGGCAGGAATTTTCTCCCGAATTGGTAGCAGAACTGCGCTCTCAAAACCTACCAGTCTTCATAGACTTTACAGCAGAATGGTGCACGACATGCAAAACAAACCACGCTCTCGTACTCCATACGGAAGAAATAGAATCCGCTTTCCGAGAAAACAACGTGCAATTGCTTGTCGCTGATAATACTCGCAGAAACCCAATCATCGATAGTTGGTTACAAAGATTCGGACGAGCCGGTGTTCCTTTATATATTCTGTACATACCCGGGGAAAATGAACCGGTTATCCTACCTGAAATCATCACAAAACAAATGATATATGAGACCTTAAAACTGATACCTGAAGGAGAAAACCGATGAGATACATATTACTGATTTTGCTAATAATAACACTTTTCGCATGCAATAGATTCGATAACACTTTCGAGCCTCCCGCAGAGCATGAGATCGAAGTTTTCTTCTCCGCTTTTACTACTGCTTTGCAAACTCAGGAGGTGGAAAATGTCATGGCTTATTATCACCCGGAGTATCTCAATGGAAACGATGATTACAATAGTGTACAAAATTTTTACACAGACCTTTTAGAAAATGACGATCTCCAAATAACTACAGAGTTATTAAACTATCAGGACTTTCCCAAAATAGACTGGCAGTTAACTGTGATGCAAGCTCAGAGCGTTATTATAGATTCCACTGTTAACGATTATCTCATACCGGATAATGACAGTTACCTCTTTTATGGAGATCAGCTCATGGATAACGATAATCAAGTTGTATTGGTAGAACTGGCGACAGCTACCTGGTGCCCTTCTTGCCCCTATGTGGAATCTGCATTAGATGAGCTAAAGACCGTGCTGGGCAATCAATTTCATTACATCGAATATCATTACCAAGATCCGCTGGAAGTACCCGGCAACGGTGAGATCCTAAATTACTACAATATCACCTCCATGCCACGTGCTATCATTCAAGGACAGCTAAGCTTGACTCAGGATGGGAACAATACGACAGCGCTCTATCAGAGTGCTATCAATCAATTCACCGATCAACCTGCCCTTGTTTTCTTATCCGGTTTCGATGGGACGATCGTTGATAATCAACTAAACGGTTCTATAGATATCGAATTGGACCAAACGTTATCCAAAGAGAATCTCTACCTCCGCTATGCTTTGGTACAGACAGTTACCGAATATACAAATTATGCCGGCGATGCATGTAAACAAGTCGTGATCGCTCATGATAAAACTCCGGTTACTATTCCCGATTTAACCGGTGCTCAACAGTTTATCCTCACACTACCGGAATCTTACCCGGATAATGTGAAACTTTACCTGTGGCTACAGACTATGGAAGAGATCTATGATCCCGAAACTTGCAAAGTATATAATGCAATAGAAGAAGAATTACCAAACAGGAGATAAATTATGCGGTATATTATGATTGGACTTATCCTTATCTTTAGTATTGTTGTCTCAGCTGAATCTTTAGCTCCCGATTTCAGTTTGCGAGATTTAGATGGAGCCTTATTCAATTTGGAAGAGAATCTGGGCGACAAGCTTGTCCTGATTGATTTCTGGGCTACTTGGTGCTCACCATGTATGCGCTATTTACCAAAACTGCACGAGATCCAAGAGCTATTTATCGAAGAATTATTGTTGGTAACTATCTCTATCGACAGACCGCGAAATCACAGTGATGTCAGACGGGTGATTCGTTCCCAAAACTATGATTTCATTACTTTACTCGATCCTAACGGAGAAGTACAGCGGCAGTATAATGTACGCACTGTCCCCCACACTTTTCTCATCGATAGAGAAGGCAGAATAGTCTATGACCATTCCGGTTACAGACAGGGAGACGAAGAAGCGCTAGTAGCTAAGATCAGAGCTTTGTTGAATAATGGAGAATCCGAATGAGATATTTTTGCTTATTGATCGTGCTTCTGTTTTTCTTAAATTTGTCCGGAGAAGTAACATTTTACGGCACCAACGACATCCAATATACATATAAATATGCGCCGGATAGTCTGAATCACTATTTTGAAAATCGCTTCTCTTTTACGATGAATTATAGAAATCTCACTTTCGGTAACACCTTTATTGCTGAACTTCCCAAATATGACCCTTATACGGGTATCGAACATTTGGATGCAAGCGATCTCTCTTATAGATGGGATGAGAGGTATCTGTCCTATTCTATGGGGGCATTGAATATCACTGGCGGTATGTTTGAGGAGACTTTTGGCTCAGGCATGATGTTCAGTTCATACTACGACAGAGAGATAGATCATGATACCAGACTTACCGGTGGTGTTATCAGAATAAATGAACGCAACTGGCATATGAAAGCACTATATGCTGCTTTACCAAACGAAAACCGAGAGGATAGATCGGATATTGCCTACGGTGTAGATATCGAGCGTACTTTGTGGGGCAGATTATCAGTAGCAGCTTCAGCGATCTCATACAGACATAGTCATATCCTCACCAGCCGATATAACCAACTTAATCTCTATGGCGGCAGGCTATCCTATTCGTTGCCGAATTTTGCCGATCTTCATGCCGAGTACGCCATTATAGACGAAGATAATGCAGAGTTTACACCGCGAGAAGGACATGCTATTTATGCTGATCTAAATTTGTATATTTCTGACTTTACTATCTCCGGTGCTTATAAGAACTACAACCGTTTCGATCTCAGGTTAAACGATCTTCCTATGGTTAATAACACGGAAGAGCCACTTTCCGAAGCTGTAATCCCCGGATATGATGATGAAGGTGTAATGGCTTCAGTTCAATATAACCCCGGTTTTAGATCTCAATACAAGCTCAGCTATGCAGAAGGTTGGAACAATGATTTCTCTATCCGCCAAAACGATCTATATCTGAACTATAGATTCATGCATCGGGATTACACGATCAACACCGAATATACCCATTTCGAAAGACTGGAAAAAGAGATCAATCGTTGGGAAAAGATCCTAACTCCAGCCGTTTCAGTAGATTTTATTATTGATGACAAGCCTATCCATTTATATCTCGATCATGAGGTCAAAGAGAACAAGAAGAGCCAGGAGCTTACCAGAATTTTCCAACCCACATTCCAAACTGACATTGAGTTCGATGAATTAGCTGTCACACTAATCCTCTCCTATCCCTATGAGGATTTTGATACGTTTTTTGATAATAAATTATGGCTTGGTGTAGAGCTGAGCCGCTATATTTACACAAATACCCAGATTAGATTATTTGCAGGACAAGAAAGAGGCGGCAAAGTATGTCGCCAAGGTGTATGCAGATATCAAGAACCGTTCGAAGGGTTACGGTTGAATGTAATGACGGTGTTTTAATTATGAAAAAGATTATTAGGAGCAAATATGTTGAGAAAGATCATGATATTGCTACTCCTTCTATTTGTTGCGCAGGTATTGTTTGCCGATCTTACCGGCTATCCGCGCACGGTATTGGGAGAGCTATTTACCACAGCAGGATGCGGGCCCTGTCCCGATAGCTACGCCGGTCTGGCTGTAGTTCATTCTCGCTTGGATTATACCGAGTTTATTAGTATCCGCTATTACTCTCATTGGGGACTATACGGTTCTCCTGAGATACAGGAAGTATTCGATTATTATGGAGTGGAATCTACTCCACATGCAATTTTTAACGGTATTTCGGAAGTGGTAGGCGCCGGTCCGGAGATCGTCTCCGGCGGACCTTATTTGGCAGCCGTTGATACACTCATAACTAAAGTATCACCATTGAAGATGGAGATCTCATCTTTCGATCAAGACAGTGGAGATTTTAGCGTGGATGTAACCATGCTTTCACCTGATGTTCACATTGATGACGCATCTATACGATTTGTACTTGTGGAAGACGATCTCACCACTCTTCATACCAAAGCAGTAAGAAGAGTAGTTAGCGACTCATTCAATATCTCAGGACAGAATACTACCCTGGATTTTTCTGACAGTTTCGATTTGGATGCCGCGTGGGTAAATGCCAATCTGAACATGGTAGCATTTGTTCAACAGCATGATTATGTAATCGTTCAAGCGATCTCTACATATCCGACCCCGGATTATAAGCTTCGCCCGATGGTACCATTTTCACAAGTAATTACCGGACCGAGTACCGGCATGTATGAGACGGATTATTTCGCCCTGATCAACTTTGGACTGGAAGATGATTATACCATCGAACTAATCGTAGAAAATTCACCGGAAGGTTGGACGATTACCTATTGCGATCAGAATAATTGTTATATAGGACCGCATGAGTTTTCTCTGGGAGAAGGTGAATACGAATTTTTCGGAGCAACCGTTATGCCAAACTCAGAAGGTACTGCCTATTTCAAATTCCAAATCACTTCAGCAAATTCAGATTCAGTATACTATGTACATTTTACTTACCATGCCGAAGAGGTTAGCTCTGATGAGCCCGTGGTAAAAAGCCAAGCTATCTTGCATCAGAATTTTCCCAATCCATTCAACCCTCAAACTACTATCAGTTTCCAAATACCGGAGATTTCCGATGAAGTAAACTTAGAGATTTATTCTATCAACGGTAGATTTATCAAAAGATTCAACAATATACCGATAACAAATAATGAGGGAAGTGTAGTTTGGGATGGTAGAGACCACCGGGATGAAATTGTATCGAGTGGCGTTTACCTTTATAAATTGTCATATAATGATCATATTATGAGCAAAAAGATGCTCTTAATAAAATAAGGAGAACCAAAAAGGAGGGTCAGAAGCCTATGCTAAAGTATTTATTATTACTAGGACTTCTCTTGGTGGCTACATTTGCTATGGCGACGCAGATGTATGTCGTGGGGGAAGTCTTCACTCAAACGTGGTGCGGATATTGCCCTTCAGCGCGGTCTGCGTTGAATCAAATGCATCAAGATCCCGATCAGTTCCCGTATTTCATACCGTTGATCTGGCAAGGAGACGGTCCGAATCCGAGTCCGAATTATGGTGGACGTGGCGGATTATATGGAGTCAGTGGCATACCTCATGCTCAGTGGGGTGGCAGCCTTAACGTAGTTGGTGGTGGAACCGGCGTTTACAATAGCTATGTGGCAAGATACAATACCGTATCGGCATGGGATAGCCCTGTAGAAATGCAAATGTCACTTTTCTTCGATGGACAGGGTGATTTAGTCGTTCAATCCGATCTCGAATTGGTAGGCGATATCACAACTTCCAATAATAAAATTATTTACATCGTAACTTATGATTTCACTCCCCAGCAAACACCGGATTATTTCGCTTCTGTCACTCATTATGCTCAGGAGGATTTCCCCCTCTCATCTCAAGGAGAGAGCGGAGTATTCAATCATGCTTTCACAATCGATCCGGACTGGGAGTTGGAAAAAATGACCGGTGTGATAATAGTACAGACATTCGATGGTAATAAGCAAATACATCAAGCTGGAAGCTCAGAATTCACCGGGCTGACACCGCTTTTTACTTCTAATGTAACCACAGGACCCCCATCACTGGTCGTTCATTTTGAAGATCAATCTCTTCCCATAGGTGGGATCGAATCATGGGAGTGGGATCTCAATGGAGACGGTAGTTTCGATAGTACCTCCCAAAATCCGACTTATACTTATACCGAGATAGGCAATTACGATGTCACTCTCAGGATCTTTGATGGTGAAGAATACGCAGAAGCGACTTATGAAAATTACATCACCGTTACTGATGCCTCAAACATTAGCGGGCCACTCTCGGGTATTTGGGATAGCGATCATAGCCCCTATTATATTACGGCAGATGCCAGCATCAAAGCGGATAATTTGTTGCAGATCCTGCCCGGTGTAGAAGTCAACGTTACCAATAGTCGTATCGAAGTTATTGGCAATCTGATCGCAAATGCCGAAGATGCCGAACCGATAGTATTCACAAGTGACACAAATTGGAAAGGGATCAAATTCAATAATCCCGATCATCTGAATGTCTTGAATAATTGTGAGATCAGTAATGCAAATCAATCCGCAATTATCATCGATAATGGCTCTCAAGTGGAGATCATCGGCAATAAGATATTCGCTAATCATAGTAATGCAGACGGCGTGATAGATCTGTCTTCTTCTGATGATGTGATCATCAAGAGAAACTTCATCGCTAACAATACCAGCAACTACTCTACCGGAGGTATAGAATGTGCAGCATCAAGCCCGCTTATCAGCAACAATATCATCGTCAACAACAGCGGTTCTTACGGAGCTTTGATATTCAAAAACGGCTCTGATGCAACTCTTATTAACAATACCATTGCCAACAATCTTCACGGAGATAGTGGTTTTATGATGTTTGTATTCAATTCTAATCCTACCATTATGAACTCGATTCTGTATGAAAGTGGCGAGCTGCTTTTCAATGCCGGTGGAGAGCCTACTATCACATATTCGCTGGTAAGTGGTGGATTTGATGGAGAAGGTAATATCGAGGGAGATCCAATGTTCGAATCACCTAGCGAAGGTGATGGTGCGGACTTTGATGGTATGGAAGCACTCTGGTATCTGTTGGAGGATTCACCTTGTATTGATGCCGGTAATCCCGATCCTATCTATAATGATATAGAAGATCCGAATGATCCGGGCAATGCTCTCTGGCCCGCTATGGGTACGATAATAAATGATATGGGCGCATTCGGTGGTGATGGGTTTGTCGATCTTACTTCCGCTGATGATAACATTGTAATACCCGTATCTCATAATAAAATCAGCGTCTATCCAAATCCGTTCAATCCAAATACAACCATAGCACTCTCTATAACGGATCAAGATGCTAACTCTCCTATATCATTGCATGTTTACAATATAAAAGGGCAACTAGTTCGAACTCTGATAAACAAATCTATCCCAAATAGCACTTCTATGACTGTCAGTTGGGATGGAAAAGATAATTTGGGACAAAATGTAGCTTCAGGTATTTATTTTGCTAATCTGAAAACTAACTCTACATTCTCATCCCAAAAAATGCTCTTGCTCAAATAAGGCTTCATCATAGCCTCCTGCACTCAGCATCCTATGTTTGTCATAGAGATGCTGAGTGTTTTTTTGAAAAAAAGTATTGACTAAATCAGTTGGAACGATAAATGCATCACTATAACATTAGCTAAAAGAAAAGGGGAGTATATTATGCGAATTATTAGATTTACTATCTTGTTGGTTGCATACATTGCACTAACGATACCATTATACGGAGCTTATTTGGAAGACATTCCCATGACTATAACTGATCCGGACGGAACTCAGTTTGATTGTTATGCATCGGGCGATGAATTTTTCAATCGGCTTCATGACGAGAATGATTTCACCATTATCGCTGGTGAAGACGGCTACTATTATTATGGAGAAACACGGGATGGGCTGGTGTATCCCACTCAGTATAGAGTAAACAGCGTTGACCCCGAAAGTGTAGGGATAGAACCTCGCGCTATGATCTCTACGGAAGAATATCAACGGCGTAAAGATGAATTTTTAGCTCCAATGCATCAAAGAGACATTCGCGCTCCTCATACCGGAGAGATGAATAATCTGGTTGTCTATATCCGTTTTAGCGATGATAGTGAATTTACCCTTACTCGAAATCACTATGATGCCAAATTTAATGGTATGGATAGTATTACTCTGCAACACTATTTTCATGAAGTATCTTATGAGAACTTAAATATCGAAAGTCATCACTTTCCTATCTGTCCACCCACTACCAATCTATCTTACCAAGATTCACATCCGCGTAGTTATTATCAACCATATCATGCTGTAAATAATCCCAATGGCTATTCTACTTCAGAAGAGAGACGCATTCGTGAGCATACTTTGCTGATGAATGCAATCTACCATATAGAACCTGAAGTTCCGACTGATCTTGTTATCGATGCAGATGGTGATGGTTATGTGGATAATGTAAGTTTTATTATTCGCGGAAACAGCGGAGCGTGGGCAGATCTATTGTGGGCACATCGATGGGTACTCTATACATTCGATGTCTTTATTCATGACAAACAGGTATGGGACTATACTTTCCAGCCGGAGAATCAATCAAACGAATCTACCCTTAGCCATGAGATGTTCCACACTTTAGGAGCACCGGATTTGTATCGCTACAACAATGATTTTGTTCCCGTAGGTCCTTGGGATTTGATGGCTAGCGGATTTGTACATATGGGTGCACATATGAAGTGGAAATATGCCAATGGCAATTGGATAGAATCTATCCCGGAGATCACATCGTCAGGCACATATACACTGGATCCTCTCACCTCATCAGAGAATAATGTCTACAAAATAGCATCGATGAATTCTGCCGTTGAGTATTATGTGGTTGAATATCGAAAACAGACGGGATATTATGAATCCAATCTGCCGGGTTCCGGCTTGCTGGTATATCGAATCAATCCTGCTGCAGGTAATGGAAATGCACAAGGACCACCGGATGAAGTATATATTTACCGACCAGGTGGTTCTCTGACTAATAATGGTGCAGTAAACAGTGCTCATTTCTCTGCTAATGTTGGTCGAACCGTAATAAACTCAGAGACAGATCCTTGGCCCTTTCTATCCAATGGACAGGATGGCGGGTTATTTATACATGAGATCGGTTATGCTGAGGATACTATAGATTTTACCGTGGAATTCGGTTTTGTGCCACTGTTTACAACCGACATCAATTCAGGACCTCCTGCTCTGGAAGTGCAATTTACCAATACCAGCTTCCCATTGGGAGATATTGACTGGATTGAATGGGATCTAAACGGTGACGGCAACATCGACAGTGAAGAGATTCATCCCACCTATTTATATGAAGATATAGGCTCTTATGATGTCACCATGCGCATTGGGATAGCTAATGATGTTTATGAAATGACAGAAGAGAGTTATATTAATGTACACGATACTTCAGATATTAGCGGTAATGTAGCCGGCGAATGGCGTTTACAATACTCTCCTTATACCGTAACTTCAGACTTATGGGTAAATCAGGATAAATCCCTTATCATTCATCCGGGAGTAGAGATCGTCATTAACGACGGTAGTGTATTTACTATACATGGCACAATTATCGCTGATGCATCAGAAGGTGAACAAATCATCTTCCGTTCGGATAACGGTTGGCAGGGCATGAAAATACTTAGCTCGGATAATGATAACCAAATTATCAATTGCCGATTTACCGATAGTTACCGCGGAGCATTGGAAATATCAAACTCAAGAGTAAATGTCGAACAGTCGGTGTTTTACAACAACAGTTCATTGGGAACCGGGGGAGCTTTTGAGATTTCACATTCTGATGAAGTCACTCTACATAACAATATTGTTAGCAACAATTCCAGCACACAATCTTCCGGTCCGATTAATCTAATAAATTCTTCGCCAATTATTTCCAATAATATTATTGTAAACAACGATGGCAACTTGGCAGGAGCTATGATTATTCGAACAGATTCTAATCCGCTTGTCATCAACAATACGATTGCCAATAATTCTTCCGATAACTCTCTTATCTTTGTATTTCAGGCAAATGCAACAATCATGAACTCAATTCTGCAACATGATGGTGAAGTTATCACCGAGGTCGGCAGTAATATTGATATCACCTATTCATTGGTATCGGGTGGATATGAGGGAACTGGTAATATAGATAGTGATCCTCTATTTTCTTCACCTTCCGGTGGTTCCGGCTCGGAATATGATGGCACCTCTGCTCTGTGGTATCTACAAGAGGATTCACCTTGTATTGATGCAGGAAATCCCGACCCGGAATATAATGACATTGAAGATCCGGAGAACCCCGGCTATGCTCTTTGGCCTGCTATGGGTACTATTATAAATGATATGGGCGCTTATGGCGGCTTAGGCTTCGATCATTCCGTATCAGCTGATGATGAAGTGATCTCGGTGCAAACCACATCCTCTATAAAAGCTTACCCTAACCCTTTCAATCCGGAAACTAACATCGCACTTTCTCTCGGTGAACAAGATCATAGTAAACCCATTTCACTGAAGATCTATAATGTTCGAGGACAATTAGTTCGAACTCTGATAGACAATAAAACCGTTACAGCAGAACATAATGTAGTTTGGAACGGAATGGATCAGCGTGGTCGATCAGTTTCGAGCGGAATCTACCTGATAACACTCGATGCTGCTACCACTAGATCTATGCAAAAGATAATGTTGTTGAAGTAAGCTTAAGATTATGATGGGTAGTTGGTTACTTCAACTACCCATTTTTTTATGATTATTGAATTGACAATTCTCCCATCTATATAAATTGTAATCATCTAAAAAATAATAGGGGGGGAAAAATGAGATTGGGCGGAATTATCGTAATCGCAATTTTAGTAGTTTTGTTTTTAATCTTGGTAGTTGTAAGGATGGGGCCGGATGAAGGATTAGACAATAATTACTGGCTTCAGGTAGAAGAAAATGAAGAATTGGAAAGTGATACATACTATTTTCATCAAGACAACTTGGATGTCTCCGAATTACATACCTATAACCTAATCCGAGCAAGAGTAGAAGAACAATGGCAGGAATTTGAAGTAGTGGAAGTTCCCAAAGAGTTTTGGGATTGGAATTTTAATGCGCGTTTGCAGCAATTGGACGAAATAAAAACTATGATTCAAACTGGAGAGCGAGGTATGCCCACTCTATCCGGTCCGCACAATGGTATGATTGCCACGCATGGCAATAAGCGTAAGGATTCTGCTTTCAGCATCAACAATGCAGTCAAAGGCATGGGCTGGCTTCCCAAACCGGAGAAAATGTCAGAAGTTCGTGATTTATTGTTAGAAACTTGGGACAGTAGTATAATGGAAAAGATCGAAGTGCTGGAGTCCTTATATGAGCGAGGTACGGAGATATTCGATTTAAGCAAACAGACCTCATTGGAATTATACACTCATCCTGATTTTGAAACTCAATCTTTTCTCAATCAGATGGCTGATCCCGGCGTTTCTATCGTATTTCTGGATCTACCTGAATCATATAAACTTCGCTGCATAGTCCAGATGATGCATCCGAATGATCCTTACCTTTCCGATTATGAACGAGAGATTGTTGAATACATCAATTTGATCCACGATTATTTTCATGGTGAGATGGATCGCATATCTATCGGAGTTGTATACCATATCCTCCAAGTTTATGATAATTCACCCGGACGTGGTGGAAGAGGTACGAGGATAATGCCGCGATTACCATAAATAATGCCAGACTTGTACCGGAAAATAGAGAAATTCCTTGCTCAAAAAAGGGAATTTTAAAAATTGAATAAAAAAAATAAAGAAGGAGCATATTATGGGTTTTAATTTAAAAAACAGAAATTTCGTGAAACTCTTGGATTTTACACCGGCTGAGATCAAGTTTTTACTTAAACTATCCGAGGATCTAAAAAGAGCTAAATATGCCGGAACAGAACAGCAATTGCTGAAAGGTAAGAATATTGCTCTCATATTTGAGAAATCATCTACTCGTACTCGTTGTGCTTTCGAAGTAGCTGCTTATGATCAGGGCGCGCATGTAAGTTATCTGGGACCAACCGGCAGTCAGATCGGAAATAAGGAGACCATGAAAGATACCGCCAGGGTATTGGGCAGAATGTACGATGGTATCGAATATCGTGGTTTCGGGCAGGAGATTGTGGAAGAATTGGCTGAATATGCCGGAGTACCTGTATGGAACGGGTTAACAAACGAATATCATCCCACCCAAGTTTTGGCTGATTTTCTCACTGCCAAAGAGCATTTGGATAAACCATATGATAAAATGGTGTTTGTCTATATTGGCGATGGACGTAACAATATGGCTAATTCGCTCATGATAGGAGCTGCAAAGTTGGGCATGGATTATAGAATCGTCGCTCCCAAAAAACTTTATCCGGATGCAGAATTGGTGAAAAACTGCCAAGAAATCGCCAAAACAACCGGCGGCAAGATAACTATTACCGATGATGTTGATGCAGGTGTAAAGAATGCTGATGTGCTCTATACTGATGTCTGGGTCTCCATGGGAGAAGCCGAATCAGTATGGGAAGAACGTATTAAAATGCTCAAACCTTATCAGGTAAACAAAAAGCTGATGAGCAAAACCGCTAATCCAAACACTATTTTTATGCACTGTCTCCCCTCGTTCCATAATACAGACACCAAAGTCGGTATGGATATCTACAACAAATTCGGAATCAAAGAGATGGAAGTTAGCGACGAAGTTTTTGAAAGTGATGCTTCGGTTGTATTCTATGAAGCAGAAAATAGAATGCACACTATAAAAGCTGTAATGGTGGCTACTTTAGCTTAGAAGATAATCAGAGAGATGCCCTGAGTGGCATCTCTTTTTTTTATGAAAAAATTTATTCTACTTATTCTTCTAACATCAGCAGGAACTGCTTACAGTCAAACTTTTAATATGAATCCCACTCGTTTCCTGCTCTATTTCACTGCAGCGGGCATAGCCCAATATGCTGCTGAACAATACGACAATAAATATACCACCCTCCCGGATTCAGATTTTCTTCAGGAATTAGATAGAGATAAAATCTGGAACTTGGATAGACATTTGCTGCGACCATATTCATCAGAAAACGAAAAATGGAGCAAATATGTAACTGGCGGACTGGTGGCTTCTGCTATTGCCATTAGTTATGACGATTATGAGTTTTGGGATAACATGAGAGTCTTCAGCACGATTTTGATGACACAATCAGCGGTAGCTCAATGGACGAAAACTTTGAGTAAAAGATCCAGACCATATCTATATTATGATGATACTCCTGAAGATCTCAAATATAAGCGTAGAGCCAAACACAGCTTCTATTCACATCATACATCCATATCTTTCGCTTCTGCTACTTATGCTTATTATTACTACTATCAAACCCAGAGAAGCAACTGGCAACTTGCTGCTTTGCTATATGGTGGAGCTGTCACTGCCGGTGTGCTTCGCATAAACTCCGGTGAGCATTTCCTCTCAGATGTCATCGTAGGTGCTTTGATGGGCAGCAGTATCAGCTATTTGATCTGCAGAGCTCACACTTCAGATCAAATCCAGTTCCTACTCTCACCTACTTCTATGAAACTATCGCTATTTTTCTAATGCTTTCTGGAATACTTTGTTCTACAGATCTTTTCGACTTCGCGAAAATTCACCTTACCACTGGACATCATCGGAATATCTTCGATAACATGAAATTCCTTTGGTATCGCTATAGAAGGTAGATCTTTTGCCATCTGTCTGAGAATCTTTCTCTTATCTATCTCCCCTGTGGTAACAGCTGCCACAATATCTGCTCCTTTAGAAGGATTGGGGACATCTACCACACAACAGATAGTATCACTGGGTAGGTACTTCTCCAGCATATCTTCCACTTTTACCAACGAGATCATCTCACCACCGATTTTGACAAATCTTTTCAAACGACCGCAGTGCCATAGATATCCATCCTCATCCAATCTACCCATATCGCCAGTATCGTACCAACCTTTATGGATCCTTAGCGAGGTCTCCTCTATATCGCCAAGATAACCCTTCATTACCAGATCACCTTTAACCAAGATCTTACCGACTTTGTTCGCTGGCAAATCTTCCTCAGTATCCAAATCGACAATCCGGACACTTACGCCGTTCATCGGTTTACCAACACTACCCGGTCTGTTAAATTCTGGCGAATTAACCGCAATTACCGGACTTGTTTCTGTAGTTCCATAACCTTCGTAAAGCTCAATATTATGCCGTTTTTTGAATCCTTCATACAGATGTGGCATCAATTTATCGGCACCGGCAACTGCATATCGGATTGAAGCGAAATCTCCCGGTTCAGATCTCTTTAGATAGCCATAGAAAAATGAAGGTGTTCCCACCATCAAAGTGATCTTATAATCCCTTACCAACTTACAAATAGCTTTGTAATCCAGTGGATTGGGATAAGCAACGATAGAGCACCCTAAACTAATAGGAAGCCAGAATACCACCGTAAGCCCAAAAACATGGAATAATGGTAGATTGGCTAAGAAAATGTCATCGGAAGATAGTTCGTATGGGATATTATTGAGATTATGAAAAATATTTTTATGAGACAGCTGCACAGCTTTGGGTTCTTTCTCGCTTCCACTGGTGAACAAAATCACACAAGTGTCATCATCCTTACCTTTGCCAAATTTTTTCATCAAAGATGCAGCACTTTTTTTAGAAGTGATCGCTGCCTTTATTTTCTCCAATTTTGTTACGGACGCCATAATATCTTCCAGATAAATCATCCCATCTACCGGTTCGATATTTAATTTAGCCAATAGTTTTTTGCTGGTAATTATAGTTCTAAAAACGCATTTCTCCTGAGCATATATAGCATTATCATGAGCTCCGGTAGCATAATTTATCATCACCGGTATCTTGCCTGCCATCAATACTCCCAAAATAGAGAGCATACAACCCAGTGAAGTTGGCACCATCACCCCCACATAATCACTTTCGGTATCAGCAAATCTTTTGGACAACATGATCGAAGCTATCAGCATCCGGTCATAACTCAGATCCTTTTCTGTCGCCTGATCATATACGGCGATCTTATTACCCATTTTTTTAGCAACTTCTATGAATTTAGATTGCAATTTCATCTCTAACCCCTCCCTTATAAATATTTCTAATATAACACATGTGATAAAATTCACATTTTATGATTATTATGTCAATTGATTTATTGTTTTGCCATGCTTAAATTGACTGTAAATGCAAAGAAGTCAGGTAATTTTCGTACCGGAATATACGAAAGCAGGTTTACGCATTTTATAATAGCTACCCAGATCTATCCCGATCAGATTGCCACATTTGCATTTGAGCTGACCTTCCGCTTTGAGCGATTGATCATGGCTGATCCTACTTTTGTAACAACGTAAAACTTCTCCACTACCATATTTTTTGTATTTGAAGATTTTTTCTTTACACTTGGCGCATTTGATAGTTAACATTTTCAATCCTCACTCTCATTTCAACCTCCGAAACTTCTTTTTTTATTTTATGAGATTATCCGCAAAACTGTCAACCCAAAATTTTTCTAATCCAAATTCAAGATTATAGCTAATTATCAACGATAAACACAATGTAATTACAATTCTTACCATAAGCGTCAAACCTTACCTGAAGAGGCTTCAGAGATTTTACTTGACCATAGAGTTTGATGTACGCAATTTGCACTCGAAAATAAAGAAATAGGGTGAAAAAAGGATTAGAGGATATGAAATTAAAACAAGTTCTGGAACTATTGGACGGTGAATTACTTACAGAAGAGGCAGATCTGGAGACGGAGGTTTCGAGTGCTTTCGGTTCGGATCTGATCAGTGATATTTTGCATCTAACCAAAGAGCCTACACTTCTGCTCACCGGTCTTACCAATCCCCAGATAATCCGATTGGCTGATATGATCGATCTCTTCGGTATTGTGTTCGTCAGGGGAAAGATCCCACCAAAAGATGTCATAGATATGGCAAAAGAGCGTGATCTACCTTTACTCTCGACCAAATATACCATGTACAAAACAAGCGGTATCCTTTATAATGCCGGTTTGCGAAGCTGTAAAATTTAGTATGCCGGAATATTGGTACATCCGGGAGGGGTACGAAGAGCGTACCAACAGCTTTTTCGATAAAAAACCGGAACCCGAATTGATAAAAGAATACTCTTTGGGAGAGCATGACTTTGTCAATGCCGGCAATGCCTCGGGTGATATTAAACTTTCACTAAAGAGATTGGGAGTTGCCCCCGAAGTGCTCAGGAGAGTTGCCATCGCTGCTTATGAAGCGGAGATAAACATGACAGCTCATGCCAAAGGTGGAGATATCAGCGGTAATATCTATGCCGAATTGATCCATATCGAATTTCTGGATCATGGTCCGGGAATGAAAGATATCGAACAAGCTATGATCCCCGGTTATTCTACTGCGACTGAATTAGTAAGAGAAATGGGATTCGGAGCCGGTTTGGGATTGCCAAATATCAAAAAAAACGCAGACGTCCTTCATATCGAATCTGAAGAAGGGGGACAGACTTTTGTGGAAATTTTAATTTATTTCGAGTAGCTTTATGAAAAATGAATTTTTCCATGCCATAAAAATTGTTTGGGAAAACTGCACAGGATGTACCCGTTGTGTGCGAGTCTGTCCTACTCAAGCATTACGCGTTCGAAACGGTAAGGTACAGCTTGACAGTCGCCGGTGCATAGATTGCGGTAAATGCGTGACTACCTGTCCCTATAAAGCTTTGCGAACTACAGCCGATAATCTGGACTCAATAAAGAAATTCAAATTTAAAATGGCTATCATCTCTACTACTTATGCCGGACAGTTTGCTGAAAACATAGACTATCCAACTGCAAAACGCGCGCTCTTTGAACTAGGCTTCGATGATGTAGCTTCCGAGGCAATGGTAACTGAAATGATGAGCCGTATGATCAGAGACTATATCAATGAACATAAAGATACACGTCCAATCATATCCAGTCATTGCCCCGCAATCGTAAGATTGATCCAAGTACGCTTTAGTTCCTTACTTCCCAACATTCTACATATTGAAGCACCTATGAGTGTGCTTGCCCTCTACTTCAAAGATAAGATCTGTAGAGAAAAGAACCTCTCTGAGGATGAGGTAGGAATTTTTATGATCGTTCCCTGCCCGGCGCAGGTGACTGCTGTCCATCAGCCCGAAGGTACCTACAAAAATGCTCAGGATGGTGCCATTTCCATCCAAGAGATCTATCAGCAAGCAATGTGCAAAATGAAAGAGGCAAGCGAATCGGATAGAGAGATAGAGATCTATCCGGGAGGTCTGAGTTGGGCTATTTCCGGTTCTCAAGCTGATGAGATTGATGATGGCAACATTCGCACCTTAGCTGTCAGTGGCATCAACAATGTGATCAAAATCTTGCATAAGATGGAGAATCACCAGCTCGACCATTACGATTTCGTAGTAATGCATAGCTGTATCAATGGGTGTGTCGGTGGTGTATTGAATGTAGAAAACCCTTTTATCGCAAGCAGTCGGATCAAAAGATTACTTCGTACTGCAAAACATAAAAATTTCAAAGATAAATACTTCTATGATATGTTCCTAAAAGGAAAATTTGATGTAAAACCACTCGAACCTCGTTCGATCATGCATCTGGACGATACGATAAAAAGTGCGATCCAAAAAATGAAACAGATTCAGCTCATCAGCCAAAAGTTGCCCGGTTTGGATTGTTCTGCCTGCGGTTCACCTTCTTGCGAAGTATTGGCAGAAGATATCGTGGACGGTAAAGCAACTATTGCTGATTGTGTTGTTTTACTTAGAGAAAAACAAAAAAAATAGAGGGATATATGGAATTAACAGTACAACAATGTATTGAAGCTATAGATGGCAAGTTATTAACAGACAATCGAGATCTCGGTAGCATGAAAATAAAAAACGGATATGTATCCGATCTTTTGAGTGATGTGATGGGCAATGCACGGGAAGGAGATGTTTGGATAACCATAATGCGCCATCTCAATGTGGTGGCTGTAGCTGCGCTAACCGGTGTCTCTGCAGTTGTATTTACCAGAAATATCGTTCCGGATGAGGCAGTTATAACAAAAGCAAAAGAAGAGAACATTTGCCTGATCTCAACCGCATTGCCAACTTTTGAAGTAGCCGGTAAGATCTATAATCTGCTTCATTGATACAGGTTCTGCTGTGTGAAGTGGTTTAAAGCGGATTTGCACATACACTCAGTTCTATCTCCCTGTGCCAGCTTGGAAATGTCTCCCAAAGCTGTTATGAATATGGCAAAACAGAGGGGATTAGATTTGATTTCTATCACCGATCATAATTCCGCCGCCAACTCACTTGTCTATCAAAAAAGTGCTCAGAGAGCCGGACTAGATTATATATTCGGTATGGAAGTGCAAACCTCCGAAGAGATCCATGTCATCGCCCTTTTTCATGATTACGAATCTATCACCAATTTCGATAGAGAATTGTATCAGTCCCTTCTTCCTTTGGATAATGATCCGGATTATTTTGGCGACCAAGTAGTGATAGATGAGAATGAAAATATCGTCCGCTTTGAAACCAGAGCATTGATAAATTCATCTAAATGGTCATTCGAAGACATGCTGACAAAGATCTTCCGATACGACGGTTTCCCGATTCCAGCTCATGTAGATTCCGCCTCCTATAGTGTAATAGCCCAGCTCGGTTTTATCCCGCAAAATTCGGGTATTTCCGCTGTAGAATTATCGGCTATATCTAACAAAAAGGATTTATTGACAAAATACCCATATGTCAAAAATTTTACAGAAATTTATAGTTCAGATGCTCATTATATAGTAGATATTGGAAAGAGCGTGACAGAGGTGTTCTGCGAAGCTCCTACTTTGGCAGAACTCATCCTCGCATGCGAAAATAAGCAAGGAAGAAAAATAAAAAAAAGATAAATTAGGAGGAATAATGATTCAGGCTTCATGCACAGGAAAAGGTGCATTGTACGATCAGTTGGATGGTGTTATCGATGGGAAGAAACAGCTCCAGCAGCCTCTGATCGAAATCTTACGCGAAGCTCAGGATATATTCGGTTACTTGCCGATGGATGTATTGGAACATATCTCCACCAGAATGAATCTGCCGATCGGAAAAGTATATGGTGTAGTTACTTTCTACAATTTCTTTTCCTTAAAACCGCGCGGTAAACACATCATCAATGTCTGCACAGGTACAGCATGCTATGTAAAAGGCGCTCCCAGATTGATCACCATGTTCGAAGAAGAACTCGGCATCAAACTTGGTGAAACTAGCAAAGATGGGTTGTTTACTCTCACTTCGGTTAGATGTGTAGGCGCTTGTTCTTTGGCACCCGTGTTTGTAGTAGGAGAAGATACCTTTGGTAGAATAGATACTCGTGATAAGGTAAAAAAGGTAGTCGATGAACTCAGAGCGAAGGTATAATGCAGGATATTTCACTTCATCTTTTGGATATCATCGAAAATTCTGCCCGAGCAAATGCAGCCAATATCTGGATCGAAATCAAAGTCGAAATCATGAAAAATATACTTACTATTCATGTTCGAGATGACGGTGATGGTATGGACGAAGAGACTTTGGAAAAAGCTCAAAGCCCATTCTATACTTCGAAATCTGCCAGAAAGAAAAAGGTTGGACTCGGTATCCCCCTTTTCGAACAACACGCCCAAATGTGTGACGGGGATTTTACCATGATCAGCAAACCGAATGTCGGCACAGAGTTGACTGCCCGCTTTCGCTTCGATCATGTAGATAGAATGCCACTGGGAGATATCGCTACTACGATAGTGAGCTCGATTTTGGGACATCCGGAGATTGATTTCCATATCAATCTCTCTCGTAAGGTGATTGATGACAAAGAGTTTACTTATGAACTCTCGACCGCAGAGATCAAAGCAGAGCTGGGTGATATTCCACTCTCTTATCCTGATGTTATCAATTATCTTAACGAAACGATAAAAGAAGGAATAAATAAAACAAAAATGGAGGAAATCTAATGAAAACATTAGAAGATCTGAGGAAAATTCGTGAGAAAGCTCAATCTGAGATGAAAACTCGCGATCAGAAAGCACGTGTGAAAATCGTGGTCGGTATGGGTACTTCCGGTATCGCAATGGGTGCCAGAGAGGTTATGAAAGCCATATTAGACGAAGTTGCCAAACGAAACCTGGATGATGTATTGGTAACTCAGACCGGTGAGAAGGGACTCTCTTCTATGGAACCGGTAGTCGATGTAATCGAAGAAGGCAAACCGACCGTAACTTACGGTAACATGAATCCTGAAAAAGCGAGAAAAGTGATCGCTGAGCACATAGTTAACGGCAAAGTAGTTAACGATTATGTGGTAGCAACTCAAAGTTAAAGGAGAACTACATGACACTCAAACGTACGGATATCCTGCTCTGTTGCGGATCCGGATGTGTTTCTGCAGGTGCTTTGAAAGTTAAAAAAAAGCTACTTGAGCTTTTCGAACAGAAAGATATCACCTCAGAGATCAATATCATCGAGACTGGCTGTATGGGACCATGCGACTACGGTCCGGTGATGATGGTCTATCCCGAAGGCGTATTCTATAAAACAGTAGGGGTAGATGATCTGGAAGAATTGGTGGAAGAGCACTTTCTCAAAGGCAGACCGCTAAAGCGTCTTATGCTACAAGAGGAAGAGAGAATCTTCGCTACCAAAAAAGATATACCATTCTATCAGAAACAGGTCAAAGTAGCCCTGGAACATTGCGGCTATATCGACCCGGAGAGTATAGAAGAATACATAGCAGTAGGTGGTTATGAAGCACTTGGGAAGGTTTTGACCGAAATGGATCCGCAAAAGACTATAGAAACAATAAAAGAATCAGGTCTGCGCGGTAGAGGTGGTGGAGGCTTTCCTACCGCCACTAAGTGGGCGTTCACCCGTAAAGCCAGCGGCTCTCCCAAATATGTGATCTGTAATGGTGATGAAGGTGATCCCGGTGCATTTATGGATCGCTCTATATTGGAAGGTGACCCACATCGCGTGCTTGAAGGCATGATGATAGCAGCCTACAGTATCGGCGCGAATAAAGGGTACTTCTATATTAGAGCCGAATACCCACTCGCAATCAAAAGAATAAAGAATGCCATAGAAAAAGCATGTGAATACGGACTAATCGGTGAAAATATCTTTGGAACAGATTTCTCTTTCGATGCCGAAGTTAGAACCGGCGCCGGCGCTTTCGTCTGTGGTGAAGAAACTGCCCTGATCGCTTCCATCCATGGTGAAAGGGGACAGCCCAACGCCAAACCACCCTATCCTTCCGATAGTGGTGTATGGCAGAAACCGACCTTGGTAAACAATGTGGAAACATTGGCAAATGTGCGCACCATTATCCTCAAAGGTGCCGATTGGTTCGCCAAGATGGGCACAGAAGCCAGTAAAGGCACCAAAGTGTTTGCCCTAACCGGTGATGTGAAAAACACCGGACTGGTCGAAGTTCCCATGGGAATTACCCTACGTGAGCTGATTTTTGATGTCGGTGGTGGCATTGTAGACGGCAAGAAATTCAAGGCAGTTCAGCTCGGAGGACCTTCGGGAGGCTGCTTGACTGCCGACCATCTCGACACCTCCATCGATTATGAGAGCCTCACAGAGAAAGGTGCAATGATGGGTTCCGGTGGTATCATCGTTATGGACGATGCCAACTGCATGGTAAATGTGGCAAAGTTCTTTCTGGAATTCTCATTGGAAGAATCATGCGGTAAATGTACACCTTGCAGAGTAGGCTTGAAGCAGATGTATTCGATGCTCGAGCGTATAACTTCCGGTGAAGGCAAACCGGGTGATATAGAGGAACTCGAGAGCTTGGGCAACAGCATCAAAGCACTCTCGCTTTGCGGATTGGGACAAACTGCTCCTAATCCCGTATTAAGTACGATACGCTATTTTAGAAATGAATATATATCTCATATCGAGGATAAGAGCTGTAATACTAAAGTCTGCCTCGATTTGATGCATTTCCTCATAGACAAAGATAAATGTATCGGCTGTTCACTATGCTCACGAAAATGTCCGGTATCTTGTATCCCCGGAAGCAGAGAAGAGAAATATGAGATCATTCAGGAAGAATGTGTCAAATGCGGAACTTGTATGGAAGTCTGTCCTGTCAATGCGATCAGTAAATTGCCTGGTATCAGCGAAGAACTGCGTTCAGAAAAAACTGAACCTTCAGACTATAGATCTTTGTATACATAAAATAATAAGGAGTAATTATGTATGATGAAATATTGAAAAAATACGAACCAAAGAAAGAAAATCTAATCTACATCCTACATGAGATTCAGGATAATCATCCTGAACAGTACATACCGGAAGATGCCGTGATGGAAGTTAGTAGATATCTGAGTATTCCCAGCAACCATATCTATGGTGTGATGACTTTTTACACCATGTTCAGTACAAAACCGAGAGGAAAATACATTATTAGATTGTGTGAATCTCCCCCATGTTTCTTACGTGGCTCGGAGAACCTTCTGAGAAAACTACGAGAATTGCTCAATATCAAATTAGGTGAAACCACACCCGATAAAAAGTTTACTCTCGAACTATGCGCCTGTCTCGGAGTTTGCGGTAATGCACCTGTGATGATGATAAACGAAGATGTTTATGGTGATTTGAACGAAGAGAAAGTAGAAGCTATTATCGAAAAATTAGGAGGTCAGCAATGAAATTCTACCGCAGTCATATACTCATAAGCGTAGATGATGTCTCCCTGCAAGCAGGTGTGAAAGAGATTATTGCCGTTCTGAAGCAAGAGTTAGCCAAAAATGCACTCGATGATGAGATCAATGTCTTGGAGACGGGAACATTGGGACATTTCGGTACCGGCATCAGCATGGTGGTTTATCCCGAACAGGTCACTTATATAAATCTAAACAAAGATGATATCCCTGAGATCATAAGAGAACACTTCCTCAAAGGAAGACCGGTTCGCCGTCTTATGATGGACCCTTCTTTTATCCGAAGATATGATTTCAACTACAAAAATCGAGTAGTTCTAAAGAATTCCGGTATCATCAACCCGGAAGATATCGAAGAATACATAGGCACAGGTGGTTATGAATCATGGGAAAAAGCATTGCTGGAGATGAAACCTGAACAGATCGTAGAAGAGGTAAAAAAATCCGGTCTGCAAGGTCGAGGTGGTGCTGGATTCCCGACCGGCTTGAAATGGAGTTTTACAGCTCCGCTGGAAGCTGACCAGAAATTTGTAGTTATCAATGCGGACGAAGGCGAGCCCGGCACATTCAAAGATCGACTCATCATGGAAGGTGATCCGCATCTGCTACTCGAAGGTCTGATGATCGCATGTTATGCCGTCGGCGCTACCAAAGCTTATATATATATTCGCGGTGAGTATAAACTCTGTATCCAGAGATTACAGAAAGCTATCGATCAAGCTCATGAATATGGACTTCTTGGTAAAAACATCTTTGAAAGCGGTTTTGATCTGGATATTAGACTCATGATCGGTGCAGGTGCATATATATGTGGCGAAGAGACAGCCTTGATAGAATCTATGGAGGGCAATCGTGGTAATCCGAGATACAAACCGCCGTTCCCAGGTGTGGAAGGTGCATGGAAAAAACCGACAGTTGTCAACAATGTCGAAACTGTCAGTAATGTACCTGCCATCATCAAAAACGGAGCGAAATGGTATAGAAAACTTGGAACCGCTAACTGTCCGGGCACTAAGGTTTTCACTATCCTCGGCGATGTAACTCAACCTGGTTTGTGCGAGGTAGATATGGGTACATCTCTCCGTACTATCATCGAACAATATGGCGGCGGCATGAAAGAAGGAAAACGCTTCAAAGCTGCTTTAGTCGGTGGTGCAGCCGGTGTATTGTTACCGGATAGTATGTTGGATGTGAATATGGACTTTGCCAATCTGAAAGAATACGCTGCTGTTTTGGGCTCCGGTGCTATTCTGGTCATGAATGAAGATGCCGATATGGTAGACATGTTATATTCTATCCTAAGATTCTTTCAGCATGAATCATGCGGAAAATGCACTCCATGTAGCAAAGGTACCCAGCAACTACTCACACTGATAAATAAGGTTCGCGCCGGCGAAGGTAGCAAAGAAGACTTGGATACGATGATCTTGCTTGCTAATGCTATGTTCCAAACTTCGTTCTGTGCTTTGGGACAATCACCGATTATGCCCGTCAAGAGCGCTATTGAACATTTCAGAAGCGATTTTGAAAAACGAATAAATTAAATAAACTGGAGGATACAGTGGATTCAAAAGCAAAAATTTGGCTTGATGGTAAAGAATATCAAGTATCAAAAGATATGACTATATTAGAAGCAGCCCGGGAAATAGGAATAAATATCCCAACCCTCTGTTATCATAAAGATCTGACTCCCACAGGTAACTGTGGCGTCTGTGTGGTTGAAGTGGAAAAATCGCCGACACCCAAACGTGCTTGTGTAACTCCGATATGGGATGGAATGAAGATAAAGACTAATAGCAAACAACTGAGAAGTCTTAGAAAAACATTAGTTGAGTTGATCCTCTCTAATCATGATGTTGCCTGCCCTACTTGTGATCAGAACGAAAAGTGTGAATTGCAGGCAATGGCTTACTTGATGGGTATCGAAGAGACATCTTTCCCTTCGATTCTCAGAGATCTTCCTCTAGATGAAAGCAGTCATTCTATCAAAAGAGATCCGAAAAAATGTATCTCCTGTGGTCGCTGCCTTACTGTTTGTAGTGAAGTTCAGACTGTCAACGCCCTCGCACAAAATGGTCGTGGTTTCTCCGAAGTTATCACCACAGCTTTCGACCGCGGTATGGGAGACAGCATCTGTGTAAATTGCGGACAGTGTACCGTTTATTGCCCTACCGGCGCACTACGTGAGGTGGGTGCCAAAGATGCGGTATGGGATGCTCTTCTTGATGATGATAAATATGTAGTTGTTCAAGAAGCACCCGCAGTACGAGCAATGCTGGCGGAAGAGTTCGATATGGACATATCGAAAGTAACAGTCGGCAAAATGTACGCTGCTTTGAGAAAGCTTGGTTTCGACCGTGTTTTCGATACCAACTTTACTGCCGATCTTACCATCATGGAAGAAGGAACCGAATTGATCGAGAGGGTGAAAAGTGGTGGCACATTACCTCTGATTACTTCTTGTTCACCCGGATGGATCAAATTCATGGAGACATACTATCCTGATTTAGCTGATCATGTATCCACATGCAAATCGCCACAGCAAATGTTCGGAGCTCTTGTGAAGACCTATTTCGCCGAAAAAGAGAATATCGATTCGGCTAAGATCGTCTCAGTCTCTATCATGCCCTGTACAGCTAAAAAATATGAGGCAAAACGACCTGAGATGCAGGATTCGGGTTATCGTGATGTAGATTATGTGCTTACTACTCGTGAGTTTGTGAAGATGATCAAAGAAGCCGGTATAGACTTCAAGAATTTACCGGACGAAAAGGCAGATGATTTGATGGGACAATACACCGGTGCAGGAACAATTTTCGGTGCTACCGGCGGTGTGATGGAAGCTGCAGTTAGAAGTGCTTTTTTCCTTTTAACCGGCGAAAATCTGCCAAATCTGGATCTGGAAGCCGTACGTGGTATGCAAGGTATCAAGGAAGCCACTTTGAAGATTCCAACAAAAGAATTGGGCGAATTGGAAGTAAATGTAGCTGTAGCGCACGGACTGGGTAATGCCCGCATGCTGATGGAAAAAGTAAAGTCGGGTGAGAAAAACTATCACTTTATCGAGATAATGGCCTGTCCTGGTGGTTGTGTCGGTGGTGGTGGTCAGCCGTACGGTTCCGATATGGCTGGGCGTGCCCGTCGTGGAGAAGCGCTCTATAATGAAGATAGAGATATGCCTCTGCGTCAATCTCATGAGAATCCGGGCGTGCAATTGATATATAAAGACTATTTGCAATCTCCGGGCTCGAAAAAGGCGCATAAACTATTGCATACTTACTACTTCAAGCGCTCACTGTTCAACGGAGATGCTGAGGAAGAGGTAACTCATAAACATTAAATGGTAGTATCCGGCTTTCAGCAGAAGATTGATCTGTAAAAAAGCTGGATATAAAAGCTTGAACCTTCTCATCCTGAGAAGAGGTGCAAACTGAAATCGAGGGATGGTGATTGAATAATATTCAACCCATCCCCAAAAGGAGATGGGTTTTTTATGGATAGAAAATATCATGTGATCTCGCTGACTGTACACAATAAAGATAAGGTGTACAAAGAGGTATCGGAACTATTACACTCTTATGCAGAGTCCATCTGTTTGAGGGTTGGTTATCCGATCAAAGAAAGAAATATAGCTATCATTTTTCTGGTGATGAATGCCAGTACAGATCTGATCGGAGCTCTGACGGGTAAACTCGGTCAACTTAGCAGCGTAAAAGTAAAAGCAACGGTAATAAAGGAATAAGATTATGAAATCATTTATCTCAGAAGCAAAGATTAATAACTATCTAAAAGAAGGAGAGAATTGCTCGTCCGAACAAATCAACGTTATATTACAAAAAGCATCGGAGAAGAAAGGTTTGACTATATCCGAGGTTGCCATCCTGATGCAAAATCGTTCTCCTGAAACAGATCAACTAATCCTGAATGCTGCCACTGAAGTAAAAAAAAGCATTTATGGTAATCGCATTGTTCTTTTCGCACCTTTGTATATCGGTAATCTATGTATAAACGACTGTCTTTATTGCGGGTTTCGGATCTCAAATCGGGAGTGTACTCGTAAAACATTGGATGATAGAGAGATTCAAGCCGAGGTCAGATCGTTGATAAACAGCGGACACAAAAGGTTGATCGTAGTTTATGGCGAACATCCCAAATATTCATCCGAATTTATCAAAAAGACAGTTTCCGATGTCTATGCACTCAAAACTGAAAAGGGTGAGATCAGAAGAGTAAATATCAATGCAGCTCCATTCGAAGAAGATGGTTTTGCAACCATCAAATCTGCAGGAATAGGTACCTATCAGATATTTCAGGAAACTTATCATCGACCCACTTACCAAAAACTGCATCCTCGTGGTCCAAAAAGTGATTTTAACTGGCGTCTGCATGGCTTGGATAGAGCTATGAAAGCCGGTATTGACGATGTCGGAATCGGAGCACTGCTTGGACTGTACGATTGGAAATTCGAACTGCTCGCTCTACTAGCTCATAGTGAACATCTGGAACACGAGTTCGGAGTAGGACCACATACCATTTCTTTTCCCCGAATCGAACCTGCATTCGGCAGTGAATTTAGTAGGCAGCCTCCCTACCAGTTAGATGATGAGACTTTCAAGATTTTCGTTGCTCTGCTCAGATTGGCAGTTCCCTACACCGGTCTGATCCTAACTGCCAGAGAAAAACTAAAGCTGCGAAATGAACTCATCCCACTAGGAGTATCTCAGATAGACGCCGGTTCAAGTATCGGTGTAGGGGAATATTCCACTCATGACGAGGAAGCATACAAAAGGTCACAATTCGTGCTCGGCGATACACGCACTCTGGATGATGTAATCTATGAACTGGTCAGACAAAAATTGATTCCCTCATTTTGTACCGGCTGTTATAGAGTCGGACGAACCGGTAAAGAGTTTATGAAACTGTCCAAACCGGGAGAGATCAAAACTTTCTGCCAGGCAAATGCTATTCTCACCTTTGGTGAATATATCACCGATTTCGCATCCCAAAAGACAAAGGAAGCTGGAATGGAATTGATAAAAGAAGAGCTCGCATCTATAAAAAATCCCGAACTCAAACAAAAGGTGGAAGAAAGTTTGCAACATATCCAAATTGGAAAAAGAGACATCTACATATGAGGAGTAAAAATGCATAATCTGAGCAAGAGTAAGATGATCGAGACCTTCTCATATAGTGAAAATGAACTCAATCAATTGTACCACCAAGCATATGAGACAAAGCTGAAATATGTAGGGAATAAGGTTTATCTACGTGGATTAATAGAATTTAGCAATATTTGCAGCAAAGATTGCTTTTACTGTGGCATCAGAAAGAGTAATAAAAAAATCACTCGTTATCAAATGAGTGAAAGTGAGATAATCCAAGCAGCCGAATGGGCATACAAGCAGGGTTACGGCTCTGTGGTATTACAATCGGGAGAAAGATCTGATCCGGAGTTTGTTTCATTCGTTACCAGAGTATTATCCGAACTGAAAAAAATCACCAAAGGTGAGCTTGGAATCACTCTATCGCTTGGTGAGCAGGATAAGCATACATATGAACAATGGTTCGCTGCCGGAGCACATAGATACTTACTTCGCATAGAAACAACTAATGATAAACTTTACAAATCCCTGCATCCGGTTGATCATGATTATACACGCAGACTGCATTGTTTGCAAGATCTGCAGGATATCGGTTACCAAGTGGGAACCGGAGTAATGATAGGTCTGCCCGGTCAGACTGAGGAAGATCTGGTAAACGATATTCTCTTCATCAAAGAGAAAGATATCGATATGATCGGCATGGGACCCTATATCTTACATCAAGATACACCCTTGAAGCAGAGAGCGCAAGATTACAGTACCGATAGGCAACTAAGTCTCACTTTGATCATGATAGCGCTGACCAGATTATACTGCAAGGATGTAAATATCGCTTCTACAACTGCTCTGCAGACTCTGCATCCGCAAGGAAGAGAATTGGGACTACAAGCAGGTGCTAATATCTTGATGCCGAATATAGGTCTGACTAAATACAGAAATCTCTATACCTTATATGACAATAAGCCCTGCCGTGAAGATACGGCAGAAATTTGCAAAGTGTGTTTTGAGAACCGGATTGAATCTATCAACGAAAAAATAGGTTATCATGAATGGGGAGATTCCCCGCATTTTGAAAGGAGAATAGATGGCGAAACTACCACGCGGTGAACGATTGGTTATTTCCTGCATTGGAAACAGGAATGTAGGCAAATCTTCACTTATCAATGCGATCATCGGGCAGGAAGTAGCGATAGTTTCTGCACAGCCGGGAACCACAACAGACCCGGTGCATAAAGTATATGAACTTATCCCTATAGGACCGGTATCTTTCTTCGACACAGCCGGTCTGGATGATATCGGTGAGGTAGGAAGTAAACGCATCAGTGCTACCAAACGAATTTTGCGTAAAACCGATCTGGCTCTTATCATAATCGGAAATGAGGGGATAACAGATGACGAAAAAGAGATAATTGCCTTTATCAAAAAACAGACGATCCCCTGCATTATTATCTTCAACAAATCAGATATAGCTCAACATTCCGATAAAGACATAAATTTCTGCAAAAGTAATAATTTGCCTTTTTTGAGAGTATCTGCCTTGACCGGACATAACATAGATCGCCTGAGAGAATTGCTGATTGACTCATTGAAAAAGTATCGACTGACAGAGAAAAAGATCATCGGTGATCTGGTGCAGGAAGGTGACATTTTTATTCTGGTTGCTCCGATAGATTCTTCTGCTCCCAAAGGGAGATTGATCTTACCTCAAGTACAGGTTTTGAGGGAAGTGTTGGATCATGAGGGGATAGCAATAGTCGTCCAACCGCAACAATTGAATCAAACTCTAAAATCACTAAGTAGCAAGCCTAAACTGGTCATTACAGATTCTCAGGCTCTTGAGCAAGTCATCGAAACAATCCCCGAAGATTATCCACTGACCACCTTTTCTATCCTGTTCGCCAGATATAAAGGTGAATTGGAACCGTTGATAGAAGGTGCGAAAATGATAGACCAACTCGAAGAGAACGACACGATATTGATAGCGGAAGCATGCTCGCATCATGTTCAAAAAGATGATATCGGTCGGATAAAAATCCCACAATGGATGCGCGCATACACCGGCAAGGATATCAACTTCAAAGTGGTAGCGGGTTCTGATTTCCCGGAAGATATGGAGAGCTACAAACTGGTTATTCACTGTGGTGGGTGTATGTTAAATCGCGTCGAAATGCAGAGACGTATCCGAGAAACATTGTGTCGGGAAGTACCCATAACTAATTACGGTGTGGTAATATCGAAGTTGCATGGAGTACTGGATAGGACTCTGAAACCTTATTTGAAAAGTAAGTAGAGTATAAAACTATGCATGCTACTTTGATAATACTTGACGTCAGCAAGAATAAATTTTTCATAGTTAAAAAAAATAAAAAAAGATAAAGGAGAGGATGTATGAACATTACGGTCAATGGCAAGTCTATTACTGCCTCTCCGGGTCAGACCGTTCTCGATGCCTTATTGGAGAATGGCTTCTACGTTCCTCATCTTTGCTATCATCCCAAGACAGGTCAGGCAGCTAAATGCCGAGCCTGTGTAGTAGAAGTAGAAGGAATGCCCGGACTGAAAACATCGTGTAACCTTCCCGTAGAAGATGGCATGAAAATCATTACTGATTCCGAATTGGTAAAAGACTCTCAGAGAGTTGTGGTCGATCTGGCACTCTCTTCCGGGATTCATGATTGTTTATCATGCGAAAAAAATGGTGAATGTGAACTTCAGGATGCAGCTTATTATTTGGGAATCGAAAGACCTAGCTATGAGCTGAGACCTGATGAGCCAGAAATTGAGGAAACCAGCGAGTTCATTCAAGTAGAAAGAACCAAATGTATCTCCTGCGGTCGTTGTGTTACCGGTTGTTCTTCAACTGTAGTGAATGATGTGTTAGATTTTGGCGAACGTGGATTCGACACAAAAATTATTTTCGACAACGATCTACTGATGGGAGAATCATCTTGCGTACAATGCGGAGAATGTGTGCAGCTATGTCCGGTCGGTGCTTTGATTGACAAGAGTATCAGAGGTATATCCAGACCTTGGGAGCAGGACAAAATAGAGACCGTCTGCCCCTACTGCGGAGTGGGTTGCCGACTGAATGTGCACGTTGATCGAAAGAAAAACAAAATCGTCCGCATCACAGGAGTGGAAGATTCTCCGACAAACGAAGGAATGCTTTGTGTAAAGGGTAGATACGGTTTCGACTTCGTTCAGAGTGAAGAACGTCTTAAAACTCCTCTAATAAAAAAAGAGGGCAAATTTGAACCTGCGAGCTGGGATGAAGCAATCTCACTGGTAGCTACCAAATTCAAAGAGATCAAAGAAAAAAACGGCAGTGAAGCGATTGCCGGTTTAGCCTCGGCAAAAGTTACCAATGAAGACAACTATCTATTCCAGAAATTTATCAGGCGGGAGGTCGGCACGAACAATGTCGACCACTGTGCGCGGCTATGCCACTCCGCTACAGTGGCCGGTCTGGCTGCTGCGTTTGGAAGTGGTGCAATGACAAATGATATCGCAGGTATCAAAAAAGCTGATGTGATCATGATTATTGGTTCGGATACTTCTGCTGCTCATCCGGTAATCGCTGCAAGGATCAAACAAGCAGTGAAAGAAGGCAAAACGAAACTAATCGTCATAGATCCGAAAAAAATCGTCATGGCTGATTATGCCGAAATCTATGCTGCTCAACGTCCGGGCACGGATGTGGCTCTGCTGAACTCGATCATGCAGGTGATCCTCAAAAATGGATGGGAAGATAAGAAATTTATCGAAGAGCGTGTAGAAGGTTTTGAAGATTTCAAAAAGGAAGTAGTTAAGGATCAATATGATCCTGAGCATGTAGCTAAGATAAGCGGTGTGCCAGCGGAACAGATCGGAGAGATAGCCGCACTTTTCGCTAATGCAGAAACAGCCTCTGTTTTCTATTCTATGGGTATTACTCAGCATACTACCGGCGTGGATAATGTTTTTTCTGTCGCCAATCTGCAAATGCTTTGCGGAAATATGGGCAAACCGGGTGGCGGTGTGAATCCACTACGTGGACAATCCAATGTGCAAGGCGCCTGCGATATGGGTGGATTACCAAATGTCTATCCCGGATATCAAAAAGTAACTGATGAGAAGAGTAAAGATAAATTCGAAAAAGCCTGGCAGTCTGAACTCAGTGATAAAGTTGGGCTGACGGTAACAGAGATGCTAGATAACGCCTATGACGGTAAGCTCAAAGCACTTTATGTGATGGGTGAAAATCCGTATCTGAGCGATCCTGACCAGAATCATGTTATAGCAGCTTTGGATAGGTTGGATTTTCTGGTCGTGCAAGATATATTCCTCACAGAGACGGCAGAATTCGCTGACGTAATTCTACCCGCTACTTCTTTTGCCGAAAAAAGTGGGCACATCACCAATACGGAAAGAAGAGTTCAGAGATTGAATAAAGTGATAAATCCTCCCGAAGGTGTAAAAGATGATTGGGAAATAATCCAAATGATCGCCAATGCTATGGGAGCAGACTGGGATTATAACTCAGTAAAAGATATCACAGAAGAGTTAAATTCTCTGACGCCACAATATGGTGGAATAAGCTGGGAGAGAGTCGGCAGGAATGGTCTGCAATGGCCCTGCCCCACCGAAACACATCCCGGTACTGCTTATCTGCACAAAGACAGATTCGCGCGTGGACTGGGCATGATGAAACCGATCTCTTTCGTGGAACCGGCAGAACTTCCGGACGATGAATATCCGTTGATCATGACAACCGGACGAGTTCTCGAACAATTCCATACCGGAACAATGTCCAGAAAGACAGTCGGGCTCAATAATATTGCCGGACCTATGGTGATGATCTCGGTAGAAGATGCCGAGCAACTTGGCATTGATAACAGCGAAACTGTGCGTATCTCTACCCGTCGTGGTAGCATCGAAGCACCGGCGTTTGTAACAAAGCGGATCGGTAAAGGTGTGATCTATATACCATTCCATTATAAAGAAGCTCCGGCAAATCGGCTGACTAATCCGGCACTAGATCCGGCAGCAAAGATACCGGAATACAAAGTATGTGCCGCGAAAGTTGAAAAAATATCATAAATAATAATGTGGATTGGTACAGTAAATCAGGAAAGTAAGGAGTAAATTATGGATAAGGATAAATTCTATAAAGTAATGGATTTGGCGATCAAGCGAGAAGTAGAGGCTTATGAATTTTACAAAGATGTGGCTGAGCGCATAGACGATAAAGCTATCCAGAAGATATTCAAAACTCTTGCCACAGAAGAAGTGGGACACAAAGACCTCTTGGAGAGATTCAAATATAATCCGGATTTACCGGTTAAGATGAGCTCTCCCGAGATCGATTATCATCTGGCAGAAGAAGTGGAACTACCAGAACTTTCTATTGATATGAAGCCAGCTGATGCTCTTGCTTTGGCTATGAAAAAGGAACAACTTGCCGTCGAATTCTATCGGAAACTGGCTAATCAGACAGAAGATGGAGACGTAAAGAAGCTGCTGCTGGAGATAGCTAATATGGAACTGTCTCATAAACAGAAACTCGAAAATGCCTATACAGACATAGCTTATGTAGAAGCATTTTGAAAAAATGATGGAAAAAGCGAGGAAGGATCTGGTGGTCCGGCTGGTCTGCAAAGCCAGTAGCGGGCGGATAAAACCGTCTGTGGCAGGTTCGATTCCTGCCCTCGCTGCCATTATAGGCTAAGCTTATGATCTCTTCTGATGAATATAAAAAAATACCGGCTGTTGATCTATTGCTAAACAATCCAACTATTAAAAAATTGTTAGCAGATTATAATCAGGATTTTATCAAGAGTATAGTGAGAGAAGTATTGGATAACCAGAGAGAAAAAGCATCAGCAGGGAAAAAGGTCGATAGTCATAAACAAATATGTGACGAGATCACTAAGCAAGTGACCAATATCTTGGAACCATCTTTGCTATCGGTGATCAATGCTACAGGCATATTACTTCATACAAATTTGGGACGAGCGAAATTGGGTGAGTACATTCTGGATAAAATCTCTCCCATAATTACCGGTTATTCAAACTTAGAGTTTGATTTATCTTCCGGTAAAAGAGGTGAGAGAAACATTCATATATCGAGCTTGATCCGATATATTACCGGCGCTGAAGATGCTATAGTGGTAAACAACAACGCTGCCGGAGTATATTTCGTTCTTCATCATTTTGCATCTGAACTGGAAGTAATAATTTCCCGGAGTGAATTGATCGAGATCGGTGGCTCTTTTAGAATCCCCGATATCATCAGTACGAGTGGAGCCGTCATGCGCGAAGTAGGAACAACGAACCGAACTTATCTTCGAGATTATGAAAATGCTATCTCGTCTAAAACGAAGATTATCCTCAAAGCCCATAGATCGAACTATCACATTACTGGCTTTACTGCCGAACCGACATTATCCGAGCTATCCGAATTGGCTCATAAGCATAACTGTATGCTGGTGTATGACCTCGGTTCAGGCTTACTTCGCCGTCCTGATAGCTTGAATCTTACCGATGAACCAGATATAAAATCAGCTTTGAATGCCGGAGCAGATATCGTTATGTTCAGCGGCGACAAATTACTTGGTGGACCTCAGGCTGGCATTATTTGTGGGAAAAGTGAGTATATCAAAAAACTTGCCAAATCACCTTTGATGCGTGTATTGCGAGTAGGCAAACTGACTATCGCCGCCTTGCAAGCCGCTATGGTATGCTACTTGAGTGATAAGAATCTGGGCAGATTACCATTCTTTTCATATCTGAAAAGGGATAAAGACGAACTTCTGAGATTATCTAAACTGTTTCAGAACAAACTAAATAAACACGGTATCGACTCCGAAATCGTCCAAAGCGAAGCATTTACCGGTGGGGGCACACTACCGGGACATTCGATCCCGAGTTTAGCCCTCAGGTTAAATGATAATCAGAATGCCCAAGAACTTCACCATAGGCTAATGCAGGGTAATAATCCGATAGTTTCCATTCTTCGCAAAGGTGAGATCCTTTTTGATATGTTCTGTCTAACAGAGAGTGATATAGACATTATTGCCGCTAAAATCTCAGATCTAATTAACTAATTTTTATGAAACATCTTATCATGGGTACCGCCGGTCATATCGATCATGGCAAAACCAGTCTGGTCAAATCTCTTACTAAAATCGATTGTGATACTCATCCGGAGGAAAAGCTCAGAGGCATCACGATCAATCTGGGATTCGCACACATTACTTTACCGAATCAGATGCAAATTGGCATTGTCGATGTACCCGGACATAGTGATTTTGTAAACACTATGATCGCCGGCGCCTGTGGTATAGATTTCGTCATGTTCACCATCGCAGCGGACAGCGGAGTAATGCCGCAAACGATAGAGCATCTGCAGATAATGGATCTGTTGGGAATAAAAAGTGGATTTATAGCTCTCACCAAAGCCGATCTGGTAGATAATGAGCTTCTGGAAATAGCCAAAGATGAAATTCGGGAAGCCGTTAGCGGCACTTTTCTACAAGATGCTCCTATCATTCCGACTTCGGTAAAAACAAAGCAAGGTTTAGAAGAGGTAATCAAAAAGATCGAAGCTATTAGTGAATCACTGCCGGAGCGCTCACAAGGTGAAATTTTCCGTATGTACATCGATCGCATCTTTACCGTTTCCGGGTTTGGCTCGGTAGTAACCGGCTCAGTACTGAGTGGCTCCATTTCTAATTATGATAACGTATATATGTTACCCGGTGCCAAAGAACTACGCATTCGAAAAATGGAACGCTACAAAAAAGAAACTAAGCAGATTTTTAGCGGAGATAGAGCTTCTCTAAATTTAGTTGGTTTGGAAAGAGACCAATTCAAACGTGGAATGATGCTATCCGATAGAGTGATTCAATCGACAACTATGATTGATTGTAAGCTAAAACTTTTTTCTGAATCCCACACTATACCGCTCTGGTCTCAGGTTATATTCTTATCAGGCACATACCAAACTCAAGCCCGTTTGCATCTTTTGGATAGCAACAGATTGGAGCCCGGAAGCATTGCTCTGGCACAAATTCATCTTTCGGAAAAGGCAGTTTTACAAACCGGTGATCCTTTCATCATCCGAAACAGCTCAGGAGATAGAACTCTGGGAGGCGGTACCATTATTGACGCTTATCCTCTAAAACATCGACGCCGTCCTTCCAAACTGATAAAAGAGCTTGAGAATATAGCAACCGGTGATGTTCCGGCTTTGATCCTTCAGGAACTGAAAAAAAGAATGCGAGCGGTTTCTCATCAGGAAATCGCAACCATATTGAACTGTGCTGAATCGGAGATCTTGAAATCAATATCAGAATCTCTTTCGGACGAGATCATCACCATACCTGGCAAAGAGAGTGCATTTTTGATGCTGCGCCAGGAAAAGGAAAAGCTTAGAGCGAAAATAATTCGTCATCTGCAAACTTTTCATAAGAGAAACCCGCTCGATGACGGAGGTCGAACTACCGAAGAACTGATGGGAATATTCGGTTTGCAAAGAGATGTGACAAACGAACAAGTATTGAAACTCATCCTATCTGAATTGGAAAGAGAAAATCAGCTCAAACGAGTACGCCAAACTTGGGCTCTTGCCGATCATAATGTAAGATTGGAGGAAGATGAAGAACGCCAAGTTTCTTTTGTAGCAAACTTTATAGCCAGTTGTGGTATGCGGGTGCCTCTAATGTCCCGCCTGATACCTGCATCAGAGGAAATTGGCATTTCGGAAACAAAATTGAAACAGATCTTAAGATTATTAGTGAACAAGAGTAAAGTTTACAACATTGATGGCAATTTTATCTGGGCAGAATTGGTTGATAAATACAGAAAGACACTACTCGAGCATCTGAATCAAACTAAAGAGGGAATAACAGTAGCACAATTTCGTGATCTGATCGATGGTAATCGGAAACTCTGCCTTCTCTTACTGGCACAATATGATACCGAAGGAGTAACTGTGCGTAAAGGTGATTACCGCCATATCACCGAAAAAGGTAGGAAATTTCTGAGGGAAAATTGAACTTGGCAAACTTTTCGCTTACCTTTCTAATCTTTTCATATTTTTATGACAGAGTATTTACCCATCAGTTTTTCAGCAATATCATACATATTTGAGATAGTTCCCACTGCCAGTTCTCTTTTGAGTTTGTAAAAATCTAAGCAAGTACCACAAGCTATGATATCCACTCCTTCTTTACCAAGAGCTTGTAGAGATGAGATGCCCTCAGCTCCATGAATGGCTAATCTTACTCCACTATTCATCAATATTATCATTCTGGGCTTATTACCTATCTGAGTGAGCGAGAATAAAAATGATCCCATTAGCTTTTTCCCCAACTCCGGATCGCCCACTCCTAGTATATCGGATGTAATTAAGAGTAGTTTATCATTTGAAACCTTGATATTTTCGATATCCTCATGATCATCCTCAGCCGTTTCTTCCAGATCTTCTACTATAGTAATGTGAAAATCAGCTCCTTTTTGATTTACGGAAGTCACCTTAAAACCGCAATTAGTAACAAATCTGGTGACATTCTGACGAGCTACATCATTATCTACGATCACTATCAATTCGGTAAAGTCTCCCTCTTCTAAAGCTTGTTTGGTTTTAATCACCGGCTGGGGACAGGGTAAGTTTCGGGTATCAACTTTTTTTATCATATTTTGCTCCTTTTGCAGTTTCTATTTTCTCATACAGATTTTCGAATGAAATGGCATTACCTTCCAAAAGTTTTCTTATATTTTTCAAATTGCTCTCTTCGATAAGCAAAACCAACCCACAATCATTACCGAGCGCTCTTGGCAGTGGTATTAGCTGACATTCGGGATAATGCTTCCTAACAGTTTTATGTGCTTGCATGGCAGTGTGAGTATTTTGGAAAGTAACTATAAACTCATTCATTCTTTATCCATTGACGATCTTTACTTTTTGAGGATGCGCGTCTGTTGTTTTTCCGATGAGCATAGCTTCTACTCCGGCTTTCTGCATGTCTCTCATCAAGGCTTTTGTTTCGCTTCTATTGATCATAAACAAAAGTCCTCCTGAAGTTTGCGGATCGAAAATAATATCCGAAACAATCGGCTTCAGATCTTCACTTTTGATAATTGAATGTGCAAAATAATTTCGGTTCTTATAAGTGCCTTCCGGGATCAATCCCATAGAAGCATAGTCTGTAACTTCGGGCAGCAATTTGATCGCTGTAAAATCGATTTTGCATCCCAAATGGGTATTATGGATCATCTCATGCAGATGACCTATCAATCCGAAACCAGTGACATCAGTACAAGCGGAAACTTGATACTTGGAGATAATTTCAGCGCTATACTTATTCAACATAGCCATTGTTCGGATAAACTCTTTTTCGGCATGTTTAGATGCCAACCCTCCCCTTAGAGCTGTATTGATGATTCCCGATCCCAGCGGTTTTGTTAGGATGATATTCTGATCTATTTCTGCGGTATTATTGTATAAAATCTTGTGCGGATCTACCAACCCTGAGACAGCAAAACCATATTTCAATTCTTTATCTTCGATACTATGCCCGCCTACTAAGGCACAATCTGCTTCTTCCATTTTGGATATTGCTCCGTTTGTGATAGAACTCAATACTTCACCAGCCAGCAGCTCTGTTGGAAAGCAAACGATACTAAGAGCAGAGATCGGCTTTGCTCCCATAGCATAGATATCGGAAAGAGCATTGGCAGCGGCAATCTGGCCAAACTCATAAGGATCATCTACGATGGGCGGAAAGAAGTCTACCGATTGGACGAGGGCAATTTCATCATTCAAAGCTACTATCCCGGCATCTTCCGAATTTGAGAAATCGGACAATACCTGCGGTTGGGGCTTGTATCGGATAGATTTCAACATACTGTTTAAGGCACACGGCCCTAATTTGGCTCCGCAACCGGAGTACCTGGTAAACTTAGTTAACTTTATTTCATCACTCATATTCACTTCCTTTGCGAAAATAATTTTTTTTGATTGGTAAAAAAGTCAATAGATTTATAATTTATGAAAATCAGTCTTGACAAACATCTGATCCAAAAGAATATATTCTCCAAGATCAATTGAAGAGAAAAAATTATAAGAAAGCAACCTTTCTCAGCAGAGTCAGGTGTAGTTTCTCATCTGGTTTTTCTTGTTATCGTTTTCTCGGAAGGATAGTTATGAAAGTTGATGGCAAACATTATCGCAGTGTGTGGATGAAAGCTGGTTTAGTCTATGGCATTGATCAGCAGAAACTACCCTACGAATTTTCGCTCTTCACCCTTAGTGATCATCATCAGTGTTGTGAAGCGCTCGAGAGTATGTTGGTAAGAGGTGCTGGCACGATCGGCTCCATGGCAGCTTATGCTATGGTGCTAGCTTTCATCGAAGCTCCCAACTCTGAGATTGAGGAATATGTTACAAAAGCGAAACATAAGATTGAATCCACTCGCCCAACCGCACAAAGTCTCTTCTACTCTACCAATCGTGTCTTCGAACACGCCATTTTATCTAAAGATCATAGCAAAGCTGCCCTAAGAGAAGCTGAGCTGATAGCCCAAGAAGATGTGGATGCGTGTAAACAGATAGGAGAATTTGGTTTTGAGCTTATCAAAGATAATTTTGGGATTCTAACTCATTGCAATGCCGGTTGGTTAGCAACGACAGATTATGGAACTGCTCTCTCTCCTATCTATTTGGCAAACAGGCGGAAATCTAATCTTTTCGTTTTTGTGGATGAGACCAGACCACGCTGTCAGGGAAGCAAACTTACAGCTTGGGAACTGAATAATGAGAAAGTACCTCATAGCATCATTGCCGATAATGCAGCTGCTCAGTTGATGTCAGAGGGAAAAATAGATATTCTCATCACGGGTGCAGACAGGATCGCAGCAAATGGAGACGTAGCTAATAAGATCGGTACTCTGCAAAAAGCGATCTGCGCAAATCATTTCGATATTCCATTTTATGTAGCTGCACCCACTTCTGTGATTGATTTTGCATGTGAATCGGGCACAAAAATCCCGATTGAGACCAGAGAGGAAGAAGAGCTAACTAAGATCGATTGTTATTGGCAGAAAAAGCATATTAGAGCCGATTTTGCTTCGCCCGGCTCACCCGCCTACAATCCCGCTTTCGATGTTACTCCTGCCAATCTGATAACCGGTATCATTACTGAAAAGGGTATCTTTAAGCCGAAGGAGTTAAAGCAGCTATGTTTTACCAAGGTGTAAAATTTCAGACCGAATTTTTGGAAAAGAAAGCACCAAAAGATAAACGCTTAGAAGAGCTGAAGTATTGGTGTATGATATTTCATAATAAAAATTTATGCCCACCTTATGAAGGGGGTTCTTATGGGAATATGAGTTTCAGACTAACAGAAGGGTCGGACGAATTCATCATCACAGGCTCACGGATAGGCATGAAAGCTGATTTGGATAATCATTCTTTTGTACATGTAAAAAACTGTGACCTTGTTACAAAAACCATCTATGCATCCGGTTGTAAAGAGCCTTCGTCCGAAACTATGCTACATTGGTCACTTTACAAAGCCCGTCCCGAGGTAAATGCTATCTTTCACGGGCACTCAGCTCAAATCCTGAAAAATACTAAAAATTTGGAATTGCCCACCACTTCAAAAGAAGAGCCATATGGTTCTGTGGCATTGGTTGAGAAAGTTTTGGACTGTGTGGATGATTTGAATTTCATCATTATGAAGAATCATGGATTTATTGCTTTGGGCAGAAATATGACTGAAACAGGCGAAATTACATTGACAGTCTTGAAAAAATGTAGTTGATTGTTAAATATAAATCGGAGGTAATTATGGCAAAAAAACTCGGCTTGGTTTTAGGTGGTGGCGGAATTCGCGGTATGGCACATATTGGTGTACTGAAGATCATTGACGAATTAGGTATCAAATTCGATGCGATCTCGGGTTGTAGCATTGGAAGTATGATAGGCGCTTTATATGCAGCGGGGAAATCCGCTCTGGAAATAGAGGAGTATGTCTTGGAACATTCTTTATTGGATGTGTTCGATCTTTCGTTTTCCAAATTGGGGATCAAAAAAACCAAGAAACTAGAAGAAACAATCGAAGAATTCACTGGAGTTACAACATTCGAGGAATTGAAAATGCCACTTTATATCAATGCTAGCAGCATAAGTACGGGAAAAGAACGAGTTTTTCATCAAGGAGATCTCTTTACAGCTATTCGCGCAAGTATCGCTGTGCCGGGGCTTTTTGCGCCTCTGGAATTGGAAGACAATTATTTTGTCGATGGTGGAGTTCATAATTTATGCCCTTTCCCAATCTTACCTAATTATATCAATAAATACCTCATCATCAATGTCTCTGATTACGAAACTTTTGATATAGATGACAAGATTTCATTGCTAGATCTTTTGGAAACTAGTGTCAGAATTATGCAGAATGAGATTATGAAACTACGCCTGAGGAGTATAAAAAAGTCAGATTATCTGATACTAACACCGGAAGTAAAAGAATATCGCACGCTGGAAGATAAAAAGAAATTCCCCGAGATTTTGAAAGAAGGTGAAGTAGAAGCGAATAAGAGAATCGAAGATATTAAACGATTCTGCAAAGTAAAATAGCTGAGGTTGAGTTTTTAGCATATTATTTTTCAGCATGTTAAACCATCTTTTCTTAGTTGCTCTTGTTTTATCGTTTGACAAAACTAATATGATCCATAAAAAATGCAGAAAAAAAGAGAGGTGATAAAAATGACTATAATCGAAATTGAAGAAAATCGGTTCATAAATCTGAATAATATTTTCAAATTCGATATTATTCCGGTAGAGAGTAACAAATGTTATGTCCGTTTTCATAATTATGAAGACAGTTATGCCAACAGTAAGGAATTCGATTCTATCAAAGAAGCTCGGGAATGGATAAAGATACGGATCATCCGCGCTGCAAATACAAACGAAGTCTTAGAACTGTAGCATTTTTTAGTATCCAATACTGTCTGAAAGCGTGCAGTCAGTATAATAAGGTATAGAGAAAGGAGTACCGCATGTCCGAAAGAGAAATCCTCATCAAAGCAAAAGTTCTATTTGATGGGAAGCAAAAGCTTGAGAATAAGATCATCGAAGTTCAAGGTAATATCATCTCCAATATTCAGGATGCCGATAATATAAAGGCCGATTATGAGGGGATAGTTACCCCGGCTTTTATAGATGCACACTCTCATATAGGTATGGATAGAGAAGGTGAACCATGGCAGGAATCGGAGACTAACGATGTTTTAGATCAATTCAATCCGCTCAATGACCCGATGAACAGCATCTATTTTGATGATAGAGCTTTCAAAGATGCAGTGGATTTCGGAGTTTTGTATAGCTGTGTAGTACCCGGTAGCGGAAATCTTATCGGAGGCAGATCCAAAATAATCAGAAATTACGCCAAAAACCGCAAAGATGCACTTTTGGTAGATCATGGATTCAAAATGGCGCTGGGATTCAATCCCAGATCCACATTAGATTGGAAAGGTAAACGACCCAATACCCGAATGGGTGTCTATGCTCTATTGGAGCAGAAACTCGATGATGTTCTGCAAAAACGGGAGAAAAATGAAATTGCCAAACAGAAGAAAATGTTAGCTCTCGTGAAAAAAAGAAAAGATGAGAAAATCAACGAAGAAGAATTCAAGGAAGAACAGCGAATTATCGATCAAGAGTATAAACTGGAGTTTTCTTCAGAGGAAATGGCATATTATGAGCTTTTGACCGGTGAAAAGACCGCAAAAGTACATGTACACAAGGAAGATGATGTCTACTATCTTATCCATCTGGTCGATAAGTATAAGATCAAAGTAACTGCTGAGCACACTTGTGATGTTTTTAATCAAAGTGTTTTCGAAGATTTGGCTGAGCATGATATCCCGATAGTATACGGACCACTGGGTTCCGTCGGCTACAAAGTTGAGCTCAAACACGCCTATTATCAGAATGCAAAGATGCTGATGGAATCAAAAGCCAAGTATGGATTGATGACCGATCATCCGGTCATCCACACCATCGGTATTAGAGATTCGCTCAAGTTCTTTATGATCCATGGAATGTCCGAAGAAGATGCCATATCGCTTATCACATTGAAGAATGCTCAAATTTTGGGTATAGATAATGTTTTGGGAAGCTTGGAAGCGAACAAAATCGCCAGTTTAACGGTTTGGAACGATAACCCTCTACATCTGAGAGCATACCCCAAAATGGTAATGGGCGAAGGAAGAATACTCAGAGGATAGATAATAGTGGGGAGACTTCGCTCTCCCCCCTTTTTTATGTATTTCTTCTTAATCATCCGCCAGCTCTAATAAAGTGGCTATAATGTCACTATTTTGGTTAGTATTATAAACAAAGGGTTCACAATTGTTATGGAACAAGATCAAGATTGTTTCTGCTTTTCTTTTTTTATCATGATTCAGGATAGATTCCCCAACTTTTTTTATTTTCTCTTCATAATTTTTTGGATAAAACTTGGGCAGTTGGAATTTGTCCAGTTTATTCCAAATTCTATTACATTGTTCATCGGTGATAAACTGCTTCTTGTTGCTAAAAATCGCCGCCGCTCTTAGCCCAATCGCAACTGCAAAACCGTGAGCTAAGCGGTAATCAGAAACTGATTCCAATATATGCGCAAATGTGTGTCCCAGATTCAGAAGCCGACGAATGCCGCTGTCATGCAAATCTTGCGAGCAGATCTCCATTTTGGTTTGGATAGCAGTTTCGATCAATTTTCTGTTATCTTTCTTATCTAATACTTCATCCAGATTTGAAAGTGGTAAAAATGACATTTTTACAATTTCGACCATTCCTGCTTGCATATTTTCTTCCGATAAAGTCCTCAGGAAATTTGTATCTATGATGATTTGCTCTGCTGGGAAAAAGCTTCCGATCATATTTTTGCATCCTCCATAGTTTAATCCCGTTTTCCCACCTAGGGCTGCATCTACCATAGCCAGAAGTGTAGTTGGCACTAATCTCAATCTAACTCCACGCTTGAAAGTGCTTGCGGCAAATGCGGCCATATCGGTCGTAATACCACCACCGATAGCGTATAATATCGTATTCCTCCCCACTTCTCGTTCATATAGAAAATCATAAATCTTGGTTAGACTAGCCAAGTTTTTTGTCTGTTCAGAAGCATGATATTTGTATATTTTATTTGTTTCTACTTTATCAGACAATAATTTTGGATATAGCTCATATACATTTGCATCTATGATAAACACACTATCATGATCTTCAAGTAATACTTCTTTGGTTGTGTTTGCAAATATAATTTCTGTCGTACTATTTCGGAGATTGTATAGCTTTTTCACTTTTACGCTCCCTGATAAGCGACATGATTTTATGCAACTCTTTGTTATTCTTCAAAGTTTGATATAATACCAATAATAATATAAGATAAAATGTTGTTTTAATGAACAATACTGTCAAACTAAAAGCAACAAGGAAATTTATCACAGACGCTAACGCAAGCAGAGCCAATCCGGCAAATAGCAACCAAAGAGGATATTTTAGTTTATAAGTCCAAACAGCTATGAAATAATTTATCATCAAGATAACGAAGTAAGCAAATACAGAGGCAATGCCAGCCCCAAAAAAACCGTATTTGGGTATCAATACAAAATTCAGACCGATATTTAGAAGCGAACCCACTACCACTGCCAGAGTAATAATTCCTGCTTTTTGATGAGCATAGTAGTAAACATTCACAATATGAAATACACCATATAGAAAAGCAGATATTACTCCTGCAAACACAATTTGATATGCCATTACATATTCTACATCGATAATAAAGTGGAAGATTTCTTGAGAATAGGAGATGATCAAAGCTCCGAAAATAGAGCCGAAAATGAGATAATACTTAAACATATTTCGATTAATTTCTTTCGCTCGTTTACTTTTTGATCTTTTCATCGCTGCTGGTAAATAGACCAAGCTGACCAAAGAAACCAAAAAATGCATTATCATACCGATGCGATAACCGGCGGAATAGATTCCGACATCATGAAGTGTATTTGGCGAGAGATAAGTGAGCATATAGCGGTCAGATGATTGCAAAATCAGCATCGCAATCGTTCCGGGTATCATCACAATACCAAACCTCATCATTGAAGTAATAATAGCTATTGAAAAATACTTTTTATCCGCATTCTCTAACTTATAATTATGCATTACCCTGATGATTTTATAAAAAGAGATCAATGCAGCCACAAAAGTACCGCTAGCCAGAAATGTAAAATACAACTCCAAACTGAATTTATTCTGCCAAACGAAGATGATTATCAAGATCAGAGCTATTAGATTATGTAGCGTGCTAATGATAGCATAAGAGCGAGATTTCTCCATAATGTTCAAAAATCCGGTTGAAATAGAGAATATAGTATTAAAAAAAAGTATAATCGCAAGTGGTATAAAAAGATGAGAATAGCTCTGATCGCGCAATAACAAGCTGGATAGTTCAGATCTAAACACTATCATCAATATGGAGAATATAATCCCTGTTACAGTAAGAATTAGATATACTGATGATATCAAAGAAAATCTATAGGCCTCCGTTTTCACTTCGTAAAAATGAGAAAATAGTGCCTGTCTCAGACCGATAAGAACTATCATACTTGCTAAAGCGAAAAATATCATCAGGTTTGTATAGACTGCATATTCTGCCGGAACAAGATAGTGGGTGAATATCGGCAGTAATATAACCAGCAATATTTTATTAAACAGATTGCCTGCTGCATATTCTATGGTTTTTTTCAGGTATTTATTCATTTCTCCAAAACTCGATCGTATATTTGCTTAGTTTGCTCAGCAATAATTGGCCAAATGTAATTAGCTCTGATATGCTCCTTTAACCTGTCTGAACGGCTTTGATTCAGAGCAGTTTCTATTTTAGCAACAATGTCTGGAACACTATCGGGATTGGGATAAAGTACCATATCCTCGAAATATTCTCTGGTTCCACCCTTGGGAGTGATTACTATATTTGCACCTGTCAATCCGGCTTCCAGAGCAGCTCTGCCGGGAGTTTCGTATCTGGTGGGTAAAATAAAAGTATGAGAGGCAGCATAAGCTGATTCCAATAGGAGATCATCATGTTCCAACCACTCGATCAATTTGATATTCTTAGATTTTTCTATGGCTTCTCTGCACCATTTTCCTTCCTTATTGTTCAGAACATCAGCTATGATAACAGCCGGATGATCGATTCTTTGCAAAGCTTTAATAATATTTTTGCCATTTTTTCGATATGGTCCCAAATGCCCTACATACAAGATGAAATTCTTTATCCCGTATTTCTTCTCAAAAAGCTTAGCATCAGCATGGTAAAAACGCTCTTCCACTCCATTTGGGATAACTTCGAAATTAGCCGGAGATAAGCCAAGTCCCTTTTGCAAGAGCAAAGATTCACTTTCGGTATTCGGCAAGATATATTCTGCTTGTTCACAAACGTTTTTTGTAAGTGTATAGTCAGAGTAAGATCGGATGAAGAGTTTCTGCCACAAAGAATCCAATCTATTATACAGACGAAGAGTAGCAGCTTTGTGATTGCTAAAAAAAATTGGATTTACCACATATTTTATTTTCTTCAAATTCAGATTGTTAGCCAGTGGAAATGTACTGACACTTGCATTGAAAATATGAAACAAATCCGTATCAGATGCATATTTTTCTTGTTCATCCCACATATCGAATAGTTTCACTTCGATTCCCATCTTTTGCAACTGCCTCGCCATATGTTTGATTTTGTAGGTAGGACCACCTTTGTTAATGTTCAAGCTCTGATAAGAAGCCAGAAAAATCCTCATCGCTGCATCCTTCCTTTCATACTTTCAAAATTGTACAACAGATCCCGCCAATGTAATCTGCGCATTTGCTTCCTCTCTTTGCTGATCCCTTTTGGGAATTCTTCCCAATCCAGCTCAGCCAATCTCTTAGCTATATTTAGCTTAGTTAGCGTTTCTTTACCATTATTACTTATCAGGAAAAAATCTTCATCATGTTTGTCCTCGCAGAATAGTTTGCCGTCCTCAAGTCTTGTTGTGTGAGTTTTTTTCCATCTCTGTTGCCACCACTCGGCATATTCAGAGAAACTTGGTTGCCAGGTACTTTCCTTATCTATAAGTGAGAAGATAAACTCTATCACTTCATTTTTTTGCCGATGTGGATGATAATAGAATAAAGCAGGTTGATGAAGAGCAAACTCATTTTCTAATACCATCTTATAATAAGCTTTCATCTCTTTTCCGGAAAAATGCGACCTCAGAAGCCGCCCGATGCTGATAGGATGGATGGGAATCTGTAACACCGTGGAGTAATTATTATCTATGATAGGATAAAAAGGAAGATCATCATAATCCAGCGAAAACTCCGAGGAATAATCGAATTCCAGATCTTCTATCGCTTTCGCCAGATTTATGTTCCAAGAACCAAAAGGAGCGGCAAATCCATGGGGATGTATTCCCACCTTGTTCAACTTATCCAATCCCGTTTTCAGATTATCATAATTTGATTGATAATCGGGAAATACCTTGTGTCTAAAGCAATGCAATCCGATCTCTTGCAATTCGAAACCGGCATAAACTTCTTTCAATCGTTCAGGCGAAACTGTATCTACAAACCAGGTGGCTTTGATCTGGTAGTCTGAACACAATTCATATACTGACATAGCATCTTCTTTGCTGCAATAATCAGTATCGAGTCTGAACAGGAACGCATTTTTGTGGTCCGCCGGATAATACCATCTACGCACAAACGGTATATTAATCAAATCATGAGCGTATTTGAGAATCTGCACAACGAGCTGGCGAATTTTTCCTTTCGACACCTTAGAAACCTGCTCGGAAGGCAGCTCACTCCGCTCGGCATAAAAACGCTTCCGCCTGCTATCAGAATTCATCAAAACCGAGTTCAAATCAAAAGGTAGAAGGATGATATATCCGTTACCATAAGATTCTATCGATATCTTGAAGGTTCGATCGAGATAATTGATACTTTTTAAATCATAGAAATCGCAAAAAATATCTGTCAATCCTAAGTGTTGCAAGCATGAATCTTCTTCCGGGACTAAATATTTTACTTTCCTTTTTTTGAATCTCGCTTTGAACATTTCCCGATATGCACGAGGTTCCAAGATTGCCACTTTCCCATCTGAAACATGTTCCAATATCGCTTCTTTGTCTTGTTTGTCTTTCAACGCGGGTATTATGATAATGGGAAAATCGTTCAACTCTGGTAATGATAAATATAAATAGGAGCACCCTTCTTGTTTTAAAATCCTTTCCCAGCCGTAGTTTGCAGATCGGAGTCCGATAGACAGTTTCAAGACAAATCACCAATTATCGATAAAAGTTTCTCAGCTCTCTTTTGCAATGGAAACTTCTGCGCTCTGCTGATCACCTTCTCTCTATCAGTTTTACCCGCAGCTTTTTTTATAGCATCCAGAGTGGCATCTGCATCACCGAACGGCACTTTGAAGCCACAATCTCCTACGATCTCCGGCATTGCTCCCCTATCTGTGATCACCGGTATACAACCTCTGCTCATCGATTCGAGCAACGCCAAGCCAAAAGACTCACGATATGATAGTTGGCAATACACGGAAGCTTGTTCGTATAGTTCAAAGAGATCTTCTCTTGGAATCGGACCGGTAAAGATTAGATTAGGTGCGATACTACGCAGATAAGAAGCTATATCCTCATCGTAATGACCGACTATGATACAGGTATGATCGGTAAGCTGAGCACAAGCTTTGGCAAAAGTATCCAAACCTTTCAAAATATAGGTCAGAGCTGGTTGTTTGACTGCATTCCCAACCGTGAGCACCAGCTTAGTTTTATGCGTGTTTGAGTTTTTGTCGAAATCCAAACCGAGAGGAACAACTTCTATTTTTTGTGCATCAGCATATTTTTCCACTTCTTTTTTACTAAACTCGGAAACAACCAAAATTTTATCAGCATTTTGCAAGACCCATCTTACTTTCAGTGCAGAATGCCAGCTATTAATACCGCCATATTTTATCCAGGGTAGAGAAGCAGTCTCATAACCGCCCACAAAGACAACTGTAGGTTTGGAGTGCTTTTGGGCAAGATGTAGCGTGACCAGGGCAGTAAAGTCGGCAAACAAAACATAGACAAGATCGGATTGGGCTACCATATTTTCTAGCTTGAGCCATTTTTTCAGATTGGTTTTCTTAGTAATAAAGAGTGATCGAACCTCAAAGTGTTTCTTTAATATTTCGAGATCATCATTGATATAGGTAGAGGAGTCATAAGAAGAGACGAATAGTATTTTCTTAGCCATATTGCCTACACTAAATCAGCGGATAAGCGCTATTTTCCCTCGCGCAATTTCACCATCGTTAGTGGAGATCACATAGAAATACAATCCGGAACCGCATTTTCTTCCGGCTGCGTTTCTCCCGTCCCAACTGAACTCCTGATAAACATCTTTTTCCATAGTTATCACCAAATCACCATTCAGATCATAAATCGTGCAGGTGGTATCACCGGCCGGCATCGTCTGAGCGTTTCGATTCTCAAATCTCACCACCTCACCTTTTTCCGGATAAAACGGATTGGGAAATGCTACGACATCATGCAATCGGGTAACTATATTCATATGGGGGTCAATCCCGATCTCTACAGAATTCAACCCTTCTACCGTACCTATATATAATATGCCCGAATACTCGTCATATTCGAACGAAGTAACATGATTAGCCAGTAGTGGTGAGTTTTCTTTGTTGTAGGTAGTAAAAGTATCTTCCTCAGGATTATAGATAGTGAAGCCATTACCATGCGAACCAACCCAGATCTGACCGAACGGATCTACGAAAAGTGTTGTGGGATAAGTGGGAACCGAGGCAAATAGTCGCTCTTGACCGACGACATAGTAGAATTCGGGTATGGGATGATCCTCGCTATAAAACCATGCTCCTTCATGCCACACTTTTTTCTTGATGTTAGTTCCATAAATATGCCATTTTTCTTCACCAAACATACGATTGTAACCATACATCAGCAAGCCTTCGGAAGTGGCAAACCAGATCTCTGTGCCATAATCAGTCTCCCTGCTGGTGATGTCGAACACTTCGGAAGCCGAGATAGGAGCTGTACTAGGCATATCTACCCAACCAAATCCACCATAAAACGGATAACTATCAATATCATCCCATAGCAAAATACCGTGATATCGCGTACCAAGATAAACCTTGTTCTCGACAAAATGGATATCTATTATATCCGATTCATAATCAACTCCTGATAGAGAGGGATCATATAGATGAAATGAGTGTAGAATATCAAATCCTTGTGACAAAATATTTACATAAAATGGATAAATCGATATCCAGATCGTTTCAGCGGGACCCGATCTGGCAAATGCACTATAGTTCATATTCTGCTCCGTTACCGGAGGAGTACCAAAATCTATGCTATCCCATTGCCAGTTAGACTGATTATCATCCAAAATGGAAGCAACGCTGCCATGCCAGGAAACAAACCATTTTCTATTCAAAGTATCTATACCGATATCATAAATCGCATACGTGCTTAAAGGCGAAGTGGGTCTGAATTTGGTAATCCAATTAGTCCCGTCATAACGCGATATTCCACCTCTCCCCCTAGATGAGATACCTCCTCTAATACCATCACCGACCCAAAGGATACCGTTGTGGTCTATTTTCATATTGCTAACGAAATTTGAGGCTATGCAATTCTCTTTAACTTTATTTATCCATTGATAAGTATCTGTGCCATCAAAATATTGAAATCCATCTCCCCAAGTATAAGCTACAAACTCAGAATCGATCTCGGCAAACCCTTTCACCGGTGCATACGAAAGCCCGAGTTCGCCTGGAAGCCACTCTATCTGAATTTCGTTCGGGTAGATCAAACTGATAGAATAATTGGTCTTCGGATCGGCTACTACATTCAGAGTTGCTTCGTTCCACTCGCCATAACTTAGCCATAGCCTACCATCAGAACTGTAATATGCATCCAATATAGTATTATCCTCATTAAAACGTCTCCACGTATCGGGATCGGACATATCCATAGAGGTAGTTACCAGCACGCCTTTTTTGGTAGCGATTGCCAGATTGTCTTCATGAACGCTAAGAGAAGTAATCTCCGAATTTAACAGTGGCGAATTTGACTCATCTATACTTGCCCAAGCTGTCTGCAGATTCAATGAATCCAGATGAACATAGCTCAAACCCTCATCCGTACCACAATAGAGATAATCATTTTTGACAGCTAGAGAAGAAACTGTGTTTGAGATCAAGCCGGTATCGCTGGTGATATTATACAGCAGTATCGGGATCGGCAAAATCTCTTCTTCGATAAATACGCTCAATCCATGATCCGTAGCTACCATAATATACTCTTCATAACGGATCATATCGCGGATCGTCAGAGATTGTAAGCCGGTAATTTCGGTGAGCGGTGTTTTGAAGGTGAGTCCATCCCACCTTTCGATGCCGGAAGCGAAACTGCCTATCATCAAATAGTCGGTTTGCTCATCATACAAGAGAGAAATAAGATGATTTTCTGCCATACCATCATTGACGGTTAATGTCTTAATAAAAGCACCGGATGATTTATCGTACACATTCAAGCCACCCCAGGTTACCACATATATGTGCTCATCATCATCCACTACATCGTAAATATGTGTGGTGTTTGTATAAAGATCCCAGTTTCTAAGCGCAAATAGTGGCACCATAAGAAGGATCAGCGTTACAAGCATTATAAAACGTCTCATCTGTTACTCCTCTTATTATTTGAGTTATAATTCATAAAGCCTTTTATATTCGTCAACGCATTTTTTTATGGAGAATTTTTTTTGGACGATTTCCCTCGATCTTCTACCCCATTTTTGTAGCTTTTCCCTATCTTCTGTAATGCTTGCCAAAGTCTCTTTCAGCTTATCAAGAGCATCGATTGGAAGGAGTACTCCGTTCTCTTCACTTACCAACTCATTATTCCCTTTGATATCGGAAGCGACAATCGGTAATCCGGCTGCCATAGCTTCCAAGATAGATAGAGGTAGCCCTTCCCAGCGTGAGAAAAGCAGAAAAAGATCGAATCGGCAGAGCCAATCTTCGGTGTTTCTCTGCCAACCCGGAAGCTCGATTCTATCATCCACATTGGCTTCGGATACCATCGCTCTGCATCTATCGAGCAATTCTCCATCTCCCAAAAATACGAATTTTAGCTCATTATTACGCTTGCATACCTCTATAGCAGCTTTGATAACATTGATGCTGTTCTTCTGCTTACAAAAGCGTCCTATACTTCCGATAGTAAAAGTTTCGTCTTTAGATTCCTTTTTTTGACAATCAATTAGTTGGACACCGTTATAAATAGTGAAAGCTTTGACTGCTGGCACGATCCTTTTATCGATCGCCATCTGACGTTCGAACTGATTGACGAATACCATCTGATCGCAAAATTTAGCGGCAAACCGTTCCAGTTTCATATAAAAAAACCGTACCAATGGGTGTTGAAAATCATGAAACGGGAAGCCATGCACAGTATGGATGATCTTGGGTATCCCGGCTAATCGGGCAGCTATCCTTCCCAAAAACCCCGTTTTAGCCGAATGAGTATGAACTATGTCGTACTTACCTTTTTTACACACTCGATAGATATCGTACAAAGCTTTGATATCCAAAATCGAGAGCTCCCGTCTGAGTGAAGTTATCCTCTGGTGCTTACATCCCAAATTTTTTATTGTGGAAGCCAAAGGCTCACCTGGTAGAGACAAAACTTCAAACTCGTGTTCAGGCATGTTTTTTATCAGGCGAAGCATAACGATTTGAGCACCGTAAAGCAATGGTAAGAGTTGAATTTGCAGGATCTTCACTTTTGCCCCTTATCCGGTATGGACAAATCGGATAGCTTATCGATCAATTTGTTCGTCTGACCTTCTCTGGAATAGTAGTCGTTGAATTCATATCGTTTAATTGCACCGCTTTTAATATTCTCATACATATTCATAAGCAACTCGATAATTTCATTTTCAGCTTCCATCGGACAGATATACTCATGACCGTTTTGTCTGAGGATGTCAGCCGCTTCTCCCTCAGGTGGTATCATGGCTAGGATCGGTTTCTGAGAGCGCATGTATTCCATCAATTTACCCGGGATTATTCCGCGACCACGATAGGAAGCGATAAAAAGCAGTAACGCATCGCTCTGAAGTATTTTCGGAATGACCTCTTCATGTGGGATCTGAGGTATGATCTTGATCCATTTTTGCAACTCGGGTGCCTGAAGCTCCGCAAGTGTTTCCCGATAATAATTTCCGATAAAAGTAAATCTAACATCTTCTGGCAGCATATCTTTTGTTATCATGATTTTGAGAGCGGAACATAAATGCTTTACAGATTGAAGTCCATAGAAATTGCCGGTATAAACGAATTCGATAACTTTATTTTTCGGTTCTGCCACATCCACCTGGGAAAAATCATCTTCATCATAGCCATTATACATCACCACAAACTTCTTTCTATCTACATCCCGATAGTGTTTGATCAATTCAGCTGCCATAGTTTTCGAGGCAGTCGTAACTATTCTCGCTTTTTTCAGATACTTTTTCTCCCAGATTTTCGCCAATTTCTTGTGCAGAGGAGTGAGAAAGGATATATATGGATGCAGCGTCCAATGATCCCTGAAATCTACTATAAGCGGAAGATCGGCAAACTTACCTATCTTATAAGCAGCAATACCGGAAGAAAATGGACCCATCGTCACCATCACACAGTCATATTTCTTCTGCCTTACCAATTGCTTCGCTTTTGTAAATGCCATCACATTCCAACCGATCTTCTCGTCCAAGGGAAAAGCCTGTCGGATCAAATTTTTTATCAGCTCCGGTGTTTTGAAGTATATCTTGTTTTTCGCCTCAGATTTCGTTTTACCCAAAAAGTACATGAGATCGAGCGAGGCAGTTCGAACCACAGCGGTTGCTCTGCTCTCTGCCAGCAGTTTCTTATCATAGGAGTGGAACATCAGGTCTTTGACGGTGACTACATCTACTTCCCAGCCATGCTTGTGTAAGTATTTGATCATTTTGATCGGACGCTGAACACCTGCACCACTCAAAGGTGGATAGAAATAGGCAAACAGTAGCATTCTCATTCTTGCACTTCCTCTTCTTTCGTCTCTTGTTCGGCAGTAGGCTGCAACCGGATGCGTACTTTTAGATCGGTACTCACATTTTGAAAGATGATCTTTTTATTTTTGACCGTTATCTTTGTCTTATCTATGGAATAAACTTGGTCATCACCATAATAAGAAAGCACTAACTGCTGCTCATCTGTGTGGTTATTCATATTTGATATACGTGGGATGAGATCCTTCCCAATCAAGCGTAGAGTGAAACAATCCAATCTATGTGGGAAATGCACTACAGCTTCGTTCTGCTTCTCTTCTATTATCACAGCTTCACGCTTTTTCCACCAGGTGGCAATATTGGAAAAAGTGTCCAAATAACAACTCGCTCTTTTCAGTTTCTTAAGCATGTTGTCATATAATTCATCACTATAGGGTAATTCATGAAAATTCGACACTGAAAAATTCAAGCCGATAAAGGCATTATGTTTTTCTGCAGCCTCTATCAACTCGCCTACTATCGCTGTCGCATCTTCGAAACTAACTTTCTTTATAGAAGATAAGATTAGAGAGTCATCATCGAAACTGACCGGTAATTCCAGACAATTCTTCTTACTGAAATAACCACCTAGTTTCCTGTATGAATAATAAGGATATCCGATGCCGTTTTTGAACCCGTTTTGGTCCGGAATTTTGATAGTGGAGTCGTAGTGAAAACCATAATTGTTATGATAACTCTCGGTAAACTTGTGGTCGAAAGCATAATGATTGTGCCTCACACCGATATTATTATTCGGGACGATCTTTTCCAACGACTGTTGTTCTTTGCCCAAATTATCCGCTTTAGACGATTTTTGGGTCGCCAAGAGAGCGATTTCATCTCCCACTTCCTGTTGTTTTTTCATCTCTTCTATCACATCAGAATCAGAAATATCATAATCCACACCATCTGGTTTCTCCTGCTCTACTCCCCAAAAGAAAGTGGAGTGAACTTCGTGCTTATTCTCAATCGCATAAATGGTATCGAAAGTCCAATACTCCTCTATATTTGTGATTATGTAGCGGATCTTACTCATTAGATTGCTAAACAGATGTTTGAATTTGTAAAACATGAGCAAGTCGGTGAGGGTAGTTCTGAAGATATCCTTCACACTCCATTTTTGCAGTCTGTTTACATTATGAGATAATCCTGCGGCAAAATTCTCTGCTCGTGGCCAGAGCTCTTTTTTTAGTACGAAGCTGTCCTTCTGTTTTTTTACCAAATCGATAATTACATTGTCCAGAATCCAGAACAAACGGTTTACATACGGATAATCTACATATTTTGCAAACAAAGTTTCCGTTTCGATATCAGCTTCTCCGGAGAGCGATCTATCCTCGTTCAGCTTATCTTCCAAACAAGCCAGATGAAAGAACACATTGGCAATGAGATCGAAGCTAAACTTGGCATAACGGAGATCACTATCTTTCTTTTTGAAGTAGAGCACCGGATGTTGCGGTTTATCGCTGGTGATCAAAGGAATAGCTGAGTCCAGATCGACTGACTTGATCGCCTTCCTTAGTAGTTCACGATCTATTTGACCTGATTTGAAAGGATTATCATCATTGGGCACTAATTTGTAGATAAAGCTTTCGGCCGGGATCTTTATCTTGATATTCTGCAGATTATAGATGTTCAGCTTGGATTCGATCTTTGGCAAATCGCCATATAAGAGGATGATGTCGTTCTCGTTTATCTCCTGATGATCAGAGACTATCCTGTACTCATAACCGATAGTTTTCATGATAGAGTCTAGCGAATAAACTATCATGTTCTGATACTTGATAAAACTATTGTCTATACATACAGCAATCATCGATCCTCATATCATTCTTTTTTTTTAATCATCTCTTCATTCAGCCTTCTTTTTGTCAACCTGCATTTGCATATCAGCCAAAAGTTTTTCTTCTCTTTCTGTAAGGATAGTATCGAGTTTTTCATATAGGAATCTTCTATCTCTTTGAATTTATTATGCTACTGCAGAAATGGTTTGACAGTTAACCTACCCGAAATTGATTTGCAAAAGCAAAGTGCATCCGTAGCTCAGTTGGTAGAGCAGCTGACTCTTAATCAGCGGGTCTAGGGTTCGAGTCCCTACGGATGTACCATTTTTATAAGGATTGTGGAGGGTAATAGCGAATAATGATTTGCCCTAACAAAATGAAATCCAATCTGGAAAGACATCATCGTCAATACAAGCTAATTCTAAGATCATGCCTATTATAACCGGCACTTAACAACCTTTTTAATTTCATGCGGGTTAGAGTTATATAAACCGGATTAATTGGAGTGCTTCTCGTAATAATTAATCAAACTACTCTTCGGTTTTGAACACTCCCCCTTATTTTTTAGATTCCAATATTTTGTTATGACTTTTCCAAGTTGGGAATTTAATGTATGTTTGTCTTTCATTTTTGCGAGAGCATTATATTCTTTTAGCAATTTCTCATCCTTTTCAATTTCAATAAAAAAAAGATCTGTAATATTCTTTGGACAATTATCCTTATACTTAGATAGACGATTGTCCAAAATTTCTTCTGCTAATTTAAACATTCTCAAACGATAATCCATTATTCTCCTCCATCCTTTGTAGTTTTCCTATCACACACCCTCAACCTAGCATACTCTGCTTCTTAGTTTTAAGTATGAGAAGCTTTATTCATCTTACCAGAACAACAACCATCCCGATAAAAGCCCGAATAGGATACTGTAGATAATTGCTTCCAATTGTATCGTCCAAAACATCCGTTTCTCGACGAACTCTTTTTTTAGATACACTATCCCCTCGATCGTATTGGAAAATGGAATTGCGCTACAGAAATCTGCATATACAAACATCATTCCGGCGAGAAAAAGAAATCGCATCCCAAAAGAGAGACCGAATAAAAACGGCAAAACCGGATAAAGTACGACTGACATCAGTATCCCTCTCAGCAATTGTGACGGAATCAGTAATTTTGCAATCCGTAAGCTCTGCTTGGGATCTTCCATATCTCTGAAAAACGCTCTGTATAGTCTATCCTTTCCTACATACATTTTTTTGGCTAATCTGAGATCGATGATACCGGCAATAATGTAGCAAACCAGATGAACCAGTGAAAAGAACAAACTAAATCTAATATATAACATCTTTCCCCTCAACTTCCATTTAGCCCAATTGTTTGATCACTTTCAATAACATAAATCTCAGCGCTTTGCTTTTGTATGATAAATCATTGAAATTGCCGATAATATAAGCTTCCGATCCGGGATGGAAAAACATGAAAGCGCCGATCACTCCTGCCACCCCCCAACAAGTAAATTTTTTGGGAGTAAGAAGCGGCACAGCTCTGAATTTCCAGATTCCGTAGCCATAGCCTATACCCAAACTGAATGTTTCGGTATCATCTTTCATCTGCTCGAGTGTCTCTTTTTGAACTATCTTATGCTCGACCAAAGCTTTCATAAATTTCAGAAGATCATGCATCGGTGCCACCACTCCCCCACCGGCATAATCGATACCGGCAAGACCTTTGACCTCTGTAAAATTTATCCCATGACCATAGAAATTCGCCAGCGGATATTCAGTATCTTCTAATGGCTCAGAATAATGAAGCATATATGAATTATTCATCTGCAATGGTCTGAAAATATACTCCTTTAGAGCTTCATGAAAAGGAAGCCCCATAATCTTTTCGATGATAAATCCCAGCAGATAATAATTCGTATCGGAATAACTGAACTTCTTCCCCGGAGGTGCTAGCGGTTTAAGATGCTGCTTACCCCATTCTAATGCTTCTCGTGGGCTAAGAGATAAACTATGATCGTCACGAAGCTTCTCAAACAGAGGCCAAAAGCAATCGTATAGACCGGAGGTATGATTTAACAATTGCTCTACCGTGATCTCGCCGCTATGATCTATCCCTTTGAAAACATGCAATCCATCCAAAAGCTCTTCATCCAGATATTTATCCAGTTTATCACCATAAGCTAATTTTCCTTTTTCATAGAGAATCCCGATGAGTGTGGCGGTAAAGAGTTTGCCCACACTTGCCATATAGTTCGGTTGTTTGATATTTGCTTTTTTGTCTCCGCTAGTACCTTCAGCAACGCCAATATGGATTCCCAGCTTATCCGAATCTGCCAACAGATAGGCATTCTTTAGCTTCACATCGCTTTGAACTTGCTTTCTAAATGAATCTTCAATATTTTTTTGGATTTGTTCCATTCCCACTATCCCTCCTTTGTTACCAATTCTCCAATTCCAGTTTATGAAAGACGGTATCATACAGAAAATCACCCGCTTCTTTTTGATGCGCTTTCACCGCCTCTTGGAATTTGTACCAGTTTGTATTTTGATAATTTTGCTCATCTTTCCAGGTGTATGTATCTTTGATAGGTTTGAATGCTCCCGCGATCTTGTTTTTGATAAATCTGAGAATTTTGGTTTTGCTTCTGATGCGAAATCCTCTTACATTCTCGCTCACAGCTTCGTTCATCCAAGTATCCATGTCGTAATCTTTTAGTTGCTCTCCGCCATATTTGTCCGCTATTGCCAATTTTCTATAGCCAGATATCCTTTCCTCTCTGCTAAGATCTGTACTGATGGCTTGACTGAGGTCTGCGATCAGGTCATCTCGTTGTTTAGAGCATCTCTCTTGCGAACAATCTGGTTGCAAATATTTACGAAATACATCGAACATAGATGCTGCTGCCTGCAAAAATCTCTTGTTATTATCGATATCCCTCAGTGAACGTACCAAGCGATAATCTGTCCAGTTTAGCCCGACTCTGTCCGGTTTGTGTCCCGCTCCGGCATGACCGATTCTCGGTTTTATGCGCTTGAGGATGTTCTTTTTTATTGTATTGAATTCATCATAATAACCTACAAAGTTCTGATGCGCCCAGCTATCCGCATAGCCATGGGCAGCAATCCCGACCCGATAAATGTCCCCACTTAGTAAAGCCAAATTCAGAATCTTCCGAGCATTCTTGCTATCGGGTGTGGTATTCAGATAGTGTAGTTTTCCATCTTTTCGTCTGGTAGAATCAGCCAGTGGTTCGCCGGGGATAAAATGGAAGATTGGATAGATTCTGAACAGTTTGAGCTTCGGTTTGAGAATGTTCATCGTCTGGCTGATATAATTTTGGTAACACTGGTTGGTATCGGCACTGACCTCGAAGAGAATATCATTATCATCGACATACTGACTGGAATATGCTAGAAGTGCTGCCTGTTTCACATCAAAGCCAGCCTTCACAGCGATAAGATAGGTAATGTAATAATGAAATTCGATGTCCATAGTATTTCGGAATTATTGACCTGCTTTTCTTCCTCTCCTAATAATACTCCACAATAAAATCGCTCATAGTTTCGATACCTTCGGGTAGAGTCCAGTTGGAAAGCTCATCTCCATAGCTCCAATCTCCACTGCCATCGTTATCGTGCCAATCTATGGTCTGGATATTGAGTCGCATAGTCACTTTTGTATTAGAGCCCGGCAGAATTTCAAAAGTCCCCAGTTTTTCACCATCGTGATAGAGATAAAAATTGCCTTCCCCATCAATTTCGTAGAGCCCTTCTTCACCAAAAGTATTTACCAGTAGTTCTTCCGGTGCCAGTTCATTATCGTTCAAACTGGGAAATTCGATCACATCACCATCGTTAGTACATACCCAATACATCAGATTTCTCTGTACTATACGGATACCTCTGTAATCACCGGTTGGGATCTCGATACTTACCTCTCTGTCGGTATGGAGCATTTCCTCATCCGACTGATAGATAGTGATCCAATCCACCGAATTGGCAGCCACTCCCGCTTCAATTTCATCGGTGGTCACCTGGATCTCGGGGATCAAATGTCTGATATTGATCAGTTCGGTAGTATATACCTGTTTCGGATTTGCCGGTATGTTAGCCACTTTGCCAAAATCCTCACCGTAAGCGTTCCATACAGTCATATACATTTCCAACATTCCCATTCCCGTCTCCGGTTCCGTAGTTTTGTTACTCTCACATCCGATTAATAAAAAAAACGATACAAAAACCAATAATAAAGTTTTCATAATCCCTCCCTTTTTGAGAACTTTTTTGATATGATAGTATTTTTGTCAAGAATCAGCTATCTAAGACAACACCTCTATCACTTTATTGATGATCTCATCTTCTCGATATGGTTTTTGGATGAAACCTTTCATGCCGGATTGAGATAGCTTTTTCTGCATATCATCATCTATGTATCCGGTTGCCAGCAGTGCGATGATATCGCTGTTTATCTTTTTCATCTCATCGAAAACAATCTCTCCGGACAACTTGGGAAGCCCCATATCCAATATCACCACATCAATTTCATGACATTTTTTTCGATAGATATTCAAAGCTTCTACTCCATCTTTTGCCATCATTGCTCTCAAACCTTTGTCTTCCAACATCTCTACCATTAATTCGGCAACCATCTCTTCATCTTCGACCAATAAAACAGTCGCTTCCATATCCTTGATTATCTTCTCTTTCTCGGGCTTAGTTTCTGCTTCTCTTTCATTCGTTTTGGGAAAATAGATATAGAAGCTTGTGCCTTTGCCTACCTCGGTTTCCAGATCTATAAATCCATTATGACTGTTTATAATACTCATCACAGCAGACATGCCCAAACCTGTTCCCTTTCCTTTCGGCTTGGTACTATATAATGGTTCATATATACGAGACTTCGTTTTTTCTTCCATGCCGGTTCCATTATCTTGAATAGAAAGACAGTAATATTCTTTTGTGGGGGAAGCGGCAAATTTGCTCCTCACCAGCTCATCATCAGCTTCTTCTATTTTTAGCAAGATCCTGCCGGGTTGCTTTGCATTCTTCGCCAAAATAGCATCTCTGGCATTGATAGAGAGATTCAACAACATATGATACAATTGACCATGATCACCTAAGATATGGGGTTCCTCTTGAGCCAATTGCGTCTCGATCTCTATATTTTTTGGCATTGTATGTTTAAGAGTTTGCACAAGCTCTTCTACCACAGCATTCAATGATATCGGTTTTTTATCCATTTTATCTGCTCTAGCAAAAGCAAGCAGTCTTTTGGCTACTTCTGCCCCACGCTCTGCCGCCGATTCTATCATCTTGGTATAACGCAGAATGCTGTTATCCGATGTTTTATTGATTATCGTACCGAGAGCGCTTTGGATGATAGTGAGCACATTATTGAAATCGTGGGCAATCCCACCGGCAAGTTTTCCCAAACTATCCAATTTTTGAGACAAGCGCAATTGCTCCTCCATCTTTTTTCTCTCAGTGATATCTCTACCGGTAGAGATAAAGCTGCTTATATTGCCATGCTCGTCAAACAGCGGGGTAATAGTCTGATCATAATAAAAGTGATCGCCATTTTTCTTTTTGTTCACAGCGATGTTTTTGAAAACCTCACCCTTCAATATAGTTTCCCACAAAATCCTGTATTCTTCCTCGGAATGATAGCCTGATTTCAGGATATTCGTATATTCTCCGATTGCTTCTTTGGGATAATATCCGGTATATTTGGTAAATGAATCATTAACATATTCGATATAACCATCTCGATCGGTGACAAATACTATATCATCGACTTTTTGAACGACTTTGGATAATAGTCTGATCTCTTCTTCTTTTTGATAGTAATCTGTGATGTCTTCAACCGTTCCTTCATAGTATATAGGTTTGTTTTCATCGTCATAAATAAGACATGCACTTTCGATAATATTCAAAGTTTTTCCATCTTTTTTCTTCCAAACAGATTCTAAGGATTGAGCTTTGCCATGCTTCAATAATTCACTGACAAAATCCTCTCGACTCCCTTCGGTCATCTCCGATTTTAAATCCTTACCCTTAAGCTCAGCTTCACAATCGTAACCCAACATTTCGATAAATGCCGGATTAGCTGCTAAGATAATACAATCCAAGCTACATCGATATATTCCGATAGGAGCTTTCTCATATAAATTGCGATATAGATTTTCACTCTTTTTCAGCGCTTTTTCCTTTTCTTTTTCTCTCTGCTTGGCTTCGAATAGCCGAAACGCCATTTTGATAGAAACCAGAAGAACCGTTTCACCTGTATTCTTAACCACATAACCATATGAAGATATGCTTTCTGTCTTCTCTACTATGCTCTTCTCAGTGTACTCCGATATAAAAATTAGCGGGATTTCGTGTTTTTCTATAATATGTTTGGCAGCTTCGGGACCATTCATCCCTTTTCTCAGTTCTACATCCATTAGTATCAGATCAATTTTTGGCTCTGTTTCAACGATTTCGATAGCTTCTTCGCCGCTATTTGCAATCAATGCATTGTAGCCAATATTTTTCAGGATCCTTTTTGTATCTCTTGCTACCAGATCTTCATCTTCTACTATCAATATCGTCTTTTTCTCGTTCATAAATAAACTCCTTAGCCCTTTGTTTTATTTATCGATACTAAACTCAATCATAGCTTTGGTTCCTTGTTTATTTGTAAAGCTTAAACTTCCTCCCAACTGTTCTGCCAGGATTTTTACCAACATCAGCCCGAACCCCTCCGATTTTTCCACATCAAAATCTTCGGAAAGTCCGACTCCATTGTCTTGAACTATTAACCTGACTTTATCGTTTTCCTGCTTCAGTTTGATTATCACCAATCCGGCTTCACTATTTTGAAATGCATATTTGATAATATTGGTGAGGAGTTCATTCACTATCACACCAATCGGGAATAATTTCTTCACATCAAGCGGTATATCATCGATCTCCATCTCCAGCTTGAAATCGGACTCTTCTTTGGTAGTGGAGATGATCAAACTAATCAGATCTTCGAGGTAATGTCTCACTGAGACATCTTCATGCCCCTCGGTGATCAGCAGTTTATCGTACAAGATCCTCATGCTCTTCACCCGACCGATAGCTTCTTTGAGTATAGATTCAGCTTCCGGATTGGAGACTGAATTAGCTTGCAGCGAAAGCAAACTAGCAACCGATGCCAGATTATTCTTGATACGGTGATGAACTTCTTTGAGAAGAGTTTCTTTTTCTGAGAGCTGTTTTTTGATCTTATCTTCTGCCTCATGTCTTTGCACATTAGTAAGAATCTGTGCTACCATAGCAGCTACTGTGCTCACAAATGCTTCTTCATCCGAATGCCATTGTCGTTTTTCACCCACATGCTCAATACTAACCACCCCGACTATATCACCTTCGAGTTGGATTGCAGCATCGATCATCGAACTGATTCCGCTTTTATAGAGATAGTTTCCTTCCAGTTCACATGTTCTCGGATCGTGTATCGCATCTTCGGTTACTATACGACTATCGGATAGCAAAGCTTTGAAGTAGTTGGGGAATATGGCGGTTTCCAAAACTTCACCATCTGTATGCTTATCTCTGCTCGCTTCATACAACGAGAGACAGCGCAGTTGTTTTTTATGATCAGATAACAACCAAATGCTGGCTCGCTCTACTTCTATAGCTTTAGTAAGCGTTTTTGTAATCTTCTTAAACGCTTCTGGTAATTCTGCCATAGCAATAGACTCATCCAAAACTAGTTTGGAAATCGCTTCCCTCTGACTGTGAGCACGCTCTTCACTTTCCATTAGCTCATGTTCTGTCTGTTTCCTATCTGTTATATCACGTGCTATACTCAAAACTGCCTGTTCACCTTGGTAAAATACGATACTCGAACTAATCTCTATTGGTATTATTATCCCATTTTTGGTTTTATGTTTAGTCTCGAATACCTGTATCCTATCAATGGATACATTATCAATAAGGTTTTTTATCTCTTTATCAGATAAATGGTCGTCAAATTCAGAAGGTGTCATAGATAATAATTCTTCCTTTGTATAGCCCATAATTTCCATGGTTTTCTGATTAACATCCAGAATCATGCCATCGAAACCAATCACATAAACCATATCATTCATGGCATTTATGATAGCCTTATAGTTTTGACCTTGCTCTTTTAATGCTTTTTCCGCTTTTTTGCGTTCGGTTACATCACGCGAACTAAACAGAATCTCTTTGGGCTGGTTGCAATCATCTAACAATATCTTGCCGATAGTTTCCAGCCATACATATGAACCATCAGCGCAACGATAGCGATACTCCAAACTTTTAGACTCTTTTGTTAGTAGAGTTTTTTCAAATACTGCTTTGATACGATCCAAATCATTGGGATGCACGAATTCCATCACATTCCGTCCGATCAGCTCATGCTGAGGATAACCCAATTGCTCGTGCGATTTTCCTACAAAGATGAAATTACCCCCCAGATCAGCAAGAGCGACAAGATCGAACATATTGTCAGTAATATTTTTTAGTAATTCGTTTTTTTGCATTAGTTCTTCTTGTGCTTGCTTACGTTCGCTAATATCAATAGCATAAGCAAAGATTACATCCTCGCTAAAATATGTGCCTTTTTCAACTGTGACTATTTTCGGGAATACAGTCCCGTCCTTTCTTTTCGCCCAAAATTCGAATTGTTGTGGTTCTCCCTCAAATGCCTTTTCTATCTTCTGTTTGACTTGATTCATATCATTTTTCTCCGGAGCGGTTACACATTCGGGAGACCTGCCGATTAGGTAATCTTTATCGTAACCATAGAGCTTCACCGCCGCAGGATTTATATCGATAAACCTTCCTTCTCTATCTTGGATATAGATCGCCACAGAAGAATTGTTGAATATATTCTGAAAAGATCTTTTGCTCTGTTGTACTTTATCCTCTGCTTTATGATGCTGCATCAAGAGACCGATCTGACGAAGGTAGATCTCCATAATTTTATCTTCGGTGAATTTTTCACCTTTGGGCATCATGATGGTGAAATCTCCCAAAGTTTTACCTCGTGTTGTGATTTTTGCCACTATAGTTTCACCTATATCAAATTGTTTTTCCAAACTACTTACAATTTGCTTGGGCAATACCTTATCTGTAAGCTCGGATAAAGCAGAAAATTTTGAAATAGTTTTCCCTATCGTCTTTTGCTCACGTTGCTTGTCATAAGACCATTTTTTGCCGATCAGTTTCAGTCCTAAGATCTTTGAAGCTTTTAGAATATGGTCTTTTATCCCCGCTAGAGCAACAGTACGAAAGTCTTTCCCATTTTCTTCGAATAGATTGAAGACTGCATATTTTGCCCCGCTGATCTTCAGCACATTATCGGTTATTTTCTGATAATCGAGTGCTTTTTGATGATCTCCCAGAAAGTCTTCGGTGAATTCCAGCAGTTTTGTTTGAGCATCGATTTCTTTTTGCATCATATTCTCAGATGATTTTCGGTCGGTTATATCCCTTGAACTTATGATCAATCCTTGCGGTTTACCCGTTTCATCGCGAAAGAATTTCCCCAGATTTTCCAACCAGATATAAGAACCATCAGCGCATCGACAGCGACATTCCAGTCGTCTAGATTCTCGCTCACTGATTCCTGCTTCCATCATTTGCTTAACATATACCTGATCATCCGGATGTATTAAATCGAGTATATTTTTACTTAGCAGTTCATTTATAGGATAATCAAATATTCGATAAGATCTGCTAAGAAAGCTGAAATTACCCTCAAAATCTGTGAGAGCGACAAGATCGAACATGTTGTCAGTGATATTCTTTAACAATATATTCTTCCGGATCAGTTTCTTATCTGCATTTTGATGTTTGATAGTTCCCTCAATGATTTTCACAACAGAAGTTAATAGTTCCACATCCTCTTGCGGCCATGCACGATGTGTTTTGCATTCCTTCAAACCGATATAACCATAAAATTTATTGTTTACGAAAAGTGGAACTACAAGAATGGATAATATGCCTTGAGATTGTAAAATCTCTTTCGCATTATCATCAGGAATATCCTCGATATCGGAGAAACAGATATTGCGTCCCTCTTTTAGTTCCTGATACCACCAATTCACTGCATCTACCGGTATACTCTGCAATTTATCTTTCTGCGGAGGTACATCGGCTGCACACCACTCGACTGTGTTTTCTAAGCTCTCTTTTGCCGAATCATACTCAAACATATAACAATAGCTCAAATTGATGGTCTCTCCTATGATAGTTATACATTGCTCAAAAAAGTTCCTTAGATCATCAACTTCTACTGTCAAAGATGATACCTTGGAAACGATTTTTTCATATTGCAATCTTTTTTGAAGCATTTGCTCTTTTGTTTTCAGCTCGGTAATATCTTCGATAGTTCCTTCGTAAAATAGAGATCTGCCATGCTCATCCTTGATCAGACGAGCACTTTCCAAGACATGTATTCTCCTGCCATCTTGTAGCTTCCATACCGATTCTAGTCCTTTAACACAACCATCCTGCTCTATACGCTCCACGAATTTTTCGCGTGGATAATCCGACTCATAGAATCCTTGAGCAAGATTCCGATCGGCTAAATCTTCAAAAGAAGCATAACCCAACATTTCTATCAGAGTTTGATTCGCCATCAGGATCTTACCTTCCGGAGTAGTGCGATAGATTCCGATAGTGGCATTTTCATAGAGATTTCTAAATAGTTCCTCACTCTGGCGTAGCCTCTCTTCCGCCCGTTCTTGCTGCACGATATTTCGTGAAAGCTCGATTTTGCTGTAGCTTAGTGATGAAATCATCTCAGCGAGCTTCGCGTAAAACATCATTGCCGATTCTATCTTTTCACGGTTAAACCGTGGAACACAGTCAAGGGCCGCCATGTATTCAGTTTCATCAAAGCCATGCTGCCGAGCCTGTTTTCTGAACAACTCGTAATCAACTTGTTCATCTTCGTAAAAAAACTGACCGATGTATATATTGCCAAGATGTTTGCCACCGATCTCGATAGGACTCACCATATCCCACATGTTATTTTTGCAAAGGTAAGCCTTGAACGTTCCCACCGGTATTCCGTTGGCAAGTGCAAGATCGCTTTCTAAACAGTTTTTCGCGGTATCGGGATGAACACGGTGATATTTTGTGCATATATCCTGCCAGCCCACCCCAACTAATACGTTTCCTGAGATATCAAGTATTGCACCACCTATTTGGGTAGTTTTGTAAAAATCCTCCATCATAGTTTGTAGATCTTCGGCATCAATAATATCAGCAAGATTGAGTATCCCGATGTCAATGTCGGGTTCCATTATGGCTTGAAGTTTTTTCCTGACAGATGCTTTACTTTCCCTCAGCTTTTCTTCCGCCTGCTTACGCTCGGTGATGTCCTGCAGGGTCACCAGAACCATACGTTTGCCTTTTACCATAATTGGCGTGGTAGATGCCAACAGGGTCATTTCCTTGATTTGATTTTCATCGGCTTTGAAATAATAGGGTGCTTCCATCTGTAAATGCGTTTCACCCGTTTCCAATGTATCCAGCACGGTATTGCGGATAACGCATTGCTGACAGAATTCTCCGAATCCGCAGCCTCTGGGGTCATCCAGCACATGCATACAACGCAACGCTTCGCCGCCACGCAAACCGAGCATCTCCCCTGCATCACGATTGGCAAATTGTGTCGCTAAGCCATTGACCTGCTGAAGGCGTCTTTCATTATTAACCACCATCATCATCAAAGGTGCGTTACGATAGATAGCAGATAATAATTCTTTTTGCTCGGTCAGTTCTTGCTCTATACGCTTGCGTTCGGTTATATCTTCGTGCATCAATACATATCGTTCTATATCACCACTATTATCAAACAAAGGAAAAGCTATTCCTTTTATCCAAATAGGTTTGTCGGGAAATTCGGGATTTATATAATGAGCATTATATATACAATCGGGCAGGTTTGCAACTTCGCCTTTTTGCAATTGATCGATTTGCTGCTTATATACCTGTTGTTCGATTTGCTGGTCGGTAAAAAAGTTCCAATCAGGTGGAGGTTTGGCGCTAAAGAGTCTGGTATGAGCTGGATTTGTTTTTATTGTATATCCGTTTTTATCCAGTATTTGTATCGAAAGGGGGTTTTTGTCGATTATTTCCTGTAAAACTTTTTCCCTTTTTTTACGTTCGGTAATGTCTTCGACTTCTGCAATCTCCATCTCTTGGTCTTCGAAGGCAAGGTAATAGCTGTTTATCCGAACAGGAAATGTAGTACCATCTCGCCGTCGGTGCTCCGATTCGAATTTGAGCTCCTTTTCTTCCTGATACATGTTCCATTGCTCTTTACGTTTTTCTCTGGGGTAATTCGGATCAACATCCCAGACATGCATCGACATAAGCTCCTCAAGTGAATATCCGAGTTTCTCCGCCGCTGTCTCATTGGCATAGGTGAACTTCCCTTCGGGTGAGATCCAAAATACACTGAGGGGAGATTTGTCCACCATGTACTTTGTTTTGCGCAGTGTTTCCTCAGCCTGCTTACGCTCGGTGATGTCCTGTGCAAGGATAGCAATATCTTCACCCATCGATACAACCACGAGACGGAGCCAGGTCGGTTTTGAAAGTATCTCTTCAACATAGACTTCTTCCAAAATCCGGGATTCCCCGGTATTCGCCACTTGCAAATATGCCTTAAAAACGGAGGTCTCACTATGGGAAGGTAAAAGGTCAAGTAACCGTTTGCCTATTACTTTTTGCGGATCCGTTCCGTTAATACGTGCTATTGTTTGATTTTCGTATATCCAGGTAAAGTCAACAATCTCACCATTTTCATTTCGCACAGGATGCATAATAGTGAATCCATCAGGAGACATTTCCTGAGCTATGCGGAACCGCTCTTCACTCTCGCGCAGGGCATCTTCTGCCTTTATTTTCTCTCTGGCAAAGGCAAGGTCGTCCGCCACCTCTTGCAAAAGATCTATCTCCTCGGAAGAAATGCCATGATCCGGGATCATACAAGCGATAAGTACACCTACCAGCTCATTATTTTTTATCATAGGGATCAAAATGGTCTTATGAAATCCGTATTCATCCATTTGTGGGCATTCTTTACAATACTCTTGGGGATTGTTTATGATAATAGATTCTCTGGAAGTCACTAACTCTCTTACACATTTGAGGGCATTGTTATAGTCATCTTCACTTATCTGCCAATCTCCCAATTGATGCTCTCCGGCTGCTGCAATTGGAGAAATTGTCCCTTTGCTTTCGTCCAGCAAAGCTATTTCGAAGTTTAAATATTGTCTTGTATCCAATAATGCCTGACAGGCATTTTGCATCATCTGCATCAGGTTATCTTCCTGAACAATGATCTGATTGACATTACGGATAGCCATAAGCAGTGAATTTAAATTATCTATCTTCTGCTTTGCTTCTTTTCGGTTGGTGATTTCATGAGATATCGCTAACACGCTGTTTTGGTCAAATTTGGTTATCCGTGCTTCAAAATAGTGTCTCTGATCATCAATATCCAATTTATAATCATAAGTTTGGTTTTCCCCTGTTTCGAGACATTTTCTAAAATACTGCCGGTGGCGGTCAGCTTCTTCTTTGCCGAAAACAAGATCTATTTTTTTACCGATTACTTCTTCGGCTGCAAGGGGAAGCAAACTATCATCGGGGCTATGGACTTCTATGTAATATCCATCTTTATCGATCACGAACATCAGGTCGGGAAGAGCTCGCACGATAGCTTCGTTACGAGTGGCATGTCGTTGTGTCTCCTGTTCGGCATCGAATAGTTTTAATGCCATTTTTACCGATGCTATCAGCACGGTTTCACCCGATGCTTTCACAATATACCCGTAGGAAGTTATTCCTTCGGTTTTCTCTACTACTTCTCTTTCGGTATGAGAAGATAAAAACACGAGTGGTAGATCATACATGCCGAGTATCTTCTCAGCCGCCTCGGTGCCGTCCATCCCGCTACCAAGATCTATATCCATCAGGATAAGATCTATCTCCGAATTGTTTTCCACATATTCTACCGCATTTTCTCCGCTATACTTGGTGATCACTCGGTAACCATATTTCTCCAAGGTCATCTTCTCTTCCATAGCAATGAGCGCTTCATCTTCTACCAATAGGATGGTCTTTTTAGTCAGCATTTTTTCCCCCGATATGCCAAAATATCAATTATCGATATAATGGTGAATCTAGCACCTCCGTCAGTTTTCTCTTCCATATTGCCATTAACCACTTCTGCTCCTAGTGCCTTTATTCTGGAAAAAACAGAATAAAAACCTAATTTTTACTATCTATAATTCTAAATACTCAACCTAAAACAATTTGTCAATGTAAAATATCACTCCTTATATTGGAATAGCATGAGAGTCTGAAGATAGAAGATAGATGGTGGAGGTAAGAAGTCGGACATCAGAAGCGTGTCATGCTATGTAGGAGTATGACGTGATAAGTGATAGGTTATACGAAAAGGGAAAAGTGACCCTCCTTCGCCGAGGCTACGAAGGAATAAGCAAGGATCAAGGACTAAGGGAAGATTGGGCTAGAAAGTTATGGTCATCTCGGTCGGAACCCGGTGGAATCGGCGAAGCCGAGCAGCAAAGCTGCTATTCCACTGGGTGTAGTCGAGAGATCTCAAATAATACTATAGCCTAAATCAAATTCACTGAGATTTCTCCACTTCGGGGACTTCGTCCCCTTCGGTCGAAATGACGGATTTTATCATTCTGATCTCTGTCTTCTGACCTCTGACCTCTAAACCTCTAAACTGCATTATTCATTATACATTATTCATTCACAAGTTTTCTCTACTTACTTCCTACTGCTTACTGCCTACTGTTTTCCGTCTCCTGACCTCTTAACCCTCAACCCTAAACTCTAAACTTCATCTTGCGTCTCTAGCACAAAGACACACTTCGATACGCTCCGGCTTACGCCGTAGCTACTCAGTGTGACTTGATCTGTTCTCCACCATCTATCTTCTTTCTGTTTACCGTCTCCAGTCTTCTCTGCCCACCAATATTCCTATCCTCCAAACCTCCCATCTTCCCTTCTTTCTCTCTCAGTCGCTCAGTCTCTTAGTCCCTTCGTCTCTCATCCTTTCGTCCTTAGTCCTAGATCCTTACTCCTTAATCCTTTTAGCTTTTAGCTTTTAGCTTTGTTACGCTATCGTAATCTCCTCATCCAGATAGACATCCTGAATTGCCTGTAAGATCTTCACCCCTTCATTCATCGGTTTTTGGAATGCTTTTCTGCCGGAGATCAATCCCATACCACCGGCACGTTTATTGATAACAGCAGTTCTCACCGCTTGTTGCAGGTCATTCTTGCCGGATGCACCACCTGAATTGATCAGACCAACTTTGCCCATGTAACAATTTGCCACCTGATAGCGAGTGAGGTCGATCGGATGGTCTGAAGATAATTTATCGTAAACCAAAGGATGTGTTTTCCCAAAGTTTATAGCTGTAAATCCACCGTTTGTGGTCGGTTGTTTCTGTTTGATAATATCAGCTTCGATAGTTACGCCCAGATGATTAGCTTGACCGGTCAGATCGGCAGCAGTATGATAATCTTTACCCTCTTTTTTGAAAGCGGAATTTCGCAGATAACACCAAAGCACGGTAAACATCCCCAGTTGATGCGCTCTGAAGAATGCTTCGGAGATCTCTTCTATCTGACGACGAGACTCCTGAGAACCGAAATAGATTGTCGCCCCTATTCCAACAGCTCCCATATCGAATGCCTGCTCCACATTGGCGAACAAACGTTGGTCATATGAGTTTGGATAGGAAAGCAGTTCATTATGGTTGATCTTGACTATAAAGGGAATCTTATGGCAATATTTACGGGAAACCAAACCGAGCACTCCCAAAGTAGATGCTACTGCATTACATCCACCTTCTAGTGCCAGTTTAACAATATTTTCCGGATCGAAATAGATCGGATTGGGTGCAAATGATGCTCCTGCTGTATGCTCTATCCCTTGATCTACCGGTAAAATAGAGACATATCCCGTGCCTCCTAATCTACCATGATTGAAGAAATTTTGTAAGTTTCGCAATACATTATTCGGTCTATCGGAATTGCTATGGATTCGATCGACAAAATCTCCTCCCGGCAGAGTCAGATTTTCGCGCGGAACGGTTTTACATTTGTGTCCCAAAAGCTCTACTGCTTCTTCTCCCAGGATTTTTCTGATCTTTTCGCTCATTTTGCCCTCCTTTTTTTCTCTTTGTATTTTCCTAAAGTCATTATGAACAATTATCTATCATCTGTCAACAAAAGAAACTTTGGGAGGAACAATTTAGAAATTTCCACCATCGATACTGCCAGATGCGCTAGGCAGCCAAGCACCAAAATCTCCCGATGGAATAGGCGGGAAGAGAGCCGGTGAAAAGCTATCCTCCTTCGCCGACGCTACGGAGGACTAAGCAAGGATAAAGGATCAAGGACTAAGGGAAGATTGAGCTATAAAGTTATGGTCATCTCGAGCGGAACCCGGTGGAATCGGCGAAGCCGAGCAGCAAAGCTGCTATTCCACTGGGTGTAGTCGAGAGATCTCAAAGAATACTATAGCCTAAATCAAATTCACTGAGATTTCTCCACTTCGGGGACTTCGCCCCCTTCGGTCGAAATGACGGATTTTATCATTCTGATCTCTGACCTCTGTCCTCTAAACTTCTAAACATCTTTCTTGTCCACCGTAAGGCAAGTTTCCAATTTGCCCTGCTTTGCTCTATCATCCACCTTCCATCTTCTATCTTCTATCTTCTTTCTGCTTACTACCTACTGCCTACTGCCTTCCGTCTTCTGTCTCCAATCTTCCTATCCTCCCATCTTCCCTTCTCTGGGTCCCCCGGTCACTCATTCTTTGCTGCTTATTACCGTTCTATTTACTCGTTTTCTCAGTTTGTTTATCCGTCTTTTTTTATTTCGCCGATTGATGCAACTGAACCATCTTTGTAACGGGATGAATGTTTTATCACCAAGACCATCTATGAGGAGGAATCGTTCGTCTGCACCCGGCATATAAGCCAATACTATGTTTCGGGCAGTAAGATCACCGATAACCAACTTAGATACGTTGATACGATCAAATAGTTCTTCTAAGAGGTTTATTCTCTCCGGATTCAGTTTTTTTTGTTTTATCAGACTGGAAAATGTGGGAGCTAGTTCCCCATTTTTATCAACCGCAGCACTCACTATAATACCCATCCGCATATCTGTATCTGCAAATCCGATAATATCCGCAATATAACCAACCAAAGGATCATCTTCTTCATAACGTGAATAGACAAACTCTCTGATCTCTCTAGTAAAACCAGATAAGAAAGCAAAACGTCTGTACTGTTTGCCAAATATTCTCTCTTTTATCGTCTTCTTGCTAGCTCTTTTTCGGAAAACTTTGATCAACAAATCCGGTTTTGACGGATGTCTGTAAACTAATCTCTTTTTTCCCTTTACCAGATAGTCTTTATCAGAAAGTCTAATTTTAGCATTCATTTCCTCATACCCATCCGTTCTCAAACTAATCCAACATATTATCCACAGTACTGATCTCTACAAAAGAGGGTCCTGCTTTTTTGCCGAAATTACCTGCAAGTACAACGATCAGATCAGTCATGCTAACTTCATCAATTCTGAGCAGATTATTCAGAGTGAAGCGGATAAAATCTTTCTTGGAAGTTTCCACATCAATATAATCAGCCGATACACCAAAACTGATCCCCAATTCCCGCATAACCCGCTTGTCATAACATTGGGCATATATGGGAACCGGACCCCGAAAAGCTGAGAGATAGCGGGCAGTTTTTCCTGTATCGGTGTCGGTGATAATAGCTTTGGTATATAGTTTCTCAAAGGCAGTTACTGCTGTTTTAGACAGAAAAACGGAAGTTTTGTTGTCATGTTCCAATACTTCATGGTCGTGAACATGGGTACTGTTGGCTTCTGCTTCTACTATTGCTTTGGTCATCATTTCTACCGCTTCAATGGGATATTTGCCATAGGCAGTCTCTCCGCTTAGCATTATCGCATCAGTGCCGGTGAAAACTGCATTGGCGATATCGGTAATCTCAGCACGTGTAGGTCTGGGATGCTCTATCATACTATGCAATACTTGCGTTGCAATGATAACAGCTTTTTTCTTGATCATACATTTCATGACCAAATTTCGCTGGATCACGGGTATTTTTTCTGCCGGCACTTCTATAGCGAGATCGCCACGAGCAACCATAATGCCGGCGACATGATCTAAGATTTCATCAATATTATCTATCCCCTGTTGATTCTCGATCTTGGCTATTATTTTGATCTCACTGTCGTGAGTGTCCAAGATGTTTTGGATCTTAATGATGTCTTCCTTGTTGCGCACAAATGAATGAGCGATAAAATCGATATTATGCTTGATAGCAAAATCGATATACTCCAGATCCTTTTTGCTCAACGTGGGTAGATTGAGCCTAACTCCCGGCAAATTTATGCTCTTATTCTGTTTGATAATGCCGTTGTTTTGTACTTCACACAGCAGATATGAGCACTTTTTTTCTTGCACGATCAGCTCGATGGCACCATCATCTATCAGTATCCTATTGCCACAATTGAGATCTCGGCAAATATCATCATAAGACACACATAAACAGTTATCCTGAGAATAGCCATCCGAAATGCCTTTTAGTTTGATCATATCACCCTTTTTTACTACTATGTCTACTCCTTTAGCAGTACGGATCTCAGGACCTTTTGTATCCAAAATTATCGGGATCTTATCACTTACTTTCCTCACATTTTGCACGACTTTTATCGTCTCTTCCGGTGTTTGATGAGCGGTATTTAGCCTAACTGCGTCCATACCGGCATCATACAAATGTCGTAGAAACTCGACTTCACATCTGTCATCCGATATGGTTGCTAAGATTTTCGTTAACTTTTTCATAATTTTACATTTTTTTTGTTTTACAAGATTCTGTCAATTTTTATCTAATTCTATGTTTTTATCGATCTTACTAAATCTGAACTGGGTTAACAACACCCCCACAAAAACTAAGATCATCCCGATCAGATCTGTAATTTGAACTATATCGCCAAATGCAAACCAAGCCATTAGCATAGTCACCGGGGGACCAAAGTAAAACAAGCTTGCCACCCGAGTCGCGTCTATCCTTTTGAGCAAAAGCCACATCAATGCATACGCTCCTAAGGAAACGCCAATTATCAACCAGATCATAGTATAAATGAAATGGGGTTGCCATTGGGTAGCTAATTTCTCCCATAATACAGCCGGAATTGCCAGAAATATTGTAGTGGCAATACTTTGATAAAACAAGCTCAAAGCTAAGGGCAACTTATGGACTGCTCTGCTAACTTCCATCTTCCTTTGTATTAGACTCGCTATGGTAATAGCCATAACCGACCCCAAAGGTATCAGATAGCCGAAAATAGATTCGACATCCTGAAAATTGATCCTAGAGAGTACTGTAAAAGCCACCCCACCAAATCCGACACTCAAACCCAACCAACCGGTAATTGAAGTCCGTTCACCTACAAATAGCCCGGATAAAGCTCCGGTTAGCATCGGCTGTAAAGCAACTACCAAAGCTACTATTCCAGCCGGTACTTGGTAATTCAAAGCTAATAATACACAACTTAACCATACACCATGGGCAAGCACGCCAACCAGCATATTAGGTGCTGCAGTGGAAAATCTAACCCAGCGAAATTGCCCCCTGATTTTTAAATAAGCAAAGAGGAGAATAGAAAGTGCCAAATAGCGCCAAAAGAGCAAAGTGAATGGTCCGCTATATGGCAGACCAAACTCAGCTCCGATAAAACCGGAATTCCAAAGTAAGACAAATCCCGCTGCTAATAATATTGTGTTTGAAAACATTACACCCCAAGTTCGTTTAAACTAAATACATTTGACTTTTGCTTTGTACTGTTAGTTGTAAAATGATAGAAAATCTTAATTATAATCATTACTCTCTGATTTCCTTGAGTATCTCATCTTCCAATCTTCCGAAACAGAGGTTTTCTTCTGTTTCAGCGGCAGTCAAGAAACCTTTGGTAAGGTCTTCTACGGTAGATTCCAGAAGTATGAAGAATTGGTGCATGGCAAATTTTCTTTTCGGATCATCACCATCGTCACCAAAAACTGAAACGAGCAAATTCTCCAACATCTGATCCATGCCATACAATTTGAGATGCAAAAGCTCGTGAATGACCAATTCTTCCAAATTGGTAGTTTTCGGCTTATTATTTATAAGCATAACAGCTTTCTTATCGTCCATATCGATTTTAATATCACCCGATTTGCGCCACTTTGTTTTAACGATACGCACCTGAATATCCCAATCTCTGAGTCTCAGGATAGCTTGCCACTTGCTTAGCAATTTGCTTATCTCTTCCGAGCTCACCGCCATTGTTATACCTCCGGATTACTTTTTTCGTTAACACATTATGACTTAGTATGAACGACATAATCACAAGAATAAAATGGTGGAGCATAGCGGGTTCGAACCGCTGACCTCTACACTGCCAGTGTAGCGCTCTCCCAGCTGAGCTAATGCCCCACTCGTGTGGCAGATTTTGTTTTCCCTATCTCTCAGTCAAGAAAAAAAGACCGAGTTGAAAAAATACTTTACGAGTAAATGCCCTTTTGAATTAATGTCATGAATAGTATTTAAGTTTAAGTGGAGGATTTTGATGATAAATAAAATGAAATATGTAGTGCTGATCTTGATGATATCAGCATCATTCATCTATGCTCAAAGTGAAATTGTCTTGGATATCGAGATCGAAGGTAATCAGAATATCGAAAAAGAGCTGGTGCGCTCGATCTCAACAATTCGTATAGGTGAACATCTAACTGCAGATAAAGTAGCTTCGACCATTCATGATCTCTATCAACTCGGCATCTTCGAGGATGTGAAGATCAGCAAAGAAAGTCTCGCTCGCGGGGTTATCGTCACAATTCAGGTAGTAGAGTTCCCAATAATAGAATCGGTTACCTACATCGGGAATTCCCGCATTAAAGATTCCCGCCTCGGGGAGATCACCAAACTAAGGAGAGGCAGCTACTGGTCTCCATTTCTGAGAAATGAATCAGAGAAAGCGATAATTTCCGAGTATGAAAGCAAAGGTTATCACCTCGCTGAGATAGAATTTGTAGACACTGAATTGGAGGATAATCGGGTCGAGCTTACTTTGGAAATTGAGGAAGGTGATCGTGTTGTGGTTAAAAATATCCGTATCCATGGCAACAAAGAGGTTCCCAATAGCAGAATCCTGAGAATTATGAAAACTAAGCGGAGCAGTTTATTTCGTTCCGGTAAATTCGAAGAAGAACAATTTGAAGAAGATTTGGAAGCGATTATAGATTACTACAACAAAGAAGGCTTCATAGATGCAAAGATTATTTCTACGGAGAGAGAGATCATAGACGGCAGATTCGTGATCGATATCTATCTGCAAGAAGGCACCCGTTATTATTTTGGCGATATCATTGTCTCCGGTAATACTCGCTTTGCCGATCATGTCATACGCGATAAGTTCATTTTCGAAGAAGATGAGATCTTCGATCTGGAGAAATTTAACCGACAGGTAAATACCGTGGCATCGATGTATTATGATGAGGGGTATATATACGCACAATTCGATCATGATCTGGAGAGAGTGGATGATCGGATCAATGTGAAATTCAATATCAATGAAAATAACCGGGCACAAGTAAGGAAAATCCGCATCAAAGGTAATCGCAGGACCAAAGAAAAAGTAATTCGTCGCAATCTTGCTATCTACCCCGGCGATTATTTCAGACAATCATTAGCGATCAGAACACAGCAGAATATCTACAATCTCGGCTTTTTCGAACCGGATATCAGATTGGATTATCAACCGATAAACCGCCATGGCGATATCGATCTCATTATCGACGTGAACGATCGAATCTCCGGCTCGGCTCAAGGTGGTGTAGCTATCAATAGTCACGACGGATTGATCGGGCAACTTGCCGTTACACACAACAATCTCTTCGGTAATGCTTGGCAGGCCGGTGTGAAGTGGGAATTTGGCGGAAAGACGCAGAATTTTAGTTTCAATTTCACCAATCCATATACCAGAGACACGAACATTCTCACCGGTTTTGATGTTTATCATACAACAAGGGAATGGAATACATTCGAGCTTAGAACTCGCGGTGGCGCTCTCAGAGTTGGTCAGCCCGTACCATTTTTGAATCATGCCCGACTTGTGGGTGGTTATTCCTATTATTCCAAACGATATCGTATCTTAGAAGGTATCTCTGAAGATGATGTTTCCGAGAATCTGAAAGATCTGGATAAAAGAGGTTGGCAAAATACCAGTGCGCTATCGCTTACCTTCACGCGTGATAGCCGAGATAATGTCTTCTTCCCAACTGCCGGTTCACAGATCATGTTTTATAATCAACTTGCCGGCGGATTCCTGCAAGGTGATTTTGATTATTTCAAACAGATCGTACAGATGAGCTGGTACACCAAAACATTTTGGGAATTTGTCTTGGGAACCAAATGGCGATTTGGTTACGTAACCGGCTATGGCGGCAGCGAAGTGCCACCGGACGAAAGGTTTTATCTGGGTGGAACCGGACCGGATGGGATTCGTGGATACGGTGAACGGTCTGTTGGACCGCGCGACGGAGGGCTTCGTCAGGTAATCTTCTCCACAGAGTATAGTTGGCCCATCGCTAGCGATCAGATCATCGGGCTTGCCTTCTTCGATGCCGGAAATAGCTTCAATCATCTCACCAAATTCAATTTCTGGGATATGAAAATCGGCTCCGGTCTCGGAATCCGGATCAGAAGCCCGTTTGGGTTGATCGGCTTCGATTATGCCTATAGTTTCGAAAACAGGAGCTGGGAACCGCACTTCCAGTTCGGTACTACCTTCTAATAAGAAGATTTAAACTGAGAAGAGCCGAACTGCCCTTCTTCTCGCTTGATAAAAAACTTGACGTCGTAACCATGCTTTTTTTTGTTGTTTGCCTGTCGGGGCGTAGCGCAGCCCGGTTAGCGCGCTTGATTTGGGATCAAGAAGTCGGAGGTTCAAATCCTCTCGCCCCGACCATTTCCCCCTCCTCGTTCTAGTCTCTTTCTTGTTTATTAATCTTTCGATGATTCTATGATATACTAGTTTGTTAATGCAGATATTACAATTGTGAAATTTAGAAGTTTATTTCAGCAATAAAAACCTTGACTATCATCTCACCAAAAGAATAAATACATATTAAATAATATGAAATAATATTATGAGGAGGAGAAAGATGAAACAGACAATTACGATTATTATACTATTGTTCAGTATATGTCTATTTGCAGATGAATTCCCGATAGCGACCGGTTCATATAGTCAAACCTATCCGGCTGCTATTGTAGCAGAAGACGATTATTTCGTTGCTTTCTTAGATAAGCGTGGTGGAGCCAGTTCCTACGAATTTTACGGCAAATTCGTGGAACCGGATGGAACCGTAGCACCGGGAGAGAATCAACTGGTAGCGCCACATGAAGCTATGTCTTTCATGCATGATATTACCAGAAGTGATGACCAATTTCTATTCGTATGGTCCAGACAACGAGGCATGTTCCAATACACTCGCGACACTTACGGTCGCTTGATAAATCTGGACGGCACTCCGGACGGTCCTAGCTTTCAGATCTCGATCGGAAACACGATTAGCACGTCATTTATCCGTGTGGCATCCGACGGTGAGGACTATTTGGTCATCTGGCAGGAAGGTATGCCTCATGAAGATGCTACAATCAGAGCCCAATATGTCTCATCGGACGGAACTCTGATAGGGAACAATTTCTCGATTCGCCCGGATGCGCTTGGACCAGACCATGCCCAAGTATATCCCGATATCGTTTTCGATGGGACTAACTACTTAGTCATTTGGGATGATAACCGTACCGGCTCGCGAAATGTTTACGGACAGTTTATCGATCCCGATGGCAATTTGGTCGGAGATGATTTCTTGATCTCGGATAATATCGGCGCAGATCAATACCTTGTCCGTGTTGCCTACAATGGTATGCAATTTTTGGCTATCTGGGGTGACGGACGGGATGATCCCAATAACAACGGTATTTATGGTCAGCTTTTCGATACTTCCGGTAATCTGATCGGTGATAATATCCCCATCGCTCCATCTTCGGGTGGAATAGAAAAATCTTGGCCGGATATCGGCACAAACGGAAGCGAATTTCTGATCGCCTGGCGTCAGGATGATTATCGCAATGATGAAATAAGAGATATTACCGGCGAAGAAGATGCCATCTACAATGCTGTCGGAGAAGAACCTTCCCGGCTTTGGTACGATGTTTACGGTCGGAGAGTAGCTTCCGACGGTTCATTATTAACCGATGAATTCGTCATCTGTGATGCGATGTATCATCAGCAGGATCCTTCTATAGCCTCTATAGATAGCGATTACCTGGCTACTTGGCAAGATTCGCGTAATGCCAATCAATATTATGATATTTATGGCATGATAATAGAAGGAGAAGACTTACAAACAGGTATTTTAGTCGGTTCGGTTTCTTACGAAGGAAATATCGGTTTCGGTGAGCATGAGGTTATCATCCAAATAAATGGTATGATTATTAATCCGGATGAAACAGGAAACTTTTCTACAGAATTACCGGCAGACACATATGATGTTACCGTCCATCATCCTTGGTATGAAATTTGGAGTGAGGAAGTAACTGTGGTAGAAGATGAGATAACTACTTTGGACATACTACTGCAACCTACCCATGGTATATTGGAAGGGACATTAGTTTTAGTCGGAGGCGATGGACATGTACAAACAGCAATAATAGCAGCGGGTGATGAAGCTACTAATCCGGATGCTACCGGAGATTTCGAGTTAGCGCTTCCGGATAGTATCTACGATATAGATATCTCGCTGGAAGATTACCATACTGTTGAGATTGAGGATGTAGAGATCACTGCCGGTGAGTTTACCACTTTGGATGATATCTATCTCTATCCTATTCAGTTGGAACAACCTATCAATCTTGCGGTCGAATCGATAGACGATCATGCAATATTTTCTTGGGAACGTCCGCAGAATATCCCTGATGAGATTGAACTTGAATATGCTGTTTATCTGGACGATATGAACGACCCACTGGCTATCACAGCAGAGACATCTTATCAGCTAACCGGATTGATACATGGAGAAGTTTACACTGCCGGCGTATCTGCTATCTATGAAGTCGGTGAATCGGAGATCGCTACCATCGAATTCGAATATACAGGCACAGATGCTGATGAACCATTCATAACTGTTACCGAACTTAAAGGAAATTATCCCAATCCATTCAACCCGAACACTACTATAAAATTCACCTTAGCCAAGGACAGCTCCGTCACTCTAAAAATTTATAATCTGCGTGGGCAATTGATCAAATCTTTACTTAAAAAAGAGCTGTCGGCAGGGACTCATCAGGTGCGATGGGATGGAACTGATCTGAATAATAAACAGGTAACCAGTGGCATTTATCTCTATGTACTGGATACAGATGACCAAAGAATGCAAAGAAAAATGATCATGTTGAAGTAGGACAGTAGCTCTGTGCAACTGGAATTTTTCAGTTTTGAAGACGACATTATCGAACAATGTCTGAACCGCTATGCAAAGGGGGGCACACTTTTCGTGCTCCCCACCAATAAAAGCAGAAGAGAAGCTGCCAAACAATATCAAAAAAATTGGGATCTGCCCCTTGCCCGATTTTGCACGATGGAATCTTGGAAAGAAATACTCTTTGAAACAAACTATCCAATCCTAAAAGATCAAAAGCAGAAACTAGCTCTATATTCAGCTCTGACACCAAAAGATAGGCAAACTCTGAAGCTAACTGATTATTCAAGCTCGATCGATTTTTTCATAAACTTCTTTGAGTTTTGGCAGGAGCTTGGTGAAGAGATGGTCGATATTGCACAGGTTGAGAAAATCTTGGCAGATAGTGAATCTTATCAAAATTGGCAACTAGAACATTTCAGGCTGATCTGCGACATCAGACAACGTTATCACAATTTTCTCTCCCGAGAAAAATTAACTGACTCCATTTTTCTCTACAACCCCGAAAATCTCAACTTAAACCCCATAAAAACTTACGAAAAAGTGGTTATAGTTAATCAGTTCTATTTCACCGCCTTGGAAAAACAGATCCTCGCTCGGATAGCGGACAAATTGATCCTTTGCCTGCAAATCCCCGCATCCTGCTATGATAAAGATAATTGGGAAGTAAGGAACTGTTTTTCTGCTGCTGAACTTGAGAATATACGAACAGAGAAAGTAAATATTTACAATGCCAAAGATGAATTTACTATGCTCAATCGTCTGCTTACTGTGTCGGACGATACCAATTTGGAAGCCATAGTCGATTTCAAGCATTGTGAGCATTTGTATTCTACCTATCTGAGTGAAAACAAATTCCGTATCGAGTGTTCTCCCCCATTCTCGAGCACTACGATCCATCGGTTTGTTAAAACTGTTTTTGAGCTATGTTCATCCCTACATAAATACAGTGACAACTACACCAATAGAAAGCTGGATTATCTTCCCATCAAACTTATGTACAAAGCTATCGGGACTGACGCCTTCATCCATTATTTTACCAAAAACGAAGAGACGATCTCGGCATTACAGGTTTATATCAATCAACTTGTTAGAGACGAATTTAAATATATCGATTTGCAGAAACGCTTTTTCAGTCTCAATAAACCCTCTAAAGAAATAGCTGATATTCTTGGGGAGATCTTTGACTATATCGAATCTGTGGTGCAGATTGATTCCATCGAAGGCTTGGTTGATACACTCAATTTTGAGCATATCTATAAGCATGTATGCAGTGAAGAAGAGATTGATCACTCCGAAGCTACCGAACTTTTTTTTGATGCTTTGATGGAATTGGAATCTATAGAATCTATCGGACTGATAGATAATTGGGATACTATCTCATCTGCAGATAAACGTGTGATACCTTATCTGGAGATTCTTTTGGCGATACTGAAAGAGAAAAGGGTCAAGTATTACCGCAAGAAAACCGGCGGCTATCGATTTATGACTCTGCATGACACCAGAAATCTTAGTTTCGAAAATCTTGCTATTCTCAACCTGGTCGAAGGTGTTATCCCTCCTACCAGAAAAACTCCGTATCTTCTTTCGGAGAATCAAAGACGAGAGCTCGGACTAAAGACTTATGATGATATCTGCACCAGAGAAAGATATTATCTATATCGTTTGATAGCACAAGCCAAAGAGGTACACTTATTTACCTATCAAAACATAGAAACTGATACTCAGATAAGCTCATATTTGGAAGCATTGAGGTTACAATGGCAAAATTCCAAACCGATGGTTGCAGAACACCTAGAGATCAATAGTAATTATGTCAATTTTTTCGGGGCATTACTCGATGAGAAGGAGAACAGTTTCAAACCTGAAAAAATAGATGAGCACACTTTTTTTAGATTCTCCATTTCGGCAGATGATAAACTGAACAAATTGACTTTATCACCCAGCTCTATACTACAGATATTGGACGATCCATTTGTTTATTATCTGAATTATGAGCTCAAACTCAAACCTGTGGATGTCCGCTTCCCAAACGAGCTCTCTCCACAGTTTATCGGCTCTTTTATCCATCAGATCTTTGCAGCTATTTGGCAGCGATTGATAGAGGTTTATGAAGGTAACCGAATCCATCACAATTTCATCCATACCGGCGAGACATATTCCAAAGATGCCATTGCTCATGTCTGGACTAATAGAGCTGATCTTTCCTACAAGATTCCGCATAACTATGGCAGTCAATATTTCCGGGAGATCTATCTGCCTACTGTTCAAAATAGTATCGAAAACTTTTTTTGGGAAATGCACAATAAACTCGGTTTGAGTGATGTTATGATAGATATCTTCCCCGAATCTAAGCAAGATAAGATGAAAAAGGTATGGGAAATTAGTGATAAACTATGTGTCGAACTTATCGGCGAGGCAGATTTACGGATTCATACACCGGACAAATATCTGATCTTTGATATGAAAACCGGCTCACAATCAGATAAACACAAAAAACAACTGATGCTTTATGAGTATTTATATTACAATCCTGAGGTTTTGCAGAAAGTGATCTCCTACATATATTATACCAAAGATAAGAGACTCATACAGCTAAAAAATGAGAAAGCTGAGCTGGATGATTTGAAAGATGGATTGAACCAAGTCTTGTCAGACACTTTCGAGCAAGGTTACAGATTATCCGAAAAAGCCCAGAGATATGAACCTCTCGAATTCACCCGCCGTGACCTTACTACTGGAAGGAGAACTTGAGATCATGCCGAAAGTGATAACAGCCAGCGCCGGAACTGGAAAAACTTATCGACTCTCATTGGAATTTGTAAATACTCTTCTCTCAAATAGAGAATGCAAATTCGACGAGATCTTGGTGATCACTTTCACCAAGAAAGCTACAGCCGAGATCAGAGAAAAGATCTTCTCGCATCTGAGAGAACTTACGGAAACAGAATCTGAGGAAATATGGAAAAGCTTGAGACAGATCAACCCGAAATTGCAGATCAGCAATGATGATCTAGAGTATCTCAGAGAAGTCTATCATAGCATTCTTACCAACAAAGCCAGATTAAAAGTAAGTACGATAGATTCGTTTATCAATAATATTTTCAAAAGTGTCATCGCACCATATTATAACATTGCCAATTACTCAATTGATCCGAAAGTGAATAAAGAGTATTATCCTTATTTATATGAAATTCTGCTCAATTCTGAAAGAGCCAAGCAGATATTGAGTGAAAAAGGGAGCAGAAACATCGAAGATTACGACAACTTCCTCAGCTCTTTGATCAATAGAAGATGGCAATTTGACTTTGCAGTTGAGCAACCGATCTCAGATACGGATTCAGAAGCTATTTACCGGGAATACCGGCGTGTGGTGAGAGATCTTATCCAACTTTTTGAGCAGGAATGTCTGGCGCAGGCGAAAGATATGATAGAATGCATCAGAAAAAAAACGATTACTGAACTACCCACTTCTATCCAACCGGGTAATGATTTTAAAAATTCATTGCAAAATGCGTTGGGAGCAAATGAGCCCAAAATACTCTTAGAGTCTTATGCCATCATCTTGGATCATCTCCAGTTTTGGGACAAGAACAAATTGTTCAAAAAGAAAAATACTAGTGATGCACAATTGCAGGAAAAATGCGCGCATGCAAAGAAACTATTAGCAGATTATCTGATGATAGAAAAATTCCTGCCCGAAGAGCAAACGATCAGGAAAGTTGCGAGCCAAATATTGGCTCGATATGATGAATTGAAGCTGCGAGACAGGATCTTTACATATGATGATATAGTTTATTATACATGGTGTTATCTTTACGATCCGGAGATTTCGCTCATAGAAGAGCGCAATGTGCTCAATCTCTTTTATGAAATGCTCTCTTATCGCATCCGCTATGTTCTTATAGATGAATTTCAGGATACCAGCATATTACAATGGAACATCCTTTCTCCATTGATCAATGAAGTGATAAGCGGTAGCGGACAAAAGGAATATGGCAGCGCTGTGATAGTAGGAGACGAAAAACAGGCTATCTATGGCTGGCGGAGCGGAGAGCGAGATCTATTGCTCAATATAGACCAATTCACTTCCATACCATGGGATTCCGATACACTCAAGACCAGCTACCGGAGTAAAAAGAATCTCATCCAAACTTTTAATCGTATCTTTTCCAGCAATGAACTAACGGATTTTTTAGCTCAGCAGGAGATAGATTGGCGCTGTGAACCGGTAGAAACTATCTTCGAAGAGGATGGCTTTCTGAAACTACAGATCAGCAATACCGAAGCAGTAGAGTTCGATTCCAAATATGAAGATTTTGTAAAGACACAACTACTGCCAGCCTTGCATAAGAATGAGATAAATCCGAAAGATACAGCTATAATTGCCCGTAAAAATAAGCAATTGGAAGAGATCGCGAAAGTATTGAACGAACAGGGAATTGATTTTGTGATGGAATCTTCATCCTCGCTGCTTATGCATAAAGCTATCAAACCTATCCGATATCTTCTGGAGTTTTTGGCATATCGAGATGCCTGGTTTCTGTTTCGTTTCCTCAGAAGCGATCTTGCCTTATTGGATGCAGACTCTTGTAGCGCCATTATCAAGCATTATAGACAACATAAAGAAAATATTGCTTCACTTTTCTTATACGATCATCCGCTGATCTCAGCTCTTGAAGAAATATATGAAATCTCTCGTAATGATGATATAGTGCGGCTCATCAAGATAGTTTTAGAAAAACTATCGGTTTGCGAATTATTCGCTACCGAATCCGATCTGAAAAATATATATAGTTTCTTGGAATTAACCGGTGAATTCGATAGATACTCACATCGCGATTATGGGAAAGATATTGTCGGATTTGTTCGTTATCTGGACGCAATCGAACACAAAGAGGAATATACTCAGCAGAGCTTGGATAACCCTGAAGCTATCTCACTTCTTACTATCCACAAGTCCAAGGGTTTGCAATTTGAGACGCTGTTTCTATTCGTCGATCTGAGTGAACGAACCAGAATCAATATGAACAAATTACAGTGTTATGGGATATATAATGAATCCTATAACGGGTTTCGACTATCTAGATTTACCTACAATTATGCAAAAGTATTAAAAAAATCATCTCTGGCAGAAGTGATCAATATACAAGAGAGAAAAGACTTGGAAGAACAGCTAAATACCTATTATGTTGCCTTCACCAGAGCAAAGAATAATCTGATAATATATGCATCTTATAAAAACAAGAAAAACATAGAAGCTTTTTTGGATCATGAGACAAGTAAACCGAATATAGCCAAGCTACTCATAAAAGCATTTTATTATATTCTAAAAAAATCGGAAGATATTGACGAATATTCCTGCTCGCTGATAGATGGCTATCCGGTAATTGAAAAAGAGAGTGAAAAAAAGCGAGTTACAATCCAACCTGAACAAAACTATTTTTCCCTGCAAAAGGAATATGAGAAAAAAGACCATCCCGAGATCCCGATTAAAAGACTGCAAAAACAAGCGCTCTTGGGAGAAGTAGCACATCATTACCTTTCATATTTGATCTATGATACTCCCAAATATAGAGAGATGGCAAAACGAAATATGCTGAAAAAGTATGGTACTATACTCGGTCCGGGAACCCTTAGTAAGATAGAGAAAGCATGTATCGAAGCGATGGAGAGCAATCCTTCCTATTTCTCACCTCAGAATTGGTCATTTGTATATACCGAAATCGAGATCTATGATAAAGATAAAGAGTATCGGATCGATAGACTGATGCTAAATCAAAATACTGCAATGATAATTGATTACAAATCAGGTGAGTTGTTTGAACTTTCTCAATTAGATCGTTATTCGGACATTATCAGTAAGATTCCATTGATTTCAGATAAAAATTTGCAGGTCGATAGTAAAATAATAACAATTGATATATAAGGAGATTATTATGAGTAAACTGATGATTAGCGTTTCGGGGATCAGGGGGATCTTCGGAGAAAGCCTCACTCCCGACCTTGCCTGCCGATATGCTGCACATTTCGGCATCTTATGCAAACGAGGTAAGATTATAGTCGGCAGAGATTCGCGCACGACCGGTCCACTTATGTTTCATGCTATCGTAAGCGGTTTGATGAGTGTAGGCTGCGATGTGGTAGATCTAGAAATCGCTTCCACACCGACCGTTTTACTGGCAGTTGAACAATCCGATGCTACAGGTGGGATAGCTATCACTGCTTCGCATAATCCGGCAAATTGGAATGCTATGAAACTGATAGATGCCAATGGATTGTTCCTCTTCCCAAAAAAAGCTGAGAAATTCATAAACTCTTTGGAAGAACCGATCAGTTATGTAAACTGGGAAGAAGTGGGGTTCTTAACATCGGATGAGACAGCGATATCGAGACATATAGACAAAATCTTAGCGGTTGACTATCTAAACATCGATAAGATCAGAGAGAGACGATTTAAAGTTGTGATAGATTCTGTAAATGGAGCGGGAGGAACAATCTCCCCTCTGCTTCTGAAATCGCTCGGTTGTGAAGTTGTAGAGCTCAACAGCGAAACTAGCGGTCATTTTGCTCATAATCCGGAACCTCAAGCGCAGCATCTATCTCAACTCACAAATGCAGTCATCGAGAATAGCGCCGATATCGGTTTTGCCACCGATCCGGATGTGGACAGATTGGTCGTTGTAAGCGAAAAAGGAGAATGTATCGGTGAAGAGTATTCTCTATTATTAGCTGAAAAATATGTCCTCTCCAAGAAAAAAGGCGATATAGTCACCAATCTCTCCTCCTCGATGTCATCAGAAGATATCGCTGCCCAATTTGGCGTAAAAGTGAATCGAACCAAAGTCGGTGAGATAAATGTCGGAATGAAAATGAAAGAGCTCGGTAGCCCGATCGGTGGAGAGGGAAACGGCGGCATTATCTGTCCCGAAGTCCACTATACCCGCGATGCACCAGCCGGTATGGCTCTAATCTTAGGCTATCTGGCAGAGAGAGATTTGCCCATTTCCCGACTAGCAGACGAAATCCCACGCTACTATATGGCAAAAGATAAACTGACGGTAAAACCGGAAGCCCTTACTGCGACCATGGAAAAAGCAAAACGTATATATGCACACGAAAAAACTGATGAGACGGACGGACTGAAAGTGATCGGTGAGAATTATTGGATACATATTCGCAAAAGTGGTACTGAACCGATCATTAGGATTTACTCTGAAGGTAAATCTGCCGAGCACGCCCGCTCACTTTGCCAAGAAACCAAAGAAAAGCTGAAGCTGTGAGCTTAATCAGTAAGGAGGTATTAACATGATGATCTGGTCGAGTATCAAAAACGAAATGTACCGGGATAAACCGGTCAAGAAAAAAGATATCGGTTTTAAAGATCGAGTTGGAGAAGTATCCGAGGAAGCAAATGATAGAATAATCTCCAATTGGTCTCTATTATTAGCTTTCTTTTGGTTGCTAATTCATATTTTTAAAAATACTCAATAGCTTGGTGTAGATTAGAAATGTTTACATAATATTAATATCAAAAAATCTAGACTTGTGAAAACCGTATTTGTATGTATCATATTATAAGATCGTTAGAATAGGAGGAGTGAGATGTTAGCGCTAAAATTAGTCTTAATTATGTTAATTGTGATGATCGCCAATCTTGGTTGTACAACCGAGAAAAGAGATTTTATCGGCAACCGCATTGAGCTTCCAGCACCGAGTGGATCCAGCGATATTTCTGTAGAAGAAGCCATATTGCAGCGTCGCTCCATCAGAAGATATAGCGATGAGCCACTTAATCTGGAAGAGGTTTCCCAACTTTTATGGTCGGCTCAGGGAGTTACCAACGAGCGTGGTTATCGTACTGCTCCTTCTGCAGGTGCCACTTTTCCGCTCCAACTTTATATAGTTGCCGGTAATGTAGAAGGATTGGATAAGGGTGTATATCTATACGAACCCGATTCTCACAGTCTGGGACAAGTAATGGAGCAAGATCTGCGACCGGAATTGCATTCGGCAGCTTTGCGACAGTCGCCGGTGTTGAATGCGCCTATATTACTGGTTTTCACTGCTATCTACGATAGAACTACCGGCAGATATGGTGAACGTGGGATTCGTTATGTTCACAACGAAGTTGGTCATGCAGCTCAGAATGTACATCTGCAAGCGATAACTCTCGGTATGGGAACAGTCGTAGTCGGTGCTTTCCGCGACGATGATGTGACTGATATTATGAGTTTACCCGATAATGAGGATCCTCTCTATATTATGCCGGTGGGAAAACTCTAAAAATCGGGTAATAAACTAATATAATAGCCCGGTTTACTTACATCAGAGAAATCGGTCTGCCAGGTTATATCCAATCTGAGTACGAAATAACCAAGATTCATCCTGGGACCGAATCCGAAGCTAAACTTAAGATCGTCCAACTTGCCATCGGAAGTGGGATTAAAATCGGAATCATCCCATACAGCTCCGATATCCATAAAAGCACTGCCTCTGATCTGTGACAGAGTAATCGGTAATGGGAAACCCAAAGAAAGACGTTCTACGAAGGGGAACCGTAATTCTGTAGAAGCGGAGACTTTGTTGTTACCATGCTCATTCTCATCATAATAGCCTCTCACATCGAAGTAAGGATCCAATCTGAATCTATGAGAAGAATCACCTAATATTGTTCCGCCGGTTATTCTGGTAGCAAAAGAATATCGTTTGGCAAAGAACCAGTATCTTCTCAGATCCGAATAGAAGATCGTATAATTTTGCTTTTTTGAAAAATTTTTACTGAAAATCAATGTCCCGCGCCAGCCTTCTAATGGTCCAACTGCTCCGAATACACTATTATCGTGGGTGAAGCTGATCTGCGGAGTGTACATGAGTTCGGATTCCCGGCTGGGAATACCAATATGATCAGGCACATATTCCTCTATCCAAACTTCTTCATTCCAATCCCACCAATCACGATAGAATATTCTTCTGGTGATCAGATTTTCGAAAGTTACCCTCCAAAACCGATTGAAGGGATAACGTACTGCACCATATAGTCCAAGCTCCCTCTCTCTCTCCCTCATATAGTCGATATCATCCGATCCTAAGTATCTGATCCGATAGACGATCTCGTCGTTCAGATAGAAACCACCTAGTCCATAATCCAATCTGCGGGCAAGATATAGGTAGTTAAACATAAAATCCGAATTCTCTAATTCTCCCGTTACTCCCAGATTGACAGCTAATTCGTGATTACCCATCAGATCGCTCATTCCCAGCATGATCTGAGCATGTGTACCACGGGCGGAAGAATATGCCATCCCACCCCAAAGCCAATCTAAGCTGAGCTTTGTCCTATAGGGAGAGATTTCCGGTTTTTTGATGGTGGTCGGTTTCTCATCCATCTCACTATGATAGAAAAGAGTATCGAGTCCGGGAAAATCTTTCAGATCGACTCGGGCTACATTATCCGGATAATGTGCCGGCTGCCGCTTATCTCTATCGATATCTCTCTTGCCAAAGTATTTGTAACGATCTATATCAAATTTAGTATAAAGGTCATCTTCAAAATCTATCCTCTCCGGTTTGGCATAATGGGAAAACTCTAAGTTTTGCAGTGGCTTCTCTTTGATGAAAATGTTCCATCCACCCTCATAAAATACCGAAAAGATCATGCTTTCATTTTCATGGTCCAGATCGCCGGTAAAAACACCACCGAGCAAATTGGTCACTGCTGCTCTATCGCCACTGTTGATGTTGATAACTTCGAAATTTGAAGTTACTTTGCGCTCCGATACAAAGAGCAGATACTCGCCGCTACTATCCCAAAATGGTTGAAAACTGTTGAATGGATCGTTTGTAACCATGTAGATGCTATCTTCTCCAAAGTCATAATAGAATACATCTTTGCTCAAACTACCGAAGACATGTTCTCGAGCAGAGTCAAAATTTGCGAATCTTTCGGAGTGAAACGCGAGTTTAGTGCCATCCGGTGACCAGCGCGGATAAGCTATGAGATAAGAATCGTCAGTCAACTGAGTTATTTCTCCGCTGTCAATGTCATAAACATAAAGATCCGCCTGCATATTTTTCTGTCCAGAGAAGGCTATTTTAGAGCCATCACGATTGAGATCTATCTCGTAAATTGCATCAAATCGATCGAATTCATAAGTTTCTACGACCTTACCGGATTGTGAATCCATCTTATAGATTCGGTCTCCCGTAGAAGTCTTCGCTACAAAGGCGAAATGCTGATTATCCGGGAACCAAGTTATGTTATTTCTTTCAAAATGAAATTCTTCAAATTTCCCCTTTGTCTCACCCTTCATAATCAATCTATCCGGATAGACACCATAAGTAGATCCACGCATTATATTGGTTCTCAGATTCTTGTCGCTGAAATACAAATAGTCTTCTCCATTCGGTGAATAGCGAGGTGCGAAATTTCTGTTGGAGCTATCATCACGATGGTCAGTACGCCGGTTATAAACTTCGTAGGGGATATCATATTCGATCACATCAGCAAAATATTCTCTTCTGAGAAAATTTTTCCATCTTTTCTGCATCTCTTCAAAATTCATCCCGAATACTTTACGGAATGCTGCATCTGTCGTACCACTTATCCTAAGGGCATAGAAAAGTTCCATCACCTTATCGTTGCCATATTCAGCTTCTATAAAGATGAGAAAAGACTCTCCCAAACGATAGGCATAGTAGCCATAAGTCCTTTCTAATCTTGGGATACCCTCGTTCATCAGAAGATCGATGATAAACATATTATTATACACATCTTCCCCACCGACAGCAAAGAACTCCGGCAACCCTTCTGAAAACCAGAAAGGTAGAGAGGATGAGATATCGAACAGTCTCCCGAAAGAACGGTTCAATTCGTTTTCATAGGCATGTACCAGTTCGTGAACCAAAGTCCGCTCCAAGCCACGATAGGTACCGTCGAAAGGTACAACCACACGGTTTCTGAGTGATTCGGTAAAACCTCCTACTCCTTCTCCCAATAGAGGAGAGATGATATGAGTAACATGAAAGTCCTTTTTCGATTTATACAGAATGATCGGAATTCGGTTTATCAGTGGAGTCTTGAAATGATCTTTGAGGTAAAAATAAGTTTCTTCAGCCATCAGTGCTGCTGCTTTGCCAAAATCCTCATTCCCTTTGGCGAAGTATATATCAAAGTGAATCGTCTCGATTTTGGACCATTGCAGATGTTCACGCTGGACTTTGTTCTTACCAAAACTATATGCCTGCACCATTGTGAAAGCTAACACCACAATCAAGACAGTTATAATCACTTTTCTATTCATATCAATACCTATCGCCCTTTTTCATTATAGGATAACTAAAAAAGCTTGAATTGAAAGTACTTTTTGGGATCATCTTTGATATCGCTCAGGAGTGAATCCAAGCTGGCAGCAGAACGCATGAGATTATCGTACAATTCTTCTTCAGTTATCAATTTGTTCAAGCTCCCATCCTGATGCGCAGCTTTGCGGGCGATAATTTGTAAATCTTTGCCTGTCTGTACAAAAACTTCCAGATTATCATGTAGATCTTTGAGGATTTCGTTTGTCATCAAAACTGATTCCGAGATATTTTCTCTATTCTCTATGACTATATTCTCCATCATATCGGAAAGTTCTTTGGTATTTGTTAAGATCTCTCTCAGTTCATGCCGATTTTCGCTCAGCATCGAATTTAGCAGCTTAACTGTATCTGCCGAGTCATTGATCAGCATTGTTATTTTGGGTAGCAACTCATCATCCGAGATATCATCGGTTAGTTTATGAAAATAGTCGAACATGAAGCCGGCTTTTTCTACCAGATCGGAGATCCCCGGTCTGGTCTCTCCGCGGTGAGTTTTGCTTAGATCGAGTTTTTTATCACCCATGCCGGGAATGATCTCCAAATCCATATTACCCATGATATTAGTCTCACGGATGATGAACTCGGTACCTTCGTATAATGGTTCATCCAGTTGTACCAAGAGATTCATAAAAACACCTTCGGGAGTGATGGTAATATCTCTCACTCGACCACGATTAACTCCCAGCACATTAACCGTAGATCCTCTTTCTATCCCCCCTGAATGTTGGAAAACAACCGAGATCGGTGTAAAGCGACGATAATCTAAAACTCCGGATAACCAACTATATCCTAAGATCAAGATTATTATGGCAACCAGTGTAAATATACCGACTTTGAACTTCGTACTACTTGTCTCTTTATAAAACTTCATTTTCACCTCATATTATTTGCCTAAAAATTGTCTGATATGTTCAATTTTACTGTTCATGAAATCGTTATACTTTCCATCGAAGATTATTTTTGCATCGTGGATCATTACTACACGTCCGGATAATCTTCGCAAGCATTCCAGATCGTGGCTGATAATGATCGAGGCTATATCATAACTGTTATGTAATTTGATAATCAGTTCCACAATCTCGGAAGCGATGATCGGATCCAGTCCGGTAGTTGGTTCGTCATAGATAATATAATCCGGCTGCATAATGATCGCTCTGGCAAGTGCTACTCTCTTTTTCATCCCGCCACTCAGTTCAGAAGGCATTTTATCGAAAATTCCCGCCAGTCCGACTAACTCTAGTTTTTCACTCACCAGTTCAAAGATTTCCTCACCGGTAATGTCTGAGTGTTCCACCAAAGGCAGAGCTACATTTTGGTAAACAGTTAAAGAATCCAGTAAAGCTGAATTTTGGAATAGCATGGCGCTTTTCTTTCTCATCTTTACAAGCGCTTTTGGGGAAGCGGAAAACACATCTTCGCCATCGATACTAATACTTCCGGAAATGGGTCTATATAGACCTTCGATGCTTTTCATCAACACACTTTTGCCACTCCCGCTCTGCCCCATTATCATAGTTATCTCCCTTTTGGGGATTTGAAGTGAGATGTTTGCTAAGACCGGTTCTCCTTCAAAAGCTATCGTAAGGTCACGCACTTCTATCATGATATCAATACTCCGTCATAGAATCTTTGCTCCGGTATCCCTTCTACCAGTTCTGCTTTGCTTCCTGATTTTGTATAGAGCCTGATATAATGATCGGATAATGCAGTGAAGTGTCCTCTGGCTCTGTTTTCGATTATGCCACGAATCTTCTTTTGCGAGGTGAGTAGATTATTGATATAAATATCTGTTTTCTTAGCTGACAATTCGAGCAGCTGTTTACTCCTCTTTTTGATGATATCTCCGCTCACCTGACCGGAGAACTTTGCTGCTGCCGTGCCTGGTCTCTTGGAATAGGCGAATGTATGTAAATAAGCGATAGGTAAAGATTCGACAAATGAGTAAGTCTGATTATACTCTTTCTCACTTTCTCCCGGTAAACCGACGATTAGATCCAATCCTATTGCTGCCGAAGGTAGCTTCTTTTTTATTTTGGATATTAAGTGTTCAAACTCGGCAATAGAATAATCTCTTCTCATATGTTTTAGCAACTTATCTGCTCCCGATTGAAGTGGGATATGGAAATGCGGACATATTTTTGGACTCTCTGCACATATATCGATAAGCTCAGCAGCAAAACATTGCGGTTCTACCGAACTCAATCTGATCAATTCTATACCTCCGACTTTGTCGATATCCCTAATCAATTTGGTCAGAGTGTATTTCGGGCTAAGATCCCGTCCATACAGTCCCAAATTGATACCAGTCAGAACTATCTCTTTGAAGCCGTTTTGCACAAAGATATCTATTTGTCTTAGTACGCTCGCTTTTGTTCTACTGCGAGGTCTGCCACGAGCAAATGGTATGGCACAGTAGGCGCAATAAAAATCACACCCGTCCTGGATCTTTACAAACGCTCTGGTTCTTTCCTGCATAGAATTTGTAAACATATCTGCAAATTTTCTTGTCAAGGCGATATCTTCAAAGTCAGTTTTTTTCTCTCTCAAAAAACTGAAAATCTTATCCTTTTTGGTATTATCGACTATCAGATCAATTTCACCCAATTTCTTGACTTCCTCAAAATGTCTTTGGGCATAGCAGCCGGTAACGATGACGACAGTGTCTTCCGAATCTTCTTTCCTTTTCAGAGCTTTTCTGATTGCATTTCTGCTTTTGTAATCTGTGCGGTTTGTAACTGTACAGCTATTGATGATATACACAGAAGCTCTATCTTCGAAATCTACTATCTGATAGTCTGCTTTGACAAAGTCGTCTAAAATGCAGGCAGTCTCGTATTGGTTCACTTTGCAGCCGAAAGTTACTGCTGCTACTTTCCTATTCTCCGTTTTGCTAATACTATGCTCGGGAGTGCTCATCTTTTTCTATTTTGATGCCCAGCTCTTTGAGCTGTTCATCACTCACTTCTGCCGGTGAGTCACTCATCAGATCGACAGCTTGCAGAGTTTTGGGAAATGGTATCACATCCCGGATGGAAGCTGCTTTGCTCATCAGCATGATTATCCTATCGATACCAGGCGCTATCCCGCCATGTGGGGGAGTACCATATTTAAGAGCTTCCAAAAAGAAACCGAATTTCTGTTCGAGCTCTGCTTCGCTAAATCCCAATACTGAGAATATCTTTCTTTGGATGTCCAGAAGATGGCATCTGATACTTCCCGAAGAGAGTTCCATTCCATTGCAGACCAGATCGTACAGATAGCCCTCGATTTTGTCCCAGTTAGACTCATCTTCAAAGTAAGGAATATGCTCCTCTTTGGGTAGGGAGAACATATGATGTGCAGTCTCCCAACTTTTAGTCTCTTCATTATATTCAAACAAGGGGAAGTCGGTTACCCAAAGGAAATTGAACTTGTCTTTGTCTGCTAAACCTAACTCTCTGCCCAGATGATTGCGTATTTCAGCCAAAACTTTACAAGCCATCTTTTTGCTATCGGCGGCAAACAGAATAAGATCGCCGTCAGTAGCCGAAGTTTTATCCAATATTGCTTTTTCTTCTGAAGCGGATAGAAATTTGGATATCCCTCCGGTTAAGTTACCATCTTCTACTTTACAAAATGCCAACCCTTTTGCTCCGACATGTTTGGCAAGATCGGTGAGATGATCTATCTGCTTTCTGGAATAATCACTGCATCCGGGAGCAACTATACATTTGATCACACCTTTGTTTTGCAAGACGCTGGAAAACACTTTAAAATTCGTTTCACTGAAAATCTCGGATAAGTCGGTGAGTTCGACTGCAAAGCGAGTATCCGGTTTATCGGTTCCGAATCGATTCATAGCTTCATAATAGGTTAATCTTGGAAATGGTGTGGGGATGTCTAAATCCAGATTAGTTTTGAATATATGAGCAAACAGTTTTTCCATGAGCTCAAAGATATCTTCCTGCGTGGCAAAACTCATCTCCAGATCCAGTTGGGTAAATTCCGGCTGTCTATCCATGCGCAGATCTTCGTCCCGAAAACATCGTGCTATCTGATAATAGCGATCGAACCCGGCAACCATGCAGAGTTGTTTGTAGATTTGCGGTGATTGAGGCAGGGCAAAGAATTTTCCTCTATGAATCCTGCTAGGCACAAGATAATCACGCGCCCCTTCGGGTGTGCTCTTCATCAATATCGGTGTTTCGATCTCATGAAAATCATGCTGATGCAGAAATTGGCGCATTGCATAGATCACCCGATCTCGTAAAAGAATCATGTTTTTCAGTTTTTCTCTTCTGAGATCCAAATATCTGTATTTCAGTCTCAAAGTCTCTTCTGCGAGTATATTCTCGTTTATTTGTACCGGCAGGGGTACGGATGTATTCAGTAGCAACATGTCGGTCGCTTCCACTTCTATCTTACCGGTAGCCATTTCTTTGTTTATATTTTGCTCATCTCTTTTACGGATAACTCCCGAAAATGCCACCACATATTCATTGCGCAGTTTCTTTGCTTTTTCGTATATCCGAGTATTCTCCGGATGGACCACCACTTGTACGATACCGGAAACATCTCGCAGATCAATGAATATCAATCCGCCCAGATCACGCCGCCGGTGTACCCATCCCATTATTGTAACTTTGCTATCTATCTGATTATCTACTAATTCCAAGCTGTAATGCGTTCTTTTTTTCGAATCAAGAAAATCTATCATGCTCTCTCCATTTTTTTAATGTCAAATGCGAGGATATGCGATACCGTGTCAAGAGAACTGTAATTTTTAGGCTATCTGGTGAATTCGATTCTGTAATCTTTGCAGATGAGTTCCAGCTTCCGATTACGAGAAGACATACGTGGAAAAAAAATAAAGCCGGATTTCCGCGCTCCCGGCAGTACCGCTCCGAAGTTAAAGCTATCTGTCATCAGATTTCTTCGGGCTTCGCGCCATTGTTCCATCTGATAATTCTGCCTATGACTAAGCTCACGTACAGGGTCAAAAACAATCTCTTCGGGGATCAGCAATTTTACCACATTATCCGGATGCAATGCATCAAACTGATTACCCTCTTCGTCCAAAAGGGTAAATTCGTCAAGGCTGACCATTATGTTATCAGAAGTACGGTTTTGTATGGTAACATAGAAAGTGGTAAAATAATTGGATAGATTTTGCGGTTCTTTGACCCAATGCCTATTTTCCGTGATCAGATTGAACTTCTCGTTTCGAATGATAGCATGACCGTTTGAAACGGTCACGCTATCAGATTCGACTGGATTATACTTTACTGCACAAGCTGTGAATGATAGGAGCAGCAGACAAAAGATAGCCTTATACAGCGTTCTTTTGGATATCCTCTTCAAAAGGTGCACGAAAATGCCTCCTGACAGCAAGGATTGCTATCAGCTGATTTCTTCCTGCTTATCCTCATCATTCTCGCCATTCTCGCCATTATCCTCATTCTCTTCCTTCTCTTCTATCTCTTTCTCTTGTGCAGCTATACGAGTTATGTCAAGAACTTTATCTTCATCATTCAGTTCGATTAGCTTGACCCCTTGCGTATTTCTGCCTATAGTGCTGATCTTATCCACAGGAAGACGAATTATCATACCTTTTCTTGTGACGATCATCAGGTCATCGTTATCTACAACTTCCAGCAAAGAGATCAATTCTCCATTGCGATCGCTTGTTTTCAGAGTGATCACACCTTTGGATCCACGCCGGGTTATCCTGTACTGATCTATCGGGCTTCTTTTACCGAAGCCGTTTTCACTGATGGCAAGCAGAGTGCCACCACGTTTTACCACAACCATGGCTACCACTTTGTCTTTATCACTCAGTCTAATCCCTCGTACACCTTGGGATACTCTGCCACTGGCACGGATCTCGGACTCATTGAATCTATTAGCAATACCGAATTTGGTTGCCAGAATAACATCATTATCACCATCAGTGATCTGAGCATCGATCAGCTTATCACCTTCGATGATATTGATAGCTATGATACCATTAACCCGCGGTCTGGAAAAAGCTGCCAGCTGTGTCTTTTTGATAACGCCATTTTGGGTAGACATCACTACATATTGATTTTCCGGGAAATCACGAACTGTTACATGCGCTTCTAACTTTTCATCTTCTTGCAATTGGAGTAGATTGACGATTGCCTTACCACGAGCTAAACGCCCCATATTGGGTATTTGATATACTTTGAGCCAATGACATTTACCCAGATCCGTAAAGAAGAGAATATAAGCATGTGTAGAAGCAACAAAGATACTGGCAGTAAAGTCATTCTCTTTCATGTTCGAACCGGAGAGCCCTTTGCCACCACGTCGCTGTTTGCGATAGGTTGTAAGTGGCAGTCTTTTGATATAACCATCGTGAGTGATAGTGACAACCACATCCTCGTCTGCTATCATATCCTCGGTCTCGATATCAGCGCCACCTTCCAAGATCATGGTTCTTCTGGCATCTCCGAATTTATTTCTGATATCTTCAAGTTCGTTCTTGATGATAGCCATGCGCAGTTCCTTTTTCTTCAGGATCTCACGCAGCTCTTCCACGGTTTTCACGATCTCGTGATATTCTTCTTCTATCTTCTCTCTCTCCAGCCCAGTCAGCTTCTGTAACTTCATTTCAAGGATAGCTTTTGCCTGTATCTCGCTCAATCCGAACTGCTCTTGCAATTTCTCCGATGCATCTTGCACACTTTTGGCTGCTCTGATGGTTGCAATTACCGCATCTATATTATCAAGTGCGATTCTGTAACCTTCCAAGATATGCATTCTCTTCTCGGCATTATCCAACAAGAATTGAGTACGGCGAATGACCACTTCGTGTCTGAAATCGACAAAATGTGCCAGAAGATCTTTCATATTCAATATCTTGGGTATGCCATTCACTAATGCTCTATTACATATACTGAAGCTGGATTGCAATTGTGAATATTTGTATAGTTTTTTCAATACAGTTTCTGCATCGCCATTTCGTTTAACAGTTACTACCAGACGCATTCCTTGTCGTCCGGATTCATCGCGGATATCGCTGATATCTTCTACACGTTTATCTTTGACCAGTTCTACCATTTTGTCTATCAGCAGTTTTTTATTCAATTGATATGGAATCTCGGTGATAACGATCATTTCGATACCGTTATCCTTCTTCTCGATGGTTGCTTTCCCGCGCATTATCACTCTGCCGCTACCAGACTCGAAATAGTCTCTGATGCCACTGTTCCCGATAGCAAATCCACCGGTCGGGAAATCCGGTCCTTTGATGTATTTCATCAATTCTATCGGTTCAATATCAGGATTATCTATATATGCTTTTAGCCCGTCACAGATCTCGGCTACATTATGAGGTGCCATATTGGTAGCCATACCGACAGCTATACCGGAAGCCCCATTTACCAGCAAGTTTGGAAATTTGGATGGGAACACCAACGGCTCCTTGCGAGTCTCGTCGTAGTTCATTTTGAAATCTACAGTATCTTTTTCGATATCATCCATCAGATCAACTGCCGCTTTGTGTAGTCTTGCTTCCGTATAACGCATCGCAGCTGGTGGATCACCATCTTGAGAACCGAAGTTACCCTGCCCATCTATAAGCAGATACCTTAGACTCCACGGTTGTGCCATTCTTACCAATGTAGGATAGATCACCTGCTCACCATGGGGATGATAATTACCCGAAGTGTCACCGGCTATTTTCGCACATTTTCTGAATCCCTTACCCGGCACAAGGTTCAGTTCATTCATCGCATACAATATCCTGCGCTGCGATGGTTTCAATCCGTCTCGCACATCCGGTAGAGCACGAGATACTATCACACTCATCGAGTATTCCAAGTAGGAACGTTTGAGTATATCTTCTATCTCTTCTATTTCTATTCTCGATCTATCATGAATCATTCTTACTATCCTCCATTATACTTCTACAGATATATATTTTGCATTGGCTTCTATGAAATTTCTGCGGGGCTCTACTTCATCTCCCATCAACACGGTGAACATCCTATCCGCTTCTATCGCATCATCAATGCGAACTGAGGTCAGAAGTCGACGTTCAGGATCCAAAGTGGTATCCCAGAGTTGATCGGCATTCATCTCACCCAGACCTTTGTATCTTTGGATATGTAATCCTTTGTTACCCAACTCTTCCAGTGCCTTTTCACGCTCTGCTTCGGTATATACATATCTTTTCATCCGACCTTTTTGGATCAAATACAAAGGTGGACGAGCGACATATACATGCCCGTATTCTATCAAAGGCCTCATATAGCGGAAAAAGAAAGTAAGCAACAAAGTAGCGATATGTTGACCGTCCACATCTGCGTCTGCCATGATCACTATCTTGTTGTAGCGTAATTTGGAGATATCAAACTCTTCTCCTATGCCGGCACCCAAAGCCAGAATGACCGGCTGAATCTTATCGTTGTTCAGCACTCGATCAATTCGAGCTTTTTCTGTGTTAAGCATCTTACCCCATAATGGCAGAATAGCTTGAAAAGTTCGGTCTCTTCCCATCTTGGCAGAACCTCCGGCAGAATCTCCCTCTACCAAGAAGATCTCGGTTTGAGATGGATCCTGGATTGAGCAATCGGCAAGTTTACCGGGCAAACTACCACTTTCGAGTACCGATTTCCTTCTGGTCAGCTCTCTCGCTTTTCTCGCCGCTTCCCTCGAGCGGGCGCCCAAAATAGCTTTGTTGGCAATATTCTTTGCCTCCTGAGGATGCTCTTCGAAGTATTCCATTATCTTTTCGTACATCACTGAGTTGATGATACCCTCTACAACGGAATTCTGTAGTTTGGTCTTGGTCTGTCCTTCAAATTGCGGATTAGCCAATTTCACACTGATTACCGAAGTGAGTCCTTCGCGAATATCATTTCCGGTAGGGAAGAATTTTTCATTATTCTTCATAAGATTCTCTTTTCTGATGTACGCATTGACTACTCTGGTAAGAGCAGATTTAAAACCACTGAGATGAGTACCACCTTCGATCGTGTTTATATTGTTAGCAAAGCTATATATCAATTCCTGAAATCCTTCATTATACTGAATAGAGATCTCATATTCCACATCTTCACGATTACCTTTGATATAGATGGGATCGGAGAACAATACTTTTTTATTCTCATTGAGATATTGAACAAAAGATTTGATGCCACCATCATATTTGAAATCGTGGAATTTTCCGCTACGCTCATCTTTGAGCAAGATATTGATGCTCTTGTTTAAAAAGGCTAACTCGCGCAAACGAACGGATAGATAGTCAAAACTGAAATCCGTCGTTTCGAAGATAGTCTTGTCTGGAATAAATCTGGTTTTTGTACCATGTTTATCAGACTCCCCGATTACCTTAACAGGCTCGTCCGGGATACCTTTGTGATAGGATTGATAATAGATCTTTCCTTCTTTATACACTTCCACTTCCAAAAATTCAGCCAAAGCATTCACTACCGATACACCTACACCGTGCAATCCACCAGATACTTTGTATGACTTATTGTCGAATTTACCACCGGCATGTAAAACCGTCATCACCACTTGGAGAGCAGAGACTCCTTCTTCTTTGTGAATCTCTACCGGAATACCACGACCATTATCTTCGATAGATACACTACCATCCTGATGAAGATAAACTCCGATTTTATCGCAATATCCTCCTAGCGCCTCATCGATACTATTATCGACGACTTCGTAAACCAGATGATGCAAACCTCGCTCGGATGTGCCGCCAATATACATTGCCGGACGTTTACGCACGGCTTCCAGCCCTTTTAAAACCTTTATGTGTTTGGCAGTATACTTACTATCCGTCCACAATAATTCATCTTTCAATTCTTCACTCATATTCACTTCCTCTATTATAGATTTTTTCTATATTTACTGTGGACTATATCTCACATACCCAGATATGTGTCAACTAATTTATTTATATGTTTTTATAATTATTATATCCAAAAAACTCTGACCTGCCCCCATCTCCATAAAGCCCTATGCTACAGATACTTACTAAACGCCGTAAAACAGCTCATAATGCTGCTTTAAGCTATGCCGGCTCAAATCTGCTTATAATGCGGGTTTCCCGGTCTATTCGCCGGAGTCTAATAAATTTCTCCAGCGGTCCGATCTGTCGCTCGGGGTTGTATATTGTCCCATACTAACCACGACATCCACACTGCTTCTTCTGGGGATCATTTCATCAGCCATCGGATTAGAGAATATAATCCGATCCTCACTCACTTCATCATGGTATCTATGTGATACTTCACCCAATTTCAAACCGGTATTTTCCAATACCAGCCGTGCTTCCGAGATGGTTCTGTTTGCCAAGTTCGGCGTTCTGACCATTTCGGGACCGTTACTTACCACTACGCGGATAGTACGAAACTTTTTGGTCATGATCCCCGGGGCGGGATCTTGCGAAATTATCCTACCTTTGGCAAACTCATCGCTATGAACGATCTCCATCTGTTGGATATAGAGATCCATATTTTGGCATTTATTGCGGGCTACTTCGTAGTTTGTATCGATCAGGTCTGGCACTTCCACTTCGTTACCATGCCCCACCATTAAGCGCATAGCGTAGTTCACACCCCAAAAAGCTAAGAAGAAAACCAGCAGAGCTATCACGATGGCGATAATAATTGCTTTTATTTTTTTCATCATTACCTCATATTTTCTTTTTCATTTTGGCAGCAAAACTGCCGTCCATATTATGGATATACGGTATTATTTTAAGATAATTATTGTCCAGATATTTTTTGGGGATCCATTGAGCTGCATCTGCAAGTACGAAATCTTTATGCTTTTCCAAAAAATTCTCAACCTGCTCTTCATTTTCGGCTCGATTCATTGTACAGGTACTATAGATCAGGTATCCACCGGGTTTAACGAAGACAGCGCCGGTTTTAAGTGCGTTTTCCTGCAATTTGAGAATACTGCCCATATCTTGGTTCGTTTGCCATCTCAATTCTGCTTTTTTTTGCAAAACTCCCCAGTTTGAACAGGGCACATCGAGTAAAACGCGATCAAAGGCGGGAGCTTGGGGTCCATAATTGAATGAATCTTCTGTGATCAAGCGCATATTGATGAGCTGCAATCGTTCCATTGCCTGCTTCATCTGCTTCACTTTATTCGGGATTTTATCCACTGCGATCACTTCGCCGGTATTCTTCATACATTCAGCGATATAAGTAGCCTTACCACCGGGTGCGGCAAACAAGTCTAATACGGATTGATCGGGATGTGGATCCAGTAGCTCGACTACCAAAGCCGCAGCACAATCTTGTACCGAATAATATCCCTCGCTCATCGCTACATCGTTCAATACTTCAAAAGCTTGCTGGGAAGTCAAAATATCTTTACAAGCCGGTGATTCTTTGAGTTTAATATCTCGACGAGAGAAGTAATTCATCAATTTTTTCTTCGAAGTAGCTATATTATTCACTCTTATCGATAGTCTCGGTGTATCATTGAAATACATACAAAGCAATTCTGTATTCTCTGTACCCCAATAATCTGTCCAGATCTCCACAAGCTCAGTGGGAAAAGAATGTTCCAAGGCTATTCGCTCGATAGGATCCTCGGGAAAGCTCACATCCGGAGCCCTAAGATAGGCGCGTAAGATCGCATTGATGAAATTGGCTACATTCTCACCATATAGTTCTTTGGCAAGATCAACCGTTTCGTTCACCGAGGCATGTTCCGGTATGGAATCGCAGCATTTTATCTCGTACAACCCCATATACAGCAGCACTCTTATTTTCAGATTAGTCTGGTGATATCTATTCTCATCAGCATATTGCCTGATGATATAGTCCAAATTCCTGCTCATTTTGATCACACCTTTGACCAAAACATACAGCATCTTCTCTTCTTCTCTCGAAAGTTTCTTTTTGACCTGTTTTATCAACTTGTCAGAAAAAAGATTTTTGTTCAAAACTTTGTAGATTATCTTGTATGCTTCTTTTCTTACATTCATTTTAATGTTTATAGAGTGTTTTAATAGCTGCTTTGATAAGCTCTTCGGTAGTTTCCGGTTTTTTTGTCTTCACCAGCTTAGCCAATACTTTTTTTACCTCACCATACTTGTAGCCGAGTGCACATAGAGCTGCCTCTGCTTCTTTGAAAATATCTCTATCCACCTGCTTGATAGCAGACGGAGTCATTTGTCTGCTTAGATCGGCAAGTTTATCGGTAAGCTCTATTATCATACGTTCGGCAGATTTCCTTCCGATACCGGGGATAGTTGCTATCAGCGCTGCATCTTCTCTTTGTATAGCATCGATAAGTTCGCCAACGGACAATCCCGATAAGATCGCCAATCCGAGCTTAGGACCTATCTTTGAAACAGAGATGAGCTTACGAAACATTTCTCTCTCTTCAATCGTGCTGAAACCGAACAAACGAATCCCCTCCGATTCATTTACCACATGGTGAATAAAAAGCTGCACCATGTTTTGAGGTTCCGGCAGGTTATCGAAAGTACTCAACGGCACCAAGATCTCATATCCGATACCGTTACATTCGACTGTCACCAACAACGGTGTCTTAAGATTCAATACCCCTTTGATATATGCGAACATTTAAACTCCCAAACTTAATCGGTTGTAATGGCACAAAGCAATAGCAAGTGCATCTGCAGCATCTTCCATATTTTTTTCCAGCTTTATACCCAGAAGCTTATCTATCATGTACATAACCTGCCCTTTGGATGCATTTCCGTTTCCTACTACAGAGCGTTTAATCTCACGCGGCGAGTATTCTACCACATCCAGATTATTTTGCACCACAGCAAGCATGATAACTCCGCGGGCATGACCGAGTGTAAACGCAGATTTGATGTTCTTTCCGTAAAAAATAGTCTCGATTGCTACTACATCCGGTGAATAGCGCTTAATTATTTTATCTATATTCTCATGAATTTGTTTTAATCTGTCACTCAGAGGCATTTTTTCATCTACCTTTACTATATCGCAGCCGGCAGCAGTTATGGATTTCTTCTCTACTTGCAGAATTCCATACCCACAACAGCGACTACCAGGATCTATACCCAATATGATCAATCTTACGAAATCCTTTCGAGTACTTCATCTGAGACTTCGAAATTAGCATAGACTTTTTGAACATCATCGAGCTCTTCCAAGCTCTCCAACAGTTTGAGAACTTTCTGGGCACAATCATCTATATTAATGGTATTCTTAGGTACCCGCGTCAGTTCAGCTTTTTCGACCGAGTAGCCATTTTTCTCCAAGTTACTGATAGTCGTATGCAGCTCATTGTACGAAGTATAAATATCATAAGTCTCATCGGAAGTAATCATATCTTCTGCTCCGGCATCCAGAGCAGCCATCATGATCTCATCTTCATCTATATCATCTTTTTTTATCTGGATCAAGCCCTTCTGCTCGAAGATATAGGATACGGCACCGCTTTCTGCCAGATTCCCACCGTTTTTCGATAATACATGTCTGACAGCAGCTACGGTACGTTGTTTATTCTCTGTGAGTGTTTCGATTAATATTGCCACACCGTTAGGACCATATCCTTCATAAAGATTGGATTCATATTTTTCACCTTCCAAATCGCCCGTACCACGTTTGATAGCACGTTCGATGTTACTATTGGGCATATTAGCGTTTTTTGCATTTGAAATAGCGAGTCTCAGCCTGGGATTCATTTCCGGATCGCCGCCACCTTCTCTGGCAGAAACGATGATCTCTCGCACTAACTTTGTGAACAAGTGCCCACGTTTAGCATCAGCAGCGCCTTTTTTATGTCTTATAGAATGCCATTTACTATGACCGGACATATACCCTCCATTTCGATGAGAGAGCAAAGGGAGTAGGAACAGAGCCTACTCCGCTCACTTCATTTATTCTTTTTCTTTATTTGCAGCTTCTATCACTTTAGCTGCGATTTCATCCGGAACTTTCTCATAGTGTGAGAATTGTTGGGTGAATTTTCCACGACCTTGGGTCATAGATTTGAGGGATGGATAGTAATTGAACAATTCGGAGAGTGGAATTTGAGCTCTGAGGATCTGTTTCTTACCACTCTGTTCCATACCGAGTATTTTACCTCTTCTAGTAGAAATATCGCCCATCACATCGCCCATGTATTCATCGGGAATGATTATCTTCACAGCATGCACCGGCTCTAGCAAAATGCCACCGGCTGTTTCGAAAGCTTTCTTCAATGCCTGCCAAGAAGCTATTTTAAATGCCATCTCAGAAGAATCCACATCGTGATAACTGCCAAAATAGCATTCCACACTGATATCGACTAACGGATTGCCGGAAATGACCCCTTTGCCTAATATCTCATTCAGACCTTTCTCGATAGCCGGGATATATTTGGTCGGGATAGTTCCACCAACGATCGAGTTGATAAATTGGAAACCTTCGCCTCTTTCCAATGGTTTCACCCGGAAATAAACCTCACCGTACTGACCTCTACCGCCGGACTGCTTCTTATGCTTGTAACTTACCTCAGCATTGCCTTTGATAGTTTCTTTGTATGGTACTGCAGGTGTAGAGAGTTCCACATCTATCTTGTAGCGTGATTTTAGTTTCTTTTTCAGAAGTTCTATCTGCTGCTCACCAACGCCGGCGATCACATTCTCGGCTGTCTCTGCGTTAGTCTGTAAAAACATAGTCGGATCTTCATCCAAGAGTTTGGTCAAAGCAGCACTAATTTTCTCTTCATCACTTTGATTGACTGCTTTTATCCTCTGCCAGAATACCGGTGAAGGTAAATCTATCTTCGGAAGTCTGATCTTTGAATTCAAAGGAACGATAGTATTGTAAGTTCGTGCCAATTTGAGTTTGACCAATCCGCCTATACTTCCGGCACTCAATTCCGGTGTCTCTTCACGGTTTTTTCCTTTGAGGATATACATCGTTCCGATCCTATCCTTACCCTCTTTTTCGGGCACATATACTTCCATCCCCTGTTTCAAAGAACCGGAGAAGACACGTACATAGGCAATATCGCCGATAGTAGGATCGGAGAATGATTTGAACACATAAGCGATAGGATCATTAGTCTCCGTTGTCAATATCGTTTTCTCTTCTTCATTATCAATGATCTGCAATTCATTTCTATCTTCCGGAGATGGTAAATACTCGACTAATACGCTCATCAATTCATCAACGGCGATGTTGTGAGTAGCGGAACATGCAAATGCCGGAACTAGCTTACCACTAACGATAGCTTTTTTGATACCTGACGACATCTCTTTGTCCGAAAGTTCACCTTCTTCGAAATATTTCTCCAATAAAGCATCATCGCTTTCAGCAATTGCTTCCATTAGTTGAAGTTTGTTCTCTTCTACTATATCACTCATTTCAGCTGGTATATCACTCTCTTCACCCCGGATATACGCTTTACTCTTGATCACATCTACCACACCTTCGAACTTGTTTTCACTTCCGATAGGTATCTGCACAGGTATCGGATTGATATCAGTGTTTTCTCTGATAGATTCGAGAACTTTGAAGAAATCTGCACCTTCATTATCCATCCGATTCACAATTACAGCTTTGGTGTTTTGTTTATTTTCCAAAAGTTCCATAGACTGTTCCAAAGTAACTTCGAATCCTGCGGCTGCATTAGCGACGAAAACCAAAGATTCGGCTGCACTGGCAGCAGCTAACTGTTCATTACAGTAATCAGGATAACCAGGTGTGTCGATAAGATTTACCAAACTCTTCTGCCATATCAAATGTGCTACACTTAACGACAAAGACATCCCTTTATCTATTTCTTCGCTGTTAAAGTCCATCACTGTGTTGCCTTCTTCCACTTTTCCCACGCGGGTAGTGGATTTGGCATTATACAACATCTGTTCTACTAAACTGGTCTTGCCGGCACCACTGGTACCGACGAAAGCGATATTTCTGATATCTTTCATCTCATAACTCTTCATATTACCCCCGATATATCTTATTTACTTTTTTTACTAAAGCATATCAAAAAAAAAGTCATCCGTTTTCCTGTCAAATACTACTTGAGTATGACAACTTTTCCGATACGTTCAGTTCTGCTATTACCGGTATTTTCCTTTGCACTTATTTTATAAAAATATGTGTTATTAGCCAGTCGGTCGCCATCCTGATCTCTTCCATCCCAATATACTTTGTTGAATCCGGAGCTTAAGGCGGGAGCTTGGATGGTGCGGATTTTTCTGCCTGTGATGGTATAGATGGTAATAGTCACATCTGCAGCTTCGGTGATGATAAAGGTGAAATGCCCATCTTGCGAGATCGGATTTGGATAGGGCAACATATCCTCGATAGAGATCTTGGCAGTATCGCGGGTGATAAAAGAAGTCTGAGCTATGGTATAATTATTGAAATTATCGAAAACCAAAAGTTGCAATGTATGACGTCCTTCTTCCAGACGATCCAATTGCCAGCTCAATCTTCCGGTAGTATAGGAATTCGGATCGTAGATGAAACCTGAAGTAACATCGACAGGTTGCTGGTTGTTTAGAATAGCAAGTATACTATGACCGGCAGAGCCGAGAATATTTATCCCGTTTTCAGCTTCGATATCGGCATAGATCACAGGTTCGGAAGATACATAATCTCCGTCTTGGAAAGTTTCCGAATCGAGCCACAGCTCTACCTGCGGTGGAGTGGGATTGGTGATATCCAACGGAATGTTACTTAACTTCACCGGATGGATATAGTTTACATATTGCTTATCATTATCTTCGAAAAATGTAATCACTCTGCCATCTCCACGAGTGACATCATCGGGAACTATGAAGCCGGCGCCATATTCACCGTTCGACATATCTACACTGCCGTAGTAATAGGGATCGCCATGCTTCCAATACTCTATTTCATAAATTTGACCACCCAAAATATTACTATACTCGAGTTGATGATCGGCATCATAAGCTCTCACGATACTTTTACCGGAAAGCGGAAGCTCGAAATCACCGTTTATCTGACCGGTCTGACGAGCACGTAAGCTATCGGGTAAGCCTGTAATATTACCCGTAGGCAGAGGAGGGAGTATATCCATCACCGGATCGCCGAAGAGGTGAAAGAGTCTACTGTTAGTCATACCGGCGCTACTATTTACTTTGGCGTAAAGAAGTGCGCTACCTGTAGTCTCACGATGATTGATAACTCTTTCCAGGAATAATTTAAGCATCTTCGTATTCTGACTGCCAGAACAACCGCGCGAAGCAGCGACAGACACAACCGATCCACCGTTGGGAGCAAAAAGCAACTTCTCTGCCAAACTATCGTAATTCACACTATCGAATTCGCCTACATTACAGGATGCAGCTATGAAAAGTGGCAGATGTTCCAAATTATCAAGCAGCGGAATGTCAGTAGCACCGCGGAAATAGTCTTCATCGCCCAAAAAGTCATAGTGCCCATGACCGATAAAATACCAGATCAATCTACCTTCATTTAACCTCTCTATGTTATCAGCAGCAGCTTCCGGCTTGTTGTTGAATGCATCGAAGCTATATTCTATCCCATATACTTTATCGATATAAACTCCCTTATTCAAAGCATTGGCAGTCCATTCCGCTAATCCTGTATGGTTTAACCCCCCCGGTTGACCATTTCTCGGCTCTCCCGGCTTAGCAGCTTCTAAGCCAACAGTATGGTTTGATCTCTGGTCTATCGAACTGCCACCTTCAATTCCTCCATTTTTATGCTCATCATCGGCAAGGAAGAGGAGTTTGTTTCGCCAATAACCGGGAGTAGGGTTTTCCACATATTTTTTTATCCGATTGAATAGAAAATCCAACTGCTCTACATTTTGGGCCGGCATTCTGCCGATCGAGAGTTGCGGGATATTTGAGCCGGAAAACATAACGAACAGGTCATCTACTGCACGACCACCGGTATCTAGATAGACGATAATCTTGTTTTTCTCAGTTGTATGTGCCCAGTTTTTTGTCCCCGAACCCATCAATGCCACATGCTGCAAATTCGGATTATCATTGAGTACATTTTGAATGGCGTGTCTCAGAGCTATTGGCTCGGGATTGCCGCCGCTATATTCATCGAATATATCCTGTTGCTTGGCAATTATGGCATGATAATCGTAGTTTCTATCATAATAATTAACAAATTGTTGTGTCTGATTTTCAAATTCATCAGGATAGATTATCATTATATCGGCATCTTCTCTAAGCGTAGTAGATGCTAGCTCTTTTTTTCGGAAGTTAGTCACATCACCCACTGCTATCTGCTCCGATAGGTTGTCCGTTCTAATGGGTTCGTGCAGATCGGTGGTGCCGAATGTGAGCCAGTAGTGTCTTTGGGTGCTATATTGTGGTAAGCGAGTCTCTTCTCTAGATTCGTGAGCAAAGAATATCTTACTGTCCTGCTCGAGACGATAGTTATCTGCTCCCACGATCTCTATGGGTACTTCTCTGAGCTTATATTCATAAGAAAGCGTCGGTTCATCTACAATCTCACGATAGGTGGTAAATATTCTGATAGTTGCCGGATCGCAGAATTCCGGCAGAGAGGAAAGATCTTCATAATCAATCTGATATACTCCCGGTTGATCTTCTATAGTAAAACTGTACCAAAAATCGGAGCTTTGAAATGGCATGACCGGCTCAACTTTAGGAAGTGGAGTTTGCCAATATTTACCGGTTTCATAATTAATCAAAAAAGATCTATATATATTATCGTACACGCTACTAATCATGTTTTGATAAGAAATATCTCCCCGGATAGTTATTTCGATCTCGAATTCTTCATGGATTGTTAGTTCTCTGTTTTGATGGTCATAAAAAACCGGTTTGATATCGAGTGGTACGATATTATAAAATCTGAATCTCTCCGGCTCTCTTTGCGCAACCAGATTGTCTTCCCTCACGCTATAAAGCTGTTCATCCAGACGAAAATAATAATCTGAAGTACTATCTTCGTCTTGTTGGATGATATGCGGAATCGGAACTATCGGTTTGTCCAATCTCTTTATTGTCTGTCTGATAGGACGGATATCGTAAGATACTACCCCTTCGGGCGGTAGAGCTATCTGAATAGATTTTGAGGGGATATCGGGTGCTCCGGCAGGGTTGCCCGAAAGCCAATCCGAATATCTAAAATAGCTATATTCTTCATCATTGGAGATTTCGTAGTTTTCGATATTTACTTTGAGTATAATTCGCTCTCTCGACTGATGGATAACATTAACTTCCGCAAGCAGATAAGTAATTGATGTCATTAGCAGTAGGATCAGTATTTTCTTCATCTTCCTAACTTCCTCCTAATTTTAATTGCCACTTTTTTAAGTCAGTTTTATAATATTCCAAATAATGTCAATTATCATCTTCCCAAATACTAATTAATATTTCGTTGCTTTAGCAAAACCAAGCGATGTCGGATATGATTTCCAAAAAAGAGAATACTTGGCTATTTCCAAACTTGATTCGCTCAATTTACTGAAATACATGAAATTATGCACACTCTCCGTTTGTTTGCATAAATATTCTATCCAATGCCAATCATTTTTATATTGACGTCAGAAAGTAATCTTAAGATATAGGTTTTATTAATATAAATCATGTAAGGATAGAGGAGGAAGATAAAATGAGAAAGATATTAGCAATGGCAGCAATGGCGTTGATATTCACCACAGTTTTGGTAGCAGATTCCGTTAACATAGGTTATCTGGATACAGATAGACTGATGATGGAAAGTGAAGAGACTATGGAAGCCCAGCGCACTCTCAGGACCGAACGTCAACAGTGGGAAGCGGAGATCGAGGAGCTGGACAGGGAGATAGACAGACTCTACTCCGAATACGAAGATAAGAGAATGATTTTAACCGAATCCGGACGCAGAGAAGCTGAACAAGAGATCGAGCAACTTATGCAGCAAAGACAAGCCAGAGTGCAAGAGATTTTCGGTGAAGGCGGACTCTATATGCAGAAACAAGCTGAACTACTAGAACCGATCTTGGACAGACTATCCGGTATCATAGAAACCATAGCCATAGATAACAACTTGGACGTGGTATTGGATGTGTCAGCAGGGGGCATTCTGTATGCTAATCCGACTTTGGATATTACCGATCAGGTAATTGATAAGATGAAAGAACTTGATATTATCGAGTAAAGATGAGATATTTCAAGACAGAGCTGACTCCGGAAATTATTGCAAAAGAGATCAAAGCTGTACTGATCAAAAACAGAGAAACCACCAGCTTGAACAATGTCTCTGAATTAGCCGCGGCTAATCGTCATTCTGTCTGTTTCTTCGAAAACAAAGCTTACGAGAAAGATCTGGATGATACTGATGCCGGTCTGATCATAGTTCCTGCCGATCTTGATATCTCCTTTAGGAAAGATACGAATTTCATCAAAGCTGATCACCCCTACAGACTCTTCAATCGGATCGTGAAGTATTGGATAGCAAAGGATAATAAGCGAAACGTCGATGAGAAGTCTGCCACTGCTAAGGTAGCAGCTAGTGCCAAACTCGGCAAGAATGTATTGCTGGGTGAACATGTGATCATCGAAGCTAACGTAACTATCGGTGCTAATACAAAGATCCAACATAATTGTGTCGTAAAAGAGAACTCAGTGATCGGTGCCAATTGTCTGTTTTATCCCGGTGTCATAGTCTATGCGAACTCGGTTATCAAAGATAATGTAATCGTGCACAGCAACGCTGTAATCGGCTCTGATGGCTTTGGCTATCATCACATTGATGGTAGCCACGACAAAATAGAGCATATCGGGAATGTCATCATTGAAGATGATGTAGAGATCGGAGCTAATTCCGCTATCGACCGGGGGACAGTAGGTTCCACGGTGATAGGAACCGGAACTAAGATCGATAATCTGGTGCAGATAGCTCATAATTGCAAAATTGGTAAATTCTGCATTATCTGTGCACAAGTCGGTATAGCCGGTAGCACGACTATCAAAGACGGAGTATTTCTTGCCGGTCAGGTAGGAATAGCCGGTCATCTTACCATTGGACAGGGTGCAATGATCGGGGCTCAATCCGGAGTCGCCGGCGATGTGCCGGATAATGCTCGTTTCTTTGGTACACCGGCTATCAATGCTCTTACTCAAAAGCGTATCATAGCCGCTAGTAAACAATTACCAAAGTTATTGAAAGAGTACAACAAAAATATCAAAAGGAAAAATAAAGATGAAGGACCGAAAAAGAACGATTAATGGAGAGATAAGCTATACCGGTATCGGTCTTCATACCGGAAAAGAATCTACTATCACTTTCAAACCGGCTGATGAGAACGATGGGATCGTATTTATCCGTACAGATCTGGAAGGTAAACCGGAGATACCAGCCGATATAGACCATGTCATAGATATATCCAGAGGAACTACTATCGGAGTGAAAGATGCCTCTGTTGCTACTATCGAACATGTGCTCGCTGCTATCAAAGGACTGAATATAGACAACATCCGCATTGAGGTGGATGGTTATGAAGTACCGGTAGCTGATGGGAGTGCGATCGTATTTCTGAATCTGCTCAAAAAAACCGGGATAGTGGAACAAGATGCCGAAAGAGAGTATTTGGAATTCGACAAACCGATCTCTTTCTCAGCGCCGGATGATAATGTAGATATCGTCATTGTCCCATCAGATGATCTCAAAGTGACCTTCATGGTAGATTATCGTCAAAAAGCTTTGGGCACCCAATACACTTTTCTCCCTTCTATCGACCATTTTGAGAAGGATTTTGCCTCTGCCCGTACATTCTGCTTCCTACACGAGATCATAGCCCTGAAACAAGCGGGGCTGATCAAAGGTGGATCGCTGAATAATGCCATAGTAGTAGCAAATAGCGATACGAGCTCCGCTGCGATCGATAAGCTGAAGAAAATGTTTGATTATGATGGTGAGATCGTCATTGGCAATAATGGGCTTCTCAATAATATGGAGCTGCGTTATTATAATGAATTCGTCAGACATAAGGTAGTTGACCTAATCGGTGATATCGCTCTTCTAGGAGTTCCTATCAAAGGTCATATACTCGCTGCTCGCTCCGGACACAAAACCAACGTCGAATTAGTTAAAAAATTGCGTAAATTATATAAAAAGCAAGAACTGCAAAAGATATATCAAAATAAGCAAACCAAAGAAGTAGTTTTTGATATCACTGCTATCCAAAAGATTCTCCCCCATCGTTATCCATTTTTGCTAGTAGATAAGATAACCGGATTTGATGTGGGAGAAAAGATCGTCGGAGAAAAGAATGTCACCATAAATGAACCATTTTTTCAAGGTCATTTTCCCGATCATCCTATTATGCCCGGCGTTTTGATAATCGAAGCTATGGCACAAACCGGTGGCATCATGCTACTCAATACTTATACAAACCCGGAAGAATATGTCGCCTATTTTGCTTCTATAAATAATGTAAAATTCCGTCGTCCTGTACTACCGGGCGATACTTTACGTTTTGAGTTGAGCGTGATTAGCATGAAACGCGGTATCGCAAAAATGCACGGCGATGCTTTCGTGGAAAATCATAAGGTCTGTGAAGCAGACTTCATGGCAAAAGTTATCAAAAAGTAGATTATTATGAGATATATTCACCCCACAGCTTTAGTAGATGAAAAAGCGAATCTCCCGGATAATATTGTTATCGGTCCTTGGTGCCGAATCGGAGAAAATGTAACTCTCGGAAATAACTGCAAACTGATCTCCAATGTCCTGATCAGTGGTAAAACAACCATTGGGAAGAATAACTCCTTCTATCATAGTGCTGTGATCGGTTCTCATCCTCAAGATATCAAGTTCACAGGTGAAGAGACCCAACTGGTGATCGGAGACAACAATATCTTTCGTGAATTCGTTACTGTAAATCTTTCTACCTCAATGGAAGAAGCTACCAGAATAGGCAATAATTGTATGTTGATGACCTATACGCATGTAGCTCATAATTGCCAACTGAAGGACAATGTGATCTTGGCAAATGCAGTTAATCTTGCCGGACATGTTCACTTAGAAAAAAATGTAACCATCGGTGGGATGTCAGCTGTGCATCAGTTTGTTAGAATTGGAACTTTCTCCTTTATCGGAGGAAAATCCGGCTTGAAGAAAGATATCCCCCCCTTCACACGTGGTGAAGGAATGCCCTACAAGGTTATCGGATTGAATTCGATCGGTTTGCAGCGCAACGGTTTTTCCAGCGAAACAATAGCTGGGATAAAAAAGATCTATAGATTGTTCTATCAATCTGGCAAAAATGTAAGTCAAGCACTTAAAGCAACAGAAGAGTTGCAAGATCTATCTGCTGAGCAGAAATACTTTATAGATTTTATCAGAAATTCAAATCGTGGAATAAACAGATAATAAAAAAGGCTGTCTGATAAAGACAGCCTTTATTTTTATGCTATTTTCTTTTGGACTTAGTGCCCAGTTTCTTTTGTCTTTTTTGGAAATGCTCTACCAATAGTGGGCTTGCCACAAATATGGATGAATAAGTACCGACTATCACACCGATGAGCAGTGCAAATGCGAAGTCGTTTATCACCGTACCACCGAATATATACAAAGATAAGACTACCACGAAGGTCGTCATAGACGTAATAACTGTCCTGCTCAGTGTTTCATTTATGCTGAAATTAATAACATTACTATAGGAATCTTTGCGATGTAATTTCAGATCTTCACGTATCCTATCAAAGATAACGATCGTATCATTCAGCGAATAACCGACAATCATCAACAAGGCAGCTACTACTGCCAAACTGACCTCTTTTCCCATAAGCGAGAATATACCTACGGTAATAAGAATGTCGTGGAACAGAGCGATCACAGCTGCTATTCCGAACGAAAACTCAAACCGCCACCAGATATAGATCACAATTCCCAATAGTGCCCAAAATATCGCCAGAATAGCTTTCCCGCGCAGTTCTTCACCGATGCGTGGTCCAACTTCATCCATCCGACGCATAAAGTATTCAGGATCGATATGCTCAGGGAAACTCATTCTGATGGTATCCAAGATCTTATCTCCAATACCTTCGGCTTCTTGAGTATTGATCAGGAAAAGATTGCGTTGATCCACTCCTCGTAATGCTTGGATCTCAGTTCCATATATCTCGTTCTCTTCCAGAGCGTCTCGTATATCTGCGACAGTTAATCTCTCTGTAGTTTCACTAACCGGGGTCAAATCCAATTCCAAGGATAAACCGCCGGTGAAATCTATACCGTAATTCGGACCGCCATTGATAATCAAAGAAATCACTCCAGCCAAAATTACTACTATCGATAATATGAAGGAAAATTTCCGTTTTCCGACAAAATCTATTTTTGTGTTATCGAAGAATCTCATCATGCCCCCTAAATACTCAGTCTTTCACGTCTGATATTTGTAATAAAAGTGTCGAATATCGCTTTACCCAAGATCAATGCTGCAAACATAGAGCCGATAATACCTATAGATAAAGTTACAGCAAAACCACGGATAGGTCCTGTGCCGAACTGATAAAGAACGATGGCTGTGATCAGAGTAGTAATATTGGCATCCAAAATAGTGACCAAAGCTCTGCTAAATCCGCCATCTACTGCGGTTCTAACGGTTTTTCCAACCTTCAAGTTCTCTCTGATTCTCTCGAATATGATCACATTTGCATCTACCGCCATACCGATAGTAAGGATCATCCCGGCGATACCGGGCATTGTCAGCGTACCTTCCAACATGGTTAAAACAGCAATAATGAAGCAAATATTAACCAGTAAAGCAATATTAGCGATCAAGCCGGACAATTTGTAATAGATCAGCATGAAGAGCACAACTATACACATGCCAATGAGCGCTGCCATAATACCGGCGCGGATACTATCGGAGCCCAAAGTCGGACCGACAGTTCTTTCTTCCATGATATTGACTGGTGCGGGTAGATTACCGGCACGGAGAACTATTACGAGATCTTGTGTCTCCTGCATGGTGAATTCACCGGTGATCTGAGCTTCTCCACCGGGGATTCTATCTTGGATAGTGGGAGCCACATATACCACATCATCCAATACGATCGCCAATCTACGCTGAATATTCTGTCCGGTAACATTGGCAAATATACGAGCTCCTTCACGACTGAAGTTCAGAGCTACATAAGGCTTACCAGAAGTTCTAGGATCATAACCTTCACCGATACGCACAGCAGCACTATCGAGGTACTGACCGGTTAGCTCCGCCCTATCTCTGAGGACATAGACCTCGCGGGCTGCATAAGGATCTTCGCGATTTTCTTTTCCCAAGAGGATTTGCAATCCGGCAGGAATCTGCTTTTGAAATTCTTCATCTTCCAATAGTCTTCTGAATTTATCAAGATGTCTGTATTCTACCAGTCCGGTGCGACCTTCGGCTGTAGTTAAGGCTGTAAAGATCCTGTCATTCACACTGAAATCTTCCATTTCTTCTTCATCTGCGAGAATATCTATCATCTCATCTTCGTCTATCTCTTCGGTAAATTCATCCAAAAAATCATAGCGTTCATGGTTATCTTTGAGATATTCATTCAAAGCATTGTAAGTTTCTTCGATATTTTCGGAGGATGCTACCAGTTTGAATTCAAGCATAGCGGTTCTACCAATCAGGTCTTTTGCTCTTTCCGGATCATCCAAACCGGGTAATTGGACAGTAATTCTATTGGAACCGGAACGCTGAATACTAGGCTCGGCTACTCCAAATTGATCGATACGGTTTCTGATGATCTCCAGAGCGGAACGCACCGCTTCTTCTCGTTCACTCTCCGAAAGCTGTACTTCACTGAAATCTACTTCCAGTTGTAACTGTGTACCGCCTTGGAGATCCAATCCCAAGTTCAGACGCTTCTCCGTCCAAAATCCCGGGAGATTGGGAACGATAAGAGGAAGGAAATAATATAGGGTGACAAGCAAAACAACGAGAATGATTATCCCCCTGATCTTGTGTTTCTTCATACTTATTTTGCTCCTTTTTATACTTTCTTATGATCTTTATACATAGTTGCTCAAAAAGTTTAATTGCATCTTAAAAGTCAAGAGATTTGTCACATAGTTTTAAATCCGATATTTTTGTCTTCCGGTTTTCCGGGCAGCTTTATCTCACCGTGTTGCTTTTCGTAGTTAGCGATATTTTTTTCCAATATCTTCATCAACTGCTTGGCATGCTGAGGTGTGGCTATAATCCGACTATAGATCTTTGCTTTGGAGAGACCCGGCACGATTCGACCGCAATCTATCACGAATTCTGAGGTGGAATGGGTAATCATGAAAAAGTTTGCATATACACCTTCTCCTACTTGTTCATCCAGGGAAATATTCAACTGTTTTTTTTGTGATTTCTGTTGCATTTTTCTACTCCTTTTTAAAATATTTTTGTTTCAAAGCCTGCTCGACCACAGGTGGTAAAAAATCTTGAACTTCTCCACCAAGACTAACTATTTGGCGTATCATAGTCGAGCTGAGATAGAGATATTTATGATCGGGTACAAAGAAGATCGTATCGATAGAATTTGACAAGGTCTTATTCATCAACGCTTGAGATAGTTCATACTCAAAATCGGAGATAGCTCTCAAACCCCGGATCATCACAATAGCTCCGATCTCATTGGCGTAATCTACTACTAATCCTTGAAAACTCGTCACCTTTACTTTGGGGATATGCTGAGTGGCTTGCAGGCAAAGTTCGGTTCGCTCTTCAATACTAAAAATCGTTTCTTTGCCTGTATGTTCGGCTACGGCAAGAATGATTTCATCAAAGATATTGGCAGCTTTGAGCAAAATATCGATATGACCGTAGGTGATGGGATCAAATGTGCCGGGATAAATAGCTTTTCTCATCAACGCTCCTCTGCCAACGCTTTTTCTCGGATGGCTATCAGTTCATCTATCTCTTTGGGGATATTTTTGCTCAGATTTCGACATCCATTCTCGGTTACTAAAATATCATCTTCTATCCGAACTCCGATGTTCTCTTCAGTGATGTATATTCCCGGTTCTACTGTAATTACGCATCCGGTAGCCAAGGTAGATTCCCTACCGCCCACATCGTGAGCATCCATACCGAGATGATGGCTGACACTATGCATATAGTATTCGCGATAATCATCTTTTGTTTCTATCAACTTCAATCTTATCAAAGCTTCTGCTATCATATCGGCTGCTTTACTGTTCAGCTCCGGCAGAGAAATGCCGGGTTTTACCATTCCTATGATCTCTTTTTGTACCTCCAAGACCTCCTGATATACTGCCTTCTGGCGTGGTGAGAAATCATCCGCTACCGGATAGGTACGACTGATATCAGCACAGTAATTATTGTAAGCTGCACCAACATCGAGTAAGATCATATCTTCAGCGCTTATTTTACAGTTATTTCTTTCATAATGAAGTGTGGTAGCATTTTTTCCCGCTGCTACTATCGGCTTGAAACCGATATGGCGCAGACCTTCACTCATAGTCTGATGATACAGTATCGCCTCCAACTCATATTCATACATGTCTGCTCTGGTAGATCTCATCATCTTTTCTATCCCATGTCCGGTAACAGAGATCGCTTTCTCGATCTGTTTTATCTCCCACTCATCTTTTCTCATTCTGAGTGGTGTGATAAGCTGCTCCAGATCTTCCCAAATAATCACGGGATAGCGGTCTCTGAGGGCTGCTACATTTTGCTGGATTCTGCTTAATGTCTGGCATAATAACCCTTTCTCATAATTTACCGCACATTTTTTTACCGAATGAAAATGATAGTGAAGCCTGGCAGGCAGATCATCCAAATAGCTGATCTTTTCGATTCCGCTGATCTTTTTCGCCTCGTTCACACCGAGCTTTTTACCGTCCCACACTTCCCGATCGGCATTATTCCTTTCTATAAATACCTCGGCTATGACATTCCCGTTCTTTTTTGTCATCACAAACAGAGCAGCGGGAGTCTCCAAGCCGGTCAGATAAAGAAAGTTGTTATCCTGCCTGAAATAGCCGGGATAATGCGAATGAATATTGGCATATACCAACACCGCTTCTTTATCATCCAACTGTTCTGCGAGCTTTATCCTTCGCTTTCTCAAAATCTCAGTATCGATCATTTTCATTCTCCTATTCTCACCTTTCCATATATTCCGTCGAATCCTGGTGGATCAAACCGGAATTTACCTGCTTTCACAGATAAAACGTGGTTGATAGTTTTTGGGTTAACTCTTTTGTCAAGAAGTTCCTCTATCCTCTTCGCATCAGCAAGCCAAAACTCTATCTCCGAATTGAATAAAGCTACGATCTCTTCATAGATAGCTAACACTTTTTTACTTTGAACCGAACGAGTTCCCAAAGAATCGGAAATAACTTCTATCAGAGGAATGAGATGATGAAATGGTTTGGGATGATTCTCTATGATCTCATCACTGAGTTCCCTACAGCGGGCTTTCACACCTTGATGCATTTTCGCCTTACATACGGGACATATACCCCCATTAGCAGGCTCATCATAGAATATCACATTTTCAACATGATCTTTCCTTGCGGCACGATGCCCGGTGAGATAATAACGCCCTTCGGCAGGATGAAACTCTGCGGTGAATTCCACTCGATTCGCCCTAAGAGCATCTATGATGGCATAGTAGTTCAGCTCAGCGGCTTCGATAACGGTAAACTCACGTCCGATCCTGTTTAATGCACTACTATGACAATCACTGTTGGAAATCATAGTTTTAGCGGTAAAGTCGGGGATCTTGATCAGCATCTCCGGATCAGCGCTCAGACCGGTTTCGATCATGCGAATATTATCATAGAAATTCCCGTAGAACTCTTTGGTGGAAGACAATCCGTTTTTGCTGCCCATGATACCATCCGGTGTCATTACATGAGCCGGAATGATCTCGATATAAGGATCGATTTCTTGGATAGAGAATAGTTGCTCTTCCAGTTGGGATTGGGAAGCGCTAACGATGAATGGTCTGCCGATCGTATTTTTCATCTTCCAATTATCGAGTAATTTCTGCATTTTCCGCACAGCACTGAAATCGGGAAATAGTAGCACATGATGCGCCATGATCTTATGACGGTAATCCGAAAGCTTGGTAGAAAAGATCACTTCGGTTTGCAATATGAATCTACTGGTATCGTCCCTCAGTGCAAAGAGTCCCGCTTCTTTTTGACTTAGAGATTCTTTTAGCTCTTCAGTGCGAGTCGGATACAGACAATCTCCCGTACCGAAGACATCTATCCCCTTCTTTTTCATAGTTTGAGATACGGCGGTCAGTTCGATCTGCCCCACTCCTCCGGCATATCCGGAATGAGAGTGTAGATCCAAGCTCAATCTCATCTGTTTATCATCCTATCTCTGCCAAACGTTGCAGAGCTTGCTGACCCCAGTTGCTATCTCTGCCATATTTTTCTACTATTCGCTCCAGGATACGCCTTGCTTTGTCGAATTCACGGTTCTGGATATAAGCCTCACCGGCACGAAGTTCAGCCGAAGCTGACCAATGAGCGAATTCGGGATAAGCATAACTAACTTTCAGAAATTCAGTTACTGCTACTTCATATTCGCTCATTCCATAATAAGATTCACCAATCCAGTACTGCGCCTCCGCTTTCGTTTCCTTATCATCCAGCATGGTGAGAGCTTGCTGAAACATAGAGACTGCATTTTGATACTGTCTGTCTCGATAATGACAATAGGCAATATCAAAAATGGTTTCTGCTTCGATATCGCTATCTCCCCATCGATCGAGGATAAGTTCATAGGCAGCGATCGCTTTTTGCCACTCTTCGATAGTTTTGCAGACGATAGCGAAATTTTTGGCAGCGTTCAGAGCTAGCTCACCTTCCGTATCGTTCTCTATAACATGATAATAATGATCCAAGGCAGCTTGATAATTTTCTTTGCTGAATTGCAAAGTTCCCAATTTTAGATGTGCCTGGTTGATATACTCCTCATCTCCTAGCTGCAAAACTTCGATAAAGTCGGAGATAGCATCATCCGGTTTTTCGTTTTCTATATACAAAACTCCGCGCCAGAAATAGGCTTGCATCCTGATTTCTTGGGAAGCATCCTTGATCAAACGATCGAAGATGCGCTCAGCTCGTCTGCTATCTATAGGTTGGTAGTAAATAGCCTCGTGCAAGGCGATCTTATCTTCCGCTCTTTCGCTCAAAACTTTTCTGTATTTCCGCGTCTGACTCTCTGCCTGCGGTCGGTTTCCTACTTCATACAAGGTAATTATCGTTCTGGTCACCAGTTCTTCTATATCGGGATGCTCTTCAAACTCATTGCCCAATCCATCCAAAACTGCATTGAAATGTTTCAATGCCTCGGTGTAATTATCCAGCTCGTATTCCACATTTGCAAGGCGCTCGATGTTCTCCGTATCATCCGGCCTCTGATCTAGCAACTGCGATAGAGTGTATTGTGCCATAGTAAAATCACCGGTCTCATACTGTAGTCTGCCCAGTTGTTTCAAAGTCTCGTAATCTTTCTCGACAATATGCATCAGAGCTTCTTTGGCTTTTTCTTTGTTACCCAAAGTGATATAATCGTCGGCAAGTTGTTTGTAAAAAGCATCATTCCGTCTTTCCTGCGGAATTTGAAGCTGGTAATGCAGCGCTCTTTCATATTCTCCGTTCTGTCGCAATATACCGGTAAGATAGTTTATGGCTAACTCATAGCCATCGAAATCATCGAGATTATTTACCAGAAACGTCAGTCTTTCCAAACCTTCTGCAGTATTTCCTGTTTCGTACAAAACCACAGCAAAATGGAAATAGATCAGCGGATTGGAAAGAGTGATATAATCTGCGGCACGCTGATAATATTCGAGCGCCTCTTCATCTTCATCCAAACCATAATAATACTCTGCTACTTCGATCATAGTGTTGTAGTAGGAGAACTCGTCCAAACCACGCTTGTCGGTTATTTGTTTGCTATAGTCGATAGCAATTTCGGGTTGTTCATTATTCTTGTGATATTGGGAGAGGAGATAGAGAAACTCATTTTTTGCATGATGGTCGGGATAATTCCGGACAAAATCATTCATGTTGGATGCGATCTCGGCGGTCATTTCTTTTTCATATTGCAGCCGGTTTCTGATGAGCAATTCATCATGATAATTATCGGTTTCTATCTGGGAGATCAGCGAACTTACACTCACCAAATGATTATCAGCAACATTCTCCATCCCTTCCAGCTGATTTTTCTCTGCCAGTCTGAGATGTACCAGTGCTTTCTGGTATCTCTGATGATCAGTAGCGGGATCACCGATCAGTTCCAATGCCTTGTCATATTCTTTCAATCTGTTTATATAGATGGAAACGATATCATGCCGGATCTGATCTTTATCCTCCTGTTCGAAAAAACCAAATAAGGAGCCCAGTAAATCGGAAAAAGCTTTGTCATGTTCCTGCACTTTAAATTTTTGCAGATAGTTATGCTTTGCGATGATGTTATCTTTTAGTTCTTCATCTTTCACCGTATCAACAGATACTCTTTGCAGATCGGCAATCGCCTCTTCATAATGTCCCAATTTCTCATTACAAAGTGCGAGTTGGTAGGCAGCTTTGTGCTGAAAATCGAGTTCGGCATGCTGCAGGAAAATTTGCTGATAAAAGTTCTTCGCCATCTGATAATTGTTCAGTTTTTCATAGTAGATATTGCCAATTTTGAGCAGCAATTCTTCATCGCGGGCATAGGGTGAACCGATCAGAGCCTGATAATCTGTGATAGCGGCACGGAGCAGATTACGCTCCTCTTTGATCTGAGCCAAAAGCATCCTACCCTCAAAGCGAAGTTCATTGTCCTCCGTCTGTTCCAGCAAGTTTTCGATCAACTGCTGAGATTCATCATAGCTGCCAAGTCTGAACCATGCCAAGGCGACATAATAGTAATACTCATCATGCCAAGGACTATCCTGCATCACTCTGGCATACTTTTCCAGATCGGAAGTAACTTCTTCATAAAAACCGATCTCAATCTCACATCTTTTCAACAAAGTTAGATATTCGTCCAGATCCTCAGAATGGTCAAATTTTTGCACCATCATTCTGAGCCGCTGCAGCGCTTCGGTATAGACTCCTGTTTCCAAATAGAACTGTACCAAAAGGTAGGATAACCTCTCTTCGAACTGACGCGGCACTTGCTTAGCTAAAATCTCCTCCAAAGTCGAAATAGCAGCCTCTATTCCGTCATCCTGTTTCTGTTGTTCGATTTGGAGCTCGATAGCCTGCCAATAAGCATTTGAGCCTTGATGCTCGGAGATAATCGTATTCAGAGTTGCCTTTCCATCTGAGGGGATATTATTGGCAAAATACGCTTTTGCCATCCAAAGCAACACATCGGGCAAAGTACCGGCATTCTGGTAATCTCGCACCAATCTTTTGCCGCTGATGATAACCTGATTGTAATCTTCGAGTTCGTAGTAGGAACGCACGATATATTCCAAGGCTGACGTTGCCTGCTCGGAGCGCGGGAATCTTTCTAACAATAAGAGAAAATTATCTACCGCTCTTTTGTATTTTGCCTGCAAAAACTGAGACTCTGCCAGATTATATAATGCCCGGCTGGCATATATGCCGCTAGGATAGCCATCCCATAAGCGCGCATATGCCAACTCTGCTTGTTCATAATTTTCCCTGTTGGTATAACTATTGCCAATAAGCAGGAGTGCATGCTGCGCCTCGGATGATGTGGGAGACTCTGCCACCACTTTTTCGAATTCCATGATAGCTTCTTCATAGAGCCCGTCATCATACAAGCCTCTTGCAAACTCAAAACTCGCCCACATTGTCAGTGGTATTATACTCAGCATTATTGCTATAAATACTACTCTCATTTCTTACCTCCATCATAAGCATTCAATAGTTTTGAACACCTGATTATGTGTCAATTAAATCTGTGTGATCCCTATGGGAAGGTTTTACTCCTCAGATTTGGTTATATCACTATTTGCCTGTTCCGGTGGTCGGACGAGATCGCGTAATATCGGACGGAGCAGCCGATGAATGATAGCGAGAACTAATACGCCAATTATTACGCCAAGCACGATCCGAAATGAGAAACCGTTTATCACTACCCCAAGGGCTGTACCGGCTGCCGGAGGATGTTCAGAATTGGTTATCGCCATGGTAAGCATCGCTCCACCGACTGCAAAAGCATACATAAAATCTTGCATAAGGGCAGTTCCGTTGAGAAAGATGGCAAACAGCGAACCGAATGCCAAGCCGATAATGTGTCCCAAGATCACATTTCTGGTAGAAGCAGTCACACTGCTGGGCATAGCGAATATCGTGAATGCCGTAGCTGCCAATGAAGCCGCTACCACTAAGTTCTGCTGTCTGAGGGCAATGAGGACCAAAAACACACTGATAGCTGCGAATATACTCTGCAAGACATAACTCGACCAGTGAGTACGAAATCGTTTATCGAATACTCGCCGTATCACCTTCATAAAACCTCGACATCTATATATTGGATTCTAAGAAATAGCTACCGCTCAAATTCGTCAAGAGTAATTTCCCGCTTCACAGATTTGAATTGACAGCCAACCGGCACTTTCTGCATATGCACTCTTGTAATAAGGTGAGAAAGGGAAATTATGCTCTATATATTCTTAAGCATATTGTGCTCGGTGATCATCGGCAATATGCTGCTCTATTTTTCCAAGAATGATAAGAATGATATTCTGCTCATTTTTTTGGGAAATTACTTCTTCGCTGCCATATTCAGCTTTGTTCAGATAAAACCGGGAACGCTCAGCTTCGGTACTTTCGAGATTGTCTTCGGCTTTATCACCGGCTTTTTCTTTCTCTACAATTTTTTTGTCTATCAGAAAAATATCGCCTTGAACGGATTATCGCTCAGTGTAGGAATAATGCGCGTATCCGTACTTATCCCTACCTTCATGTCAGTTATCTTTTTCGACGATTTCATGAGTGTAGTTAATCTTATGGGTATCTTGGTGATCGTGCTGGCATTCTGGCTGATAACCGAGACCAGCACGCTGCAAAAATTGATCTGGATTATCTTGCTTTTTTTCGTATCCGGTGCTACGGACTCTACGCTGAAAATATATAACGAACTCGGTCAGCCGGATCAATCTCCCTTTGTATTCATCCTCTTTAGCTCCGCCTTTATCTGCACTCTCATTTGGGTGGTGAAGACAAAAAGGGCATTTTCGCTTTCATGCATACTCTTCGGATTTCTTTTGGGAATTCCCAACCAGCTCTCCACCCGCTTCTTCCTCATGGGACTGGAAACCGTTCCCGCCCCCATAGCTTATCCGCTTACCGCATCCAGTATCGTGGTGTTCAGCATATTCAGCGATATTATCTTCTGGAGACGGATGTTCACTATCAAACAGCGCATCGCCCTGGCACTGCTGGTAGCGGGGATCGTGCTTATAAACGCCCAAAACGGCTAATATACACTATCTCTTCTATAGCGTGTGCTCCTGTTTTTCCAGCTCTCTACAAAATGGGTATAAACCTGATCGTAGTTGGTTTTCATCTTCTTCTTTTTGTGAGAGAGTCTGTCCAATGTCTCTATATCTTTTAGTTCTATCTCCAAGTTTTCGTGTAATTTCTCTTTTTTGATGTACTGCTTCACATTCGGTGGTAGGATATTGTACAATAGAGCATAATCGGCATTATCCAGCTTGAATTCTTTGACCAGAAAATCGATAAATTCTTTTTCTTTGGGATGAAACTCTTTATCTGCCACTATCAATAATAGTGAAGTTTCCAAGATCAGCATTTTCTCTTCTCTGGTTTTTATCTTTTTCAAAAGCTCTTTAAGCGGTGTCGGATTAGCAAATTCTTTTTCTATCTCTTGGATCTGCTCTTCGGTGAATTCTACATTGCCAAAAGCTTTATCAAAAGCCTTACGCTCTTCGGGCAAAATCTTGCCGTCCTGCCAAGCAGCGCTGATTATCACCTTGATCGCATTGATCAGATTCGGGGTGAAAACAGGACATACCCTCTGATGCATATCTTCCGCCAACACTTGGTTTGTCTCTCTATCCACCAATTTGCCGACTTTTCTACCATCCTTATCTGTCATGATTGTGAACGAGTATTTTGAGTTAACAAAATATCCATCGATACATTTAGCCATTTTTTCCTCCAACTTTTTTTATCATTTCTTCATATAATAACTAATCTTTGACCATGTCAAAACATTATCTAATATATGACGCGAAAAATACTCAACCTCAACAGCGGCAAGGTTTCTGATCTCATAGTGAAATCGTTTTTTCAAACTAATATCATTCTCCCGACCCTGCATCATCTCTGCTCCTTTGCAATTTATTTACTCAATTGCCACTTACAAAATTTTAGTCAAGTAGAAAATATCCCGACAGAAGTTTAGCAGAAAATTACACAGGTCTATCCTATAAAAAAAAGTCCCGAGGGTGAAGTCGGGACTTTGGATTTATTTGGAGGAGACGGTCAGCCGTCAACTGTGTTATAGATTATTATGCTTTGCATAATGGTTAGTGATCAATGGTTAATGATCAATTGTTAATGGTTAATTTGGTGGATTTTATGATGCTCGTTATTAATTTGATGATTTCAATGGCATCTTGGTTAATTGATTCAAATTGCTCTGATGACAGATATTCAGTTTCTTTTAAAAGTTGAAGCCAGTAAATGGTTTCGTTTATTTCTTTTTGAGCGATGGCCATTTTATGTTTGAAATCCGCCTTGGTTTCAGCATGTTCAGCCTCCCGCACCATAGCGCCAACGCTCGTGCCACATCTCAACAATTGCTTTGAGAGTACAAACTCTTTTTTCTTTTGGCACAAATACTGAAAAAGCCGCACGATCCTCACTGCAAAACTAAAACTCTTCTCCTTTACCACATTCTCTTTCACCACTCACCCCTCATTAACCATTTACAATTAACCATTTACAATTTACCATTTACAATTAACCATTCACAATTTACCATTTACAATTAACCAATAATGCTCATCTAAGTTTAATTGATACTTTGGATTATAGTTTTCTAGTTTGCCACCATAATTCTGCATCTTTTTACCTTTTTCACCATCTTTTTCCCACTCATATTATGTTTCTCCGCTCGATTAGCTGGTTAGTAATCATTTATATGATGTTGTTTCTTATAGTAATCAATCGTTTGCAGCAGCCACCTTATTTGCACTTCATCTTTTGCTAGTTCAATTGCGCTCTGCTTTTCAAGTAAATCTTTTTGTTGTTGTAAGTTTTTATCAATGCTTTCCTGCAGAGCGACGAGGATATTTTTTTCTAAAGCGCTGCCAATTGCTACTAACTCTCCGCCTTCAAGATCGGGGTAACGAACACCGAAATATAACCTGTTATGGGTTTCACTGCCGATTTTTCGATCGAAACAAACAATCATCTCTTTTTTGTTTTGATCTTCTAACACAGCATATGTCGTTCCACCGTCACGATACTTATCAATCTCTACGATCGTAAAGGGCGGATTGTAGTCAAAAGCAATATGTTCGTGGTCAGATGTCTTTGCACAAACAAAGAAAAGAGTGGTTATGATGATTAATAATGCTTTTTTCATAATTTTATGGTGTGTTTATTTAATTGATAATATAACTTGCAGGTTGTAGCAGTTTTTTGCGTAATCTCCAAAATATAATTGCAATTACAATCGAACATATACTTACTCCAGCCCCCATCTCGCCGAGTAAATTTACCGTACTGCTTTTCTCGGTTAATAACTGGTCAAAAAAACCTTGAATTAAGAAATTGTGACTCGCATGATAGATTACTCCCACCCACAAACTGGCAGATTTTATTCGCAACCACGTTAACATAAAGCTTAATGATATTAATGAAATACAACTAAACAAAACTTTTAGAATTAAGAAATCTCCACCGTAATTGGCGAGTATCATTAAAGGTAGATGCCATATAGTCCATACCAGACCAATGATAATTGATGTAGTTGTTAAATTTGACAACTTGTATAATCTTGGCGTCAGAAACCCACGCCAACCAACCTCCTCTCCAAATGCACCAATTGACCTGGCGATTATGCCTATCAGGAACAAAACAATTAATGCAAAACCAGAAGGAGAATCAGTTCCCATGATTGTAATCTGTTCATTAACAGAACCAATCTTAGTTAACCATGCAAATCCATATATTATTATCCCGTAAGTAATTGGAATTATAAAAGCCAAAAGCAGATACTTAGCTTTTCCGAATTTCCATCCAAGTTTTTTTATATTCCGTTCACATATTAATCTGGTAATTATAGCCGCAAGAAAAGGCGAATAAACCAATAAAAATGCAGCTATACTATCTTCTGCTTTTGATGTTTCAGTTTCCGATATCAAGAAATAACTAATCCCACTTAAAATAAAAAGTAGGATAAAAAAAATACCGATTTCGCTTTTTATCTTTCCCATTTATTAAAAGTTACTCGCTTGTGTTTTATTAAATTGCCTGTAACGGTTGCGTGTATGAAACGTTGGGGATTGCGGGCTTCCTTCCTATCCACCAACACAAACGCCGATGCGGGGCAGAACGCATGTTTTAACCACTTAAACCCCAATGTTTTATACACGATGTTGGCGGCAGTTTATAGTTCATAGTTCTTTGAGTGTCAGTACTTGCCTTGCTCAATCAGATTTATTATAAAATCTAATGCAACATCTCTTCCTTCAAAAAAATCATCCAGCGTTTCTTCAACATGATAATGCGGTTCAATTGATTTACCCTCCATTGGGAAGCCCTGCGCAGAAAAATACGGTTGTTGTGTAGCCGCCCTGAACCTAATGTTGTTTTTTGTTGTGAAAAACCGTGGACCACTTCCGGTATCACCTCCAGTAGGTTTTCCCACCAGAATAGCCTGGGCACCCTCTTTGAGGTCTATGACAAAACTTTCTGCTGCTGAAGATGTTAGCCCACTAATCAATAAAAACAGGGTGCCTTTATAGTTATCGTTTCTTGGCGATAATGTTTTTTTAGACACACATGCCTTGTGCGGGTGTTTTAATAAATAGGAAGCGATTTGCTCGCTTCTAGGGGAGTTGCCGCCAACATTATTTCGAATATCAATAATAAGATATGGTTTGTCTTTTACATCGTTAAAAGCATTCGGGAAATCCAAAAGTGCACGTTCTTGCATTAAAGCAATAGATATATAACCAATGCTATCAGAGATGGCTCTGCTTTCAATCAAAGAACGAGGGGCACCGGCAGAACTTTTCCTTTTAAAAGGTTCAGGCTTACGGAAAACTACAGAAACCTCTTTTAATCCTTCATCAGTTCTAATTAAATAACTTCGCTCTTCCGGGAAATAACTCTGGAAAACATTAATTCTTGCTGTTTCTAACGAACCGACTATTGTAGATGCACTAACGTATGACATTTCCTGATTTAACCATTCCATTGCAGAAATATGATTTATTTCAACTATTTCATCTTTGGGCTGAATTCCTTTTTCTCGAAATGATTCATCAAACACATGGCTCAAATAAAGTCTATCTTCTAATATCTTCGCCCAGTTATTAATTTCATACCTTCTTAAAGCTAAATTAGTATGCCCGTTTTCAAGTTCAGCAAAATATTGCAATAATATCCTTATGTATTCCTCGCCATTTTGAACGGCTTTAATTTGAGAATAAAAAGCTGAGAACAGCGAATCAGGATCGATGCCCTTATGCGAAAAAAATGAATAGTTCTCTTTAATGATATGATGTATCTCTTTAAAATCCTCAAGAATTTCCGGCTGCTCAATTTTTAAATCCTCGACATATATAACATCATGTCTTTTTACACAACCAGTCATTAGAAGCATAAATGCCATAATAAAATAAAAGATACTTTTCTGATGATTATTAATCATAGTATTTGTTTTTTAATTGCCGCCAACGTTCCGCGAGTATCCGAAGTTGGCGACCATCGGGAGCCAATTTGGGCGTAGCGAAGCGTAGCCGGGTACTCGCTGTTATGTTTAGTGCCCGGCTGGTTGCAGATAGACGTCAAAAAGTACATGGATGTACTTTTTGATCATTTGGAATTATTGTTCATCCTCCGTATACGGAATTGGTTTTCTCTCAATGACTATGCCCTTTAATAATTTTTCAAAATCTTTAAAAGCTGAGCATGCAGTATTCTTACTTATGTATTTAATAAACCCTGGATGTTCGGCTTTAATTGAGAATAGAGAATGTTTATCAATCGGATTTAAAATAATGTCTTTCTCGTATAAATGATAATTGATTTTATCTTTTATTGATGGCCACAGCTCATCATAAAACAATGCATTCTTTAAATTCAAATAAGTTTCAGAATTCCAAAATTCATTTATTGAAGCAAATACACTACTTGTTCTTAAGACAAATCCTCGAACCTTATTGGGTTTGCTTTTAATCAAGTAAAACCATTCTGTTATAATTTCTTTTTCTGTTTCTTCTCCAGTTACTAATGCAAAGATTCCACCAAGCGTTGGAAAGTAGCCACAATGAAAAACTTCAAATTTACTGTCCATATATCCCCCTTTAATCTTGTTTATATATTACTTTAAGTCTTTTGTATAACTCATTACTTAAATCTCTCAAACCTTCTTCATTTGGCAAATATTTTAATGCTCTATGATGCCCTAAGTCTGAGGGGATGTCATCTATTGATTGTGTAATTGGGATTACAGTTTTTCCTAGAGTATGTGCTATACCTGTTTCATACAACACATTAGGATTTTTTCCTGAAAAATCAACGACAATAACATTGGCGCAGAATATAAGATCAAAGATGTCCTGAATGAAAGTTGAATTATCCCATATATCATCTGCTCGGAGACATTCAAGTTTCATATATTCAGCAACCCTCTTTATTGCTGAATAAGTATTTGTAAAAGAACCTTGAAACGGTATCATGACAGAAATAAGTTTACTATTAACCTCCTTTTGAGGTACTTGAAAAACACTCGGTTTAAATGTAATCAACCTCTCGGTTTGCACTTCATCAAATGATGTGGAAATAAATTCTCCATGAATAGGCAAAACTTTAATCTTTCCATTTGGCTGTTCAGAAATGTTTAAATCATTTGTTTTTAATGATGAAGCAACTGCTTCCATTGCCTTTTCTCGGTTGACATCCTCGTTAAAAAGAAAATGATCTGGATGCAATAAATTTTCAATAACTTTAACAATTTCTGGCGAAGGCATATTAGCAGGTGATTGTTTTTTATTTAATTCATCTAAGACATCGCGAACCCACACTCTACGTGTAGAACCATCATGTACATAGTCAAGATCCAAATCCACAAAAAAACGTGTTAGATATGATGAGCTTCGATAAGGGAAAAAGTTAAATGGATTATCTCCGCATATCATTTCAGCTAATTTAACGATTGTAGCAGATCCTAATTGCATTAATTCTCCTTCCCCCGAGGCCACGGATGGCCGAGGACTAAAAAGCCCTTAAGCCGGGCATTGAACATAACTACCGCATATATGCCATATGTCGTATATTCCACCATATTGGCACATATCACGAATGTTTTATTCTTTTATTTCTTAAGTGAATTTCTAAAATCATTAGCTCTTTTGTAGAAATCTTCATCTTCACCAAATTCCATAATTCTTGCCACTTTTCCGTTACAAACTTTACAGTTTCCTACAATCATAATATCATTTAGAGAATCCAATACATATTCTTTGATTTCTATTCCTTTTTCGCAAATACCTCTACAAGTAGAACAATAAACATTATGATTCACAATGAAGTCCAAACTTTTTTTTTGCTTATCATTTAGTAAAGCATTAAGCTGAAACTTATTAAGTTTAATTTCTTTCGGTCTTTTCATTAAACCTCCTTCTTTGGTAAATTAATAGCACGGTCTTTCTTAGTATAACGGTTACTTATGTATGCCGTAATGCATTGCTGATCAGTTTCTTGTCCATCGACACGAAAGTCTGAGCAGTTTACAATGCATGAATACCAACTGAACCTACCGAAGGGAACTCAGCGAAGCTAATATCTTATGGCATATACACTTTGTTATGCTGCGTTTTATATTAATCATCATAATTTTTGATCAGTTCCGCAAGAAATAGTGAGGTTTCTTTCATATTGGCACTTTATTCCGCTTTAGTTTAACCGAAGTTGGTGGTTCGTCAGTTTTCTTTCCACATTGCTTTAATCAATCCGAAGCACAAGTTATCGATTTCACCCATATCTTTGTTAAAAGCCGAAACATTGGACAAAATTATTATGCCATTCTTATTATTTAAATCCAACGCCATTGATGAAGTGTAACCTCCTGTCCCTCCATTATGCCAAATTACCTCATTGTTCCCGTCACTTGCTTTTATGATGAGCCACCCTAAACCGATTTCCATTGTTTCGCTAAGTTTAAATGTCGGCTGATGGGTAAGCTGAAGTTCAGCATTTTCCTGCTCAAATTGAGCTAAAGAAAATTTCGTCAAATCTTCTACTGTTGATAGAATTCCGCCGGCTCCTACCAATACATTAAAATCCCAATTAGCAGTTTCTTTCCCATTACTATCAAGTCCTTTAACAAGTTCGCTTTTTAATTTGGATCGATCTGCGCTAGAAGATGACATTCCGTATTTTGAAAAGACGATCTCTTCAAGTAACTTGTTATAATTGGTAGTTGAAATTTCTTTCAATAGATAACCAAGAAGACCTGCACCAAGATTAGAATATTCATACTTTGTGCCAGGTGCTTGGTTAAGTTTGATTTTTTCTTTCAAGTATGATTTTAACTTTTCCTCATCATAATCTTTGTAAGGATTACTTGGGTCAGCAAGCATTAAGTTAAGATTGGAAGGTAATCTCGGCAAACCTGAAGTGTGATTGGCAAGCTGCTTAAAAGTTATCGATTCGTTAGTTTTAAGGTCAAAATCAACAAAATCTTGAATATTGTTTTCTAATTTGAGTCGATTATTTACCACAAAATTTGCTAATAAGGTAGAAGTGAAAATTTTGCTAATTGAGCCAATTTCAAAAGCACTTCTGTGGTTTTCAATTTGAATTATTGAGTCATTCACCCGCTTTATACCGATAAATTTGACTTTCCCCTTATCGATAATTGCGATAGAAAGTTGCGTGTTTTCAGGAAACGACTTTGTTTTTTCGTAAATCAATTCTGTTTGTTCTTCCGATATTTGGATTTGAGTACTTTTAAGACCGGTTTCGGCTATTTGGGTTTGTCCGTTTGAGCAACTCAACAGAAAAAGCCCATTTAGTAACATTAATAGGTTTTTCATTTTTAATCTTCCTCGATGTTTCGTTTATAATGACCGCTAACGTCCCGAGTGTTTGCGGCGACCGTCGTCACAATTAAAACCTGATGGAAAAAATGAAAATACAAAAAAGTTAAACTTTGACACTCCTTGGAAAATAGGATGTCGAAAACACTTTGTTATCAGACGTTCTGATTCATATCTTATTCCTATACCACTTTAATGCTTTTTTTTCAAGACACTTTATAAAGTCGTTTTTTCCATCCATATAGGCCTCTATATCATTTGGAAAACGTTCAGCAAGCATTTCTTTTAAATCACCATACCTTTTTGCAAAATAAGTATGCTGACGAAGAAAGTCACGAAAAGCAAGATGTCTCTCTACATCTTCACTATTAAATTGAAAAATATGGACATGGTGAGTACGATTATCCCCACCTTTTCGAAAATACCTGCGACCTGGGATCCCAAACTCCCCCATGGGAACATATTGTAACCTAATCATTTTATCATTGAATTTATCAACTACTTCAATGTCCTTCAAAACAGGCATAATATCTATGGTTGGCTTTGCCTTTAAACCAGGCACAGAAGTGCTCCCGATATGGTGAACTTCAATCAATTCTTCGCCAAATATTTTTTGGATTTTTTCTGCTTCAGCCTTAAACATATCAGACCACTGGGGATTATACTTTGTAACAATAACCTTCATGTTCAAAAAACTCCTTTATAATATTGAAAAAAGTAATTTAAAGAATGACCGCTAACGGTCGAGTGTGTGTGCCGTAATGGATAACGGAGCAGTTACCTGCCCTTCCTTAATTGTTCTTCTGGATAAGCTGTTGAAGAAGCCATACTACTGACTTCATAACATAGGTTAGTTATTCTATGCTTGTGGTTCAAGAACGAATACTATCTCATCCCAAGCGATTTCTCCTGTTTTTACAAACCCCAGTTTTTCACATAACCGGATCATGTTTTCATTATTAGGTTCGATACTTGTATAAATAGCGGTGTTAGGATAGTCGGTATGCAACTTTTCTATAAGTAATAGAATAGCCGCTCCACCATATCCTTTGCGCTGTTCATCTTCAGCGATCATTAAACGACTCATCATAAGGCGTCGGTCTCCTACTTTATCAGCAAACGAGTTATCCCAATCATACATAAGGAACCCGACAATGCTGTCATTATCCCCAACTATAGCCATGGGATAACATTCATCCATGAATGTTGATTCTATTATTGAATACCAATTAGGAGCAACAAAACCTTCCTGCTCACTGCTAACTTCAAGATCACATACCTCTTCCCAGTTATCTGCATCAATTGGTATTAGTTTAACTTTATTCATCATATCCATCCTTTCCAAAATAAGTCTAGTTGTACTAACGAAAAAAGCAAAGATTGCTTATCACGACTACCTATGCTATGTTGCCTGTTGTTTGTCTATTATTTCTCAAGTGAATTTCTAAAATCATTAGCTCTTTTGTAGAAATCTTCATCTTCACCAAATTCCATAATTCTTGCCACTTTTCCGTTACAAACTTTACAGTTTCCTACAATCATAATATCATTTAGAGAATCCAATACATATTCTTTGATTTCTATTCCTTTTTCGCAAATACCTCTACAAGTAGAACAATAAACATTATGATTCACGATGAAGTCCAAACTTTTTTTTTGCTTATAATTTAGTAATATGTTAAGCTGAAACTTATTAATCCTAATTTCTTTCGGCCTTTTCATTATATCTCCTTTGGCAAATTATGGCTCATCTAAATTTTTAGTTGATACATTTTTAGTTTTCAAGTCTGCCACCATAATTCTGCATCTTTTTCCCCTTGTCACCTATTTTTTTCCATTCCATATTTCACACTGCTATAGCAACTTACACTAAAATATTTTCATCCGCTTTTCGCAAGTAAATACAGCTTCGCCTCGTGACTTGCACAAATTTTTTGAAAAAACAGACATCTTCCAAAAAACTGTGAAGACGAGAATTGGGGCACTGGTAATTCTGCCAAAATAAATGTCAATCATTTTCTTTCTGTATAACATCCGAGAGAATTTAACTGCCGAAAGCACTTAGAGCTGAAAGCAGTTTTAAGTGATGAGTAATGAGTTTTTGAGAGAAGCAGGAAGAAAACTTAGCTAAAAGCTATAAGCTATAAGGGATAGGTGATCCTTCTTCGCCTAACAGGCTTCGAAGGACACTGTATGTGATGCGGAAAGACAGGCGTAATGACGTACATGTGTCGCCCTGCCTGCCATTTCGTAGTAAAACGAAGGATGGAGTGATCCCGATTTTTCGGGATTGTATCGAAGGGTGACAAATAAAATACCGCACTTACTAAGTTCACACTTCGATACGCTCCGGCTTACGCCGAAGCTACTCAGTGTGACAAGCTTCTGACCTCTAAACCCTAAACTCTAAACTGCATCCTTGTCCTCCGTAGCCTCCCGAAGCATTTGCGAAGGGAGGCGAAGGAGGATTGCTACTCTTCCAATAAATCCTATTCTCCCAGCGCTCATCTGCAAAAATCGTTTGACATATATGACAAGAAACTTATTTGTTGATAAATTCTAAGAATTAAGGAGAATGTTATGGATGGGAAACAGCGTTATTTGAAAGCGGCAAAAGAGGCGATGGCGTGGATGCAAGAACAACGAGTTAAGATGCGAAAGTGTAAATTCGACACTATTGCGGTGCATGGACTTTATTCTATGCAAGAAGCATTGGATTTCAATCAGGGTTCTATCATCGAGCCTATATATTTATCTACTTCCCAGGGTTATAGAGATGCAGATGAGATGGAGCTGGCTCTGGATTATCAGATCCCCACTTGGTGCTATGCTCGCATCGCCAATCCGAGTATGTATTATTTAGAAGGTTTGCTGGCACTTTTGGAAGAGTACAAATCCGGCATGGAGTCCTCTTGTCTGGTTACATCTTCCGGTATGTCTGCTATCCGAGCGGTAGTAGAGGAATTTCTTCATCCCGATCCAAACGATCCTTCCCGTCCGCGCAATTTTGTAGCTACTTCTCAGGTTTACGGCGGCACCTATCAGCTTTTCTCCGTGCGCAAGGAAGCCGAAGGCGGCTGCGAATGGCGCAAAGTGATAAATTCTAATGACATCAACGAATGGGAATCTCTCATCGATGAGAATACACGTTTTCTCTATGGTGAGTTACCGAGTAACCCGACATTGGCTTTCTTTGATATAGAGCAAGTAGCCGCTGTGGCGCACAAGCACGGCATTCCGCTCATTGTAGATTCCACCGTTGCTACTCCAGCTCTGATGCGTCCGCTGGCACATGGCGCTGATATTGTTATTCATTCTGTTACCAAATCACTCTGCTCTGCCGGTTTTGCCACTGCCGGAGCTATCATAGCTCGCAAGAATATCCCCGCACGAGTAGATAATGACAACCTGAAAGCCGATTTCTGTACCTATCTCAAACTGCTCCCCGGTCGCGATTATGGTGCCAATCTCTCCCCTATCGTCTGTAATCTGATCATAAACGAAGTTCGCACTATCAGGATGAAAATGGATGCTATGTCCGATAATACCATGAAAGTCGCGGAGTACTTGGCAAAACACAAACATATCGAAAAAGTTAATTATCTCGGCTTAGAGAATCATGACCTGCACCAAGTCGCTAAAAAGTATATGTACCTTGTCGATGCCGAACATGACGATAAATATGGTAAGCCGATTAACCGTTATGGACATCTGATGTCTTTCGAAGTAAAAGGTGGAGCCGAGAATGCACGCATAGTTTTCGATAATCTCAGCACTATCTGGCGCGCTACCGATCTGGGCAGGATCAAATCCGTAGCTACCATCCCAGCTATCTCGACTCATTCACAGCAAGGTGAAGAGGGCAGAAAACTTGCCGCTATCCCGTCCAACCTGATAAGATTGAGTGTAGGTGCCGAACATCCGGACGATACCATAAAAGACCTCGAAAAAGCCTTAGCCGTCTTAGACGGTAAAAAACTAAAACACGACTCTCCGAACTATTCCGCCGGTGGAGCTTCGTCCGCAAGATTAAGAAAATAAGACATGGAGAGCATAGATGCTTTATTATTCCACTAACAAAAAGGCAGCCAAAGTCCGCTTCCCCGACGCTTTGCTAAAAGGCTTAGCTGAAGATGGCGGGCTTTATATGCCCGAATCTATCCCATCGATAGATATTTCCGAAATCAGAGCTATGAAAGATATGGACTATACCGATATCGCTTTTAGAGTGGTAAACAAATTCCTCGCCGATGAGATACCGGACGCCGAGCTTAAACGCCTTATCGATGATGCCTACAACTATGCTGTCCCGTTGGAAAAGGTGACAGAGAGACAATATGTGATGCGACTCGATCAGGGTCCTACCGCTTCCTTCAAAGATTTTGCCGCCAGATTGATGGGCAGATTGATGCAATATTATCTGAAGATAAATAACCGCGAACTGCTCATTCTCACTGCCACTTCGGGTGATACAGGTAGCGCTATCGCAAATGCATTTTACGGGTTGGATAACATCAAGGTAGTAGTCCTCTTCCCCAAACTTGAAGTTACAGCCAGACAGCGCAAACAGATGACCACTCTCGGCAGGAATATCGAGATCATCTCGATAGAAGGGAAATTCGATGACTGTCAAGCTCTGGTCAAACGTGCCTTCAGAGACCCGAAGTTGGAACATCTGGGACTATCGTCTGCAAATTCTATCAATATCGGAAGACTCCTGCCGCAGACTGTATACTACTTCTATGCCTATGCCAAGCTATTCGAGCAACATTCTGAAGAGATCGTCTTTAGTGTGGCATCGGGTAATTTCGGTGATTTGATGGGTGGGTTGATAGCCAAACAGATGGGACTGCCGATACACAGATTCGTCGTAGCTACCAATGAAAACGACGAATTCCCACGCTATGTGGAAACCGGTAAGTATCAGACCATCTCCCCATCCAAAAACTGTATTTCCAGTGCGATGAATGTGGGGCATCCCAGCAATGTGGCACGGCTTATCGACCTCTATGACGGTGATATGAACGAAAATGGAGAAATTCTGAAACAAGCGGACTTAAACAAGATCAGGCGGGATATATATGCTGTCAGCATCACTGATAAGAAGACGGAAGCTACTATCAGCAGCGAATGGAAAAAGCATAAACTCTTGTTGGAACCGCATGGAGCTGCGGGTTGGGCCGGTCTGATGCACTATCTAAAAGAGCATCCACAAGAACAAAAGCGTCTCTGTGTATCGCTGGAGACTGCTCATCCGGCTAAATTCCCCGAAAAGATCCGTGAATTGCTTCAGTTCGATCCCCAGCTACCACCTTCCCTCAAAGGTTTGGAAGAAAAAGAGGAGTTCATCGTAGCGATGGATTTTGACTATCATTCTTTTGCAAATTATCTTTTGGAGAATTATTCATGAAATCTATAATCATACTCGGAGACGGAATGGCGGATTATCGTATCGAAACTCTTGAGAACAAGACACCGCTGATGGCAGCCGAAAAACCAAATATAGATAAATTGGCTAAACTCGGAGCTAGCGGTTTACTGAAGACGGTGCCGGACGATATGCCCCCCGGCTCGGAAGTGGCTAATATGGCAGTTTTGGGCTATGATGTGCAAAAAGTCTATCAAGGTAGAGGTGTGTTGGAAGCAGCAGCTATGGGAGTAGAGTTGCATGCCGATGATCTGGCTATGCGTTGCAATCTGATCTGTCTGCAAGGTAAGAACATCAAAAACCACTCTGCCGGACATATATCAACCGAAGAAGCACATGAACTGATCGAAGCTCTGAATTACGAATTTGAAGACGATGACATCCGCTTTTACCCTGGTGTGAGCTATCGGCATCTGCTGGTGCTCAAGCAGGGTAATCCTAATATAAAACTCACACCGCCACACGATGTGCCCGGCAAACCTTGGCGCGAGTATCTGCCACAAGCAAAAGCGGATGAAGCAGATTCAACCGCCAAACTGCTTACCGATCTTATCCTGCGCTCACATGCTGTTTTGGAAGACCATCCCATAAATAAAAAGCGACGGGCTAACGGTAAAGATCCGGCGAATTCAGTTTGGTTCTGGTCGGCAGGCACAAAACCACAGATGCAGACCTACCAAGAGATGTATGGCAAAAGCGGAGCTGTGATCTCAGCAGTCGATCTGCTCCACGGAATCGGAGTTTATGCCGGTTTCAAAGTGATCCATGTGGAAGGCGCTACCGGACTTTATGATACGAATTATGAAGGGAAAGTTAAAGCTGCTCTGGAAGCATTAGAAGAAGTGGATCTAATCTATCTGCATATCGAAGCAGCCGATGAAGCCGGACACGAAGGTGATGCCGAGCTGAAAGTGAAATGCATCGAAGCTCTCGACCAGAGAGTGGTAAAACCGATAATGCAAGCTACCATAAACGGACATGAACCGATAGCTATCGCTCTGTTGCCCGACCATCCCACTCCCTGCTCGCTTCGAACCCATACCCACGATCCGGTGCCTTTCGTTATCTACAAACCCGGCACACCGACCGATAGTGTGGAACACTACGACGAGGAAAGCGTGAAAAACGGTGCCTATGGACTAATAGAAAACGGCGAGTTTATCAGGAAATTGTTTGAATAGACAGGAATTCACCATCTATCAGAACAATTTTACCAAATCTCAAAGTTTACATAATATGATTATCGGCGGGAGCGAGATTTTCTGATCGATTCAAATATCTTCCGGTCTCTCATTCTTCTGATAAAGAAGTCTCAGCCTCCTTCCATTTCCTCTGAATCTTCATCAAACCCCACAAACCGACTAATGCTAAGAAGACAAAGACAAGCTCCAATATCCACCAACCTGTCATGGTTAGCTCATCCACTCCGTAAGCCAAATGAATGTAGGCAGCAATGGCATCAACCACCGTTTTATATAGAAATGAGAGCCAGAACCATTTCCACATTTTGGTGATGAAAGCATAGACTATCAATATAGTGGAAAAGAGATGAATGACGATAGCCGCCGCTCTTTCTACGATCGGTATTGGTATATGCCACAATGACTCAGGCGGGCGGATAGCTTCCAAAACATCTTGCGGTAAAACCTCCGGAAAGAATGCTACCAGAGACACGCTAATTAATGATCCTAGTCCCAGAAGTAAAGCTTCTACTGCCCCAAATCCGATGCCATACCCGACAGCATCTTCCCAATTTGCTTTCCTCAAACTGCTAACAACATAAATCAATCCCAGTACAATACCACACTCGAATATCCCTGTTAATAGCCCCACATAGATCCAAGCCAAAGGTCCGGCTAAACCGACAGGAAGTTGATTTTCCAAAAAATTGATGATCGGCGCATTCAGAGATACTGCCCAAGCGAATTTTAATGCTACGGCTATTATCCACGCCAAAGCTCCCCAGCTGAAATATTTATAGGCAGTGTTTTTTTTCCAATAAAGAATTGGGAATAGTGCAACTATGATCATGCCGATCCCGGATAATAGAAATAACTGATCCATATTATCAATCTCCTTATCTTACTTGCAAATCTTATCTTTTTCTACTCAATATCCATACACTCCCCGATTGAGTCCGTCACGGATAGCAGAGATGATCTTCGAGCTTCTGATAGTTGCGCTGGTATAGCCCGCTACTTCTGTGCGGACAATATCTTCCGGACTGTAAAGATCTCTCAGGTGAACATTGATATCTTTGCCGATCAGATGCTCCAGCGCTTCCTTGTATTGCTGTATCACCGATTTGTACGGTTCCTGCTCGGCTTCCAGATGATAATTATCATCACGCCTAAGATACCTAAATCCTGCTGCTGTAACGATATTGTCTTCGAGTGTAAACTGCACATTCACCTGAATTGCATCTTTGTCGATAAACACTCCCCGATAGGTACCGTCTTCATAATCATACGCTATTTCTCTTTGAGCCGGGCGAACGATTAAAAAGACCACCAGCGCTATCAATATGATCACTACGAGCATTCCTAATCCTTGTTTCATAACTATTCCTCCTTTATCATTGATCTCACTCTAATTCAAATAAGCAATGGCGAAATTTAGCACTGCTGCGAAACTCACCCAAAGGATATAAGGAACCAGCAGATAAGCGGCAAGTTTTTGTAAGCGGTAGAAGTATTTTATCGTCAGCGCTATCAATATCCAAAGCACGATGATCTCCGCAAAGGCAAGCCAGGTAAGTTTCAAGCCGAAGAAGATGATCGACCAGAGGGCATTTAGCACTAACTGTATGATGAAAAAAGTGATTGCCAGTTTTTTAGTCTGTCCGCGCTCAGCTTTCTGCCAGACGAGATACAGCGCTATCCCGATCAGCAAGTATAGCAAAGTCCACACCGGTGCAAACAGCCAATCGGGCGGATTGAACACCGGTTTTTCTAATGTCGGATACCAGTTTGCCACCGCCGGTGCGGTAAAAAGCGAGCCGATCACACCGGCAAGCTGACATACCACTATCGCTATCAACAGTTTGATAATTTTCGGCATTTTAATCTCCTTATTCCCAAATTCAGAAAGTGGTTACATCCACCAAGTTGAAATCATCACAGAGCAGAGTAGGCACTTTGGCATCATACTCTATCTGTTCCTGCTTCCCGACCGCCAATATTCGGCGGGTAAGATCGTGCAGCACTTCATTCCAGCGGAAATTATAGACCGCCTGTTTGACCTTACCATCTTCGAAATAGAGTACTCCGTCTCGGGTCAAACCTGTCCATTCTCCCGCTTTCATATCTATCGGTCGGATGTACCAGAAGCTATTGATGATGAGCCCGCGTTCTACTTTTCGCATCATCTCCTGCTCGCTCACATTGCCTCCATCTATACTGAGATTGTATATCGAGCGTGGTTCTATCCCCTGTTGTTTTGCATAAATCCTATCTGTCTGCATATTTTTTATCACACCATGATCGATCCAATCTATATTTTGGGTAGGAATGCCGTCGTTATGGAAACGAGGCGCATATAGCAGTGGATCGGTGGTTAGCGAACGCATACTGAAATTCTCTCCGAAAAAGCGCTTACCGATCTGATCGGAAAAGGCGTTTGCTCCTTCATCAGCTTCGCGGCGCTGAAATGTCCAGACCAAGTATTTCAGCACAGAGAGCAACGCTTGCGGTCTGATGATGACCGGCAATCTTGTCGGTTCCAGTTTATGCGGCTCCTGCAGAGAATCGAACTGACCATTGAGCTGAGTGATCAGATCATCCATAGAGAAAATATCATAGTCACAAAGTGAGCGGGCGATCTTGGTTTCTATCCCACCTTTTTTCATCGTCATAGAATGAGAAAAATATGCTTGTTCATCGTAGCCTTCAAAACCGTTTTTTGTGGTCAGATAAGTGGCTTTGATGCGCCGGTGAGAAATGCCGGCCAATTTTGCCTGTTTATTCCTCGCATTTTTGATACATTTTTCTATTCCATCGACAATATGCTCCAATTTCAGCTCTGTAGTTGCTTTGGACGGTTCTTCCAGTTCTCTGAGCTTATGAGCTTTTTCTGAGGGGACAAATTCCGGGTCCGGTTTATTCAAGCGAGCGATGTTCTGAGCTGTATCTATCATTTTTTTCAAACTATTCTCGTCTATCTGATTCACAGCAGCGGAGCCGGTTTTATTATCGTAAGCCACATTCAGTGATAATTGCAGATTTTCACCGTCTATATGCTGCGTGATGGCATTCTGAGCGAAACGAGTATAAAGATTTTCGCTTTTGACAATATAGAGAGTATAATCATCCGCTTGGCAATGTTTATCTACGAAAGTTGCAATATCTTTCATTTTCATTGGGAACCTCCTATGCGAAGATCACGAAATCGCGCCATCGAAGCGCCATGTGTCATTCTACCGCGTTGACCGGGCTGACCTTTACCGCAGTTGGTCACGCCGAATGTTTTGAAAAATCTACTGTCACAGATGGCATCCACACTGTTCCAAAATTCCGGATTATTGGATTTGTAGAGGATTTTCTTCAGCGGTCTGATTTTTTTACCGTTTTTTATCTCCCAAAACATATCCCCGCCAAACTGAAAATTCACTCGATGCTGATCGATAGAGAAGCTGCCCTGTCCTTCGATATAGACCGCATCTTTACAATCGGCGATCAGATCATTCGGAGAGAGCTCCTCTTTGCCGGGTTGGAGATATAGATTGGGGATACGATTTATGGGGAAGTCGAAATAATAGGTAGCCCGATTGCATCCCCGGCTCATATCCTGCCCGACAAAGGGCGCTGTAGCGCGAGTGGTACCATATTCATTCAAGATCCCAGCTTTGATGATATACCATTTTTGGGATGGAACTCCATCATCGTCATAGCCGGCAGTTGCCAATCCACCTTCGAGTGTATTGTCAGCTAAGAAATTGACGATCTCGCTTCCATAGCGGAAATTACCCAGTTTCTCGGGAGTAGCGAAACTGATGCCGGCAAAATCTGCTTCCCAACCCAGAACTCTATCCAATTCGGTAGGATGCCCCACCGATTCGTGCATAGTGAGTCCGAGATGGATCGGATCGAGGATAACCGTGCGGCGCTCTTCTGCTCCCAAACTAGCGGCTTTCACCTTCATAATGGCTTCTTCCGCTACTTTCTCCGCCTTCTCCTGTAGATTCATACTACGGATATACTCCCAGCCACAAGCTCTGCCACCTTCACGGAAACTGCGCGACTGACTCTCTTCCGGTGTGATCGCCGTAGCTCTGAACATCGGTTCGATATAGATTGTACAAATATCCAAGCGTGAACCGAGCGTGGAAGCAAAAAGTTTCTCATCTTTGGTACATTCCAAGATAAACATTGCCTGCTTGATCTGATCGTAGCTTAGAAGCGTTTTGTTTACCTCCATCATCATCTCCACTTTCTCATCGAGCGGTACGGTAAAGGGATCGATACAATGAGGCGTGCGATATGAATCGATATAACCGCGCTCATAAGCCAATTTGAGACCGTTATCATGTTTGAGTCGTTGTGACTGCTCTGCTATTATATACGCTCGCCTCGTAGTAGTTATCACCGCATCTTCTGTGAAAACATTACTATGCGCAAAGCCCCAGGCACCGTTCTTGAATACCCTGATACCGTAACCGTAGAGCTCGTGTAGCGAAGTTTTCTTCAAGCTGAGATTGCGCAAGAATATCACTTCCGACTGCGTCTTCTGGATACGGATATCAGCATAATCGGCACCCAAATTGTGGGCTTCCTGCATTGCCAAATCCAAATATTTCATTGCTCCTCCTTGGGATTGCTTTAATCGTAACAATTTCTTCATTTTTGTCTCATCCGGAAATCAATACAAATACTTCCATATTACTCACTTATCATCTAAGATGAAACTAACTGTAAATCTGGTACTTATCGTTATTTCGCCGAGTGCAATGGTAGATTCGGAGGCAGAATCGACACCGGTAGCACTTACACTCGCTCCCATAACACCACGTCCTCTCCAACCTTGTCTGCCTAACATCTCATACAATGTACCATGTCTGGTCTGTTGTTCACGGATATCTTTCGGTTTTCCTACTTTCTGATCTAACTCCTGTGCAATTTTTTCTGCTTTCTCTTTGGCGTTTAGTATTGCTTGTCTACGAACTTCATCCTGATATTGCTTGAGTTCGGAATGGCCAAACTGAATATCTTGCACATAATTTACCCCGGCAGCGAGTGCATCGCTGAGCAGATCTTCGAATTTGGAGATATCTTTGAGTCTGAACAAGATCGATTTTCTCACAGCATAGCTCTCGATCTCATCTCCCCTACCTCTTTCGGTATATCGTGGGTTAATTGCGATATGATCGGTTTGCACATCTTGTGAGTCGATATCATATTTATCTGCCAGTGCCAACACTTTTCTCACACTCTCGTCATTCTGCGCTTTGGCTTCGCTCATTTCCCGATCGATCGTCTCCACACCGAAAAGCAGCACCACTTCATCGGGTACCACATTCACTTCGGCATTGCCGGTGACCGTAATCGAGCGAGGTTCGAGCGCTTCTGCAGCAACGAAGATAAGTAAAAATAGAGATAAGAATACAATCTTTTTTGTGTAACTCATACCAACCTCCTGTAAACATGTTCCTTTATTTATTAAAGGTTGTATTAAATTTATTTTTTAGAAGAATGTAGTCAAGCGAAAAAATATAGATAAGCTGATAATGGCGATTAAAGCCATCTAAACTAAGAATATGTTTGGTAAATTACTATTTTATTATGAAATAAAGATGATTTTACTTGACGGGTTTTAGGTAGTATTGTTTTGTGTTCGCTGAATGTAAAAGCTTCTTAAGTTTAATACATTCAGTAAGAAAAAAAAGGAGTAAGAAGAAGATGGTGAAAACCTTATTTGTTGGCAACTTGCCATTCAATGTAACAGAAGAAGAAGTTTCCGGCTTGTTTAAAGAGCATGGAACAGTCCAGTCGGTCAAAATTATCAAAGACCGAGAAACCGGGAGATCCCGTGGTTTTGCATTTGTGGAAATGGAAGCTGAAGAAGCACAGAAAGCTATTCAGGCATTAGACGGAACAGAACTAGAAGGCAGAGCATTACGTATCAATGAAGCAAAAGAGAAACGCAATGATCGCCCTAATAATCGACAACGTTACTAAACAGTAATCCTAAAATATATGGATGGAATGCACGGATTAATTTCCGTGCATTTTTTTATGTTTCAATATCAGTCCGGAATATCCGGCAATACTCAGACTCTCTCGATAATCTGCTGATCTGATCAGGTCTGTTAAAATAACTTCTCGAGGTAGAGCTAGTTTTCTTCTTCTATTCTCGTTATTTATCACCACCAGAATCTTTTCTTCATTATAAACACGCCAAAATGCTATCAATTTACCACGACAGAGATAAGGGACATATTTTCCCAATCTCAGAGCTGGGTGTCTCTTTCTAATCTTGATAAGTTCGGAGTAGTAATTTTTCAGCGAAACTGCCTGCTCATCATTCTCATAATTCCAGTTCATCGGTCGCCTGTTCTCCGGATCATTTCCACCGAGTGTGCCAATCTCATCTCCATAAAAAATATGCGGGATTCCCACAAAAGTCATTTGAAACAGAATAGCCAGTTTCATTAGCGAGTCATTCTCTTTTACGGATTGCAAAAAGCGGTGTGTATCATGACAATCCAAAAGATTCATCATCACAGTGGAGTTTTGATATGGATAATGAGCCAGTCCGGTGAGCAGTTCTTTTTCGAACTGAACAGCATCATATTGGCGCATAGCAAAGAAATGCATCACAGGTTCTCGAAAGTATTTATAATTCATGACCGCATCGAAATAGCACTCGTTCACCCATTTTTCCGGTTCATGCCAAATCTCGCCAACCAGATAGATATCGGATTTTACCTGCTTCATCTCTTGGCGGAATATTTCCCAAAACCAAAACGGAACTTCATTGGGCACATCCAGTCTGAATCCATCTATATCGAATTCTCTCAACCAGAATTTTCCCACCGAAAGTAGAAAATCTACCACTTCCCGATTCACCTCTGCTTTTTCGATATCGGTTATACTATTCTCCACGGGATGCGGGCGGCTGGTATCATAATCCAGATCGGGCAGTGTGGAATGCCCCCACCAGCATTGATAATACTGCAGTGGATCGAAATTATCCGGTAATGGTTTCGGGATGGGCCATTTCTTCCATTCGAACCATTTGTAATATTTGGAGTCCGGTCCTTTTTGCAAGCTATCCTGAAATTGCTGGCTGGCTACTCCTACATGATTGAAGGCAAAATCTACGATGACTTTTATATCGGCTGCGTGAAATTTCTCTACCAATCTTTTGAAATCTTCGTTTGAGCCGAAATGTGGATCGATGGTGAAATAATCTATCGTATCGTATTTATGGTTGGACTCTGCCTTCACCAAAGGATTAAAATAGATAATATCAACACCGAGCCCTTTGAGGTACTCCAGTTTTTGTTCTACTCCGATCAGATCACCACCATAAAAAAGATGATGTCTGTTTTCATCTTCCTTCAATCTCTTCTGATCGTACCAATCCTTTACAAACCGGTACTTACCTTCCCTGGCAGCTTCTGAGAGATAGTTCTGCTCACTATAATACCACTCGGAGAAATCGGGATTCAAAGCATGCTTACCATTACAAAACCGGTCACAGAATATCTGATAGATAATCCCATGCTTTGCCCAATCGGGAGTCATCATTTTGTGCAGATCATTTTTATCGAACCGAAAAGCTTTCTGCTCATCTATATCTTCACTGAATCCTTCTCTATGGAGATATATTCTCTTTCCTCCATCCTGATAGATGAAATAGTATGAAAAAACCTGAGGTAGATCTGTACTATCGACAATGATATGATAAAATTCAAACACATCGTTTTGATCGTACAAGTGCATCTTATACTCTCTACCTTGTAGTATGAGGTAAACCGTTTGGACATCGTTTTTGTAAGCTTTGGCTCCGAAATCCAGTTCGGAATCGGATATAGGACTAATCTGCCTCGAAGTCTGCCGAGTTTCTATCCCATAGGTATGAATCTCCCCATTACCTCGCTTAGATCGCAAAGCCGGGAATCTGTCATCCACCACGATGACTGCATCTTGACTTCCCATACCATCATCCACCAATTTTTTTGCCTGCGGATCGGTCAGCCATTTACCATCGACAAAGAACTTGTAATGATATTTTCCTTCCTCAAGCAGAATGGTGATATGATAAACTCCATCTTCATCCATCTCCATCTTATCTCTGCCGATATCCCAGTCGTTAAATGATCCCACCAGAAATAGCGATTCCGCCTGCTCCTCCGACTTATATGAGAAATGAACATAATGGATGGTGGGAGTCTCTTCACCGACGATGACCACTGAATTCCAATCTCCAAAACCGTCTTCGCGAAAATGCTTGGCAGACTCATCGGTGATCCATTTCCCATCTACGATAAATTTGTAGGCATATTTTCCTTTGGGAAGCTCAAGTGTGATGGTATAATAGCCATCTTCGGGATTCATCTTCAGCTCTTGGGGACGCCAATCATTGAAATCGCCCGTCAGATAGACCTCATGTTCACCACCGATAGGTGGAATATATTCAAACCTGGTCGAAACTGTGTTTTTATCTTTCTGCAAAATCCACTCCTTTACATCATTGAGCTTCCAATATACAAAGCAGGAAACAGAGTCAATAAAAAAATATGATATTGACAAATAAATGCTTGTAGAAAAATATATTATCGAATAGGAGGTAGATATGGGAAACAACATAAATTTCAAGCATTTCTATGTGCAGCCGAAATTACCGCAAACACTGGAGCCTTTGATGGAGCTGGCGCAAAACATTTGGTCTAGCTGGGATCCGGATGCTTACCGATTGTTTAGTAGAATAAATCCGGTATTGTTCAGAAAATTCAACCACAATCCGGTGAAACTACTACAAAAGGTATCGGAATCCAGGTTGAATGAACTGTCCAAAGATGTCGGTTTTATCAACGAATTGAACATGGTGCACCACAAGTTCAAAACCTATCTTAAATATGAAGGTCATTATTTGAGCGAATCCGGAGAAAACAAACCGTTTGAAGATGATTTCGTCATTGCTTATTATTCGATGGAATATGGACTACAGGAATCACTACCCATCTACTCTGGCGGATTAGGAGTATTATCCGGCGACTATCTGAAAGCTGCCTCCGATCTGGGTATGCCGCTGATTGCTTTTGGATTGCTCTATCGGTATGGTTACTTTATCCAGAAGATAAATATAGATGGTATGCAGGAAGAAGTGTATGAAGAGAACGAATGGTATTCCAAACCGGTTCAGATAGTCAAAGACGAACGGGGAAATGATCTGATTGTGGAGCTAAAAGTTGCTAAAGAGACTATCTATCTCAAAGCTTGGAAAATAAATGTGGGTAAAATAGACTTGTATCTTTTAGATACGGATATCGAGAAGAACGATGCCAAACATCGCCGCATAACAGATCATCTTTATGTATCGGACAAAGAGATGCGTCTGTTACAAGAGATTGTGTTGGCTTTTGGCTCTTTGGAACTTATGGAAAAACTCGATATCAAACCGACTATTCATCATATGAACGAAGGTCACTCGGCTTTTCTGATCATCAAAAGGTTGAAGCAATTAATGTCGAGAGATTCGTTTAGTTTCGACAAAGCAGTAGATCTGATCAAAGCCAGCACAGTTTTCACTACTCACACACCAGTACCGGCTGGGAACGAAACTTTCGAGATGGACTTGGTAGAACAATATATGTCTGCCGAATTAGCCGGATGTAATATCAGTTTCGCTGAGTTTAAAAATTTTGCTGCCATGCCCGATCAAGAGGGCTTTTCTATGCCGGCTCTCGCTATCCGCTTTTCCTGCTATGTAAATGGAGTATCCAAACTACACAGCCTGGTATCCAAAAAAATGTGGCATCCTATCTATCCCCAACTTTATGAAGATGAGATGCCGATAGAAGCCATTACAAACGGTGTTCATATCCAAAGCTGGCTGAGTAGAAATATCAGTGTGTTATTCAACCGTTATCTGGGACCGAATTACCTCCATACGGCTGAAGATAAATCATTGTGGGAAAATATATTCTCTATCCCGGACAATGAGATCTGGGAAGCGCATCAGACCAGAAAAGCTCAGATGATAAACTTCATCCGTTCGCGATTGAAGGATAGCTTGGTAGTGAAAGGAGCGGGAGAGTCCTCCGCCGAAATCGTGAGCTCGATTATCAATTTGAACTATCTGACTATTGGTTTTGCCCGTCGTTTCGCATCTTACAAACGTGCCAATCTGCTACTGCAAGACAAAAACAGACTGCTCAGATTACTGAATCACAGCAGCAGACCGATCCAGTTTATCTTCGCCGGCAAAGCTCACCCGGCAGATGAGAAGGGAAAAGCGGCGGTGAAAGAACTGATCGATTTTGCGCATGAGAACAAGGTGGAAGATAGATTCGTCTTTATAGAAGATTATGATATCAATGTAGCACGCCATCTTGTGCAAGGTGTGGATGTCTGGCTCAATAACCCGCAAAAACCGAATGAAGCGAGCGGTACTTCCGGCATGAAAGCCGGTATAAACGGAGTTTTGAATTGTAGTGTATTGGATGGCTGGTGGCCCGAATGTTACCATCCAAAAAACGGCTGGGCTATCAAATCTTATGAGTCTGTTTCCGAGAAAGCTATCCGGGATGATTTGGAAGCATCAGAATTATACGATATTCTCGAGTATGAGATCGCTAAACTATATTACAACAAAGATCAAAACGGACTACCACATCATTGGGTAGAGATGATGAAACAATCTATCCACGATGTTGGACGGGGATTTAATATGCATCGGATGTTACGCGAATATTTGGATAAATTCTATCTAACAAGTTTTGCTAATCTGCAAAAGATCTACAAGAATGATTTTGCTGAGTTAAGCAACATCCAAGAGCTAAAAAAAGAGATCGCAGATGTTTGGGATAAGATAAAGATAGAGCATTTTGAGATCGAGATTGAAGAGAACAAAACCATCGTCAGTGGTGAGAAAGTAAAGGTGAATGGTTCTATCAATCTGGGTAAAGCTCGAGCGGAAATTTTCACACTCGAACTATTTTATCGTTATAACAATCATCAGCACGAGATCATACCATTAGAATTCGAAGAACAAAAGAATAACACCGCTTATTTTCAGGGTGAACTTATCGTCAAAGGTGCCGGCAGACAGAGTTTCAATCTGCGAGTTTGCCCCAAACCCTATCTTTTCAAAAGATTCAGAGAATATGTTCGTTGGTATTATTAATAATGTTTGAAAAAAGCAAAGTTATGAAAGGATTGATTCTCAACCGGAAATTCATAAAAAATTATGAGAGTATCAGCGAGTGCAAAAATGCCTCCGGCAGATTGGATTGTGCTGATCCTCAAAAGCTTAGCAAAGTGATCCATAAGATCAATCGGCAAAAAGAAGCTGAACATAGCCAAACTTATCGACCGGGGGAATTGCAGGCGATTATCATCTTAAATTCTATCAACAGATATATCTTCAGGAAATTTGCTCATACACTCTATCCGGAATTCTCAGATACATTTATCAAAAGGCTCGAAACTGATGCAAGGGGAGCATTAGAAAGATTAGCGCGTCGGTTTAAAGATAATTTTGTACCTTTCGATGGAATAGAAAAACCAATCGGGATCATAGAAGAAGCAATTCTGCTCAATGTGTTGAGCGATAACAAGGCAGCTGCTCGCTATTGCGAACTTTTCGATGGCACCTTATTGGAAGAATCGAAAGATTATCAGAAACTGCTCACCTCTTTCGAACTTAGCTGCGATAGCTATCCATTACCGAATTCAAAAGAGAAGAATCTGATTGCTTTTCTGAAGAAACCTGCCAAACTCTATCCGGACTCACTGCTTCATCAGCTCAAGTATATCAGTAGCAACTGGACAGAAATGCTCGAAGATTTCTTGGATGATATCCTTAAAAGAATCGACCTTTTACAAGAGGAGGAGAAAACTCGTTTCGCCGGTCCTGCTGCAGCGCAGTCTTACACTTTTTCAGATGAAGAAGAGGCGAGCGAAAATTTTTCTGAGGACAAAAATTGGATGCCCCGCTTGGTGATGTTAGCCAAGAGTACTTATGTTTGGCTCAGTCAGCTTAGACGTAAGTATCAACGCTCTATTTATCATCTGGACGATATACCGGAAGAGGAGTTAGCTCTACTTGCCAAGCATGGCTTTACGGGTTTGTGGCTTATTGGTATCTGGGAACGTAGTGCTACCTCTGCCAAGATCAAACGTCTGATGGGTGACCATGATGCTATCGCTTCTGCTTATTCTCTGAAGAATTATCGAGTTGCCGAAGCTTTGGGCGGAGAAGCTGCCATGAACAGACTCAAAGAGAAGGCAGCCCGCTATAATATCCGCATCGCCTGTGATATGGTTCCCAATCATACCGGTTTGGATTCCGACTGGATGATCGATCACCCGGACTGGTTTCTGCAACTCGATCATTCACCTTTCCCTTCCTACACATTTTCCAAACATAATCTCTCCGAACATGAAGATATCGAGGTCTATCTCGAAGATAAATATTATGATAGGTCAGATGCAGCGGTAGTATTTAAGTATTATGATCATAGAGATAACAGAACCAGATATATCTACCATGGGAATGATGGTACTCATATGCCTTGGAATGATACAGCTCAATTGAATTATCTCAAAGAGGAAGTAAGAGAAGCTGTTATCCACACAATCGTCGAAATTGCCAAAAGCTTTCCGATCATCCGTTTCGATGCTGCAATGACACTGGCGAAAAAGCATTACCAGCGACTTTGGTTCCCACAGCCCGGCAGCGGTGGCGATATACCATCCCGCTCTCAGTTTTCTATGAGCAAAGAGGAATTCGCTAAACTTATGCCTGCTGAATTTTGGAGACAAGTGGTGGATAGAATTGCTCTCGAAGCACCGGACACATTGCTGCTGGCAGAAGCATTTTGGATGATGGAAGGTTATTTCGTTCGCACACTCGGAATGCATCGAGTGTACAACAGTGCATTTATGAATATGCTCAAAGAGGAAGATAATGCCAAATACAGAAAATCGATCTATAATATCTTAAACTATAACCCGGAAATCCTGAAGAGATTTGTTAACTTTATGAGCAATCCGGATGAAGAGACAGCGATCGAGCAATTCGGTGTGGATGATAAATACTTTGGTGTCTGCATCCTCATGTGCACAATGCCCGGTTTACCGATGTTCGCCCACGGACAGATAGAAGGATTAAAAGAACGCTATGGGATGGAATACAAAGAACCACAGTGGGATGAATCAGAAAATCGACCTTTGATCGTAAGACACAAAACAGAGATATTTCCGCTTCTGAAAAAACGATATCTCTTTGCTGAAGTGAATGATTTCGTCCTCTACGATTTTATCACCGCCAGTGGAGCAGTTAACGAAAATGTCTTTGTCTATTCGAACAACTATGAGAATGAAGCTGCCTTGGTAGTTTACAACAACAAATATGAACAAGCTTCCGGAAAGCTCCATATTGCATATAGATACAGAAAAGATGATAATGGTAACCTAATCAAAACTTCTATCGACATAGCAAAAGCCTTGAAGCTGGATAATAATCCTAATTGTTATGCTATTTTCAGAGATAATATCTCCGGATTGGAATATCTGAAAAACTGTAAGGATCTACATCAAAGTGGTATCTTCCTAGATTTGAAGGCTTTTAAATATTTCGTCTTTGCAGATATTCGCCAAGTATATGATGAGAACGGGCAATATAGCGAACTGGCACATCATTTGAGTGGTGGAGGCATACCCAGTATCAGTAAAGCTATCAAGCGGAAGAATTTCAAGCCGCTTCTGAGAAGATTCACCGCTCTTATCTCCAAAGAAACCACCAAAAAACTACTCGAACTAAAAAGTGCTAAAACGGGTATGATGAAACATTTTGAAGCTGAGATGTGTATCCGGATAATTGACTTTTTGGATGAAATGGAGAAAAAGATATCTTTTGAAGTTTCTAAGGAAGATATTTACGAAAAAATCAGTCATAATATGATAACTTGGTTGCAAAATGATCACATCGATCTGCTTGGGAAAAGACTCTCTGGCAAATTAGCGGATTGTAAAACCCTACGGATACTTACACTCTATTGGATTTATCTGCATCCCATCGCTGAGTATAGTAGCTCAGCTAGCGATAATATTCTCTCCGATTTGCTTCTTGATGAGCTCATAGAGCAAAACATAGTCGAAATGAAATTGAATATCGAATCAAAAATCGCCCCACTTACTTTGAGTGTTCTCCTCCAATATGGCAGCTTGGGAGATAGAATCATGGATAGACCTATTCATGTAATTGCCAAAGAATTATTTGATGACTCCAATATCCGGCGAATAATCAGAGCCCATACTTACGAAGACAAACTCTGGTTTCATTATGAATCTTTGCAATTCTTCTTATCGTTACTCACTATTGTGAATTTGATCAATATCATGCAGAAACATAAACCATCCAAAGCAAAAAGAATGAGCGGTAAATATCGAATTTTTATCAAACAACTTCTAACTGCCATAGAACGTTCCGATTATCAGATCCCAAAAATTATCGAGCAATTGGAGAAAGGTAAAAACAATGCAAAATGAGAATCAGAATACGATCATCGATGAACTCTCGAAGGAGTATCATTCTTTGGTGCGAACTAAAACGAAACCGAGGATAATGATCTGTACACCGGAGATTACCGAGCTACCGGAAGGTATGGGCAATGCAGCCAACTTAGTCTCTGCCAAAGGTGGAGGTTTGGGAGATATTTCAGCCAGTTTGATCCGTTATCTGGCAGATAATAAAGATTTCGAGCTGCATGTAGTACTGCCCAAATATGACAATCGTATCAAACATATGGCTAGGATCACGAACAGGCAAATCGACCGCTTGGCTATCATTCTATCCGGTAAAGGTATTCATCTGATCAACGATAGTTCATTTTCTTACATTTTCGATCCCTATGAAGAGAATAAGTATCATACTCGCATCAGAAGAGCTATGGCACTAAACCGCGAAGTGATAAACTACCTTCTCGATAGTGTCGAACCGGATATTGTACACTGTAATGACTGGATGACAGCCCTCATCCCTGCTGCTGCAAAAGCAAAGGGAATCAAGTCTCTGTTTACCTTGCACAATATCTTTACTGAGAAGCAGACTTTGATGGATATCGAGCTCAGCGGGATGAAACCATTCGATTTTGCTCAGTGGCTTTATTTCGAAGATTTTCCCGGCGACCTCAAAAAAGAATGGGAAAGAATCTTCACTACTAACAAAGTTGACTTGACTGCCTCAGGTATCTATGCTGCCGATATTTTCAATACAGTTAGCGAGACATTTCTCGAGGAACTGGTTAATAACTACTTTGATGATATAGTACCCCCGGCAATCTATCGAGTCATTCGTGAGAAATGGGAACAAGGCAGAGCATATGGCATACTGAATGCTCCCAATGATATGATCCACCCAGAGATCAGTCATAATATAATAAACTACAATGTCGGTAATGTAATGGAAAAGAAATTGGAGAATAAGATCCGTTTTCAGAAGATGATGGGACTCCCTGCCGAGCCGGAGGTGCCGTTATTCTTCTGGCCAAACAGATTGTACTATCAGAAAGCTCCTGAGATACTTATTGATAACATAAACTTTTTTCTATCCAAATATGAGATGCAAATTGCTGTTGTTGCCAATGGAGATAGCAAATTGGAGAAGAAATTGGCAGAATTGACAGAAAAACACACACGCCTATCCTACAAAAAATTCAACGAAGAGCTTAGCGGTATTGGTAAAGCAGCTGCAGATTTCATTTTGATGCCCTCTCGTTATGAACCTTGTGGATTGCCTCAGATGGAAGCTATCCGATTTGGTACACTCCCGATCGTAAGAGCTACCGGTGGTTTGAAAGACACTATTCAGCATCTCGATTGGCATTCTGATAGTGGTAATGGATTTGTATTTGAAATCGCGGACAAAGCTGGATTGGAATATGGGATAAAGGAAGCGATCTCCTTTTACAAATTACCTCACGAGATCAAGAAAAAGCAAATTCAGCGCATTATGGTAGAATCTTTGGAAAAATACAATCTAAAGAAGACAGCGGAGAAATATCTTAATTTGTACGAGAAACTATTGCAAGAGGGATAAAACTCTCTCTACCGCACTGTTTCATAACCCATCTTACACCATTCTGCCAAACCATTATGCATGTGATATATCCTTTTGAATCCTAATTCTCGGAAGATAGGCAAACTTCTCCGAGACCGTTTCCCGGTTCGAGAATAGATCAACAGAGTATTTTCCCGATCCATTTCTTTCAATCCATTGGGAAAATTTTTGAAATAATCGACTAAGATCGCTCCTTCGATACGACCGTTCATATACTCACCATAAGTGCGGATATCCACTATCACTATCTTGGTAGAATCTTGTTCTATCAACTCTTTCGCATCTTCTGCCGATATATCGAGGATCATTGTCTCAGATTGCGATTGTATCATGGCTTCTGTTTCACTATGCGATGAAACTATTGTAAGGAAAACTATGGTTAATACCGCTGATATACGCCTAAAAGTAAACATGTTCACTCCATCCCCTTTTTTATATTACTATATGTTAATCTAATTAGCCCAATTATGCAAAAATTTTACCAATCCCTTTTTTGAGGGGGTACTCCCATAGCGGACATAATATCCTGACATCCCGGTAGCTACGATCAGACATTGCTGTTCAGATAGTCCGTTTTGCCAAGCATAGCATAATCCCGCATTGAATTTATCACCCGCACCGGTAGTTGATTTCGGAGTTTCAGTATAAGGTCCGCCTTGCCACCAAATTCCATTTTTTGTAGCTAATGCAGCCCCATTGATCGGATGAATGACAATGCCTCCCAGATTCAATCTGCTTCTTATTCTGCCGGCTCTCTCCGGGATATTAGCTTCCGATATATTTAAGACATCAGAGATTGCTATCGATTCTTGATTATTCATCCCCAAGACAACCGAAGTATGAAATTGCAAGTCGGAGAGAAATTCTAGAATGCCGGCAATATCCGCTGCTGATCTCTTATTTGGATCTGCTAGGTCAAAGAAAAAAACCGGTCTCTCTTTTTTATCCATCTTCTCGATCATTTTTTTTAGTACTGACAAAATAGAAGGCAGGTTAGCGAGCATAGTCCAATTCGTAACAGCCACCAGATCCGCTTGTTTCAATATATTTTTGAGTTCCGCTTCTGAAAGCTGCTTTGCTAGGTTATTCCAACTTACCTCTTTGAGCTGTTCCATTTTGCCCATCATCAATTTACCATCGTAAAACTCCAAAGCGATGGTATTTCCCGGATCGCTGATTGAGATGAATTGATCGGTTTTTTGGGTAAACTCCGAAAAGATAGGATGGACCTTCGTTTTCCCCAGAGCTCCGATATAGAAAACTGTTGAGCCCAGATTTAGCATACCGGCTGCCAGCAGCGGACCATTACCACCCATTCTCATCTGTTTGGTGATCAACTCGATATTGGTGCTCTGTTTAGAGGCTCGCCCAATCCGCTCGGCATAGTCCGAAATGGTCTTGATCCGAGTATATGAATCTATGTCCTGCCGTTTATCGACGACATGACAGATCTCATCCACAAAGCCGTCGAACCCACAGAGAATAGATGTCTCTTTCTCAGTCTGTTCGATCATTTCCGCCGTTTTTATGATCTCTGTTCTATTATTCATACCTTTACCTTATATTGGGGTGAAAAGTTACATTGATGTTTTTTTTGTCAAAACAAATCTTGAGCGAGAAATAGTTAAGATAGACATTGACAATAAGTGAACATCCCAACATATGAGAACGAAAGAGAAATGAGGTAGAAAAACATGAATTTTTCACGATCTGGTGGTATATTGTTGCATGTCTCATCACTGCCGGGAAATCAAGGGATTGGTTCACTCAGCAAAGATGCTTATAGATGGATTGATTTTTTGGCGGATTCGGGAACAAAACTCTGGCAGATATGCCCGTTGGGTCCGATCGGGTATGGCAATTCTCCCTATCAGACCTACTCCGCTTTTGCCGGCAATCCCTATTTTATAGATATCGAAGCACTATATGAGCTTGGGTTATTATCCCAAAAGCAAAGCTTTGATACTGATTTTGCCGCCCATAAAGTGGATTATGATAAAGTAATAACTATGAAAAACAAGTTATTGAGATCAGCTTTTCAGAATTTCACCAAAGACGAAGATTATCTTTCTTTTGAAGAGAATGAATCATACTGGCTTACCGATTATGCTCTATTTATGTCACTGAAAGAACATTTCGACGGTAAAAGCTGGAGCGAATGGCCCGATGATATCAGACTGAGAGAATCTGCAGCTATCGAAAAATACAAAAAGTTACTTTCTCAAATAATAGACTACCATAAATTTTTACAGTATCTTTTTTTGAAGCAATGGCAAGATTTGCATAGTTATGCTGGTGAGAAGGGGATTCAAATCATCGGCGATATACCTATCTTTGTTTCTTATGATAGCGTGGAAGCATGGTCAAAGCCGGAGATGTTTCTGTTCGATACCGATCGCAAACCGATCGTAATTGCCGGTGTACCTCCGGATTACTTCAGTGATACCGGTCAACTCTGGGGTAATCCATTATATGATTGGGAATATATGCGATCGGAAAATTTTGCTTGGTGGATCAAAAGATTCGAGCACATGATGAAACTGACAGATATAACCCGCATAGACCATTTTAGAGGATTTGCTGCCTATTGGGCTATCCCCTATGGTGACGAAACAGCTGAGAACGGCAAATGGCAGCCGGTTCCCGGCGAGGAGTTTTTTGAATCCTTAGAAGAAAAACTGGGGAAATTGCCGATCATTGCCGAAGATCTGGGGTATATTACCGAAGATGTTCATCAGCTTAGGAATAAATTCGACCTGCCCGGCATGAAAGTGCTTCAATTTGCCTTTACCGATATGGATAATGCTTATCTTCCACATCACTATCCGGAGAACTGCGTCGTTTACACCGGCACACATGACAATGACACACTATGTAGTTGGTACAAATCCCTGTCAGAAAAAGAGAAAAGCTTTGTGCACGAATACATAGATTACAACGAGGATGAAGATATCTGTTGGCAGCTAATTCGGTTAGCTTGGCAGTCCCGCGCAGATATAGCTATTGCTCCGATTCAAGATTTTCTCTGCCTCGATAATTGGGGCAGAATGAACAAACCGGGGACAGTGGAAGATAATTGGCAATGGCGATTGGAGGAGAAATATCTGAGCGATGAACTAAGTAAAAGGATAGAAGATTTGAATAAAAGCTCGGGAAGGATATAATTTATTTATTCACCCCATAGGTAGCACATTCACCACTTTCTTTATCGAAGAAGTGAAGTTGTGCTGCATCAAAACTAAGATGGATAGTATCGCCATATTCCAATGTCATCCGAGATTCTATCCGACATAGTATCCTAACTTCATGAACCATACAATTGATAATAATCTCATTCCCCATAGGTTCGACTACTTCGACAATTGCTTTGATATCACCTTGTTGCTTATTTGGTTTCACATTCTCCGGTCGGATACCCAAGACTATTTTTTTATCAATATATTTGGACAAAACTTCTTTATAAAAATCGGGGATTTTTTCTTTGATCCCTTTTACCACAAAATACATATCATCTTTTTTTTCTATTTTCCCTTCGATGAAGTTCATTGCCGGACTTCCTATAAATCCGGCTACAAAGAGATTTTTGGGGTTATCGTAAAGATTCAAAGGAGTATCCACTTGCTGGATAATACCATCATCCATCACAGATATTCTGTCCCCCATTGTCATAGCCTCTACTTGATCATGAGTAACATATACCATAGTAGTTTTTAGCTGTTTCTGAAGTTTGCTAATCTCTGCTCGCATCTGTACCCGCAGTTTAGCATCCAGATTGGAGAGTGGTTCGTCGAAAAGAAATACTTTTGGTTTGCGTACGATTGCTCGCCCAAGTGCTACTCTTTGTCTCTGCCCACCTGAGAGAGCTTTCGGTTTTCGATCCAAAAGGGCAGACAATCCTAAGATACCGGCAGCTTCATCTACCAGTTTCTTGATCTCATCTTTTGGAATTTTTCTCAATTTCAGACCATAAGCCAGATTGTCATATACCGTCATGTGGGGATACAAAGCATAGTTTTGGAACACCATAGCGATATCACGATCTTTGGGTTGAACATTATTGATCAATCGCTCACCGATAAATATCTCACCACTTGTGACCTCTTCCAAACCTGCTATCATCCTCAGAGTAGTCGATTTGCCACAACCAGATGGTCCTACCAATACCATGAATTCCTGATCATCTATCTTCAAATCCAGATCTTTGACCACATGAACATCTTTGTCGAATACTTTATTCACTTTCTTGAATATTACCTCTGCCATTTTTGCTCTCTCCTAACTGATATTTTACTCATGCAATATAGATACAATTGCCCCTTGATTGATCATACGCCATTGTTCATCTTCTGTATATGATGCAATCGTAAGTTGGGAAAAGATTTCTTCTGCTACGACTACAATATGACCGTCTATTATAAACCTGGTCTCTTTTTGTACACCATGCTCAGATCCGAGATTAATCACAACTCTGGTATCGGAAAACTGTATAACTTCACCCGTAGTTGCTTGTTCTCTTTTTTGTTGGTTTGAAAAAGGATAGAAAGCACTAATCTGTGCCAGCTTCTGTTCTTCGGTATCAAAGGAGGACAGCATCTGTTTTTGCTCAAAAGGATGTTCGGTTATCATATCTATCACATTCGGATCATATCTTCGCAATAGTCCACCGCTGCCACCTCCGAAGCTATATTGGCTCGCAGTAGAGCGTACCTCTCTGATATAGCTGGTTTTAGCAATCGTATCAGAGAAATCATGACTGAACATCAAAACTGCAAAACCCCAGCTCTCTGAAATCTCTCCCAATCTGCTTTTCTCAATATCAACCGAGATTTCATCTCCGGCTCGAGAAATAGAAATATCTTCCGGGATAATTACCCGTCTGGCAATTTCCGGCTGTTGTCTCTGGACTACCGCTCTGTATCTATTTGGCATCGAACTGATCACGATAGCTTTCTCCCAAGCATTTTCCGGTCTCATCTCGAGATTAGTTCCCCGGATAGTATTGATAAAACCGGATGATTCGATATTATCCACATCTATATAAATATGGACTAGAGGTAAAATAAAATGCTCTGGCAGATCATATCTATATCTGAATTCAGCATGTCGAACCGGTTCAATTTTTCCTGCAATACCTACTGCAAATGTATAATGATCATCCTCTTCGTAGACTCGAAAGTAAGTAAGATCAAACAAGCCTTTGGTAAACATGGGATGCTCGGGATATTCTACATTGCCAGCGCCATGATCGTCTCCGACAATGTCTGTGATTTCAAACAGTAGTTCTGCTATCAATAAGGTTGGAATCATCAACAGGATAATTAGAGCTATCTTCATAATTTTAATAGATGGCAGCCCCTTTCGGGACTGCCACATAGTAATCCCTTTCTTTAGAATTTCACTTCGAAAGCAGCATGCAATGTATTGCTGCTCAGATCATCATCACCGTCTATATCGGTGCTATAGAATTTATGCTCACCACGAAGCCAGAAATCGAATCCGCCGAAATTGTAAACCCATTTATGGCTGATGATAATTCGATCACGAGTAGTTTCCTCTCCACCAACAGAATCAACTATCTGCTGGTAGGCTGGTTTCACTTCCAGATGCATAGCATTGGTAAGCTGTCTACCAAGTGGTAGTTCTACCACCATAGCAGTAGTTTCCAGATCATCATTATCATCATCAGCATCTTTACCATCTATCCAGTTACCATAACGGAAATTCAAGCCCCAATCCATAACAGCGATTTTACCTTTGAGACCGAGACCTGCCACCATACCGGCAAAATCTCTTGCCGGGAGATACATGTTGCCATCACCTTCGTAAAGTTCGTCTTCTTTATCTGTATCACCACCAGTATCATTTGTAGCACCGATATAGTTGAACTGACCGGAAATTGTCATAGCTTGTAAATGATGACTGAAGTCCAGAGTTCCACCCCAGTATCCTACCGGAGATTCATACAATCCTTCTCCGAGACGGAGATTTTCGTTATCTCTGAATTCATGACGAACAGCATTCTGTCCACCACCCCAAAGGAAAGTGTTCAAACCGAGTCTTTCGCCATAAGTATCTCTGATACCATCTACACCACCATTTATCATCAGCATATCATCTTCTCTGCGACTTCCCCAAAAAGAGACATAGTTATGATGGATATAAAAGAATTGGAGATTGGGAGTGAGTCCCATATCAAAAGGATCGGTAGTTTTGAGAGTAAAGATAAAACTGGGAGATGTTACACTGGCATATTTGGGAACCGGTTCCCAGCCGCCGAAATTATCGATAATATTGTCTTCATTCACATCTAGAGAATCATCTACTGTCTGACCGGTAAGCATTGCAACAAGATCGATACCCACAGCATCGCTCAGATCATAATTCGTGTTCATTCCGAATCCATAAGCTTGATACATGGGTTTAGTACTCATCATCCCGTCTGGGTCTTCATCACCGCTGACGAAGTTTGGATTATCCGGATCAGTAGGATCGAATTCCTTGTCGATAAACCAGACAGCATCGAATCCGAGCCCGAAATTATGTCCGAATTGTGTATTCACATTCAATGCCCAAGTACCATCTTCTGTCTTGAAATCACCTGTATTCCAATCCCAACCTTGCCATGCCGGTTGCCACATGCGGATCAAGTTCCATTTCCAAGTTTCTCCCATATTACCCTGTACATAGATACCTTTGGCATTATCTCGATCTATATAGCGTCTGTCTGCCATGAACCATTTGCTAAAGCGAAGCCCCATCGGAGTACCGAGCTGGATAACATCAACATACTGCATCGGTGGCATGAAATCTATTCTGAAACCACGTAGCTTAAACCAGCCGGTTTTGGCATCCCAATATGTCTGCCAAGCTGCCGCACTTACTTCCCCCTCGGCATAATCATCATCCGCATCGAAGATAGTTTTCATACGCAAATATGTCTTTACATATCTGCTCACAGTCGCATTAATTTCAAATTCCACTTCGCTTCTCATGAAGTTACCTTTATGTGGATCCATTCTGCCACCATTCCAAGGTGCTTCCGTGTGAGCACCCATATCACTGATACCATCAGTCCAGCGGAATTGATTGTAGATTTTTCCGGCTACATCTACCTTAACTTGAGCAAAGGCGATCGTAACCAAGCTCAAAATCAACCCAACAATAATAACTCTTTTCATAAAACCCTCCTATTTTTTTTAATTCTTCCCCGGATAAACTAATCTAATAACAGCCAATCTATTATCGGAAGTATCCTCGGGATCCATACCACTTTCATAATCGGATAGCATCTCATACTGCAGGTGTTTCTCTTCTTCTCTACCTGCACCTTCGCCTACTATCATATCAATTACATTGGGATTGCCACTACCGTCCGAGCCGCCACCGAAACGGTGCTGCCCTTCATATTCGTTTACTCTGCGAGCCAACACCGACCAATCTGCAGGGAAACCGGTAGCACTAAGCATAAGAATACCGTAGCCCCACTCTGTAATATCGGCATCTTCACTCACTCCGAGATCAGCTTTGCGAACTGATGCTCTAAGTGAACGTCCTATAGGTCGGATAGAAGATGGCAGGACAATATCATCTTTGAGATGCTCAGCTTTGAGGTCGATCTCACTGTTGATTTTAGACTCTGTGTGTGGTCCGATAAAAACAACCTTCTCCCAGGCACACTCAGGATGAACCTGAACCTGTACACCCGGAATTGTCTCTGTATGACCGGAACCTTCCACATTGTCGAAATCGAGATAGATCTGTACTAATTGGACATCCCACTTATCACCCCAATTAAACGATAACGGAGCATTGAACCTAACATTAAATTCAATCATCTCCCCTTTATCTTCGATAGTAGTACCGACCAGATCAAATGATCCCGGCACATAGATTGGATCGGTCGGATAAGTATAATTACCCGGTCCTTTGTCATCACCGCTAGGATCCTTCAGTTCGATTATCGTTCCATCTCTTGCCGGACTACCAGCTGAAGCACAGCCAGTTAGTATCAGCATGCTTAGAATGATCAGAACCATTACAAAGTACCCTGCTTTTTTCATAACGACCTCCTTTTGTTTGCTTTATCACCATTTTAACCTTTTACTCCACCTGCTGTTAAGCCTGATACCAAGAACCTCTGGAACGACATAAACAATACAACAACAGGTATAGCAACCAACAACGAAGAAGCTGCGAAACTTCCCCATTCCGCTCCGAATTCCCCAACCATATCGCGTAATCCGATAGGAAGCGTATATTTTCTCTCCGAATCCAAAAATGTAGCAGCCAAGATAAATTCATTCCAGGCCATCATAAAAGAGAACAGACCGGTTATTGCAATTGATGGCTTACTAAGCGGCAGGATTATCTGCCAGAATATCCGTCCTCGCGAGGCACCATCTATTCTCGCCGATTCTTCCAAGGATATCGGGATAGTGTCGAAATATCCTTTCAGCACCCAGATGGAGAAAGGTAAAGCCGTAGTAGAGTAGATTATCACCAGTCCCCAAATGGAACCGTATAGATTCAAAACCTGCGCAATCAAAATAAATTGTGGAATTATCAACAATACTCCCGGAAACATTTGAGTAACCAAAAGCGACATCATACCCGCACGCTGACCGGGAAATCTGAATCTGGAAAATGCATAAGCAGCAGTTGTAGCGAGAAAAAGACTCGATATAGTCGTCACAAATGCTACTATGATACTATTTCTCAACCAGATGAAAAACGGTTTTTCTGTGAATACGATGCGGAAATTGTCCAAACTAAACTGCTCAGGAATTATACTCAGCGGTGATTCGATACTAAGAAAAGAAGTACCGCCAAATGCAACTTTAAGTACCCATAGTACCGGATAAATCGTGATTATCGTTACAATGAGCAATATCAGGTATGTCATCACCCGTCGCAAAATTGTCTTACTCTCTATCATTCATAAACTCCTTGAGTAGCTTTTGATACTTTTGCGGTAATCACACCATATGCGAAGAGTATCAGAAATATTATGATCGAGTAGGCAGCAGCATAACCATAGCGATACTGTTCAAATGCCAATCTATACGAATCTGTTATCAATATCTCCGTTGCACCGTCCGGTCCGCCACCGGAGACAAGATAGATCACATTGAATTGGTTAAAAGTCCAGATCGTACCTATAATAATCGCCGGTATCATAGCCGGTTTAAGCAATGGAGCCGTTACATTCCAAAACGATTGCCATTTGGTAGAGCCATCTATCGCTGAAGCTTCGTATAACTCACGTGGGATGCTCTGCAGTGCGCCAAGAGCTATTACCATCATAAAGGGGAATCCAAGCCAGACATTAGTTGCCAGATTGGCGAGAAAAGATGTTACAGGTTGGGTAAACCAGCTGATATTGCTATCGAAGCCCAATAGTCCGATAAAACTATTGACCGCACCAAATTGCTGGTGGAACAGTCCGCGCCAGATAAGTGCAGTAATATAGCTCGGTATAGCCCAGGGAAGGATCAACAGTACTCTGAATATAGTCCTCCCTTTCAAGCGTAGATCATTTAAGATCAAAGCCAATATCACGCCGATCCCTACATGCAATACCACATTACTAATTGTCCAGATGATCGTGTGAAGTAGGGTGAAATAGAAATTATTGTAGTCTGTAAAACTCACTTCGCTGAGAATGTTGATGAAATTCCCAAATCCAATATAATTATTAAACTCCGTAAAATAATCCCATACCGGCACGCTGAAATCTGCCAGTCCATAATTGGTAAAGCCGATCAGAATTGCGTATATAAACGGGAAAAATACGAGCAAAAATACTCCCAACATTGCCGGGAGAATATAACCATAAGCCATCCTGTGTTTTATTAGGGATCTGATGATTTTCTCGAACAGCCCGGAAAAAATAAATACAAGATAGAGAACACCGAGAATCGATAAGGTGATACCCCAAGTTCTTACCGATGTACTATAATCTCTCTCCAGTGGCTCATAGTCTATCTCCATATCCACACCTAAACTTGATATTGTGGCTTCCAAAGCTGCAGCTGTTAATGCTTTATGCTCGTTCCATCTATTCACATTATCCTGCAATATACCACCGATACTTGTGGTGATAATCACAATAGCGAGGATATACAACACCGGTGCCGTAATGATGCTGAGCTGAGTGAAATACCTATCGCTGATAATTATAAATATCCCTAATAAAAATAAAACTAACACCGTATAAAAAAATGGTGACTTGATGGGTATCTCAATTTGGTCGGTTAATTTGATATATACAAGACCGGTAAAATTTCCGTCTTCTATTAGAGCATAGTATAGATAGCTATCTTCTTCCCAAAGATAGTGTAATTCATCTTCTACTTGAGAAAAAGAACGCTGTAGATTTCTTTGATTATCGAAAACCTCTTTTGAGATGCGCGCATCGACCTGATTCGAGTCGGAATGAGCCAGATAAGTACGCCCTTGAACTACTGCCAGTTCGACTATATTATTGCTACTCTGTTCTATATTAGTTAGAAAAAAGTTAAGATCTTCACGTTGGATTAGATCGAGTTTATGATAGATTTTCCCGACTTGCTCGGCATTCATAAAGGCATAATCGAAGGTGAATTCTGACTGTTGATTTTTCAAAGACCTCTGGATCAACATATCAAAAAAGAGCCCCAGCACCACAATGGCAAAGACTACGGCAACAATTCTCCACCAGAAGCTTTGTTTCATATATGCTTATCTCATCCCGGCAGCTTGCAGGTTTTGCATCACTCTACGCTGCGCATTATCGAGTTCTGTTTTGGGATCTCTACCGTTTATCGTCGCATTTATGGCTGTCGTAGCCGGTGACCATACAAAAGTCATTTGGGGGATACTCGGCATTGGTCTGGAATGTAAAATCTGCTGTTTGAATATGGGAAGGTATTTATCGTTAGCAATATCGGGATGCTGATAGACATCTTGGATAGCTACCGGTTGTTTACCGACTCTTGCCATTATCATAGCCACTTCATCACTTATCAAATATTCCATTACCTCATAGGATGCATCTTTATTCTTTGACTGAGTAGACATCAACACACCTTCTGAGCTCATAAACGGAGTTGCCCGAGTCTCGGTCTCGCTAATAATGGGTAAGAGAGCTACTTCGTATGGTATTTTATCATCTATCTCACCTCTGAACCAAGGACCGTTTATCACCATTGCTGCTCTACCCTCGTTGAACAAGGTAGTAACAAGTACATTGGAAACTTCCGGAGGCACGATCTTTTCTTTTTGAAACAGGTCTTGAGCAAATTGGAAAGACCGGATATTTTCCTCGGAATTGAGTACCGGCAGATTATTCTCATCAAATATCCGACCGCCGAAACCTTGCAGCCAAGCAGCATGATAATAGAAGTTTGCAATCTCATAAACCAGCCCATATTTACCTTCAGAGACATTCGTGTGGTGTTTTGCCAACCTGATCATCTCATCTGTTGTTTGAGGTGGTGAGTCTATAAGATTGGCATTGTAAAATAGTACCACCGATTTAAGCGACATGGGCAGACCATAGACTGAGCCGTCGTAATGCATAGGACCAAAAGCACCTTCTACAAATTTATCTTCTATCCCCTCTTCCAGGTAAAAATCGATCGGCTCCAAGATCCCACCTTCTACCCAGCCTCCTATCCGATCGTGAGCAAAGATAAAGATGTCCGGTCCTTTACCACGAGGTACAGCGGCAGTGATCTTGTCCGGAAATGCATCGAACGGAACAGCCAATACTTCGATCTTGATATCTGATCTGTTTTGATTAAATCTTTGCACTGTTTGATTTATCGCTGTCCGCTCCTCACCACGATAGGAATGCCATAAGGTTACTTTTGTCTGTGAAAACAGAGCTACTGTCAATACCATAATAAACATAAAAACAAAAATCTTGCGCATTATACTTCCCTCCTTCTTTTATTATTTATCTATTTCGAATAAAATCGCTCCTCTCGTTGGAATCGAAAATATAAAAAAATCACCTATATCAGTAGTTTCTACAGTAATAGAATAATCATATTCATCAGTAATGTTGCGTTCGATTTGATAGATCTGCTGAAGTTTGGAAAAATCCAAGCTCTCTATTCTGATCCCGATCTTTTCATTCTCATGCAAATTGGTTATCAGAAGTATTTCACTTTCATCATCCGAGACAGTATATGCCATAGCTCGACGATACTCTTTCATCGTATCATCATGTTTGGTATAGGTTTGATGGAAATCTACTTTACCTTCCGCCAACACCGGATAGGCATTTCTTAATCTGATCAAGTCGCGCACTAAAGATAGTTGGGAATCGGGATCGTCTCTCTGTTCTTGCACAGAAATACCTGCGGTAGTCTCACTCCAAGTTGGGTACCAGGAAGTCATCCCTTCCCCCCGATGGTCTTCATACCATTGCATCGGTCTTCTGATTCCTTCGTCATAAGGATCTTTCTGACCTTTCATGCCGAGCTCATCTCCATAATACAACATCGGCATATCGGGGAAAGTAAGTAGGATGGTTAAAGCTAAGTACGCTTGGTCATCAGTAATCTGTGTGAATATCCTGTTCATATCGTGATTATTGATAAAGCGGTTCATGACAGCCTGTTGGGGCAATATGTTTTGCTGGTATTCGACCAGAGAGACAAATTCCCGTGATGTTCCGCTGGTGATCGCTGCTAACAAACTACCCTGAAAGGGAAAATCGAAAGCCATATCGAACTGATCTTCAAAGTATAAGGCAATTTCATCCATACCTGTCCATGCTTCTGCCAAAAGCAAAGCATCCGGCTTGAACTTTTTTATCTCCTGACGGAACAACTGCCAAAATTCATGTGGCGGACCTTTTACATAATCCAATCTAAAACCATCTATACCGCTTTCACAATCATCAGCTTCGCATGGTTTGAGCCAATATTTTGCTGTCTCTATAAGATATTCTTGTACCTCCGGATTATTCACATTCAGAGCGGGCATAAATGGCTTGAGCATACCTCTTTCATAGGGGTCATCACGAAAATACCAGTTATGAGCTCTGGTTTGTGATTCGTTTGTAAAATAAAACCAATCGCTATAGGGAGATTCCGGATTACCATAGGCGTCTTGAAAATATGGGTGCTGAGAGGAACAATGATTGAGAACGAGATCAGTTACAATTTTTATCCCCCGCTTTTTAGCTTCTCTAACCAACTCAAAAAAATCCTCTTTTGTACCATAGTCCGGATTAATTTGATAATAATCGGAAACATCATAGCCATGATAACTGGGAGATTCAAACACCGGCATCAACCAAACAACGCTAATGCCCAGATCATCGTCTGTATCCGGATCACCATCATTCAGATAATCCAATTTTCGGATCAACCCTCTTATATCGCCAATTCCATCTCCATCACTATCAAAAAAACTGCGGACGAAAATTTCATACATCACACCCTGAGTGGACCAGTCCGGCGGAGGATAATGAACTATCTCAGAAACAGTAATGGGAACGTCTTCGCCAGTGTCAACTTTGGTATTATCTACAAATGCGATCTCTCCCAAATGCCATTTGTTATCGAAATCACCCAGACACAACTCCAGAAATCTATCGGCAGTTACAGCCGGCTGAGTGGTTTGATAGATAATGTAGTCTTCCTGTTGGGGGATAAACCTCAATGCTTCGGGATGATTTGCTGCTACTACCCAAATATATCGATTCGGGTTAAATGGATTAGGAAAGCGAAGGTTATAGCCCTGATCATCTTCATCGAAAGCAGCATCCGCTATGGAAAAACCACTCTCTGTCATTCTGATGGGTAATACATTATTAATGTAATGCAAAACTTCATTTGATTCTGTGCAACCGACCAGAATCAGATTATAATCGTTTTTTATCTGATCAGTAATAGCAGTATCCGGAATGATTTTTTTCACATTATCAGATTTACCCAACCACCTATCTATACGAAAAGCGACTACATTCTCAGCCACCATGTTATTGATTTCGTTTGTATAATCATCTTCGCTACTGTTACCCCATACTATCACAGACTCATTGGAAAAGAAATCTTGCATGTCGTTTTTTTCGATTAATTGAGGTAATCTTTTTAAGGATTGTGGCTTACCGCTAAGTGGCCAAGCAGAACTTGAAACCAACAAGACAAACATAAAAAATAACAACCGCTTTCGCATTTTTTCTCCTTTAATACGACCAACCAGAGTTGATCTTCATGGAGAATTTACTGATGAAAAGCATGCCGAAATCACTGACTGCGAATCATTGTTGTATAACTGGAATAATGAGGTTATTTTTGTCAAGAAAAATGCATAAAAAAATAGATGGGGTGGCTGATGGGACTTGAACCCACGACCACAGGAGCCACAATCCTGTGCTCTACCGGCTGAGCTACAGCCACCATCTATGGCACGCCAGAAGGGATTCGAACCCCTGACCTACGGATTAGAAATCCGTTGCTCTATCCAACTGAGCTACTGGCGCATAATATTTTGGTAGCGGCGCAGGGACTCGAACCCCGGACACTCGGATTATGATTCCGATGCTCTAACCGACTGAGCTACGCCGCCAATGGTAGCGAGGAGAGGATTTGAACCTCTGGCCTTCAGGTTATGAGCCTGACGAGCTACCTGACTGCTCCACCTCGCATCACTATTTCACACTATAAATTACAAAAAAAATTGGTAGCGAGGAGAGGATTTGAACCTCTGACCTTCGGGTTATGAGCCCGACGAGCTACCTGACTGCTCCACCTCGCACCACTATTATTGTTTCACATATTTTTCCTGCCGATCTGATGTCAAGAAAAAGTTCTAACCAAAATTATTCTACAAATTTCTCTTAGCGCTATTAATACTATACTAATAAGCTTTATACTGGGTCGTATGTAGAAATTAAATAAGCTAACCAAAGAAAATCCTTGACGATTATGCAGCTCTTTGAGTAATAATTTCAAAAAGTAAGAATTTGGAATTATAAGATGTTTAATGAAATCGTTATAAATTCCACCGCTTTCGAAAAGCGTGTGGCAATTTTGGAAGACCATAAGTTGGTCGAGCTTTTTGCTGAGAAGAAAGAGCATCAGCATGTACTAGGCAATATCTATCTGGGTACAGTTCGCGATGTATTGCCCGGGATGGGGGCAGCATTTTTGGATGTCGGTCTCGATCGGACTGCTTTTATCCATTACCGTGATCTTGAGCCTAAATTATTACCGGAAACTCCCAAGAAAACCAGGTCAAAAAAGAAATCGTCCTCGATTCAGGATCTCATCTCTCCCGGACAAGTCCTGCCTGTTCAAGTAAAGAAAGAACCGCTAGGGAAAAAAGGTGCACGTCTAACCGGAAAGATCTCCCTCCCCGGGAAATTTTTGGTCTATATTCCTTTCTCCAAGAAAGTGGCGATATCGCGTAAGATTACTACCAATGCAGAAAAAGAGCGAATCAAAGGAATTATAAAAAGTATCAAAGAGCCGAATGTCGGTGTGATTGTTCGAACCGAAGCAGAAGGGATTTTCGAGGAAGATCTCGTGCAAGAGTACAATGCTTTGGCAAAGACATGGAATCTAATATCCAAACAGATCAAATATGCCAAGCCACCGGTTTGCCTTTTCGATGAAAACGATCTCTCTTTCACTCTGGTAAGAGACTTGTTCAGATCAGACATTGATCGTTTGGTCATAGATGATAAGAAACTATACAAACAGTTGGTTACTCATATCAAAGATCTGAGCCCGGAACTGGTAGAACGGATAGAGTTGTACAAAGAGAAAACTCCGATATTCGATGCTTATGGTATCGAGAAGGAGATAGAGACCATTTTCAAATCGCGGATCTCATTACCCAGCGGCGGGAATATCACAATCCAACAAACCGAGGCATTGGTAGCTATTGATGTGAATACCGGCAGTTTCACAGGGACTAACAATTATAAAGAGACGATCCTAAAGACCAATCTCGAAGCTGCCTACGAAGCTGCCCGGCAGATTCGCTTGCGAGATTTGAGCGGGATCATGGTAATAGATTTTATAGATATGACCTCAGAACATCACCAGGATGAGGTCTTGAATGTTCTCAAAAACTCGCTGAAACGTGACCGAGCTAAAAATAAGATCTTCCCTTTCACTCCACTTGGCTTAGTGGAAGTATCCCGCAAAAGGACGAGGGCAAGCTTGCTTCTATCCTATTCCGAACAATGTCCGCATTGCAATGGTACCGGCAGAATGCTATCCAAAGATTCCATGGCAGTACGTATTTCTCGCTGGCTCAAAAGAGCACAATTCTTTATCAAAAACGAACCCCTTATCATCGTCGTATCCCCAAACGTGAAGCAATATATTAGCGAAAACTTGCAGATGTTCAAAGATATCAGCAATACTATCGAATTCAAGGGAGACAAGTCCTGTAAAGCAGATGATTTCAAAGTATATTCTGCCAAAACCAATAAAGAACTGACAAAACAATATAATGCTTGACAGCTATCCGCTGTATAAAATTTTGTGATAAATCTATAAAATAAGTGAGTAAATAGATTAAGTGAAGGAGAAATAATGTACGCTATAGTAGATTTCAAAGGCACTCAATTTCGAGTGGAAAAAGATAAAGTGATACGTGTTCCCTATCTCGGAGATCAAGAGGTTGGCTCCGAGGTAAAAATACCAGATGTCCTTTTGCTCAAAGATGACAATGGTATTACTATTGGGCAACCGACAGTGAACAATACTTCTGTTTTAGCTGAAGTGCTGGAACACAAGAAAGACAAGAAGATCATCGTGTTCAAAAAGAAAAGACGTAAGGGATATCAGAAGAAGCAGGGACACAGACAGAACTTTACGCAAATAAAAATTAAAGATATTGTAAAACAGGGGTGAATTATGGCACATAAAAAAGGTGTTGGTAGTAGTAAGAATGGTCGTGACAGTAATCCCCAATATATGGGAGTCAAACGATATGGTGGACAGCAAGTTTCTGCCGGTAGTATCATCATTCGTCAGCGAGGTACAAGAGTACATCCCGGCGATAATGTAGGCAAGGGTAAAGATTGTACCCTGTTCAGTCTGATAGACGGCATAGTGAAATTTGAAAGAAAAAAAGCAGGACGTAAATTCGTAAGTGTCTATCCCGCAGCAAACTAAGAGTTCACTTTACGTTAGTTTAAATCAATAAAAGCAGTCTGTTTAGACTGCTTTTTTTTATCTTCCAAAAAGATTTCCTTGACTGATAACTAAGATTCAAATTTTTCCCTTCAACAATGAAATATTTTTTGGGGGAAGAATGGCATTGACTGATGATTTTAATGATCAAATTTCAGAATTATTAGGTGAGCATGGAACTGTATATAACAACAGTCCCAGAGATTTTCTTATCAAACAAAGTATCGAAAACAAAGAAGCTGTAGTATCCGAGTGTGGTGCCCTAGCAGTGTGGAACGGAGTAGAATCTACCGGTAGAAGTCCAAAAGACACTTATATAGTTAAACATCCATCATCCGAACATACGATAGATTGGGATTCTCCCAACTGCATTCCGACTACCAGAGCGACCTTCGATCTGGTAATGAAAGAAGCACTCGATATTCTGAATCGAAAAGAAGAAATCTATGTTACCGACCGTGTGCTGGGTGCAGATCCGAACTACTCACTTCCTTGCAAAACCATCACTGATAAGGCTCTGACAGCCCTGTTTACAGATAATATGTTTCGCCCTATTATTGATAGAAGCTCACAGAATGTTTTCGAAAATAAACCATTTACTATGATCGCACTGCCGAACTATAGTTTAAAGGGTGAGAAATGGGAAGGGAAACTACGTAAACTTGGTGATTCCGAATATTCCGAAATATATGTAGCCATGGATTTCGACCGGCGTTTGGGTCTAATTGTCGGTTCTTCCTATTGTGGAACTGTAAAAAAAATGATGTTCACCGTAATGAACTACTATCTTCCCGAACATGGTATCTTACCTCTGCATTGTTCCGCTAATGAAGGCAATGATGGGGATTCAGCTTTGCTTCTCGGTCTATCAGGTACAGGGAAAACGACACTATCAGCCGATCCGACCAGAGCGTTGTTGGGAGATGATGAGCATGGCTGGGATGATAATGGGATCGCTAATTTCGAGAATGGATGTTATGCAAAGCTGATAAATTTGAATCCGGAGAAAGAGCCGGAGATTTATAATGCGGTGTTTCATCAAGATGACTATGAAAAACACGGGGTCATCATCGAAAATTGTCTAATGTATCCAAATGGAACTTTTGATGTAGATGATGATAGATTGACACCCAATTCGCGAGCATCCTTTCCGCTTACTTATCTCTCAAATACGAAAAAATCTTCTGTCTCTACCCACCCAAAAACCATATTATTCCTTACCGCCGATGCAAATGGTGTGTTACCTCCCATCTCCAAGCTATCCAAAGAACAGACCATGCTGTGGTTTTTGATGGGTTACACTAGCAAATTAGCCGGTACGGAAACAGGGATCATTGATCCGGTTAGCGTTTTTTCTCGCTTCTTTGGCGAACCTTTCATGCCTCGCAATCCGGAGGATTATACCTCACTGATGGGTAAGAAGATTGATCAGCATGACACTAATGTGTTTTTAGTCAACACCGGCTGGAGCGGCGGAGCATTTGGGGTTGGTAAAAGAATGGACATCACCTTGACCCGAACTTTGATAAATGCAGCTTTGAATGGGAAACTAGACGATGTAGAGTACAGAGAAGATCACTTGTTTCATCTATCTATTCCCATGCATTGCCCCGGAGTTGATCCTAAAATACTAAATCCGAAAGATACTTGGAGTGATCCCAGACTTTTTGAGCAGCGAGCCAAAATGTTAGCCCAGGATTTTAGTGATCATTTCGATAAGCACTATGGGAATAAGAACATAAATCCAAAAGTTAAAGCGCAGTGTCCTGGCAAATAGCATTTGTTGATGGAAAAACGGCACATTCTAGCGAATGACAATATACTGAAGCTGCTATTCAAACTCTCCACACCAGCTACGATTGGTATGGCAGCTATGGCTATGTTCAACATAGTCGATACTATTTTCGTCGGTCGTGGTATTGGGTCTTTGGCTATTGCTGCGTTATCCATAGTTTTCCCTATCCAAATGTTCTTGCTGGCAGTCGGTCAGATGATCGGCATAGGAGCTGCCTCTCTGATCTCCCGTAGTTTGGGTGCAAATGATTATGATAAGGCGAACAAAACACTGGGAAATGTGGTATTGATAGTAATCTCTTTTGCTCTCATAATAACTGTTCTGGGTTCTGTTTTCATCACAGAATTACTCACACTCTTCGGTGCAACAGATACCATCATCGGATATGCCAAAGACTATATGCAGGTCATTTTATTTGGTTCGCTCTTTTTCATTTTTTTAGTTACCGGAAACAATATCATTCGCTCGGAAGGAAAAGCAAAGATCGCCATGACTACCATGCTGGTAGCAGCTGGTATTAATATTATCCTTGACCCCATCTTTATTTTCGCTCTCAATCTCGGTATCCGTGGAGCTGCACTTGCTACCATTATTTCCCAGTTCATTACTGCAATGTATATCTTCAGGTTTTTCATCGCGCAAAAAAGTATTCTTGTGTTTCGAGTTAAAGACATTATCCCCGATCTGAAAATAATCAAAGAGATTTTCGCAGTCGGGATATCAGCTTTTTCTCAACAAGTAGCAGCGAGTATATTAATCATCGTAATCAACAACAGTTTGGGATATTATGGAGGTGAAATCTATATAGCTGTTTATGGCATTATCAATCGTCTACTCCGCTTTGTACTGATGCCAATATTTGGCATAGCTCAGGGAATGCAACCAATAGCCGGATTTAATTATGGACGCAAAGATTACCGAAAAAGCTGGAGAGCGATCAAATTGGCTATTATCGCCGCTACTACCGTATCCACGCTCGGATTTATTATTTTGATGACCATTCCGAATATCCTGATCGGTATATTCACCACCGATGCAGAACTGATAGATAAAGCAGTTCGTTCACTCAGGCTCATGATCATGGTATTCCCCATTGTAGGCTATCAGATAGTATCGTCGGTAGCATTTCAAGCTATGGGAAAAGCCTTACCAGCGTTAGTTCTCTCACTCTCGCGCCAGATTATATTGCTTATACCATTGGTTTTGATCCTGCCTCGCTTATTTGATGTGTATGGAATTTGGATTGCCTTCCCGATTTCAGATGTGCTTGCTACTATGATAACTTCTATTCTGATATTCAAACAATATAGAGAAATGAAGAAAGACTTTGTTTATCAAGTAGATAGAAAGTGACTAATCTTCTTTCTCAGTCCTATAGAGTAATATTTTCATTGACTGAAAACCATCGACTAAATCTATATCTTAAAATAAGAAGGTAGTATGAAAAGAATGTTATGGTTGATGCTCGCTCTTTTGTTGAGCGGGATTATAATTTTCCTGGTAATATATTACCAAAAGCCTGTCGAGGCAAGGCGCGATTTAGACGATATCTTAGCTCGTATTTTCAATTTCGTCTATATTACCACTATCATTGCGATTATTTTCCTAGTGATTCGAGAGAATTCAGCTCCGATAAATACAATAGCCTGGATCCAAGTTCTTATCTTTCTGCCAATTATCGGCATCATCCTCTATGTTTTTTTCGGGATAAACTATCGCAAGAGAAAAATGTTTAACCGCAAGGCATCCAAGGATTTCCAAGAGCTGGAAACTCTGACCCAATTCAAAGAAAGTGTAGCGACACCACAAAAGTTGTACGAATCAAATGTATCTTCCGCTCAGAAACAGATGTCCCAGCTCATGTACAATAATAACAAAGCACTGCTTACATATCATAACCAAGCCGAACTCTATACGGATGGCAGTAGTACAATATCTGCCCTTTTTGAAGATTTAAAACAAGCTCAAAAAAACATCCATTTGGAGTATTTTTCTATTATGCCCGATGAGGTCGGTAGGCAGCTACAAGCTATTCTGATAGAAAAAGCCAAAAGCGGAGTTCAGGTCAGATTGATCTGCGATGCAGTGGGTTCTTGGCGATTGCCTGCTTCATTCTTTCGCAAACTAAGAAGTGTGGGAGTGCAGGTCTATGAGTTCTTACCAGTCAAGCTACCATTTCTCTCCAGCAAGCTTAATTATCGTAATCATCGCAAAATATGTGTGATAGACGGAAGTGTAGGATACATTGGCGGAGTTAATCTGGGCAGAAAGTATTTAGGTAAGCATAAGTTCTATGGTTTTTGGAGAGATACGCATGTAAGATTGACCGGTGACGCTGTCTATTCACTTCAGAAAGTTTTTCTAACCGATTGGTCTTTTATTACCGGTAAGCTGGATTACCAAGCAGATTTTTTTCCACCTCACGATGTCGATGATCTACTCCCGGTACAGATATTATCTTCCGGTCCCGATTCGGATTGGGAATCTATCATGCAAGCATATTTTGCTGCTATTAGCAGAGCTTCGAATTATATTTACGTTGCCACGCCTTATTTTATGCTGAACGAGAGTATGCTCACCGCACTAAAAACTGCAGCTCTTAGTGGAGTAGATGTTCGCCTGATTCTACCGGCAAAAAACGATTATCGCATTATCTATTATGGATCTCGCTCTTACTATGAGGAACTTTTACGCTCTGGTATCAGAATCTATGAATACACCAAAGGATTTATTCATGCCAAAGTATTGCTGACAGACGATGTCTTTCTCTCTATAGGTTCGGCAAATATGGATATCAGAAGCTTTAAGCAGAATTTCGAAGTAAATTGTATCATGTATGATGACAAATATTCCGAAGAAGTGAAGATGCATTTTTATCAGGATTTCAATGATAGCAGGGAGATAATCCTCTCCGAGTTTGTCAAGAGACCTGCTTTGAACAAAGTTTGGGAATCTATCGCCCGATTGTTTTCTCCGATTCTGTAATCATCTTACGGAAAAGTTGTTTTCCAAAACAGATCAATTCCGGTAGATTTATTGTCTCCGGACGTTGCTTGCAGAAAGAGATAGCGGTTTATCTCATATTCCAGTGATATCCTTTGCGGATCGAGATTCTGGGATTCCTTCAATGCTATCTGTCTTTCATAATTCAAATATAACCGATCGGAAAGATATTTCCCTACGATGATGGTAGCATTACGCCAATTCTGATCTCCGGAAAATTCGATCACATCCAGCTGCAGATTCCGTCTGATACTGCCGGTCAGCCTGTCGGTGATCTGTCCTAATAACAAACTTCCGACCATACCCATGTTACCTGATTCTTCGTCCAGTTGTGCTTTCTCTCCCTGAGTTAACTGCTGGGTATTTCTTCGGAAGATTAGGTAAGATATAGCATCTGCTTCTGTGATAAGCTCTTTACCGAGATAAAACTGAAATATGGGATCGGATGGAGTACCGGACAATTCAAAACTCAGGACCTGCCTCTTCCCTTCTATATCTCTGAATACATGCCTAGCTACCAAATCGAAGTGCGGCTCTATTTCCGTCCCACCTGTAAATGTGACAGTACCACCTCGCAGGTCGAATCTTCTGCCATAAAGCTCATAATTACCTCTGATGATACGGACGTTACCGAATAGCTCGAACTCTGTGCCGGTTTTGACCACTTCAATTTCACCACCGATCTCCAGATCAGCTCCCAATCCTCTCAACCAATTATTGCCCGGTATGTAGATGGATAATGTTCCTCTCAGGTTTTCTATGACATCCGGCATAGAAATAGCCGCTGATTCCGCTTTGGGAATTGCGGCAACTTCCGTTCTGGTCGGCTCTCTGAGTAACATGGGTTTATACATTTCTTCTTCCTGTTTGAAACGATCGAAAGCTTCCAGATTGATGCGTGAATTGGGCAATGTGATAGAACCACTGTAGCGTGGATTTTCGATTGTCCCTTCCAAAAGTAGATCCGCATCCATTGAAACGCGAAGATTTCTATCGTCCAATACTTGAAACCGCTCCGCTTTTACAGTAATATTAAAATGATCTAATCCAAAGCTGACCATATCCTCCAATCTGACTGATCCGGCAATATCCATATATCCCCGTCTAGCTCTTATATGGCTATCGATACGAAAATAATTTGCTTCATCAGCAGAAATATCCATCTGAATATCTCTGTAATCTATGCCCAGATCGGGATATCTGAATCTTCCATCACTAAGGTTCAATCTGCCAAGCATTTGCAGATCTTTCCAGCTGTTTCTCAATGCCAAATTGAGGTTCAAATTACCCGACAGATCATAATCTATCAGTTCGGCAATTTCATCTAAGTTGATAATGCTGATCTCGATATCTGCAAATAGATGTCCTTCGGTTTGTTTGAGAATCTCGTCCTGACTGAAATCGAACGAAATCGGAAAAATCCCTTGCATTGCTATCTTTTGCCCTTCTTTCAGGTTAGAAACCAAAGAGAGTTCCATACTTTCGTCATTGTACTCTGCTTCCAACAAGATATTATCGATCGAGATGTTTTGGTAGTTTCCCTCTTCCAAAGCAAACATAAGCTCAAACTGCGGAGTGCTGATCCTGCCTTTCAGATCAAATTCGAGCTCTATTATACCACTCAATGGAAAATCAATTTCTATCACTTCATCAATTAGTGCCAAATCGAACCTGCTAATTTGAAAACTTAGATCATTTACACCCTCAAAGTCTAATATGCCGTCAAGGAATAGAAAATGATCTTCAGATGCGAGATAGAGAGAATCAACAGATACACTCTCCCCATCGATATCAATATATACCGGTGCTTTTGCTAATTGCCAAAATTGATCTGAGACTTTAATATCAACTTGGTCAAGCTGAAATTTGGGAGATTTTTCAAAACTGTATCGACCGGCAAGATCGAAACGGTTATTCTGCTGAATTACGGTAACTTCTACTCCGGCGATATCTTCTTCCAGGTTTCCTTTTAGTAAAATCGTCTCCAGCTTGATAGTCTCATTTTCGATCTTGTCAATCTCCGCATAGACATCTCCTGTCATCTTATCTGCCCGTTTTTCAAGCGAAGTATTTCCGCTTAGATTAGCAATACTCGTCTCTTCAAAGACAATTTCCGCAAAGTCGAAATCGGCAGTTAGATCAAAATCATCCGGATTGCCGACAAAGGAAACACCCAATCTACACCTCAAAGATACCTCTTGCAAACCGGGGAAATCTGATACTGAATATATGAAGGAATCGAACTGCAGATCGTGGTCTTGCTCCATATGACCCGACCCTGTTAGACTGAAACTAATATTTTTATTTACTACAATAAACTTGGTAAGTTGGTAATTCATATCTTCTAAAGCAACAGTTGTGCTCAAAGCTACATTTCCAATAGCAGTATCATCGATGATAGGATTTATGGCACTCATATCCAATTCGAGATCGACTTTTTCATCCACAATACTTGCTACGATCTCAGAATTGATCTCAGGTATAGAGATGTTTTCATATTTTATACTTTCCGCAACAAGTTTGCTTTTGATATAGTAATTATCATCTATGGTTTGGACTGATCCGGAGAGGTTGGTTTTTCCGATCGCAAACGGCAGCTCTATCAAAGGTAAAGCAGCCGGATCATCGATCGAAACAGTATAATCCACTCTGTATTCTGCCAGTGTTCCCTCACCGGTAGCTAAGATTGCTATCTCATCGGAAACTAACTCTATATGTTCCAGATAGAGGTGTCGGTTACTATACTGTACTCTGCAAATCAAATTATCTATAGAATAATCACCAAGGCTGGAAGGAGCAGCATCGAGGTTCACGCTCGCTTCCAATATATCTGCGTGCGTACCACTGCCATCTATAGTAGCAGTCAGATTAATCTCGGAAGTAAAACCCTCATCTTGTAGTAAAACTGCCAGATCTACCTTGTTAACCGCTAAATCTATTTTGTAATTCATTTGACCGAAAATATCATTTAACGATAGAGAAGTATGCAAAGCTCCAAAATCTCCATCCAGATCTAATTCCGCATCCACTGCATCAGCAGCTTTAGTCCCATGCAAAGCGAGATGCTCTACGCTATAATGACCAAAAGTGGAGTTATCCAATCTTAGCTTGAGTTTGGTGAACATTTGCTCCGGATCGATTCCTTCACCCTCCATTTCCACCACTGCATTCAGCGAAGAAGCAAGCAGATCATCTTTTAGCCAATAGCCCAAATCAAAATTATTAGACTGAGCTGAAAGTACATAACTCGGTTCGGAACTCAGATTAGATACTTTTGCACTCAGATCGATACTTTGACTACCTTCGGTGATATCGAGTTCAAGATCTATACTATCATCTTCGTATGCCAGTGCGATATGCACCACCGGCGCACCTTGTATATCCAGATCAAACATTTGCGCAAATTCAGATATTGCAAATGGTTTGGCACTTAACTTCAAATTTGCAGTCGGCTCTGTCATAATAATTTTTCCTGAAGCTGTGATATCACTCTGTTCCGTCTTTATCTGCAAATGCTTGATTTCAAGCTCATCATCTTCCATTACGATATTGGCAGTAAGTTTGCTCAGATCTATCAGTTCAGAAGAGAGTGAGAAATCTGAAATGACCAATTCGGAACTCTTATCAGAGTAAGAGGCATTTGCTTTGAGCTTCAGATCATTGATGGAGGCTGGCAGATTGCTATCCGGTTGATAATGATGGATAGATATCTCATCAAGCTGCACAGTAATTTCGGCTAACACAAACGACCAGGGTGAGGGAGTTTTTTCCCGCTCATCGTCCACCTCTGCTACCGGTGGCGCTACAAGATTGAGAATATTCCATTCCCCGACGTCAGTCTCTACCAAATTCAAAGCTTCAATTTCCAGAACTAAGGATTTTATATAGATCTCTCTATTCAACAAATTCAATAAGTTATAGCTGAACTCGATATTATTGATCTTTACCAGAATGGCATCATTTTGAATGATTTGGATATCCTCTATTCCGAGATGAGATAGAAAATTTCCCCGCAGCTCTCCGATCTCTACCTCTGCATTCAAGCTTTTGTTCGCTTCCTCTACCAGAATCTTTCTTACCTGTTCTCTAAACAAACCGGTTTGGGTATAGATCAATCCCAACAAAAACAGAAAGATCAAACTCAAAAAGATGATGAAGATTATTCTCAGTGCCTTCATATCAAAAAGCCTGTCCGATGGTGATATAATACTGCCACTGCGGTTTTTTTTCATACAGCGGAGCAGCCAGATCGATTCTCACAGGTCCGACCGGAGTACCGATGCGCAACCCGCCACCGGCAGAATATTGCATAGCGTTCAAATTGTAGTTGTAACTACTACGCCAGACATTACCGAAATCGGTAAACATAACAGTGGAGACAGCTCTATAGATCGGTATTCGCAATTCCAAACTCAGCTCGATTAGACTGTTCCCACCTATCGGTTCACCTTCCTGATTGGTAGGACCTACCTGAGCTCTCGCCCATCCCCTGATCGAATTACTCCCTCCGGAAAAATATCTCTCCTCGATCGGCACCACTTCATTTGCCCCTATCGGTTCTATCAGACCGATCTTCCCTTTTGCTGCTATCACAACCGGATCGAACAGCATTCTATAAAATCTCATCTCCCCAAGTGCTTTGTAATAGTGATAATCGCTCAGCGATTCAAATCCGGAATAGGAAAAGTAGCCACCCACAAAATTACCGCCGGTCGGTGAGAAGGGTGGATATGAATTATCCGCTGCAAACCCAAAGGTGATTACTGCTTTATCATAATTATCAACTGCTTCGATAGAAACATCTTCATGTTTTTCCAGATCTATCTGTTCGAACATGAAGTTCAGATAAAGATCTGTGATATTACTCACCTGCTGCTGATAGCGCAGGTTGCTACCAAATCTGGAGAGCGAGTAAGCCGGTTCTTTCTGTCGTATTAGAAATGGATTTAACACCAGACTGCCCAGTGGATCGATAAATGCCGGTTGGATAAATCTCATATCAATATAATACGGTTCCAATTGCGAAGTTTTGGCAAATACTTGTAATCTGCGAGCGCCACCCAAAAACCAGAATCTCTGCCCTTCCCAGGAGAGGCGCAGTTTCTCCTCTCTGCCATAGCCTACTCCCAATTTGGATACCCAGCGGTTGGACTCTCTTACCACTATCTCTACCGGGATGGAATCGTCTTGCACTTCCTGCAACAAAGCTCTCACAGTTACATACTGAAACATACCCAATCCCTGGATACTGCGCTGAGTTCGCTGTAGGGAACGATGATTAAATTCGTCACCGCCGGAGAATCGAAGCTGCTTGTTGATCACTCTCTCGGAAGTAAGTTCATTCCCTTGAATGATAACCTCTCCGAACTTTGTATAATTACTGGGCTCAATGATGACCTTCGTTTTCACCAACTTGTTATCCCGATCAAGATCAAATTCGGGACTCACTCTCACAAACGGATAACCACTGCCGGCAAGTGTTTGTCTGATCATATCGATATCATTGGTGATATCTGCATCCCGATGCCGTTGACCTGGTTTAGTACGGATTCGCTCAGACAGATGAGTTATTATAGTCTCCGTGTTTTTGTATGTTTCCAGATCAGCAGCTCTGATATCAAATTCGAGTGTATCTACAACCACCGGATTACCTTCATCGATCACAAACTCGATCTCCACTCGCATTCGTTTATCATCTATCTTCAGTTTCGGTTCTATCTCTGCATCAAGATAACCTTCACCGCCAAAGAAGGCTTCCAATCGTTCAACATCACGATTCATGGTAGTTTCGTCGAAAAAATGCGTGCGCTTCCAAAACTGTAGTCGCTGAATTATATTGGGAGAGCTTATCCGGATAACTCTGCTTAGCTCTCTGTCTGATGCTATCTCATTGCCACTGAACTTGATTTTGTGAACTCTATGTTCGGACAATGCTGCTAACCAAACGGTACTGCTAAGCAGTAGCAGTAAGATCAACACTTTTTTTATTCGATTTCCATTCATTTCTATCCGCTTCTCTTTTTTAATGTTATAATTTACTTTTTATGAGATTATTGTCAACAAAGATTATGCTCTTTCTTACTTGACAAATAGCGGATTATGAATACTTATTCTAATAGAGGGGGAAAGATGATAGTGAGTGTGAGCAGAAGAACGGATATACCGGCATTTTATGCCCGGTGGTTTGTAAATAGAGTTCATCATGGTTTCGTCGAAGTTCCCAACCCATTTAATCCGAAGCACATAAAAACGGTCTCCCTCGCTCTCTCTGATGTGGATTGTTTTGTCTTTTGGACTAAGAACCCGCTGCCAATGCTGCAATTTCTTGATGAGCTTGCAGGCTATCATTACTATTTCTTGTTTACTTTGAACAATTATCCCACATTGATTGAAGCCGGTCTGCCACCGTTAGATAATCGGATAGAAGCTTTCTGCTCTCTTACCGGCAAAATAGGTAGCGATCGTGTCATCTGGCGTTATGATCCTATTCTGTTTAGCAATGATATTGATACTAGTTATCACAAAAAAGCATTCGAACACATTATCTCCCGTATTCACAGACATACTTCCAAATGCATTGTCAGCTTTGTAGATCTATATTCCAAAACCAAAAAAGCTCTGCCGGGTTTGAAGGATATCTCTGATACCGATAAACATGCCATATTATCTCACTTTCATTCTCTCTGTTTGGATTATGATCTAGCTTTACAAACCTGCTCGGAAGATCTGCGATCCTCATCCTACCCGGTAAAAAACGGTGCCTGCATAGATGCCGAGCTGATCTTTGCAATAACGAACAAAAAAACAAAGTATAGCAAAGACAGAGGACAGAGGGAAAACTGTCTGTGTACAAAGAGTGTCGATATCGGAGTTTACAATACCTGTCATTATACTTGTAAATACTGCTATGCTATAGATGTGAATTCCAAGCACAGAAACCCTGATCATGATGTCCATTCTACTTCATTGGACGGTCGGAGCACAACAAAGGAGTTGGAAATATGTCGTTAGCAGGCTATTGTGGCGATTATTGCGGTAAATGTAAAAACTACCCGAGCAAGTGCCAAGGTTGTCTTCCCGACAGTCATCCGGAGTGTTTTTTCATCCAATGTTGCCTACAAAGAGAGGTCGAACATTGTGGTATCTGCCCGGAATTCCCCTGCCGGAAATTAGCTGACTTCGTTCCCGATGACGATCCCAAGTTACCGGTAAGATACCATATCCGTGATGCTACTCTCCGGCGTATTTTGGGAACTAAACTCTGGCTCAAATTGATGGAGGTAAGAGGAAAAATGGCGGTACCGGTAGCGATACCACCAAAAGTTGAACTTATCTGACCAGATTGTATAGCGCTATTAAGTCGGCATTGAAGCCAATATCCCATTTGCTTTGTCTAGTTTGCAGACCGCCACCGGGGAAGGATGATCTATTATACTGAAATTCGACAATATCATCATAATGAAAGCGGAAACCATATCCTCTGGTTTCACCTACTATCTCTCCCTGATGATCTTCATATTCCCCTCTTCTGATAGAGAATATATCCAAAAATGTGAGTTCAACCCCTTCTCCCAAAACATCTTCTTTATCGCCATAAGCACTTTTATCCTCACTGTAATAGACCGAGAACAGATTTTTGGATATTTTGTAGAACAGATCATCTTCTACGATATCTTTTAGAATATCGGAAGTAATAGCGAGCTTAACCGAAAAGGCATCGGTTCTGCCCCAGGGAAGCTCATCTTCACCTTCTTCGGAATCGAGACGATACTTAATCGTACTTTTAGCCGGATTGATAAAATGATAAGACAATACCAGATCGAGATTGATAAAATCAACTCCTTTGAGCTTAGTATTTATGGGGCTAACTCTGCCGATCAATCCGTAATTCAACCGATGTCCCGTATCTGTCTCGGGGATTGGGTCAATGCTGGTAGAAGCCACATCCTCACTGCCCATAAAAGTGTCTATATAGTCATAACTTGCACCAAAGGAGAGCTCACCGTAAGGGAGGATCTTGTTAAACAAATCACCACCATAAATATTAGACAAAAACTCCACCGTATTCACTCCGAGAGCAAATGTCGAAACCGCATCATAAGTTTCGTATGTTCCGATTATATTCCCCTCTTCATCCGTATATGCTCTCTCACCATAAGACATCACGGTTCCGAAGCGATTTCTTGCACTATATACCGGAAAGAGAACTCCTATCCCACTAAAGCCATAGCTCATATAGGATGAGATATGATACATATCATCAAAGACCTTATCAAACCAGGGATCGTGCGAATATCCGAAGGAGAAGTTTTTGTGATAACCCAACTTTGCCGGATTACTCCATACACTCAGAGGATTGGTGTTCCAAATATTGGCAGCTCCGGAATTATTACCGAAGGCATAATCGGCCGCTGATGGATTGATACTGACAAATATAGCTGTAAAACTGGATGCTATCAACAAATTACAGCCTATTATAACTCCAACGATACTCAAAATCGTTTTTTTATTCATACTTGCCTCCTATTTTCTTATCATTTAGATAGATAAATATCAATGCCCAATTTGAATTTGAATTCTTCCTGTTTATTGTTTCCGCTCATATCACCTCTGTAATCACCTATACCCTTAAGGTAATCAGCACTAAGATTAAGAAAAATATAGTCTGATAAAGGTAACAAGTAACCCAATTTTGCATTGATATGACCGGATATAAGATCTATATTATTCATCCCTGTCCATTTTTCCATATAACCGGCACCGATATATATTTGATCTATAAAATATCTAAAACCGATGCCATAATCTACTTCCTCTCTTTCTAACTCACCGTGATATACTTTGCTGAAATTTAGAAGTAGATCTGCCGATAAGTCTTCCCAAACAAAATAACCTAACTGGGGTGAGAATACGATAGTATTCCTCCTATCCATATCCGGATGTTCCTTGAAAGTATCAAATGATACACTTCCTCCAATATTGAGCGTACCTTTGTCAAAGGCACTCAACCCTGTTACCATAAACAGTACTACCATGATAATCATTGATTTTTTCATCTTTCTTTAATCCTCCTTTATTTTTTTTGTAACCCTCTTTGGGCTGTCTCTTCCCTATGTTTATCGCCAGAAATTTGTTCAGAAAACCCCGTCTGACCGGCTGAAGCCAGTTTTGAAAGCCTGTCATTGCGAGTTGTTCTTCTTGCTGAACTTTGGCGTGGTAATCTCATTTTCTACGGCTCCTTTCTTGCTCTATGTGCGACATTACCCAATGTCGCCTTCGAATTGGAACCCGGGTATTGACACCAATTAACCAATAAACTAATCAACATCTCCCTTGTCCTCAGCCGTCACCCTGCCTGCCATTCCGTAGTAAAATGAAGGATGGAGTGATCCCGACTTGTCGGGATTATATCGAAGGGTGACGAGTGAAACACCATACTCCCTAAGTTCACACTTCGATACGCTCCGGCTTACGCCGAAGCTACTCAGTGTGACGATATCGTTTTTTATGAGATTTCTCCGCTCGGTCGAAATGACACTTTTTTGCTTCTGACCTCCGACTTCTAAACATCTAAACCCTAAACTCCTAAACATCTCTCTTGTCCTCCGTAGCCCCCCGAAGCATTTGCGAAGGAGGATTGTTTCTCTCCATGCTTATTTCAAAAGCATCATCTTCCTCGTAACCACCTCATACTCGGTTACCAATTTGTAAAGGTAAATTCCCGACGGTAACTGCCTGCCGTTATCATCTTTACCGTTCCAGTAGAGTGAGTAGATACCCGGGGCTGAGTAGCAATCGTAAAGTTTTCGTACCTTTTGACCTTTGATATTGAATATTTCCAGCGTTACATCGCTCTCTTGCGGTAGTTCGAATTCGATAGTGGTATCCGGGTTGAACGGATTGGGGTAATTCTTCACCGAAAGCTGCTGAGGTATCTCTATTGCCGGTTCATCTGCGCTAACTACCGACTGTGGTACCGATGGTGCACCGTATTCGTAGCAGCCCATATCGATGATAGCCTCACCATTGCCAAGCCCATCCCATACACGGCGGTTGTAGAGCAAATCCCATGGCGGTAGATGCAAACCGGTGGTATCCGGTGTGCCGGCATCTACTGCAGGGGAATATTCTGTGAGCTGGTAATAGAGCGGATCGCTTGGATCCAGTCCTGCCTCTTGTCCATAGAAATGTACCGGTCCGTCTATATTACCCTCGCCCCAGATGAATTCCACACCGTAGGGTTCATATCCCATTACATGGATGATTGCCGGATCAGTTCCACCTTCGATCAGATTATGTTCCAGATAAACCTTACTCCGGGTTTGCCCACGCAAAGTGATAAATGTATAATCGCTGTTATCATAGATAATATTGTTCGTTAGATAAAAATCCCCTCCTCTACCGATACGGATAGCTCCGGTTGGTACAAAACTACCGGGATCCTGATGATTATTCACCACCGTATTGTTCGTAAAATAGAGCGTATCGGTATTCAATAAACTCACTGCCCCTCTTAGCCAAAGATCATCTAGCAATGTGTTGTTTGCAAACAGACAATTGGAGACACTTGCTTTCTCCATCCCTCTTACATTTAATGCACTCCCGCCGAAACCGGATTGGTAATCCGGTTGAGTATTCATAATAGTAAGATTTTCTAAGACGGCTTGATACTCATATGCAGGATTTATACCGGTAATAGAAATTACACTACCTTCATTATTTGTATCTGTAAATTCACTGTCTTTTATAGTAATACTACCTCTAGTTAACGATATCCCAGAACGAGTACCTTCCGTGTTGTATATAGTTATCCCGGATATAAGAGCATTCTGCTCGTAAGGTGCCATACTTGAAAAGAAAAGAGTATAGCGTCCCGAAAAGTTTCGTATAGTCATATCTTTGATTGCATTATCTCTTTCATATCTACTCCTCATTAAATAATTTGGCATCATAGTTTGCACTACATCCCACTCTATAATGGTTTTTTCCTTGTCTGCTCCTTTGAGAGTAACATGTGAGCGCATATTCAGTGGAAAGAGCTGTCCTCTTCCGGGGGAATATATGCCTTCGGCAAGATGGATGGTGCGCGGATTGAGGCTATCGGCAGAAATTTTGGTAAGCGCCCATTGAATACTATGCAGAGGTTCATCCGGCGTAGCACCACTGTTGCTATCATCACCCTCGGGATGAACATAGAGATCATGCTCTGCCGGTTCGAGCCATTGATTGTCTATACTTAAAGAAAGATAGGGGCTGGGAGTTATATATGCAGTAGGGTCCAAAACTGTAAATGTGTCTATAATTACATGGTTATGAGTATTAAAGGCAGTTGAATTTGTTACAAAAATATCAGCACTCGAAGAAGCTGTATTATTATATATATTGCATTTATTCTCATTACTCCAAATAATTTGAGTATCTATTCCATTGCTCCTTCCTATACCAATTCCACCACCTATATCATATGAATGATTATTTCTGATAGTTACATTTTCCAGATAAGCTTGTGAACCTCCGAAAAATATGCCGCCACCGGCATTGGCATAATTATCCTCTATCAAAAGATCTTTTAATGAAGGCGAAGAGTAATCTATGTTTATTCCTCCACCGAAATTAGAATAGGCAATTCCATTTCTGATTGTGAAACCTTGCAGCGTAGCAACTTCACTCTCGCTATTGTTAAATTCCACCACACTCCATTCTTCGTTACCGTCGATGATGGTATTATAGATATAGTTCTCGTCACCGGTGGTCAGTATGAGACTGGCTACGGTGATATGTTTGCCGAGGAAATTTATGTTTTCGTAATAGGTTCCCGGATACACCAGTACCGTATCACCGTCAGTCGCTGCATCAATACCTGCTTGTATGTTTACAAAATCTCCCGTACCATCCTGGTTTATCTCCCAGGTTGTGGTGGATAATAAGCTACAACTGCCGAAAAGTATTATCAATATTATTATTTTATTCATTATTTGCTCCTGTATTGTTTATTTTGTCATTGCGAGTTGTTCTTCTTGCTGAACTTTGGCGTGGCAATCTCATTTTCTACTACCTCTATCTTTCTGTGAAAGTGACGAGTAACAAGTAACGAGTGACAAGGGGCAAGGACTAAGGAATAAATACGAAGGGAAGCTTGAACTAGAAAGTTATGGTCATCTCGAGCGGAACCCGGTGGAATCGGCGAAGCCGAGCAGCAAGCTGCTATTCCACCACGATGGAACAGACAGGTTCCACACGGCAAGCTGGGTGGAGTCGAGAGATCTCTAAGAATACTATAGCCTAAATCAAATTCGAATTCAATGAGATTTCTCCACTCGCTATGCTCGGTCCATTCTTCGCTGAGCTTCCAATGGCAAGCGAAATAATGCGATTTCTTTAATCTTTCAACCTTCAACACTAAACAACTCCTTGCTCACATTCTCACCTTCTCCAATCTGCTTATTGCTTGCTGCTTACTGATTACTGTCTCCTGTTTTCTGTCTTCCGTCTTCTGTTTTCCGTCTTCTGTCTTCTGATCTCTGTCCTCTAAACCTCTAAACCCTAAACTCCTAAACATTTCCCTTGTCCTCAGTGGTCACCCTGCCTGCCATTCCGAAGTAAAACGAAGGATGGAGTGATCCCGACTTGTCGGGATTGTATCGAAGGGTGACAATGCCACACTTCCTAAGTTCACACTTCGATACGCTCCGGCTTGCGCCGAAGCTACTCAGTGTGACAATATCGTTTTTCATTCAATTCTTCTCCTCGCCAAAAATCCAGAGACGGAGAGCAAGCTCCCCGCCTCTGTTCAATCGCTGTTACTTCAAGAGTAACATTTTTTCTCTCAGAGTTTTATCGTCTGTAGTGATACGATAGAAATATACTCCGCTACCTACAGATATACCATTTTCATTTTTACCATTCCAGACTGTTTGATATCTGCCGGCCGGCTGTTCGCCATCCACCAGTCTTCTCACTACCTGACCCTTAATATTGAAGATAGTGATCTCCACATGAGTATCAGATGGTAAAGAGTAGGAGATGGTGGTTTCCGGGTTGAACGGATTGGGATAGTTCGTGGTGGTAAGCTGAGTAATCGGATCATCCGGTTCCGCATCGAGTGTCACATAGTTGAACCGGTAGGGAATCAGTGATAATCGGGAACCGGTGCTTCCGTCCGGATTCTTCACCGTATAATCCCTGATTCTTTTGTTCTCACTGCGCTGACCATAATACAATTCGAAGTGTATATTGCCACCCAGATTACTTCTGCCGCTATCTTGGGGGAAAGCAAGTATCTGTACCGGTTCTTCCTCTATCTGAGTTGCGCCGATGCAGACATCATCCTGATATACACCGATCTCGACAGCTTCGGGATCTTCGATCTCGTCTATCATGATCACACTATACATCGGAGTTTCCGTATAATAGAATCCATCGGTCATCGTCCGTTCATTTGGTGGGACAGCATCACCGGTACCATAGACGAAATCGCACCGCTCGGACACAACTATTTTATACATCTTACCATATTGCATAGTTGCTTTTTCCACAGGAATTGTAGGACCGCTGGCATGCCAAGCCCAATCTTCGCTATATACATGTTCGAGTTTATCCCAGATATCTTCCAATGCCACATCGATACTGTGAGTGTTTTCGATGAAATAGCCGCGCCAGTTTTCTCCTGCTTCCAACTGAACCACTGTATTATCCGGTTGCTTGATACCGGAGGTCGGGATCGAAAAATCAGCATCGGATTCGGCTTTGTAGCCCAAAACAGAATCTAAGTACTGGAATTCGACAGGATCCCAATCTTGATTTTCCCATCTCACTTCATCTTCACTTTGATCGAAAATTTTGAAATAATTAGTTTGTTCTTCTACAGGTTCAAGCACATATAGTACTTCTTCTCCTGCGTTATATATTCTATCCATTACCGGGAAAGAGCGCCAATTATACCGCTCAGTTTCTCCGGTGGTTTCATGATAATCATGAATCATTGCCTGCAGAGCGCCGATATCCGGCGGTGTGCCATCAGAATTCCAGGGAAGGTCGGGATCGCCAGCGTCTATAGCCGGTGAGACAAGCGTTGCTTCCCATCTCGGTTTGTATTGTCTGGTCAACTTAGGATCTTCATCTATCA
>Ga0334899_1000051_pt1:0-177500 | contig 183245 bp, 188 predicted proteins | sample GraSluR3_MG_FD_207219 | JGI IMG/M metagenome (GOLD analysis project Ga0334899, IMG submission 207219) | Sludge microbial communities from methane-producing bioreactor in Wageningen University, Netherlands - Granular Sludge_8_08-R3 | ecosystem: Engineered > Bioreactor > Anaerobic >...
AACAACAGGCTCTTCAGACATAAGTGAGGCTTCAAGAGATTCTGATTGTTTAGAAGGTTTTTCACTGACTGATGGCTTTTTTTCTGCCTCATTAATAGGTTCTGAAACCTCTGGTTCCTTGATTTCTTCTTCTTGAACCTCGAGCTCTGGTGATGGCTCAGACTCAGGCTCAGTCACTGGCTCAGACTCAGGTTCAAGTTCAAGTTCAGGCTCAGGCTCAGGCTCAGGCTCAGGCTCAGGCTCAGGCTCAGGTTCAGGTTCAGGTTCAGGTTCAGGAATTTCTTCAGAAGTTTCCTTTAATTCACCGATTATATCATAAACATTAGTACCTTCTTCGATTTTGTAAGGTTTGTTAAGATCCAAAAGATAATCAACCTGGGCCGGCCCAATATCAAAAACCTCAATCACGGTTTTAGAACTCTCAATTGCAGAATATATCTTTTCTAGAGCTTCTAACTTAGAATTTTCATCATATGAAGCCGCTATTTGTTTTCCATTCTTAAATAGAATATATCCTTCCTCAGGACCGGAAGTAACTCTGATGAATCCGTTTTTTCCTTCCTTGTCTAAATCTTCCATTAATTTCTGAAAATCTAGCTCATCAGCGTACGAAACCATTGAAGGTTTGGTTATGGGCATCTCCATTTATATCTCTCCCCATATCCATTCACTATTATCAATAATAATTTTTACTAATAATAATTCGAAATATTATCAATAATAATTCCGGATAATATAATATATAACTGTTGCAAGTTTTTGTTATTATACTTACTTTCGGATAAGCTTTATTTCTGCAGGAGTAATGATTATAATATTTCGGCCATTTTTACATAATAGAATGGCTTCTCCCCCATCATTATCACGGAATGACTTTAATTTCTCTCCCGCCAGCTTAAAATCATTGGGAGAATCTTTTTCGAGAATACTCATATCCATAATAATGGGATTTTTTTCATCTAAAACTTGTCTGAGGGCATAATCGAATTCATCAATGTTTTGAACCTTCATTAATACTATTTCATAGAATGAATGTTCCGGAACTATTATTGTTTCCTGAACATCCTTCCCTTCCTCTTCTTCCAAGCCAAGATTCTTCTTTAAATAATCCATTATGTCCTTCATTTTTCAACGTCCCCTATACCTATATATTCGGTTATTGCTTTTAATAAGATTGACGCTCCACCCTGAAAAATATCTGCAGCAGGAAGCATATATTTTTCCTCACATTGGGAAAAAATATCTCCCTTTGGCGTATCTTCTGCAAAATTCCTTAAATTTAGAGAAATTCCCACAACTTTAGTGGGTTCCATAGCTTCAATAGCCTTTATCTCTTGCTCGATTCCCATTGGTTGGCGGTAGGGATGGTTGAAACGGTGACAAAGAATTGTGGCGTCGGGTTGAGCACCTACCAAAATTGCGGCAGATAAACCTCGTGGATGTGGGTTTCCCCTCTCAGTTAGACTAGACTGACCCTCTACAAATATTATGTCGGGACTCTTCTCTTCTTCAAGATATTGTACACTTCCCATTACTGCTGAAGCAACATCCATAACTGATAAACTACCTGCCCTGAAATTCAGGTCCACCGGTTGCTCTAATCCCATTTCATCAGTAGAAATAACACCTGGATTTAATCCAATTTTCTGTGCCGTTTGTCCCAATATACGAGTAGTGGTTCGTTTACCACACTCTTGAGAGGTTCCGCCCACAAAAACAATGGGAGTCTTAGGTTTATAATCAAGTTTAGGGAGGACCTCAGTGCAAGTGGCGGGCGCTGTCCCAAATAATGATTTTACCACATCAAGCCGGGGACTTATTTCCTTTAACTGGACATTTTTAGACTTGGCAAATGCCAATAAAGACTGATTTCGATGCAATGGAAGAGATCGGAAAGAACTAACCACATTCAGACCAAGATCAATTGCTTGAACTGCATATTTAATTGCTGATCCTTCCGCTCCAATTGGTAGCATAATGGCCACACTGCGAGCATCAGTGGTCTTGGCGAGGGTAGGCAAATCAGATGAAATAATATTATCGCAAAAACTTTGACCTTGTTTTTGTTTATTATCATCTATAAAACCAACAGCTTTAATTCCGGTAAAATTAGCGAATTTCTCACCACCACCACCGCATCCGATAATTATAAATGGATTAAATTCTTGTAATTCCTGAACAGAGGCCACAAAATACAAAAGATCACTCCTGATAAATTTACTGAATAAGTGAAATATTACATTACTTATTTATTTAATAAATGTCAAACCAAGATATATACTTTAGGTAGCATGTAAATTCTATTGTGGAGGCATGATTATGATAGAAAGAATACTTAAAGATTTAGGCCGAATAAATGGGGTAAGTGGATCTCTTGTGGTTGGTAAAGATGGTTTGATCATTGAAAGCGAAGTTCCAACCGACATAGATTCCGAACTGGTAGCTGCAATGGCTTCTGCTGTTTTTGGTACTGCAGAACGTTCCGCAGAGGAAATGAAACACCAACCTCTCCAGCAGGTGATGATCGAAGGTAGTAAAGGTAAAACCCTGATGATCGATGCTGGCGAAGGTATACTAGTTGTGATTGCAGATATAGATATTAATCTTGGTCTCATAAGGATTGAAATGCGTCGAAGTGCTGAACGAGTTGTGGAATTCCTGACTTAATCTTGTTAGGAATTTCAAAGCAACTTTTATTTAGCTATTTATCGTCGTGGATTTGATTTTTATCCATTGAAATCAATAATAAAATATGTTTTTGATAAGCAATCACTCTCCACCCCTTAAAAATATAATTGGAAAGATTTGCACCAGGAGGTAGCACTCTGAGAAAACCTTATGTTATACTCATTGGAAGTGCTTCTGGAATTGGAAAATCAACCATCGCTTCTGAGTTAGCTAGAGAGCTGGGTATTAAACATCTTATTGAAACTGATTTCATTCGTGAAATAGTGCGAGGCATAATTGGCCCGGATTATGCACCTGCTTTGCATAAATCATCATACAATGCATATGTTACTTTAAGAGATCAGAAACGTTATGATGGCAATACTGAAAGTTTGATTGGTGCTGGTTTTGAGGAACATGCTTCTTTTGTTTTACCTGCCGTTGAAAAAGTTATTAAAAGGGCGGTGGATGACTATGATGACCTGGTAATTGAAGGAGTGCATCTTGTTCCCGGATTTTTAGATATAGAAAAATTCAAGAAAGATGCATCAATCCACTTTTTCGTGCTTACTGCTGATGAGGAAGTGCATAAGGAGAGGTTCGTGAGAAGGGCCATGAAAATTAAGAGAGGAGGAAAACATCTGGAGTATTTCAAAGAAAACCGTATCATCAATAATTATTTGGTTAGACAGGCAGTGGAACATCGTGTTCCAGTAGTAAACAACTTAGATATTAATGATACTAAAAAGAGAATGCTCACTCTGATTAAGGAGATATGTAAAGAGATGATTTTCCGTCATTCTGTTGACGAGTTAGATGTTGAGACTGACATAATTCTTAACAAGTATGGTGGTCGAATAATGGATGTTTCCTATTTCCTTCCTGGTTTCGGAGAGCCTTTAAAGAGGAAAGTCAATGTTTATGACCCTATAGAGGCTAAAAGATTTATTAATCTTCTCGAAGAAAATCCTAAAAGAAAAAAAGACTTAGAAGGACTTTATGAGCTTTCTGGAAATATTCACAGACATAAGATCTGTGCTCCTGATGAAGAAAGTCTCAAAGCCATGGTAAAAGAATTAGATGATAAGGGATTGCTCTATAAACCGGATTAATAAACTATTAATAGAATTAGTTGAGAGTTGAGGGTTAAAGAACCTTTTTTTATGTGAATTAATTTTAATTTTTTTAAAATTTTGGAACAAATAATTTAATATAAATTAAAGATTTCCTAAATAAAGATTTATTCTTAAAATAAATTAGTGGAGTTATGAATTTGAGTAAAATGTTTTCTGACTGCCCCATCTGTAAGGCACCACAACGAATGGAAGTCACCACAAAAACTGAAAAAATCCCCTATTTTGGGGAAATTATGGAATCAACAATTTTATGCCATGAATGCGGCTATAAACATGCTGATACCATATGTATTGAAAAAAAAGACCCGGTGAGATACACGCTCCTCATTGAAAAGGATAATTTAAATGCTAGGGTAGTGAAATCACAGTCAACTACCATTACCATACCTGAATTGGGACTCAAAGTGGAACCCGGACCCCAATCTCAGGGATATGTTTCCAATGTTGAAGGAGTTCTGGATCGTTTCGGGAAGGCTGTCAAAACAGCTTTATCCTGGGCAGAAGATCAGCAAACCCAGAAGAATGCAGTTAAAATATTGGGATGTATTGATGAAGTGAAAAATGGCCAAAAAAAGGTTACTTTAATAGTAGAAGATCCCTTCGGACATAGCATCATCATGGATGATAATGCTCAAAAACATGAATTGACCAACCAAGAGATTCAAAAATTAAAAACCGGATTTCTCACCTTTGAAAATGAGGAATTAGATATTAATGGAAATAATAATCCAGAGGAGTGATTTTTTAAATTATTTTTAATTCATTACTCGAAACGTTTCGAAAAAAATAATAATAATAAAAGAAGAAAAAAAGTTTCTTTAATCCATGAAGGCAGGATCTGATTCTTCTTCAGAAACATCTTTCAATTTAAGCGTCTTTTTAACATCCATACTCAAAGCATCACAATCTGCTTTTATGGCATGTAAATGCATTAATATCCGCTTTTTCTCTTCATTTATTCTTTCAATGTTTTGATAAGGATAAATGGACTCTTTAAGCATTTCATACTCGATTGTGGTGTATGGATATTCATTTAACTGATCACAAACCTTTACCAGTACTTCACCTAGGAACTTGTTCATTTCAACTTTGACCCTTTCTCGGATCATTTTATCAGAGTCAAGGTTTTGTTTCATTAAACGCACAACTTCGGCTTTGGCGAAAGGCAGATCTTCCCCTTCTTCTTGTGAACCTTCATCTTGTTCATCATCTGATTGGATAATTTCTTCATCCTCTTCCTGCAAAGATTCTTCGTTAAATTCATCTTCATTTTCGTCGTACATTACAAATTCTCCTAATACTTTCAAAATAGTTCTTCTACTAAGATGCTATGTGGATGGTCGCATATAAAGGTATGGTTAAAATGATAGGTTGCGTGTAAGATTTATGGTTATTTTTACTTGTGTCTTTACAATTATCATAGCCCTAATAAAAAATTTTAGTAGTAGTTTGTGACATTAGTTCTTGGAGTGGTTAAAGAATGTATATGTCATAATGTATTTTATGTAATTCTAAACTTAAGTCCAATGATCTTGCAGAATGAGTCATGTATCCTGTGGATATAACATCCACTCCTGTCTTTACGAAATCAACTATATTCTCAGGATTAATGCCACCTGAAACTTCGATAATAATATTTCCACGAAGTTTTTCTTTTTCAAGGACTGATAAGACATTCGTAACTTCTTCTGGAGTCATATTATCCAGCATTATGATATCTGCTCCTGCTCTGGCTGCTTGAAGTGTTTCATCAGTGTTTTCAACTTCGATTTCGATTTTTTTGGTGAAACTGGCATATTTTCTGGCTCTAGACACTGCCTCAGCCACATCTCCCACCAGGGCGAGGTGATTGTCCTTGATTAATATCCCATCATCAAGACGGTATCGGTGTGTATCTCCTCCCCCAGACCGAATAGCATCTTTCTCAAAAAATTGAAGTCCAGGAGTGGTCTTACGGGTTCCGGCCACGATAACGTCAGGATTGACATTCTTAACCAATTCAACCAATTTAGATGTTAAAGTGGCAATCCCACTCATACGCATCATAAGATTGAGCACTGTTCGTTCTAAACTAAGAATATTATGAGGATCTCCAGATAGTTCCATGATCACTTGGTCTTTCTTAATCTTTTCACCATCATTCTTCATGATTTTGGTTTCCACTCCAAATTCAGTGAAAATTTCAACTGCCAGTTTGACTCCAGCCACTATTCCCTCTTCTTTAGATATTATTTGACCTTTTACTTGCATTCCTGCTGGGATCAATGCACGTGTAGTAATATCCTCAAAACCTAAATCATTAAAAACGATCTTCTTAAGGTCATACGTCATGATTACACCTTAACTCTCTAATTATAATCCTTGAAATGAGTTTAATTGAATATTAATTCCTTAAATTAAATGTAAAATGTCTTAAAATTCATGGAAAAATTTTTCCATTAAGAAAAATTTGAATCTAAGATCTAGTTGAATTATTTATAATGTTTTATCAAATTAGGATATAAATTTTCACCCTCAAATTACAGACGAAATTTGATATAGAACCTACTTAAAACTTTTATCTATAAACTAATATAAAAATAAAGGGAATATTAAAAGAATATTCAATAATAAAATAGTCATTAAGTACATTAATCATAATACACAAAAAAATCAATTAGAAAATATTTTTTTACTGATCTTAACGAACTTAAGTGAATTTGGTGAATCGGGATGGAGCTAATATTTTTGGGAACATCATCTGCACTTCCCACCACTAAAAGAAATCACTCGGCAATAGCTTTGAAGGCTTTTGGAGAAGTGATGCTTTTTGATTGTGGAGAAGGCACACAGAGACAGATGGCAGGACTTAAACTGAGCCCGATGAAGATAAACCAAATTTTCATCACTCACCTTCATGGTGACCACTTCTTGGGACTGCCCGGTATGATCCAGTCAATGGCATTTAGAGGAAGAAAGGACCCCTTACACATCTACGGTCCTGAAGGAATTAAAAAAACCGTTGAAAACATTAAAAACTTGGGATACTATTCATTATCATTCCCCATCAATGCACATGAAATCAACAAAATCAATGAAGAAGTGGTTACAGAAACAGATGATTATATAATAAAATGTTGCCCCATGCAACACTCAATTCCTAACCTGGCTTATTCAGTAGAAGAAAAAAGATCTCCCAAATTCCAGAAAGATAAAGCCATAAACTTGGGATTAAAACCAGGTCCTGACTTCGGTAAACTTCAGAGAGGTATCCCGGTAGAGGTTAACGGCAGAATAATAAAACCCGAACAAGTATTAGGTGGGGAAAGGAAGGGACGGAAGATAGTTTACTCCGGAGACACTAAACCATGTGCTGAAATGATTCAATTCGCATTCCAAGCCGATGTTCTGATACACGAATCAACCTTTGAATCGGCTCAGGAAGATAAAGCTCTTAAAACAGGCCATTCAACAACTACTCATGCAGCAATGATTGCCAAAGAAGCTGATGTATGTGAATTAATTCTTTTCCACATGAGCACCCGTTACAGGGATAGTGATATGTTAGAAAAAGAAGCAAAAAATATTTTTGATAAAGTTACAGTAGCCGAGGATTTTATGATGTTCGAGGTGAAAAAACATGACTGATCCTGATCCATTATATTTTAATTTAATCAAAATTGCCATAATTCTTATTTGTTCATTTATTATTATCAAATGGGCCATGTACATTGTGAGAAAAACTGGAGATAGATTAAATCTAGAAGCAACATTGATACAGGTTTTTAATGAGATTATCAAGTATTCAGTTATTGCAGTAGCTATAACCGTTGTTTTAAAGGAAATTGGATGGGACATAAGTGCCATAATTGTCAGTCTGGGTATTGTTGGTGTGGCAGTTGGTTTTGCTGCACGAGACACCCTGTCAAATTTCATCTCAGGGATGTTCATATTGGCAGATAAAAGCTTCAAACTAGGAGACATCATTGAAATCTCAGGGAAAACTGGTACAGTAATGAAACTGGGTTTCAGAGTAACCACCATTAAAACTGTGGATAACAAGAGAATTATCATACCCAACTCCAATTTCTCCAAGAATATCTACCTCAATTATACTGCGGAAGAAAAGAGAAGAGTTGAATTGGATGTTAACATTCCCTACGAGATGGAACTAGATGAAACAGTTGCTTCCCTTGTTGATGCAGCATCGAAATGTAAATGGGCACAAGGAGATCCTAAACCGAATGTTCTTATAAAAGAAATGGGAGATACAGGTATAAGGGCAAGTTTAAATGTTTGGGTGAATGATCCTTGGAAGGTAGCCACATACCGAAGCCAGTTAGCCATGGAAGTGAAAGGGCTTTTGGTTGGGGGAGATTCTGGTGAAAATATCAAAGTATAAAGTTGTTTCAGTGCTGATTGTGCTTTTTTGTGTCTTATTAGCTGCAAGCATTGCAATAGCAGGTTACCAACAAATGAAAAATGTGACCAAAGCTCAGAATGCTGTTAAGGAATATAAGGAAAGAATGAGCAACCCTGTAAACGCCCTTGACCCCAGCGATTTTAGTGGTTCGTATATGAACGCCCAGTTATACATTCCTAAACTAGATGTTGTCGCAGCTATCCGTTCTGATACTGTTAATGGGTATAACATTGTTTATCATTACCCTGAAAGTGTTATGCCAGGTAAACCAGGTGAATGCGGCATATTAGGTCATAGAACCAAATATTCTGGATTATTTACCAATATAGCATCTTTAAAGCCCGGTGATAAGGCAGTTATTAGAGATTTTATCCAGAGGAAAAAATTTGTGTACCAGGTAACCTCAAACGGTGCTGATATCCGTTGGGACTACAAAACAAACCCCATAAGATTTTCACAGGAAGGAAAAGCTCGTTTATTAATAGTTACGTGTTATCCCCCTGGCAGAAAGCAAGCTGCTTGGATTACTCACTTCAAATTGGTATCAAGTAGTGATTTTTAACCTAAATACTATTTTTTTGGTCTGTCAATGTTAGGATAAATTTTTAAAATTCTCTGCTTAAATCATTTAAAGTAATTATAACAATATCCATAAAAACTTCTAGTTCTAATATAGATATAAATTAAAATCAACATCCAATAGGGACTTTGATCATAATTTTTATTGGAAAAAAATCGAACTGTTCGATTTACACAATACTTATTAGTGATAAATATTCATAGTAATACTGAATATTTATGATCATTTCGACGTGTAGTTATAACACTTATTAATGAGAAGTTTCATTATAAATAATTAATATTAATTCTAAAAAACTGAATTTAGAACATAAAGGAGAAAATAAATAACAATCCAAAAACCAAAAAAGAGGCGTTAAAATGGTTGAAGTCATAATAGATGAAGATGCATGCGTGGGATGCGGATCCTGTGTGGAAGACTGTCCCAACGACGTGTATGAAATGGATGAAGCAAAAAATAAAACCAAAGTGGTTAAAGAAGAAGACTGCATGGCGTGTCTGTCCTGTCACGAGATATGCCCTGCCCAAGCCATGGAACACCGCGATATCCACGTGGCAAAACGACTCTATATCGACCGTAAAGTAAATTACGCACTTGAAAGAATTATCTGAGGGATTAAAAATGGATATGAGGGAGATAACAGACACTATAGGGACATTTAAACCCGAATTAATTCCCAAAGAAACTGGTGGAAATCTGGATGACTATGAAGATGCACTCCATGTGCTGATGAAGTTCATGGGATCCATGTCCAGTGCACTGGAACAAGTTTCAGGAAGAGGTGCCAATGCTATTGTCTACCAAGCCGGTAAAAGAATGGGACACGAATCTGCCAAAATGATGGAAAAAACCGATGACTTGGAAAAAGCCCTTTTTGAAATGGGTGAAGTTCTTGGACATGAATTCTACTACGTGAAGTGGAAACCAGCAGCCCAGGACAGTTACGTCATCCAAAAAGATAATGAAGTCACAGTAAAACTCCTGTTTATGGACTGTGTTGTAAGACAAACACTCCGAAGAACGGGTTTACCCCAAAAAGGACCATTATGTTACCTATTATACGGTTACATGGTTGGAGCAGTGGAAGAAGTTATGGATCTCAAAGCAAAAGTCGACATAGACCATGTAGGACCCAACGCATGTCTTAAGACCTTAACAATCAAATGGAGTGCGAAATAATGGTAAACATAGCAATAGAAACACTGGCCAGTTGCTCAGGCTGTGAAATATCTATACTGGACTTGCACGAAGACATAATCAAACTCCTGGATCAAGCAGACCTAGTTTCAGCCCCCATACTCATGGATATCAAAGAAATACCAGAAAATATTGATATTGCCATTGTAACAGGATCTGTTCGAAACGAAGAGAACAAAGAGCGTTTAGAAGAATTAAGGGAAAAATCAAAAATATTAATAGCATACGGTACTTGTGCATGTTACGGAGGCATAACTGGAATGGCTGATTTATATACACCTGAAGAAGTAAATTCCAGAAGTTTTACTGACAACCCAAGTACAGAGCCAGCTGAACTACCCACCGAAGTAGTTCCCGAACTTTTGAGCATAGTACATCCTGCAGCAGACTTTATCAAAATCGACGGATTCATACCTGGCTGCCCACCAAAAGAACAATTAACACACGACATTTTAATTCCATTAATTAACGACGAAGCGCCCGATGTTCCTAAAAAAAGTGTTTGCGCAGATTGCACAAATATAATGGAACATGTAGAGTTTGATAAAATTAAGCGCAGAATTGAAGGTGAACCAGAACCAGGTAAATGTTTCCTAAGTCAAGGATATGTCTGTTTAGGTTCAGTTACTTTAGGTCGCTGTGGTGGTCTTTGCACATCAGCCGGAGTTCCCTGTCATGGATGTGGAGGTCCATCCCTGGACGTATTGAGGGAACCGAGCCATGACATCTACAACGGAGTTATAAAGAGGATTGCCCACATTTCTAAAATGCCAGAAAAAGAAGTTGAAAAACAACTATATGATATTGGGCACATAATTTACGGATTTGTTATTGGAAGCACCATCATGGAAGAGAAACAGGTTTCCCTGATTCCTCAGCTGGTGAAAAAATAGGTGATAACATGAAAAACATTGAAATAGCCCCTGTTTCAAGAATCGAAGGCCACGCCAAGATTACTGTTCAAGTGGATGATTCTGGAAATGTTTCTGACGCTCATTTCCACGTAATGGAAATCAGAGGATTTGAAAAATTCTTGGAAGGTGCTGCTGTAGAAGAAGCACCTCGAATAACACCAAGAGTATGTGGTATATGTCAAACTTCTCATCATATAGCAGCTGCCAAAGCAACAGACCAAGTATTCGGATTAGAACCACCAGAAACAGCTAAAAAATTAAGGGAGTTGCTACTTCTGGGACAGTACATAATGTCACATTCCCTGCACTTTTACTTCCTGGCAGCGCCCGATTTGGTTTTAGGCCCTGAGTCAGACCCAGCTTTAAGAAACGTAGTTGGAATTCTGAAAAATAATCCGGAACTCGCCATGATGGCCATTAAAACCAGAAAGATAGGTCAAGAAATTACAGCCACTGTGGGTGGTAAACCCATAAGTCCAGTAACTGCAATCCCCGGAGGACAGTCTCGAGGATTAACTACGGACCAACAAGCAGATTTACTATCCAAAAGCAAAGAGGCAATTGAACTGGTAGAAAAAGGAATTGAAGCGACTAAACCGCTCTTCACACAATATAGTGACGCAATAGAACTCTTAGGGCCGATAGAAACTCATTTTGCAGCATTAACCAATAATGGAGATCTAACTTACTACGATGGTGACGTGAAGGTAATTGATGCTGCCGGTAACCCAGTAACCGAATTTGCACCAGTTGATTACTTGGACTACATTGAAGAAAAAGTTCAACCATGGTCTTACATGAAATTCCCCTTCCTGAAACAGATTGGATTCCCAGAAGGGAACTATCGTGTTGGACCATTAGCTAGGCTTAATGTGGTTGATAATATTCCAACACCCAAAGCATCAGAACTATTCGCAGAGTATAGAGAAAACTTTGGAATTGCTCAGAACCCACTGTTATATCACTATGCTCGTCTGATTGAACTGATGTACTCATCTGAAAGAGCAATAGAACTACTAGAAGATAACAGCATAACTGGAACCGATATCAGACAAACACTATCTGAACCACTCATGACAAAAGCTGAAGCCAAAGAATCCAGTGAAACCAAAAGAGGAGTGGGAATGATCGAAGCTACTCGTGGAATACTCATACATGACTATGAAACTGATGCCGCAGGGTACATAAATAGAGCTAACCTAATTGTTTCAACAAGTCAAAACAACCTAGCGATGGATATTGGTGTGCGAGAAACAGCTAAAAAGTTAATCCACGGTGAAGAAGTTTCTGAAGGGTTGAAAAACCAGTTAGAAATGATTATCAGAGCATATGACCCATGTCTATCCTGCGCAACCCACGCCATAGACGGAAGCTCACCACTAGAAGTGGACATCTACAACAGCGAAGGTATACTAATTAAAAAACACTTGATCTGAGGTTCAAAAAACCTCAAAATTTTTTTTTTACTTTACTTTTTTGGATTGAATATTCAGTCTAGGTCTATTATTAATTAAGCTGTTTTTCTGTTTATTAAAAAGAAAAATTCCCTATATTTAAATTATTAAAATCTTGAATTCCGTTTTGGGGATGATTATTGCAATAATCATTGCATAACCAGTTTATGTTATATAAAAAAAACGATAAGCATAATAAATATTAGGGTAAAAAATGTCTATATTGATATGAAATAGATTATAATGATAATAATTTTCTTTAACGATTAATCAGTGATCAAATGATAGACACCCATCTGAAGACACAACTGGAAAAGGCCACATTAGACTTGGATAAGACCACAGATGTGGAAGGTATTCTTATTGTGGCTCGTGATGGTCAAATTTTACATCATAACTTAAGGGTAGACGTGGACATTAACCTCTTCGGCCCCATGTCCCAAGTGATCTCTAATTCTTCACACCGTCTTTTAAGCTCATCTGGCCAGGGCGAATTAGAAAGGGTGCTAGTAGAGTCCTCAGGCGGTAAAGCACTCTTTTTAGGTCTGGAAAATGCACATTTAATTATTTTAATGTTGGATTCTGCAAATGTGGGTCTGGTTATGGTGAATGCTAAAAGAGCATCACAACTAATTAATGAGGCAACCCAGGACCTAGAATTCGAAGTTCCACCAGAGATCCCAGAAGAAGCTCCAGAAATTAAAGTTGAAGAAATCCCCGTTGAAGAGGTTAAAGAAGAATCTGCTGATATATCAATGACTGAAGAGGTTGTAGCTGAGGAGATAAGTGCTGAAGATGTTCAAGTAGAAGAGGCCCCTGTTGAGAAGATAAAAGCCAAAGATGAAGCTGTTGAGGTTACAGAAGAGCCTGTTTTAGAGTCTGAAAAGATAATTGAAAAACCTGCTGTAGAACCTGCTGCTCCAGAACCTCCAGAGATTAAAACTGAACTTGAAGCCCAGGAATTAGAAAAATTAACAGCGGATGAAACAGTTATTGAAAAGACAGAACCAGAGATTGTTGAAACAAAGCCTAAAGAAGTAAAACCATCCATACCTACGGTTAAACCACCAATCTCATTCCCATCACTTCCTCAGGATGTGCAAGTTCCTGATGAACCTGAAAAACGTTCCGAACTCATATTAGACATTTACGAGGCTATTTTCCTGGCCATGTCCATGGGCGCAGCTAAAATAATGGGAGTTGCTCCTGCCAGGGGACTAACCAAACAGTTCCTGCCCTTTGAAAAGTGTCCGAAGCTACTTCATAATGTTGAACTTAAAAGCAATGCCACTATTGACTTTGCCCAGATCAAGAAGAATGCTACTGATATTCCCCTTCAAGAAAGAGAAAAAGTATTTATTCAGGATTTCAGCCGAATGATCGAAGTCATAACTGAAAATTATGGAAGAGTAATGGGTTATGAGGCATTCCGAGGAATGGTACGGGCCGAATTCATGGAAATCAAAAAATCATATGGTAATGCTATGGATAAACTAAACATCAAAGAAAAAATACATCCAGAAATTGCCCAATTATTCACATAACTAATAACTCCCTTCCCAAATTACAGATTTACTAATTATTCTAATTTTTTTCCATTGAACAAATTAAAACCTTTTTAATAGATTTTAAGATTACTTACTACCAATTCTGAACCTATGACATTTTAATAAATCTATTTTATAAATAAAAGAAATTATCTGGAAAAAGATGTTTTAATCACGAAATGATATAAAATTTCAAAACTTTTTAAAATAACAATTACATACCATCAACCATACAAAATCACATAAATTATAATTAAAATCAAAACGGTGATAACATGAATAGACCATGGGTGGAGAAATACCGACCTCAAACTCTAGAAGAAGTTGTGGGTCAAGATCACATCATACAAAGACTCAAACAATACGTAAACGAGGAGAGCATGCCTAATCTCATGTTCACCGGCCCTGCGGGAGTGGGAAAAACAACCACAGCCATTGCCCTTGCCAAGGCCATGCTGGGAGAATACTGGAAACAAAATTTTCTGGAGTTAAACGCCTCTGATGCCAGGGGTATCGATACTGTTCGTAAAGATATTAAAAACTTCTGCCGCCTAAAAGCAGTAGGATCACCATTTAGAATCATATTCCTGGATGAAGTGGATAACATGACCAAGGATGCACAGCACGCACTTCGCCGGGAAATGGAAATGTACACCAAAACATCCTCATTTATCTTATCCTGTAACTACTCTTCTAAAATCATAGACCCTATCCAATCCAGATGTGCAATATTCAGATTCGCACCAATTAAAGGACATCAAGTTATTCAGAGACTGGAAAAAATTGCCAATACAGAAAACATTCAACACACTCCTGGTACACTGGAAAGCATAGTTTACTTTGCCGAAGGTGATATGCGTCGTGCCGTGAACATTCTTCAATCCACAGCAACTATGGGGACTGAAATAACAGAAGAACATGTCCATGACGTGGTTTCTAAAGCAAAACCAAAAGATGTGAGGAGAATTATTAACATGGCCCTTGATGGGGATTTCATGGGCTCACGTGACCTTTTACGAGAAGTTATGGTGGTTCAGGGAACCAGTGGTGAGGATATGATAACCCAGGTGTACCAGGAAGTATCCAGAATGTCCATGGATGATCTTATCGGGAGTGAAGAGTACATTAATCTTGTGGGACACATCGGGGAATATGATTTCCGAATTAGAGAAGGTGCAAACCCACGGATACAGTTAGAATCTCTTTTAACCAAATTTTTACCAAAAGAAAAGGCAGATTAGATGTTGTGGACCGAGAAATACAGCCCCCGGAAGATAGATGATGTTCTGGGAAATAAGAAGGCCATTGAACAGATCGATGAATGGGTGGAAAACTGGGAACATGGAGAACCACAAAAATGTCTCCTACTTATAGGTCCTCCAGGAACTGGAAAAACCACACTGGCCCATTTAATAGCAGTTTTCTTCTCAGACCACATCGAACTTAATGCCAGTGATAAAAGATCCTTTGATATCATAATGAATACTATCGGAGAAGCATCAGCCGCCACATCACTTTTTGGGAAAGGGAAGAAACTTATAATCCTGGATGAAGTAGATGGACTCCACGGAAATGAAGATCGTGGAGGAATCAGGGCTATAAACAAGATCATAAAGGAAAGCCATCATCCCATAATAATGATGGCCAACGACCCCTACAGTAAGCGTATTACCAGTTTGAAATCCAAATGCCAAGTTATTAACATCCGAAAAGTTCATACTAACTCCATTGTAGCCTTACTCAAAAGGATTTGTGTTAAGGAAGGGATTGAGTTTGAGGAACATGTTCTTCGCACCCTGGCCAAAAGATCTAATGGTGATCTGCGCTCCGCAATCAATGATCTGCAAGTGATTGCCCAGGGAAAAAATTCTATTACCTCCAATGACCTGGAAATCATATCAGAAAAGGATAATGTTAACAACATTTTTGACTCAATACGTACTGTTTTGAAAAGCAAAAACCCAAAGAGAATCAAAAACGCCCTGCGCTTGGATTCAGAACCGGGATTTATACTGGAACAGATCACCGAAAACATCCCTCGGGAATATGAGAAGCCAGAAGAAATTGAAAAAGCCTACGATATGGTGGCAGAAGCTGACATGTACTTGGGAAGGGCCTTTCACACCAGACATTATGGATACTGGAAGTATACTTATGATTTAATGGGTTTAGGAGTGGCATTGGCCAAGGATGAGACCTACAAAAAGTTCAGCCGTTATGCCAGTTCCACATTTTACAGTAAACTATCCAGGAACCGGGCTAAAAGGGACTTGAGAGACAGGGTAGCTACTAAAATGGGAGAAAAAATGCACACTTCACGGAAGGTGGCCATTGAACAGTTCCCATACTTTGAGATAATGTTCCAACCAGAAGACCTGGCCCGAGATCTGGCTGATTACTTCGAACTGGATGATGCCGAGGTAAAACAATTCCGCAAACGGAAGATAAAAAAGAGGAAAACTAAAAAAGCTCCTAAATCCACAACTAACAAGGATAAGTCCAATAGAAAAAAATCTTCCGCCTCTGTAGTTTCTAAAAAGACCAAAACATCAACAAAATCTTCAAAAAGTACTGAAAAAGAAGAAAAAAAAGTTCTTACTGAAGATTCCAATAAAAAAGATGAAGATAAGAAGAAAAAAGATCATTCATCAAAATCTGTATCCAAAGATAATGGTGAGTCTGAAAAACCTGAAGCAAAGGATAATGGAAAACAAGTTTCACTTTTTAGTTTTAAATAACATTTCTATTTTTTTGGGATTTTTCCACTATCTTAAAATTATTGACGATTTTATATTGAATTATTCAATAAACTGCATAAATGTTTAGGATCTTAACCATATGCACCCATAATCCTGTATTCCCTTTTATTTCAATAAGTCTCAGATCCATCTTCTAATATAAAATTCTGGTTCTATATCTGGGATTAAAAATTATACTAAATAAGTTCATTTCGACTTTTAGTTCTATGGACAGTTAGATTTCCATAAATATATTATCCTCCGAGAACAATTAAATAGTATAAATGGGGGTTTAAAATAATGGAAACATCGATTAAAAATGATATTCTCAAACTGAGCGGATCCTTTTTGATTGTTCTACTTTTTGCAGCCATAGGCAGTCTGGCAACCTTTTCGCAGATACCAACCTGGTATGCAGATTTAATTAGGCCAGAATGGGCACCACCTAACTGGGTTTTCCCGGTAGTATGGACCACCCTCTACATCTTAATGGCACTGGCCCTATTCCTGGTTTGGAGGAAAGGTCTGGAGACTAAACAGGTGAAAATGGCAGTAGCAGTCTTTCTAGTGCAACTGGTCCTAAACGCTACATGGTCCGTAGTATTCTTCGGACTTCATTCCCTTGGCGGTGGAGTTGCAATCATAATACTGCTTTGGATATCCATACTAGCAAATATCATTATATTCTACCGCCTATCTAAACTGGCAGGTATCTTACTCTTGCCTTACATAATATGGGTGACAATAGCCAGTTACCTTAACTATGCAGTGTACCTTCTAAATCCATAAGACAAGAGAAATCAGTGCAATACCATGAAAAATCTGGAAGCATAAATCCGAAATGAGTACTTCCAGGTGTTAATTTTATTTTTTATCTGTTCTTTTATGCCTTATTTAAAGAGTAAATCCTAGGGTGAACATCACCATCAACACCAGGAATGTGTTGGCCACTGGGTCGGTCATACTGGTGGATAAGGGTATCACGATGTTGTCGGGATCAAGACCTCTTCTGTAAGAAATAGCATTTAGGTAGAAGGCAATGATTAGCAGTAATGGAGTAAGCATTAATCCAGCTGCGGTGCTGATGAAAACCATATTCGCCAGTCCCACTGATTCCACACCGATAACTGAAGATCCAAAGTAAGCTAAAATTCCTATTAAGGGGTATATAAGTAGGGCCAAAATGACAATGATAGCAAAGTTTCTTATCGCTGATTCATTTGGCCTTAAAGAAGATTCAATGGATCCAATATGTAATCCCGAGGATAACCTGGCCCCCAGAATGCTAACCAGGTCTCCACTTTGTCCTGAGAATAATGGCACCAATGCTAGAATACTGGGATTACTTAGAATTGTTGAAAAGCTACTGTTTAAAATGGTACCTGCAGTAGTTCCAAATAGTGATGATAGAAATAGTGTAGGAGTGCTGTGGATTATAATCTTCTTAAGTTGGCTTCCTCTTTGTATTCCATAAATAAAGCCCATTATACCAATTATGATAAATATTATGAATAATATGTTTTCTACATATCCATTCCTTACCCAAAGTAATATCTGTACAGCTAAAAGGATTGATGGAATGGTAAAAAGGTCTCCAGAAGCTGCAATTAAGGGTGTTGTCACATTATCTGGATCCCATCCGTTTTCATAACTTTTTATGGAAATTAAAATAGTGGCCGGTAGAAGAACTGCACCTGAAAAAATTCCTCCCAGTACTGAAATAACTGTGAAATCCATGATACTAATACTCTCAAATCCGAGGAGGACACAAAATCCCTTAGCTGTAAATGCAAGGAAAATAGACATAATCACAGTTAGAATCATTGCTGAAATGATGTTCTGGTTTAGAACAGGTGATTTTTTTAATTCAGGAGTTAAGGTACCTATATGGAGGTTTGAGCCTAATCTTGACCCTAATGCACCGAATATGTTCCCCCTCATCCCAATTGCACCAGGGATGAGAACTAAAAGGCCAGGTAATATTTCAAGAGTATTGGTCATTCCACTGAGCAATATACCTGCTATCAAATCCCCAATGGCACATATAAAAAGAGCGGTGAATGTTTCACCTAAAACACGCGAAAAGTCTTTAAAAAAGTTTGTAATCTTACCACTAATAATGAAGGGGATCTGGAGAATGTTTAAAGACCTTTTGGAAACTAGGACTGCTAATTTTACCATCCAATTTAGAATGATATGTATTATATCGCCAATCCTCTTCAATAGTTTCTCTGTCCATCTCACCTAACCACCCTAAAATTACAGTATGGGCTGATTTTACTAATTTAATTTAAATATATATTGTTAATCATTAATTTTATCAGTTATAAATTGATTATTTGGCATTATTATCTTTAATTATCCGTTAAAGTCTTGGAATATCTTCTTTAACTCTTTCCATCACTATCATTTCGGTCAAATCTTCAACACCATCAATCGAACGGATTTTTGAATTTATCAATTGATTTAAATCTTCGATGCTCTTTACCCAGACTTTAATTAGAATATCGTATTCTCCAGATACGCTGTAGACTTCTGAAACTTCTTTAAGCCTAGATAGTTCCACTTTTACTAATTCATGTTTTTCAGATTCTGTCTGGATAATGATTATGGAGGTAATCTCCAGACCAATTTTCTGCCAGTCAGGTATCAGAGTGTAACGTTTTATCACGCTTTTTTCCAATTTTTTCAGCCTGTTGGATATGGTTGCGTCGGGAATATCAATTTCTTTTGACATTTGGGATATTGTGATCCTTGAATTTTTAATTAAAGAACGGAGTATAGCTAAATCTACATCATCCATTTTTTATCCAACACCTTGATCTTTTTATAGAAATATGATATATCCGATGAACTTATAAAGGTTTGGGAATATTACCAAAAATTTAAAACAAAATGAGGATTTTTCTAAATTAAGACTGTTGATTTAGAAATTTCCACAGTTTATGATAGGAAATTGTCAAAAAAGTAGGAAAAAATTAAGAAATAAATCGGATAAAAGAACTAAATCTTTTTAATCCTCAGTGAATTCCTCATATTCAAGATCTTCTAGCTTAGTTTCCCCATTAGCAAGTTGCATAAGTAAAGATCCACCAGTTTCATTTCCCTTAACAATTAATGAATCCTCCGCAGAAAGCATTGTGTTCTTGTCAGGCCCATAAATCCAGGACTCATTTCTCCTTATGGCAATAACTGTCATTCCAGTTCTAGTAGCTAGTAAAAGCTCTCCTAAAGATTTATCAGTTAGTTCAGAACCTTTTAACAATTTTATCCGCATTATAACTTCATCTGACTCTTCCATGACCATTTTAAATACAGGGTGAGGTTTTATACCCTTTAATACCAGATCAGCTATATCTTTTGCTGAATCGGCTATGGTTTCTGTAGCTTCCCCTACTTCAAGAAGAGCTGTTAATTTTTCTGCATCCTCCACAGTCCTCGCAGCAAGGAGTGACTCCTTCTTAATTTGATAATTCAACCTGTTAACTTTGTTTTCAAGCTTAATAACTTCTTCTGCAGCATCTTTACTGTTAAAAAGTAGTGCAGAATATGCTAAATCCACCATCAATTCGGACATGTTCTTCATTTCGATTAAAATGTCCTTAATACTTTTAGGCACCTTTCATCCTCCCAATAGTATAATCATAAAGTATTTACAATCAAGTATTTGCGAATTTCTATCTTTAGTTATTTTTGTCAGTTTATGTTTTTTTGGGTTATTGTATTTACATTCCTCCTAATATAAACTGCAGAGTGCATGATCTTCTCCCTTACATCTGGGATAAAACCCTCCAAAAACTCCAGCATCTCCTTGGGAATCCCTTCATGACCCTCAAAAACACAGCTTAAACCCTCAATCTCAACCCAGGACTCTATCCATGATTTTGGAACATTGATCAATGGATAAATCATTTTAATCCCCTCATTTTCAGTTTGAGAACTTAAAAGCATCAATTTCTCCCCATGAATCATAAGATCTAGTATATTTTCCACTTCACCATCCAAAGTGAGGGGTAGGGCAACTGAATCAGCTTTGGATCCGTTTTGGCCAACACCGGATAATTTAATGTCTTTGAAATCTAGTTCAGGGATAATCATTAACTCCACCCCATATTTGCGGGTGTAAGGTTCTAGGACAATTTGCATGGTCTTGTTAACACAATTATCATTGCTCGGGATTAATATTTTATCACCAGGACGCAGTGCATCTTTTAGTATGCGGGAAGCACGGGTGCAGATTTTTTGGAATACCTTGGAACGCCTTACATTATAATTGGGGAAATTATTCAGGAATATTTCCTCCTTTTTACGTGAAAAACGGGATAGTTTCAGATTATTTACATAAACCTTTTCATCAAGTATACTAACAAATCTGGTTTCAACACCGTTTCTCTGTAGGAATTTCACCACATCTTGTTTCTCTGTCATGTTATGCAACCAATTCGACTCAAACTGAGGTAATAATTAAACCCCTAAAATTAGAATACTTAACCATCATTTTAAAATATTTGAACTCCCTAAATAGTTATATTGTTTCACTTATTATTATCTTCCACAGAATAGCTATTAAACCATGGAGATTTTGGGTATAAAAATGACAAACACCGAACGATTCAAAGAAATTATCACACAAATCCCCTTTGAACATAATGATTTAAGTGTAGTGAACCGTGAAGAAAGTTTAAGTCTGTTTGAAGAGTTATTTGAGATTTATAAGAAATCAAATTCTGCAGAGAAGGGTTCTATAGAAACATTCCTCCAAAGTGACCGGGATTCAGTCTATAAATTTGTCCACTGGATCCCCCCATACGAAAAATCGGATCCTGAGCGTTATGTAGAATACAGACTTATCTCCATCATAATAAGAAATGGAAGGCCGGATTTTCGTGATGATCTTCTAGAAATGGTTCGTTTATGGGATTTTTTAGAAGAAAAGGGATTTAATCCTGAGGAAACATTTGAAAAAGTTATTAATATTGGTGGATCATTTCTCATCCAGCAAGTTATGGACCCAGTACGTAGGGAAGAGTTAAAATTCTAAATATTGGTAAAATAAGAGGACATAATATGATTTTTTTAAATAAAGGGATTAAATTGTGAGATAGGAAGTATGCTAGGGAAGAGAAGGGGGTTTAGTGTATGTTCAAGATCTTCGGCCGTAAATCTAATGAAAAAAGGGAACGGGAATTCTTAGAAATAGAGGTATCCGAACCAGTAGATTGTCTTGGTGATTTCACATTTAACTTCCACTGGCAGCACAAGGGAGAAAAACTGGACCCTTCCTGGAAAATCCCTGGTAACGATCTTACCTTTGGTGAGGTGGTAAAACACCTTAAAAATAAAGGAAATATACGGATTAACGGTAATGCCGGGCACCGATTGGCAAGCAGTATGGGAGTGGACCTTCAGTACTTCAGAGGAACCGGAAAAGATGTCCCGGTTGGGGATATATATGTGGAAGGAAATATCGACACCCGCATGGGCATCAGCATGACCCGTGGAAGTATTTACGTCAAGGGGAGAGTGAAAGAGCCGGTGGGTAACCTGGTAGAAGTTAGATCAGATGTGAATGGTTACCGGCAGTTTAGAAGCATAACTGACATTATGACCAATGGTTTGGATGGGAGCAAGTTGATTGGGTGTCAAATTATCGGTCCAAAATTAATTATTGATGATGGAACTGTGAAGGACACCATAGGTGCCCGTTTAGATGTTGAAGCTGAGATCGTTGAAAAGGGAGATGTTGATCTCTCCACTGGAATACTAATGCGAAAAGGAACAGTCAGAATACATGGAAATGCAGGGAAGAACACCGGAGCACTCCTAAACGGCGGTACTGTAATTATAGGTGGAAATACTGATGACTTTACCGCCATTGATATGATAAAAGGCACCATTATTGTAAATGGGAATGCAGGAAAATTTTTAGCTGCTAACAAAAAAAATGGAACCATTCTAGCTAGAAAAGGAAGCCCTATACCCCCAACTGAAGAGAAAACACTTCTAAGTTCAGACCAACAAATCCTAATAGCTCATGGCTTCAATCCACATGGTTTTAAGAAGTATGAATAAACACAAATAACTCTAAGAGGGATATATTCTCTGATTTAAAATAAGATTTTTTTAAAATAAAATGTTCCAGGAGGTTTTAAGCCTCCCAGTGCAAGTGATATTTTTCAAACTGTCTTTCCAGAATTATCACAAGAATAAAACCAATTAAACCTGCAATTAGTACAGTTACAATTGAATCCATACTAGTAACAATTTTTTGGTATGGTAATCTCAGTGTACCTATCATCAGACCCACCAGGAAAGCCATAGTTATGGATTTATGGTGTTCTAGAAGATAATTCAGAAGACGGGAGAATGATAAAATACCGATGACAGCCCCTGCACAAAATGTAATTATATCCAGGAATTTAAGCTGATTCAAGGCTGCCAACATGTATTCATACTGGTTTAAAAGTAGCAATAGAAATGCTCCAGATATGCCTGGAAGAATCATTGCACATATAGCAATCATACCTGACAGGAAGATGATTGGCAAAGTGTGGTTGGTCTGTATGGGGTTTAAGCCCACAAATATTATGGCAAAAACAAGACCTATTACCAGGGAAAAGATATTCTTAAAATTGACTTCATCAACGTGTTTGTAAACAAAACCTGCTGACGCCAAAATAAGTCCAAAGAAGAAAGCAAACGTTGGGGCGGTGTACACAGTCAGCATAACAGTCATTATCTTAGACATGGTTAAAACCGCCACCACAATACCTGCCAATAAAGGCAAAAATAGGTTGAAATCCCATTTTAAGAGTTCTTCCTTGGATTTTCCAAAGTCCCCTTTCAGAGCTGCTAAAAGAAAGTTGGCGTTTATCTGACTGATGGCATGAACCAGTCTCTGGTAAATACCAGTAATCAATGCCATGGTACCTCCAGAAACTCCCGGGATCACATCGGCAGTTCCCATTAATAATCCGCGAAGAAATATTAGAATAGTGTCTCTGTATATCTCAATTTTCCGCATAATGCTAATCTCCTGTAAATAGTTAATTTTAAGTATCTAATTTATGAGAATCTTGTAGAATCTTTATAAATAACATATAATTTAGATTAATTATACTTATGTTATAAATCAATAATTCTGTTTATCTTAATTGATTTAAGTGTTATAAAAAAACATTAGATTATTTAGTTTATTGAAAATTATTTTAAGATCTTAGTCTGATCCACTCTCAATTACTATTTATATCTTTTATAATACGAGAAGATATATTTATATAGTTTATTCAATACAATCAAACGCTATTAAAGAAAAATTAAAAGAAGGTGTATTTAATTGAGAAGATTTTTGCTAACATTGAGAATTTGGTTAGCTACTGCACTACTTTTCGGCATATTATATGCTATAATTACAGTGATTTGCACATATCTGGGCTTTGGGACCCCTTTAATATTTGCCATGTTAGCTGTGGTGGTTGTGTTCGCCCAGTACTTGGTTGGCCCTATAATTGTTGAAAAAACCATGGGTGTGCATTACGTGTCACCTCAGGAAGCACCAAAACTTCATGCCATGGTGGATGAACTGACCATGAATGCAGGGATTCCTAAACCTAAAGTGGGTATCTCTGAAATTAATGTTCCCAACGCCTTTGCATTTGGTAAGACCAAGAAAGATGGAAGGGTCTGTGTTACCAGAGGCATCCTAAACATCTTGGATGAAGAGGAGCTTAAAGCTGTTCTGGGGCATGAAATCAGCCATATACGTCATAATGACATGGCAGTAATGACCCTGATCAGTGTTGTGCCCCTTCTCTGCTACTGGATCTTTATCAGCACCATTTTTAGCGGAGATGGTGACGGTGACGCCGGGATTATTGGTGTTGTTGCATTGGTAGGATACCTTCTGGGTCAGTTGCTGGTATTATTCGTGAGCAGAGTAAGGGAATATTATGCAGACCAGGGGAGTGTTGAGATCGGTGGCAAACCCCATAAATTAGCCAGCGCTCTTTACAAGTTGGTCTATGGTTCTGCTAATCTGGATAAAAGAGAGGTTAAAGAAGTTGAAGGTGTTAAAGCCTTCTTTGTCAACGATATTTCCGATGCATCAAATGAAATAAGTGATCTGAAACAGATAGACATTAATATGGATGGAATTATAAGTGAAGCAGAACTTTCAGAACTCCGTTACACCAAAACCAGAATAGGAACTGGTAGTAAAATTATGGAACTACTATCCACCCATCCCAACATGGTGAAAAGGATTAAAAGACTGGCTGAGTTAAGTGATACTTAATTATCCCAGAAATGGGAGTTATCACTTTTCTTTTATTGAGTTATTCTTTGAATACCTGCATTTATTCGGGCATTAGTTGAAAGGAACTTAATTATCATTAAAAGAATTAATTCACTGAAAATTTTCATAATTTACCTTCCTTTTATGCCCAACTATGGAGGCTTACTATGAGCGAATATACGAACACTTATCAAATTGAAGACGAACATTATGCTTCTTTTGCAGATAAAACACGAATATCAATAGAAAAAGGGAAAGGGGTCTATGTTTACGATGAAGATGGTAAAAAATATTTAGATCTCACTGCAGGATGGGGAGTAACTTGCATAGGGCATGCAAATCCTGTGATTACAGAAGCTCTTTGTGATCAGAGCAAAAAAATTATACAGAATCCTAATTCAGGGGCAACATATTCGCCTGAAAGGTCAAGGCTTATATCATTAATGCAGGAAATACTTCCTGAAAATTTGACTCGGGTATTTTTTGGTAATAATGGTGCTGAAGCAAATGATGCAGCGATTAAGCTTGCTAGAAAAGTAACCGGGAAATTAAATATCATATCTATGGAGAAAAGTTTTCATGGGCGAACTATTAGCACCGTCTCTGCAACAGGTCAAAATAAACATAGAAACAGATTCAACCCTTTAATTCCCCACCATATATTTGTTCCCTATAATGATATCACTGCAATTAAACAAGTTATAGGAAATGATGTGGCTGCGGTGATTGTTGAGCCAATACAGGGAGAAGGTGGAATCAACGTGCCAGACCCGGATTATCTTAGAAATTTATCTAAGTTATGCGCAGAAAATAACGTCCTTTTAATAGTTGATGAAATTCAAACGGGATTTTGTAGAACTGGTCCAATGTTTTTGTCAAATAATATTAAAATTGACATTTTGACCATGGCAAAAGGTATCGCAGGAGGATTTCCTTTTGCGGGATTCGCAATAACAGAAGAGATACATGATAAAATTGATAAAGGAGATCATGGAGGTACTTACTCAGGTAACCCACTGGGTTGTGCAGTAGCATATTCAGTTATCAAATATATCTTAGACAATAGAATCTGGGAAAATGTTGAATATGTTGGTAAATATATCTTTACCGAATTAAAACAATTGGAAAAAGAATATCCCAATATCATTAGAGACATCAGAGGAAAAGGATTATTAATCGCTGTTGAATTAGCAGACAAAGATATTGCTGCATCTATCAATTCCAAATGTCTAAATGACGGGCTTATCTTAAATGTTATACAGGGGAACATAATCAGGATATTCCCTGCATTGTGTATATCAAAAGAAGAAATGGAAGAAGGATTAGAAATATTTAAAAAAGCTTTAGATGGATATGACTGAGGATTGAATATCTTTTTGAACAATCATTTTTTTGAAAATCCTAAAACAAAATAATAACGAGTTAATATGATAACTCGTCACTGCCTAATACTCCTTTACTACTCCTATTACATTGCTTTTGGGGAGCCATGTATTTAAAGGTGTTTTTTTAGTGGTAATAATCTGTTTCATCCCATTTACATATCTTACCTGGCTCTGTACAATTTCAACTTTCTTATTGTCACTTTCCAAATAGACCTGGTTACCATTTATTTTTCCCACACGCTTTACAATTAGTTTATAATCAGGGTGATGGGCAACAACTATATCTCCCACCTTGAAATCAGCAGTTTTCAATACTACAATACTTTGACCATCCTTTAAAGTAGGAATCATTGATGTTCCCTTGACTGTGGCTGGCATTGGTAGTTGATCCTCACCGAATTGAGATGAAATCTTAACTTCAACTGTGTAATTATATTTTTTGGCAATGTTTTGCATGTCAGTCTTGATGGAACCTACACTGCTATTGGGATCTTCCACATCCGCCAATGCTTTAATTTTCATTTCTTCAATCATGGTTTCCGGTAAATTGAACAATGAAGATGGATAAATAGATACTTCTGTACCATTGGTTTCTATTGTGATTCCAACATTATGCTGATTAGCTATTAAATAGCCGGTAGTTCCGACTAATGCAACCAATACCAGTAAACCAATAATTAATCCTGTTCTCAATCTCAATTAATCTCTCTCCCCAATTAATTTGTCAATTATCTCTTTAGTTTCCCTTATATTTAATTGTCCAGGAGCAGATCCCCCATCTAAAGAGGCATATGTAATAGGTGATCCGAAAAGCGATGCTAATATCCTGGTGTATCTTCCCATTTCTCCCATAGAAATACCAATGGTATTCTCTGAATGGTTAACCACCTCCAGCACATTAAGTGTGTCCTGCATATTATTAGGCATAACCGCGAATTTAGCTATCTTACCCAGCTTTTTTTCTTCAGTGACAATTCTTTGAAGTTCTTTAATAGGAGGAGTACTCTGGAAGTCATGGTAGGATATTATTGCAGATTTAGAAGCATTTATGACCTTTGACCTGTACTTATCCTCGGTTCGAAGTTCTATATCAACAAAATCCACATATTGAACTGTTTCGAGTAGTATATCCGTTCTTTCAGCTTCAGATCCTCTAAAGTATCCTCCCTCTTCCCTCATCCTGTTGGTGGCAATTAGAGGGAAGTTTATTTCTTCCAGTAAATGAATAACCTTTTGAGGATCTGGATCCAGAAGGAAATCTATTCTAAGCTCCAATAAATCTGCCCCCAACTTTATAGCCTTATTAGCTACTTTTAAAACTTTTTCTCTGTCTTTCTGAAATATGGGAACGCAGATTAATGGTTTTGAAGTCATAAAAAACACATCATCACATTTTAGTTCAATAGATCTTTAATATTCTATCTTTATTCATTAACGACTTTGTTGTTGGAATTAAAATTCATTGACATATTAATTTATTTATTTCTCCATACTAAATATTTGATATTTAATGTTTTTAACCTTTGTTTAACTTCATATTCCACCAATATGTTTTTTTAAAAGAGCAAGAATTGGATAAAATAATTCAGATAAAAATCTATAAGAATAAGTATTCAACATATCATTGCTTGCTATTAATTAATTCATGGATTTACATCCTGGCAGTAATCTATAATCGTACATTCTAATTCAGGTGATTATTTGAAAATTACATCTATAGGTGCAGATATCTCAGGGAACGATGTGTCCTGCAGCAATACCTTAATTAATAATATTGAAAATGATATTCCAAATTTACTCAATTTAGGTGCTTATAAAGCTGCTCTTACCAATGTAACTGGTGATGATGTGGTTATCAGTGCCTTTGTACCAGATGAAAAACTAAAAATGGTTAATAAGGGCATTGTGGATCTCCTGCAAAAAAATGCCGAAGACTTGGGGGATATTAATGGAATCTCCACCACCCCGGAGGGGGCCGGAGAAGGTGTTTCCTATGCTGAGGCTGAAATCAGGCAGGACAGATATCCTGATGCTATTATTATGGCCTTTGACACTTATGGTGGTGAGTCATTCGTCCATAACGTTGCTGATTCTGTTATGAAAGCTGCCAGAGGTATGGATCAGGTTACAGACATAGGGGGAAGCAGTTTAAACCATGGCCAGGAAATACCTGGCGTGGGATATGTTTCAGATGAAACCGATGATCCAGTGGTGGTAGTGACTGTAGAAGATATTGAAAGCATTGCTGTAATAGCTGGTGCCATGATGGGAGCTGCACTGGGGAATAAAAATGTTTATCTGGTGCGGAGAGGGTCACCCTCCTATGTTATCCCGGGAAGTGTTATCATGTCCATCACCGCCTACATGAATGGTAATGTAATGGATCTGGCTGTGCCTCTCTCAGATAAGATGAAAATTTTAAGGGTTTGAGGCATTAAAACTTGATAACTGGATGATAAGAATTAAAAAAATATAAAGTTTGATTGATAATTTAAGAGGAAGTGGAACAGTGATATTTCTTGACGAAGACACCAGATGTGTTGTGCAGGGTATTACCGGTAAACAGGGTTCTTTTCACACTAAAAGTATGTTGGAGTATGACACCAATATCATGGCAGGTACATCACCAGGGAAAGGAGGTCAGGAATTTGAGAAAATTCCAGTTTATAATTCTATTGGAGAGATAAAGGAAGAAATGGATGTTAATGCATCAATTATATTTATTCCTGCCCCATTCGCCAAGGATGCTGCCTTTGAAGCCATATCTCAGTTGGATCTGGCAGTTATCATCACTGAACACATACCAGTACATGATTCTATGGAAATAGCCCAGTATGCCAGACAAATGGATTGCAAAGTAATAGGACCCAACACTCCAGGTATCATAACTCCAGGTGTTGGTAAAATGGGAATTATGCCTGTTCACATATTCAACCCTGGAGATATTGGAATAGTATCACGTAGTGGGACTCTTACCTATGAAGTGGCCAGTCAAGTTACTCAAGCTGGTTTAGGTCAAAGTACCTGCCTTGGAATTGGAGGTGACCCCGTAGTAGGCATGGATTTTGCAGAAGTGCTGCAAAAATTCGAAGAGGATAAAAATACCAGAGCTATGGCTATGATTGGAGAAATTGGGGGTAACGCAGAGGAAAAAGCTGCAAAGTACATAGCAGAAAACATTGACAAACCAGTTGTGGCCTACATAGCAGGTAGAACCGCCCCGCCCGGGAAAAGAATGGGACATGCTGGAGCTATAATTGAAGGTAATGCTGGAACTGCTGAAAGTAAGATGAAAGCCCTAAAAGCTGCAGGGGTGGAAGTGGCAGAACAACCTTCACAGATTGCATCTATAATGAAAGAAATAATATAACTCAAATCATTATTTTGGATTGACCCACCATACCTAACAAAAATTGATTAATCATACAAAATGGCCTTTAAAAATGATTTAAGATGATTTTATGGCAAAAAAAGAAGAAATTTTAAGAAAAGTTGTCAAAAGAGAATTAAAACTCCATCAGATTGAGAATCTGACTGAAAATATTCAGGAAGCTGTTGAAATAAGGAGAATGTTTGCTGAACAAATATCAGGAGCCAGTCTAAAGCATCTTTCCCGGCACTCACTGGACCTAGAGAAGGCCATGAAAAGGAATATTGAAAATCCTATTGGAACTGTTCAAATTCCGGTGGGGCTGGCCGGACCGCTCCAAATCAATGGAAAATATGCGCAGGGAGACTATTATGTCCCTCTAGCCACTTCCGAAGGTGCTCTGGTGGCTTCAGTTAACAGGGGATGTTCTGTTACCAAAGCTGTTGGTGGTGCCACCGTTCGCATAATAGATGATAAAATGACACGCGCCCCGGTTATAAGAGCAGATTCAGTCACAGGCGCCCTTGAAATAAAAGAATGGATTGAAAGACATTTCATTGAACTTAAAGAAGCAGCGGAAAGTACCACAAGTCATGGGAAACTTTTGAAGATCGATCCAGTAGTGTTGGTGGGCCGTTATGTGTATCCCCGCTTCACCTTTACCACTGGCGATAGTATGGGTATGAACATGGTCACCATTGCCACTGAAAAAGCTCTTGAGATTTTAACCAGGGAAACAGGAGCCCATGTAGTGGCCCTTAGCAGTAACCTCTGTGTGGATAAGAAACCTTCTGCAATGAACCTGATTGAAGGCCGTGGCAAGACAGTTGTTGCTGAGATCATCATCCCCCAGGAAATTGTGGAGAAAAAGCTTAAGACCACTGTTAAAGCTATCACTGAAGTTAACCTCGCTAAGAACATGATTGGTTCTGCCATATCCGGGAGTATGGGGTTTAACGCCCATTATGCCAACATGATCGGAGCACTATTCCTGGCCACAGGACAGGACGAGGCCCATATTGTGGAGGGCAGCCTGGGAATAACCACCGCTGAGGAAGAGGATGGAGATCTTTACTTCTCTGTAACCCTCCCTGACCTTCCCCTGGCAACAGTGGGTGGAGGAACCAGTCTGGAAACAGCCCGAGAATGTCTAGAGATCATGGGCGTCTACGGCGGAGGCAAGGTGAAGAAATTTGCTGAAATTGTTGGCGCAACTGTACTGGCAGGGGAACTATCACTCATGGGTGCACTGGCTGCCGGACACCTGGCAAGGGCACATAAGGATTTGGGAAGGGGATAAAATCTTCTGATTTACATTAAAAACTTATTTTTTTATCATAGGGAGATAATAGTCTGATGAATATCCGTGAATTTATCGAAGAATATTTTAAAATGAGCCGTTACGTTGCTCTGGGAACCATGGACGGAATACTGGCAGTTATGGGGGTTACCCTGACTGCAAGTGGTGTGGCTGGTGCAGCTGGAGTGGAAATTACCAACTTCGCTGTGGGTTTAACTGGTCTTGCTGGAGGCATAGCCCTGGCAATGTCCAATGCATTCGGATCCTTTATTGGTGAACGGGCAGAGGAAGTCCGCACTATCCGGGAACTGGAGCAGAAGATGATGCTGGAGGAGGGTAAACTGGATGACACCCACATTCACCAGCAGGCCAAGAAACGTATTTACATGAGCATGTTCACCCATGGGTTTAGCAGCTTTGCCGGTTCATTCGTACCAGTGGTCCCTTTCATATTAATTTCTGATAGGGTAACTGCTATTTTATGCACCCTCACTCTCTGTTTCAGTGCTTTGATTATGCTGGGTGTGTATTTAGGTCGTGTGTCCAGGGAAAGTTTACTTAAGACCAGTGTTGAAATCGTTCTAATAGGAATTTTAATTGGTGTGGTGAGCTTCCTAATTGGGGGAGGGCACGGCTAAATACACAATCTATGTCTAAAATTTTATTTTTAGGTGCTGAAATTGAGTTAATTCGGTTTTATCTTTTTTTCTAGAAAATTTAGCTTTTTGAAGATTTACCTAAAAATTCACTTATAACTTTAGAAACAGTCTTTCCCACTCCCGGGATTACTTCCAATGTATTCTGTTTATGGATATCTTGAATATTTTCAGTCAAGTTTTCAATATTCTCAGCCGCAACATGGTAATTCCTGGCTGCATAGAAATTTCCAGATTTAAACTCTTTGAAAAAAGCCGTTAAAAGTAGATGATTGGCTACGTCACGATTAATTTTATCATAATCCCCATTGGGTATTAGAGTTGCCTGTTCAGGATTCCTTTTGAAGTCAGGCGGATCTATGTAGTTTTTTATACCATATTTTTCGCAGAATTCCTTTGCAATTTTATTCAAACTTGTTACATAATCCCTGGCCGGGCTCACATTGTTGCCATATAATTTCTCATATTTTGGGACTAACTCAGGGAAATCCTTTTCTAAAAGCTCCATGAATCTTATCCTCTGATTACTTCTGAGACTCATTCCCGAACCTATTAAAATGTATTTAGCATGTTCTGATGCTTTTTTAATAACTTCTTCTATGTTTTCTTGGCTGTCTAAAATATAGGGCACAATGGGTATGAAATTAACACCTGCTCGGATTCCTTCTTCATTTAATTTGCGCACAGCTTCAAGTCTTCTCTCGGGTGGAGGTGCTAATGGCTCAAGGTGAGATAATAAGTCTTTGTTATAGGTTATAATTGTAAAAGAAACTGTACACCAGGTTTTTCGTGATATCTCTTTAAGGATATCTATGTCCCTTAAGATCAGGTCGCTTTTGGTTCCAATATGGACAGGAAACTGGTTTTGGGCCAGTATTTTCAATGTTTTCCGTGTCAATTTATATTTACTCTCAACTGGCTGGTAAGGATCAGTAACCCCTGAAAGTCCTACAATGTCCGGTTTATATTTTCGAATCTCCTTTAGCAAAACTTTGGGAGTATTTTTTTTCACATAAATGGTCCTGGTAAAATCGTGGTAGTCTTTATGGGTCAGATATTTCTGGCTAATGGCATCACAGTAGTTACAGGCGAATTGACAGCCCCGATATGGGTTAATTGAATATCTATCCCAGAACCAGTTATCCTTAAATTTGTGTCTGTTAAGAACACTTTTTGCTTCAATTTCAACAAATTTAATCATACTATCAGTGATAAAAATTAACCGTTAACATTGTTTTCATTTAAGATTTTTCCTTTCATCCATTTTTATCTATTTGATACTCTTAAACCCTTAAATTGGCCATTGATAACTAAAAAAAATCTGGTGCTGCTTACAGCAGCACTTAACTAATTCCGTCTGTAATACTATTTTGGTTCGAAGGCTTTTGCGGGGCAATCATCAGCATCCATATCTGCTTTTACTTCAACACCAAAACAATTACCTGTTTCTTCATCAACTGGGTTGTAATGTTTACAATCTTGACATGTTGACATATTTTCACCTCCAGAAACTTTTTTGAAGAATTCTTCATCTTGCTGGATTTTAAACATTAATTCATCCATCTTATCTATTTTTAAGAGGGTGATTCCAGCATTATCCCCTCTTTTTAGAACCATGAACCTATCTCCGGTTTTTATATCTAAGTCTCTCCTAATGTTAGCCGGAACAACCACTTGTCCACGTTCACTAACGGTTGTCATACCGTATACAACTTGGTTGTGACTACAAAAGCCTTGTTTTGGTTTCTTTTTGGTCACTTTATCACTTCAAAAAGTAAGATATATCTTACTTATTTTGTATTTCATACTCTAATGTTAATATATTTTTCGGAAATTTTCAGAAGACTTTATGTAGAAATCGTAGCGAAATAATCAAAAATAGCTCATACTGATAAAAAAAGAACAATATCAAAATAAAAGAATAAGATATGAGTTTTTGAATCCAATTTATAATATAAATAAATTTAAAAATCCATTTCTATATTGTAAAGCTTTTCTGGGCGTTCCACATGGATCTGGTAGGCATCTTCTTCAGTGATCAAACCAGAATTAATCAGTTTTCTGGTTCTTCTGGGCACTGTTTTAGGGCCTAGAACAGCTCCTGGCCGGGTAACATCATCCAAATAATCTGTTTCCATGAGGAAATTCTTACCCTTCCTGAGGGCTTGTCGTATAACATCACCACTGGCAATGAGTGAGGGTGTCAGACCATAATTCTCTTCAGGGAGAATAAAGGGGCCAGAGAAATGTTTGATGACCTTTTCTTTTTTCAAACCAGCTTTCGAGGCCATTTCTGCAAATTCCTTGTACTGCTCTTCTGAGGCGCTCTCGGTGTGCAACTGGACTGGGCAATCTGCTTCACGGGCCAGTTCCATGGCATACACCATTAGCCGATTATGAGCTTCCATCTCTTCCTGGGAAACAGGGTAGTGTGGTCGGCCAATTTCACCTATTCCTACTGCCCTTCCCTCCAGCACCATATTCTGGGCTGTTTCCAGGGCACCTATCATTAACTCTTCAGCCTGACCAAGTTTCATTCCTGCCTCAACACGGCGGCTGAGTTCTGCTGGATGAGCCCCTACAACTGCAAAGGCTTTTACGTTGGTTTCACTGTTTATCTCATCCACGTATCCTATCACCAGTTCCATGGCCTCAGTAAAATCACATTCTGGACTTACAGTCCAAGTGGGCTTGTTAGGGATGATCATTGATGTTCCACCTGATCTCTGGAACTTCAGGGCAACTTCCAATGGCCCTTCACCATTTATGGGATCTACATGTATGTGATTGTCTGTGGATGGTATTTTATCCATAAAAATTACCTCTAATCATATCATGCCAGATAAATGAAACTTAAATTTTATAACCCAATCCATTCATCAATGCTCTTTCAAATATCTCAACAGGTGGTGTGATTCCAGTCCAGATTCGGAATGACTCTAACCCCTGATAAATAAGCATTTTAGTGCCGCTGATGGTTTTTGCACCTGCTTTCTCAGCCTCTTTTAACAAACCTGTTTTAAGAGGGTTGTAGACTATGTCATTAACCACTAAATCACGGTGCATCATATCACTGGTCACAATGGGCTTTTGATCCTCGTTGGGATGCATTCCAACTGGTGTGGTATTAACAAGGACGTCCGTATCATTTAACTCTTCATTTAGTTTTTCATTTAGTCCTAAACAACCAATTGATGCGTTGAAATTCCCTCGGAGATCATCAGTAAGTTTGCAAGCATTTTCCATGGTTCGGTTAGCTATTAACACCTCTCCCGCCCCACTGAAGAGTAATTGGTATGATATTGCCCTTGCTGCACCTCCAGCACCTATTATGATTATTTTCTTCCCATTGATTGGCGTTTTTTCACCGATAGCTTTTACAGCACCCATGCCATCAGTGTTATAACCAGTTATCTTCTTTTTTTCAAATTTAATAGTATTTACTGCTCCTATGAGTTTTGCTGCTTGAGTTATTTCATTGAGGTAATTGATCACTTCTGTTTTATGGGGAATGGTTATATTAAGTCCCTTTATTCCCATAGACCTGGCCCCAATAATGGCAGACCCCAGATCATCTCGTTTAACGTGAAAAGGGACGTATACATAGTCCATTTTTAGATGTTTAAAGGCAGCATTGTGCATGGGTGGGGATAAACTGTGTTCCACTGGATCTCCCATTATGCCCACCAAGGCTGTTTTACCAGTTATCAATTCGCATCACCAATACTTCGTTTTAGGGAACATTTTATATTAAGCAATCTGTTGTGAAGATTTTTTATTTTTTAAGGTTTATTTTTTAAGGAAAATATTTTCATTTCAATATAGGTTATGTTAGTAATGTGTAAAAAAATTACATAAAATGTAAATCGTGGAAAAGAAAATACATTTATAGATGAAAATTATTGGAATTTGCCTACACTGAAAAAATTTAGACGTGTTTCCATGGACAAACGATATTTATCCTTGAAAATGGCTGTTATCTCAGCATTTGTTATTATTGTTTGCTTTGTGTGCACTTCACTATTGTTGACTAACAAACCCCATATGCGGATGGTGTTTGGTGATGTGGCCTTCCCCATAATTGGGTTATTAGTGATCGCAACCTTGTTTTATGCTGCATATCACTCTGAAAAACAGGAAAAACATTTAAAAATTGCTTGGACGCTTATGGCTTTGGCTTTTTTATCATACGCTTTGGGAGATATAACTTGGGCCATACTAGAGTTAGGATTAAACCAAACCCCCTTCCCATCAGTAGCCGACGTTTTTTACCTGGCTTTTTATCCCATTTTTGCCATGGGAATTTATTTGTTCCCGAGAAGTCCCTACAGCCGTAGCGATGAATTGAAAATAATTTTAGAGATGGCAATTGTTGTTTTGACTGTGAGCCTCATATTCTGGATTTTTTTAATAACCCCTAATATTTCTGGTAGTGGAGATTTATTTACGGGTTTATTATCAGTCATATACATAATTGCAGATTTCATCCTCCTTTTTGCCCTTTTAAGGCTTCTTTATGGCAAATTCCCAGAGAAGTACTATTACCAGTTGATATTGATTGGTCTGGGTGTTATAGCACTGATAATAGCAGACTCCATTTATTCCTACCAGGAATTGCAGGGAACCTATATTTCAGGGGGTCTTCTGGACACTGTCTGGATAATTGGTTTTATTTTGGTAGGCTTAGCAGGATTTCTGCAATTTTCCAATAAATACAACAGTTATTACCTTAAAAATTTGCCTTCTGGAAAATTGTCAGAACTCACTCCATATTTACCCATTTTTTGGGGTATTTTAGCCTTTGTATTACTTATGTGGGTTTATGATACTCAATATTTCCCGGAAATATGGCAGATTGAAATAGGAGTAGGATTAATCATTTTGATGGTACTTATCCGGCAGTTTATAACGATTAATGAAAACAAAAAACTGTATAAAAAAGCCAAGAGGGAAATAAATAACCGTGTAGAAGTTGAGAAAGCGCTATCATCCAGTGAAAAAAAATATCGTGAATTAGTGAATAATTCCATGGTTGCTATTTATCAAACCAATTTAGACGGAAATATAATATTTGCAAATGATGCAATGGCCACTATTTTCAAGTTTGAAAGTGTGGAAGAACTTAAAAGTAAGAAAATTACAGAAATGTACAAAAATCCCACAAAAAGAGAGAATATTATCCGAATACTTAAAAAAGAAGGAAGTCTAGACCAATGTGAAGTAGAAATGGTTTCAAATACCGGAGAAACCATCTACATCTTACTAAGCGCTAACCTAACAAATGAGTTCATATCTGGCATGATTATGGACATAACCCAACGTAAGCATGCGGAAAAGGCACTGCAAGAAAATGAAGAGAAATATAGAACTCTTTTTGAATCAGACCCTGATTACACTCTCCTTTTAGACATAAATGGTGTAATATTGGATGCTAACCAAGCAACAGTAAATTTCACAGGTTTATCCAAAAAAGAATTAATTGGGAAACATATTAAAAAACTGGGAATATCAATAGAAGAATATGTTGATTTGAAAGAAAAATTTTTGCTTACAATTAAAGAACAATACGTGAAACCCTCATTACCCATACTGGTTAACCAAAAAGGTGAAAATCATTGGGTTGAATCACAATTCATCCCAATTAAGAAAAATGGTGATATAAGTTCAGTTTTACTAATCGCAACTGATATAACCAAGAAAAAAAGAGCAACTGACCAGTTAAGATCATCCATTGAAGAAAAAGAGATCCTGCTTAAAGAGATACATCATCGTGTTAAAAATAATATGCAAATCATATCCAGTTTACTTAATCTGCAAACTCAATATATAGATGACGAGGGGGCTGCGGATATACTAAAAGAAAGCCAGAACAGGGTTAAGTCTATGGCGATGCTCCATGAAAAGTTATACCAATCCAAGAACTTCACCCATATTAAATTTGAAGATTACGTTAAAAGTCTGGTTTCTGATTTATTCTTCACCTACAGTACTTCTCCGGATAAGGTTAGATTAACAATAGAAGTTGAAGATGTTAGCTTAAACCTTGAAACTGCAGTTCCCTGCGGTCTGATAATTAGCGAACTAGTTTCAAACTGTCTGAAACACGCATTTCCCAATGGAAGAAAAGGTGAAATGTATGTATCACTTAAGGATCGTAATGGCAACTATGAGCTGATCGTAAGCGATGATGGAATTGGATTCCCACAAAATTTGGAATTTGAAAACACAGAATCTTTAGGCTTGCAACTAGTGCAAAACTTAACAAATCAGATTGATGGTGAGATCACCCTTGACCGTAGTCATGGAACTAAATTTAGAATATTATTTAAAGAATTGAAATATAAAGAGAGACTTTAAAACAATAATTTTTTCTTAAATTGTTTCTGGCTATAATATCTCTTTTCTAACAAAAGTTATTGCCACAATATTTATCAACTTTGATTGGTTTTCAATGGTTTTCTCTTTAATGGCCAATTCTTTAGGAAATCTTTTATCTGTGAACCATCAGATTAATTATAGAAAGAAAAATTTTAATCATTACCAAACTGAATATAAAAAACTTACCTTAGCGGGAAGATTGCTAATTAATCATTTATTTAGAGAATTAATTAGAAAAATGACCTTAAAATAAACGTATGAAGGGGTTTTATAATGATCGCAAAACAGAGATTCGTTTTGGATACAACTGCTTTTACAGATAATCAGCTTAGGGATGATTATGGAGAGGGAGAACTGAATAAGACAGTAGATGTCCTGCTGGATCTGATTGCCCGTTCCAGAATAAAACTTAATATGAGCTGTCACATGCCACCCATTACCTATAAAGAATTTACTGAATACATAACACGTTATGAATGTCCTCCTGAAACCATGATCAAAGCTGAGACCTGGATCGTTAAAAAATCACCCAACCGCTACGATACTAAAATACCCTCAGAAATATTCTACGAATACGTCCATGACATGAGAGAAAGAATGAACAAAGGTATGCGCATATCAGAAAGTGCAGTTTGGGAAGCGGCGGTGGAATCCATGGTCATGATGTCCAGAGGGGAGAAAAAAACCCAAATAGAAATGGAAGTCATTGGTAAGGCCATAAAAGATTTCAGGAAACGTTACCGAGCAGCTCTTCGTAAAGGTACCCTGGACAGTGCTCCTGATCTGGATGTGCTCCTCCTGGCCAAGGAACTGGGAGCCGGAGTAGTGGCAGCTGATGAAGGGATTAAAGTATGGGCAGAAAGATTAGGACTAAGATTTTTAAGTGCTAAGTCATTTCCCAAAATGTTAAAGGAGTATCTCAAATACTATGAATAACACACCGAATTAAATACTTGCATATAAACATCCTAAAACGGATTTATGATATTTTTTTACTGTGTTTGACTTTAGAATCTAAGCTGTACTTATCAAAATTTGTTATAATATAATTTAACATCGAATTTTGCACATAGAAATGCTAGGAAAATTATTCATTTAAAATTCACGTTTAAAGAGAGGAGAATTATAATGGAACTACAAAAACCGAGAGGAACTCGTGATTTCCTCTTTGAGGAGATGAAAGAACGAAAATTTGTGGAAAACACCATGCGAAAAGTGTTTGAAACCTATGGTTACCAGGAGATTAAAACTCCCATATTTGAGGATCTCTCCCTTTTCACCCTGAAATCTGGTGAAGGAATAATAGAAGAAATATATCATTTCCAGGATAAGGGAGGAAGAGATCTGGCACTGCGGCCCGAATTAACTGCCCCTGTTGCAAGAATATATTTAAACCAACTCCAGAAAGCCCCCAAACCTATTAAAATGTATTATTTTGGCAGTTGTTTCCGTTACGAAAGGCCTCAAGCTGGTCGTTTCCGTCAGTTCTGGCAGTTAGGATGCGAACTTATTGGGGGAAAATCTCCAGATTGTCAGGCAGAGATAATTGCCCTGGCAGCCCAATGTCTGGAAGAACTGAATCTAGAAGATTACCAGATACACTTGGGTAACCTGGGGATTCTCAGAGGAATACTAAACCAGGATGGTGTTTCAGCCGACCAGCAAGACCAGATAATGGCAATTGTTGATAAGGGAGATGTTGAAGAACTCAAAAAATTACTGAAAGAATGTAAAATCGGGGAGAAATCAGGACATATCCTCTTGGAACTAGTCGGGATGCAGGGACCTCAAAAAATAATAGATGATGTTAAAACAATAATAAAAGATTATCCTGATGCATTAGAATCCCTAAAAGAATTAGAAGAACTTTTAATAATCCTGGAATCCTTTGGTTTTGCAGATTACACTGTAAATCTTGGTATTGCACGCGGACTGGATTATTATACAGGATGTGTTTTTGAGATCTACGTGGAAGGTCTAGGAGCCCAGAAACAAATAAGTGGTGGGGGAACCTATAATTTAATAGAAGTTTTTGGTGGAGATCAGGTGGAATCTGCTGGATTCGCCTTTGGTTTTGACAGGGTGATGGAAGCCCTCAAAAACCAAAACACAAAACAACCTCTAAAAAATAGATTGGAAGTATTTGTAGCTCCAATATCCTCAGAAACAAAACTAAACGCCTTTGAAATAGCTCAAAAATTAAGGAAAAAAGGAATCCCCACTGATGTAGAGTTGGTGGGTAGGAAGCTTAAAAAGATCCTTTCCTTTGCAGATAACTCTGGGGCAAGATTCGTGGTTCTGGTGGGCGCCCGTGATCTGGAAAATGGCGAAGTTACCATAAAAGATATGGAAACTGGTAATCAAGAGCAAATACCCATAGAAAGTGTTGCAGATGTTTTGGATAACAGGATTAACCCATCAAAATAAACTTTATTAGGACTGATTAAATGGATTTACCTCAACTCAACTACCGTCATGTAGTTAACGGAGAAGAACTGGTTATTGCCATAGCACAGGATCAAGAAACTGGAGAAGTGCTTATGGTGGCCTATATGAATTGCGAAGCTTTCAAAAAGACCGTTGAAACTGGTAAGGCCCATTACTGGAGTACCAGCCGCAGCCAACTCTGGTTGAAAGGGGAAAGCTCGGGTCACATCCAGGAGGTCAGCGAGATTTTTACTGACTGCGACCAGGATGCGGTACTCCTTAAAGTAAAACAGATAGGGGCAGCATGCCATGAAGGATATTACTCCTGTTTCTTCAGAAAAATATCCGATGAGAATGGATTTAAACTTAAAATAGTTAGAAAAAAAGTTTTTACTCCGGAAAAAGTTTATGGAGATAAATAGGATGAGAATTGTTCCAGATACAAGTGTTATAGTGGATGGCAGAATCACCCGTTTAGTACAGGAAGAAGACTACAAGGGATGTGAGGTGATAATTCCAGAAGCTGTTGTATCTGAATTAGAAAATCAAGCTAATAAGGGAAGAGACAGCGGATACAACGGATTAGAAGAACTCAAAAATTTGCAGAAACTGCATGGTCATGGTAAAATACACTTGAGCTATGTGGGACGCCGGCCAACTCTGGAAGAGATATCACTGGCCAGAGGAGGGGAAATCGATGCCATGATTCGAGATACAGCCGGGAAAAACAAAGCAACCCTCATAACCAGTGACCGGGTTCAAAGAGAAGTGGCAGAAGCCCAGGGCCTTAATGCTGTTTATCTCAAACCAGAAATGCTCGAGTATGGTGATATTGAAATAACCAAATATTTTGATAAAAACACCATGTCGGTTCACCTTAAAGAGAATGTGGTTCCGCTGGCTAAAAAAGGTAAACCCGGTAAGATAAAGCTGGTTAGAATAGGATCTAAACCCTTAACCCATGGAAAAATCGAATATATGTCGCGTGAGATAGTAGAAAGGGCTAAAAGTGATTTTAAAAGTTTCATTGAGATTGAAAGGGAGGGGGCCACAGTGGTGCAGTTCCGGGAGTACCGTATCTCCATTGCCCGGCCACCATTTTCTGATGGTATGGAAATAACTATTGTTCGACCAGTGGCCAAGGTTTCTATTGACAATTACCGGCTACCTGAAAGACTTGTTGATAGATTAAAAAACAGTGCCAAGGGCATACTTATTGCAGGGCCTCCAGGAGCTGGTAAAACTACGTTTGCTCAGGCGGCTGCTGAATTCTACCAGAAAATGGGTGCAATTGTAAAGACCATGGAATCACCCCGTGATTTGCAAGTGGGAGATGAGATCACCCAATATGCACCTCTGGAGAAAGATATGGGAAAAACTGCCGACATATTACTGCTGGTACGGCCGGATTACACAATATATGATGAACTGCGTAAAACCAAGGATTTCCGCATCTTCGCTGATATGCGACTGGCTGGAGTGGGTATGATTGGAGTGGTACACGCCACCCGGCCCATTGATGCCATACAAAGAATTATTGGCCGGGTCGAGTTGGGCATGATTCCATCCATTGTAGATACCACCATCTACATTAACGAAGGAAAAGTGGCAGCAATTTACGATGTAAAACTAACAGTTAAAGTTCCCAGTGGAATGTTAGAGGCAGATCTTTCCAGACCAGTTATCGAAATCAGAGACTTTGAAACTGGGGATCTGGCACATGAGATCTACACTTATGGGGAACAGACCATCGTCATGGATGTGGGAAGAACACAGTTAGAGAAGACCCCTATTCAGAAGATGGCAGAAAAGGAGATCATAAAAGAAGTTAAAAAAGTGGTGCAGGGCAGGGTTGAAGTGGATATGAAATCAGACCGTCGGGCCACTGTATGGGTGAATGAGGATGCAATTCCCCAACTCATTGGTAAAAGGGGTAGAAATATTGAAGAATTAGAGGGTAAGGTTGGTATTAGCATTGGTGTGGAGTCTTTGGAAGCCAAGAAAGGACAGGCAAAACCCCGACAAAGAAGTGGTCACATTCCAGAATTATTATCCTCTGATTACATGCCAGTTCAAGTGGAACTTTCAGGTAACTATGTTGTTTTAAATTTCGGTAAAGATGTGGTAGGAACTCCTTTTGATATACTGGTGGATGAAGATTATCTTTTCACAGCCACTGTGGGTAAAAAAGGCACCATTAAAATAAAAAAGGATATTGAACTGGCCGAGATAATAATAAACGCTGAAAAGAACAATCTTTCTATTCAAGCCAGAATTAGAAGAGATTAAAGTAAAAATCTTTTTTTTGAAAAAATATCATTCCAAAAATATATCTAAAAAATATTATGAAAATTTTATCATTGCATGCAAACTTAATAGGAGTATAATCTATGAAGATTGGAGTTTCAACACTGGCTCTTTATCCCCAACCCATTGAAGAAGTACTGCATTCTCTTGAGACCCAGAATATTGATTACTGTGAAATAATCAATGAATATCCCTATGACGAAATAGATGATGGTGTTCTGGAATCATACCAAGTAAAACTTACTGTTCATGCACCTTTATCTGACCTTAACCTGGCATCCCACAACCAGACCATAAGAAAATCATCAATTGCTGAAGTTAAAAAGTCAATGGACCGGGCTGTAGATTGGAATGCGGAGTTAGTTGTGGTGCATCCTGGAAATATGCCCGTTATGGGTCGCAGGATAGGAAAAAAGATTTTTCAGTGCAATTTAGAATCTTTAAGTGAACTTTCCTCCTATGCCGAGGATTGCGGGATTTTTATGTGTGTGGAAAACATGCCAGTAATAGATGGTCTCCTATTCCAGGATTTAAAGGAATTAAACTCATTATTGAATGATATAAATGCATATATGACTTTGGATGTTGGACATGCCCATAATTCAGGATTTTCAGTTGATGAAATGTTTCTTTGCCCACGAATAAAACATATACACCTCAGTGATAATGATGGAACTTGGGACCAGCACAATGCACTCGGAAGTGGGAGTATAGATTTTGATAAGTTCTTTAGAAGTCTGAATGATGTTAAATATGATGGTGTCCTGGTGGTGGAAGTTAAAGATGCCACTGACGTCATCAAAAGCCTGGAATTCATTGAAATGATGATCTGAATCAATGATTGGAATTTAATTTATGATATGATTAATAGTATGATTTAAACTATTTTCAATAAATAATTTGTATAAAATTGAGTATGCACAAAATTCTCATTTTAAAATGCAATTAATTATTGAATTAAATTATTTTTAATCACAATTATTTAATATGAAAAAAGAAGTATAGAAAAAAATGATGAATTGACGATTAGGAAAAAATTTAAAGGGGATGTTTTTCTTTGAAGATCGGAATAATAGGTGGAACTGGTGATCAAGGATTGGGATTAGCCTTGAGATTTGCAAATGCAGGTGAAGAAGTAATTGTCGGATCCAGGGATGTTAAAAAGGCTGAAAATGCTATTAATCTTATTAAAAACATGTTAAAGTCTGATGAATGCACCAATGTTAAAGGAATGACCAATCAAGAGACAGCGAGTGAAGCCGACTTGCTAGTCTTAACTGTACCATTACAAGCCCAGATGATTACCCTTAAAAGTATCAAAGATCATGCAGGAGATAAAATCCTGATTGATGCCACTGTACCCATGGAAAGCTGTCTGGGTGGAAGTCCTGTGAAATACGTGAATGTTTGGGATGGTTCAGCAGCAGAAAGAACAGCCAACTTCCTTAAAGAGAAAAATGTTAGGGTTGTCTCAGCTTTCAACAATATCAGCGCCGCCAGCCTTACCAACATAGAAAAAGAAATAGATTGCGACTGCCTGATCTCTGGAGATGACGAGGAAGCCAAAGAAGAGGTAATGAACCTGGCAGAGAAAATACCTGGAGTTAGGGCTATAGATTGCGGCCCACTGGAAAACGCTAGAATTGTTGAAAAAATAACACCCCTCCTGATAAATCTTAACATCCGTAACAAAATAAAACTGGCTGGAATAAGAATAACCGGACTTTAATGATAGACTTTTGAATAAATGGATTTTAAAGTTTAAATCCCTACCCATTAAAAAATAAAAAGGTATGTAGATATGGAATACATAAAAAAAACCGCCGAAGGGATAGCCAAACATGCGTTGGAAGTTATAAGCCGAATTGATGAAAAACAGGTTGAATTAATGGTTGAATGTATAAATGAGGCAGATTCAACATTTATTGTAGGAAGTGGCAGATCGGAGCTTGTTGGCAAGGCCTTTGCCATGCGCCTGATGCACCTGGGATTCAGGGTCTATGTGGTGGGAGATGTAACCACTCCCGCCCTCACTGATAAAGACTGTTTAATAGCTATTTCTGGATCTGGGGAAACCAAAACCGTGACGCTTGCCGCTGAAACTGCTAAAGAAGTCGGAACCAAAGTTGTGGGTGTAACTACTGATCTTGATTCAACTCTTGGAAAAAATGCTGATGTTGTGGTAAACATTGACAGTAAGAGTAAAGTACCATGGAAATATTACACTTCCCATGTTCTTAAGGGTAACTACGATGATTTAACCCCTATGGGTACTCTCTTTGAGGACAGCACCCACCTCTTTTTGGACGGTCTTATAGCATCATTTATGGTCCGATTGAATAAGAGAGAAACTGATCTGGAAAAATTGCACTCCCAGGATAGATAAAACTCCCAAGATCTTGATTATTCTTGGAGAATTATATAACCAGGAAAGATAATTAGATTATGGGCAATTAGAATATTTACAGACAATTGAGTACTGGAAACAAAAATAACAAGGTAAAAACATGGACGCGGTGTTGAGAGGAGAACTGGTTGTAATAAAAGATCAAAAAGCTGTCGCCCTCCATGAAAAAAGCCACTATGGTAAATTCAACTTGGATGAATTGCAACTTTCTCCAATGGAAGCTTTATACCTTCAGGAAAAAGGTAAGATCAGAATACTGGATAAAACTCCTAATGGGAAAATCTTATCTGTGGATGAAATGTGGGAAATGGTTCAGAACCAAGGCATGCTTTACAAATACATTGTCTTCAGAGACTTGCGAAACAGGGGATATATTGTTAAAACCGGTTTCAAATATGGCTCCGAGTTCAGACTATACGAAAGAGGCAAATCTCCAGGTGATGGTCATTCTGACTTTGTGGTGAAAGTGGTAACTGAAGATGAAAACATATCCATCTTTAATTTCTCCAGTTACGTCCGTGTTGCCCATGGAGTTAAGAAAAAACTCCTCATGGCAGTGGTGGATGATGAACAGGATATAACCTACTACAATGTTGAGTGGACCCGACCATAATGCTCTTTGCAACGATCAAAACTTTATTAACTGATTATAACTATTAATTATAATGATATAAAGGTGATTTATTGATAGATCCATGGAGTTCAGCCATATTAAACTATGAAAAGCTCATAGAAGAATTTGGAATTAAACCATTTCATGACGTCTTAGACGATATTGAGAACCCCCACATTCTCATGCGTAGAGGTGTAATATTTGGTCACAGGGATTATGGTAGGATATTAAAGGCTATGAGGGAAAACGACAAATTCTCCGTGGTAACCGGAATGATGCCCAGTGGTAAAATGCACATAGGCCATAAGATGGTTGTAGATCAGTTAATCTGGTACCAGAAAAAAGGTGCTGAGATCTACATCCCCATAGCTGATATGGAATCATATTCAGCACGAGGAATAAATTTCCCAGAGGCTAAAAGGATCGCAATAGAGGAATACATCACCAACTACATCGCACTGGGTTTAGATCCTGATAATGATAATTTACATATATACCTTCAATCTGAAAACAAAACTGTGGGGGATTTAGCATATAAACTGGCTAAAAGAGTGAATATGAACGAGATGAAATCCATATATGGTTTTTCAGGTTCTACCAACATAGCACACTTATACACACCCCTAATTCAGGTTGCAGACATATTACATCCCCAACTAGAGGAATTAGGAGGTCCTAAACCCACAGTAGTTCCAGTGGGGCCGGATCAGGACCCACATATACGTCTAACACGGGATATTGCTGAACGATTCAGTTCCCAATACAATTTCATAAGCCCTTCTTCGACATACCACCGCTTCATCACCGGACTTACCGGAGGTAAAATGTCCAGTAGCAAACCGAAAACTGCCATATTCCTTAGTGATTCAGCTGAGGAGGCTATAGGAAAATTGAAGTCCGCTAAAACTGGTGGGAGGGAGAGTCTAGCCGAACAACAAGATAAGGGTGGTATTCCAGAAGATTGTGTTGTTTATGAAATGTTACTTTACCATCTTCTTTATTCTGATGATGAGTTAAAAGAGATCTATCATGAATGCAGGGAAGGTAGTATTATGTGTGGTGAATGTAAAACTAAGGCTGCAGAGATGATGAAAAATTTCTTTGAAGACCTCCAAACCAAAAGAGAAAATGCTAATGACAAAGCTAAAAGTATATTAAATTAGATAAGTTTAAAAAAATAATATTCATAATTAAAATCATACAAATAAACATCATAGATATCAGGAGTTATAAAATGGCTAAGGAAAGATTTGAAGGTTTGTTGGGTGGACTATATAGTCGTAACGAAGTTTTTCTAGTTCTATCAGCTATGATTTTTATATGTTCCGTTTTTGTTGGATACGCCTTTGCAGGGATGTTAGAGCCAATACTAGCCAGTATATTCGGAGCTTTTGAAAAAGGTGTTGCTAAGGGTATTTTAAAGCTTGACACTATTTCCTTGATGACCCATAACCTTACTGTTATACTGATGATGTATTTTGGGGGAATACTCTTTGGGTTGGGAACTGCATATTTCCTGATATACAATGGTCTTTTCCTTGGTTACGCTGGTTCCCAGTATGAACTGGGGGACTTTATTATAGCTGTAATACCGCATGGTGTTTTTGAGGTTATTGGATTCATAATTGTGGGTGCAGCTGGTTTCAGATTAGCCAATGTAGTAGTTAATATCCTCAAAGGTGTTTTGAAGCTACAATCAGACTTTAACATGACGAATCAGTTTAAATTTTTATTGGAAGCTAATTATGACGATTTTAAGGACACTTTAATTATGATGGGAATCGCCATAGTTCTAATCATCATAGCTGCCATAATTGAAGCAAACTTCACCCCTGGATGGATAGAATACATGCAAGCTGTAGCATAACTGCTATTTGAATTGCATAAAATTATTCTGCAAATTTCGTTTAATTTTATAGGTTTATCCAAATCCATGAAATTTTTATAATGAGCTGAAATTTTTATAATGAGCATTAATTAAGTAACAATGAAACCTACTTTAAAAATAATTGACAAGTTAATCTAGAGGAAAAAAGGTGATTTTATGATGAAATGCATATCCTGTGGTGCAGAATATTCTGATAATGAAATAATTTACACTTGCCGCCAGTGCAACTCTATACTGGAAGTGATCTGCCAACCAAAAGTATCAAAAGATGTTTTTAGATGCCGTAAATCTACAATGTGGAAGTATAAAGAGTTTATGCCTGTGGATCCATCTCGAATAGTTAGTCTGGATGAGGGGGGCACTCCATTCTGTAAGTGTGACAAACTGGGAAAAGAATTAGGAGTTGAAGTTTACGTTAAAGTGGAAGGTTCCAACCCAACTGGTAGCTTTAAGGATAGAGGTATGAGTGTAGGGATTACAAAAGCCCTGGAATTAGGTGTGGATACAGTAGGCTGTGCTTCCACTGGAAACACATCCGCTTCTCTGGCTGCATACGCAGCAAGGGCTGGTTTGAAATGCGCTGTCCTGCTACCTGCAGGTAAAGTCGCCCTGGGAAAACTGGCCCAAGCAATGTTCCATGGAGCCCAAGTCATATCAGTAAGAGGTAATTTTGACCAGGCTCTGGAAGCAATCACCACTCTAGCTCTGGAAGGGCAGCTTTATCTTTTAAACTCCATAAATCCTTACAGATTGGAAGGTCAGAAATCCATTGGATTCGAAATTGTGGATGATCTTGGCTGGAAATCACCAGACAGGATCATACTACCCGTAGGAAATGCTGGGAACATCTCTGCAATTTGGAAAGGTATAACTGAATTCCATGAAGCCGGGTTTATAGATGATCTCCCACGTATGACTGGAATACAAGCTGAAAGAGCAGCACCTATCGCCAGGGCAGTGTGGGAAGGCAAGGATGATATTGTCCCTGTGGAAAATCCAGAGACAGTGGCTACTGCAATCAGAATTGGAGCTCCAGTTAGTGCTAAAAAGGCTATCAGAGCCATTTATGACTCAGATGGATTGGCAGAAACAGTTAGTGACCAGGAGATTTTAAGTGCTCAGAAATTACTGGCCCGGACTGAAGGTATTGGAGTTGAGCCGGCGTCAGCAGCGTCAATTGCAGGACTTAAAAAGCTGGTAGATTCAGGGAAAATAGATAAAGGAGAACAGATAGTGTGCGTAGTGACAGGACATGTTCTAAAAGACCCTAACGTAGCAATAGATGCGTGTGAAAAGCCTGTTGAAGTAGATGCAGACATTAACGCACTTTCGAAGATTATAAAGGGCAACTAAGGGATTTTATCCCACCTTTTTCTGGAGAAAAATCTGGACTATTTCTATATCCCAATTTTTTCTTCATGAGCCAAGATCATATTATTCGTGATGTGGTGTCCCAAGATCATAGGGATCATCATGACATGACTCAATACCATATGGATCACCAAATAATCCATGCTTTTAACGATACATATATATAGGAGTACAGCAACAGTGTATATTAACAAATATACTAAAATGAGGTGATTAATATGGAATTACCAATAGCTCCAATTGGAAGAATAATAAAAAACGCCGGTGCAGAAAGAGTCAGTGACGATGCTAGAGAAGCTCTAGCCAAAGCCTTAGAAGAAAAAGGCGAAACTATCGCAACTGAAGCTGTTAAACTGGCAAAACACGCAGGAAGAAAAACTGTTAAAGCTTCTGACGTCGAATTAGCCGTCAAAAGGTTATAAGTTAACCTTCCTTTTTTCTTTTCTTTTTTAGAGTCTTTTCAAACCTTATTATAACTGTTTTTTCCCACTCTCGACTTCGTTATATCTTGTAACATTTATCTGAATTATAGTCCATAATTGTGCAAACAAGGAACTTATTTTTAATTTCTTCACATAATATTCAAAGTAATATCTAATCTACTGCATTGAGAATATTGAAAATTTATTATTGCAGAATAAATATTAAAATAAGTTGATTTTACTTCTTCGATTCTCCATTTAATGGTGGAAGTACCCGAATAAAACATATCAAAACCAAAAAAAGTGTTTTAAACCCATAACTATTATTTATATTATATTGGTGATTTTTATGCCTCGTATACACCCTCGTCGTGCTTGAGATGAAGAAAAAGCAGATAATTTAAAAATTAATTCAGACTTTAGTGATGATTGCATCAATTATTGGTGCTACCATCGTATTTTACCTCTTTGCAACGGGTAATCTCAATATTACCAACAAAATTCCAATAACAGAACTTTATTTATTTTTAGTGTGATCAACATGTTTCTTTTAATAGATTAATTCTCTATTTTAGTCCAATGCACAGTTCTAGTCAAAACAAAAAAAAGATCATATTGGGAGTCTTTTAAAGTGTACCAATTTTCAGAAGTTAAGTATATATACTGTAATTGACTAATGTTGGTACATCTAATTTTAGAATTCTAAAATATTTTTTTAAGTTTAAAATTAGAGTTTTTTGGTCTATTCATCCAGACCAGAACTTCACATATATATGATTATATACTGTGAGGTCTAAAATTAGAGTTTGCCGATGGATGGTTAAAACCAGATGAAAAAGGAGGTAAATAAATGGCAAAAGCAATGTATGTTAAATTTGATGTACCTAAAGAGTTAGCAGACAAAGCCTACGAGGCTTTAGAAATCGCAAGAGATACTGGTAAAGTAGGAAAAGGATCCAACGAGGTAACAAAAGCCGTTGAAAGAGGCGATGCTATACTAGTATTACTGGCTGAAGATGTTGACCCACCTGAAATTATCGCTCATATGCCTGTTCTCGCTGAAGAAAAGGAAATTCCATACATTTACATACCCACCAAAGATGAGCTTGGAGAAGCAGCCGGTCTGAATGTGGGAACCGCGTCTGCCTGCATCACTGATGCTGGTGAAGCTGAAGATCTCATTAAAGACATTGTAGAAAAGGTAGAAGAGCTAAAAAAATAATTATTATTAGGGCATAGCCCTTCTCACACACAAAGGTGATTAAATGGCAGAAGCAACTCCTGCAGAAGTTATTGAGGTTCTAAAAAGGACCGGCATGACTGGAGAAGTCATGCAAGTGAAATGCAGGATATTGGAAGGAAGAGATAAGGGCAGAATATTAACCCGAAATGTTATGGGAGCCATAAGGGAAGGCGACATTCTGATGCTCTTGGACACAATCAGGGAAGCCAAGGAAATCCGTACTCCCTAGAATTAAAGGTGACAAAACATGAGAACATGTTCATTCTGTGGAGAAGAAATCGAAGAGGGTACCGGCAAAATGTATGTCAAAAAAGACGGTACCGTATATCTTTTCTGCAGCAGTAAATGTGAAAAAAATCGTATTAAACTCGGTAGAGTTCCCAGAAAGGTTAAGTGGGTTAAAGAATGAAGGAAAGAAGTTTTGTAATGCTAAAACCCGATGCAGTGCTGCGGAGGTTAACCGGGAAGATATTAACCCGATTTGAAGACCGGGGCCTGCAGATTCTGGCGGCGAAAATTATGATCATTCCCCGCAAGCAAGCTGAGGAACACTACGCTGAACACGCCGAAAAACCTTTCTTTGGTGATCTGGTTGATTACATTACCTCTGGGCCAGTTCTGGCCATGGTTATTGAAGGAGATGAATGTATCAGCATGATCAGGAAGATGGTGGGAGCAACAAATCCTAAAGAAGCAGACCTGGGTACGATTCGTGGCGATTTTGCTATTGAAACCGGTCGAAACATTGTTCATGCTTCTGATTCACCAGAATCCGCTGAAAGGGAAATTGCTCTGTTTTTCCAGGATGATGAAATCTGTGAGTACCAGCTTCCTGACCGGGAACTGGTATACGAAGAACCATAAACCTCATCATCTAAAATCATCAAAGATGAATTAGTGACAATACAAAACAAAAAATCCTATTGACAAAAAAGGGAACTTAATTTTTATTCCCTTACACTTTTTAAGGGCGGAGGATCAGCTTGAAGATTAGATCACCTATTGTATCTGTTCTGGGTCATGTTGACCATGGAAAGACAACACTATTAGATTTCATCAGAGGCAGTGCCATAGCCCAGAAAGAAGCAGGTGGAATAACCCAACACATAGGAGCCACTGAAATCCCCATGGAAGTCATTGATAATATCTGCGGGGCTTTCCTGGATAAACTTGACATTAAAGAAACCCTCCCAGGCCTGTTCTTTATAGACACCCCGGGCCATGAAGCTTTCACCACTCTACGTAAAAGAGGAGGTGCCCTGGCTGATTTGGCAATCCTTATAGTGGATTTAAATGAAGGATTTAAACCCCAAACCTATGAAGCACTTAACATCCTTAAAATGTATAAAACCCCATTCGTAGTGGCTGCCAACAAGATTGATAAAATATATGGATGGCAGACACATGAAGGAGAATCTTTCTCTCAGACTTACCCTAAACAACCCCCTAACGTTCAGAGTGTACTGGACAACCAAGTCTATGAGTTGGTAGGAATACTTCACCAGGAAGGTTTCGAATCTGAAAGATTCGACCGGGTGGAAGACTTCGCCAGACAAGTTAGTATCATACCTATCAGCGCGAAAAGTGGGGAAGGGATAGCAGAACTATTAACTATGCTCCTGGGACTGGCTCAACAGTACCTTAAAGAACAACTGCAGATAGAAATTGATGCCCCCGCCAAAGGAACGATTCTTGAAGTTAAAGAAGAAGTTGGGCTGGGAACTACAATTGACGCAGTTGTATACGATGGCATAATCAGGCACAAAGATACTATTGTCTTAACTACCACTGAAGATGTTATAACCACCAAAATAAGATCTCTTCTTAAGCCAAAAGCATTAGAAGAGATTCGGGAAGCAAAAAAACGTTTCGAAAAGGTGGATGAAGTGGTTGCAGCTGCCGGTATCAAGATCGTAGCCCCCAACATTGACAATGTCATCTCTGGCTCCCCTCTCAGGGTGGCAAGAGAAGACCTTGAAGAAGTTAAAGAAGAAATATTACATGAAATCGAAGACATAAAAGTAGATACCGGCGAATTGGGAGTTATAGTTAAAGCAGACACTCTGGGATCTCTTGAAGCATTGGTAAACATGCTACAGGAGATGGAAGTACCCATTCGTGCCGCAGACATTGGTGATGTTTCCCGCAGAGATGTTATTGATGCGTCTATAGTAATGCAGGAAGATGAACTATGTGGAGTGATAATTGCATTTAATGTTAAAGTACTGCCTTCGGCTGCCGAGGAAATTAAAAATACAGAAATTAAAATTTTCTCTGCCGATGTAATATACCAGTTAACTGAAGATTACCAGGAATGGATCCAGGAAACGCGTGAGCGAAGGAAAAAGGAATGGTTTGCTGCCATCATAAAACCCGGTAAACTACGCATCATACCCAAACTGGTTTTCAGACAGAGCAAACCTGCCATAGCAGGTATTGAAGTTCTGGGTGGAAGTGTTAAAAAAGGTTATGGCCTCATAAACAAAAACGGGCAAAGAGTTGGCGTAGTTGAGAGTATGCAGAACAAAGGAGACAACCTACCATCAATATCCAAGGGACAGAAAGTGGCCATGGCGATAAAAGATGGGGTTTTCGGCCGCAATTTAGATGAAGGAGATGTTTTATACGTAGACGTCCCTGAAAAACATTTCAAAGTACTGGAAAAAGAAATGAAATCAGATCTCAGTGATGATGAAAACGAAATACTGCAGGAAACTGTGGTTATTAAAAGAAAAACTGAATCGAAATGGGGAATTTACTGATAAATCCAGATATAGCTATCATTATATTCAATCATCATTAATAGATGAAAAACGATAAATAATATGAAAATTAAACACCAAAAATAAGATGGAGGAGATAGATTGGCATTTAAATTAATTGTTTCCCAAGGTGAAAACAGCCATCAGCTGGAAGTGGAAGCTGACGCGTCCAAAAAATTAATAGGAATGAAAATCGGCGAAGAATTCGACGCTGCACCAATGGGTCTTGCAGGATACACTCTTTGCATAACTGGAGGAAGCGATAAAAATGGTTTCCCCATGAAAAAAGACGTTGAAGGACCCCGAAGAATAAAAAGCCTTCTTTCAGGAGGAGTTGGATTTGAACCAAGACGAAAAGGGCAGAGAAGAAGAAAAACCGTCCGTGGAAACACAATATCTGATGATATAGTCCAAATTAACACCATAGTGACGAAAAAAGGTTCTAAATCAATCGAAGATCTTCTAAAAAGTGATGAGTAAAGATAATAGGTGTGACGAGTGAAAGTACAGTCTGAAGTTAACATTGGGCTAGTGGGGCATGTTGACCATGGTAAAACCACCCTCACCAAGGCCTTGTCTGGCATATGGACCGACACCCATAGTGAGGAAACCAAAAGAGGCATATCCATCCGTTTAGGTTATGCAGACATAACCTTCCGGAGATGTATGCAATGTCCTGAACCCCAGTGCTACACCACTGCCCTGGTATGTGAACACTGCGGCAGTGAAACCCAGACCCTCCGCAAAGTTTCATTTGTTGACTCACCAGGACACGAAACCCTCATGGCAACCATGCTCTCGGGAGCAGCCATTATGGACGGTGCAGTTCTGGTTATTGCAGCCAATGAATCCTGTCCTCAACCCCAAACCAAAGAACACCTCATGGCACTGGATGTCATAGGAGTGAAGGAAGTTATAGTTGTCCAGAACAAGATCGATATCGTTTCCAAGGAGCGAGCCCTGGAAAGTTACCAAGAAATCAAAGAATTTGTGAAAGGAACTTGTGCTGAAGATGCTCCCATTATACCGGTATCAGCTCAGCAGGCTGCTAACGTAGATATTCTCATTGAAAGCATTCAACATATAATAAAAACACCCCGACGCTCCCTTAGAAAAGCACCCCGAATGTATGTGGCCCGATCTTTTGATATTAACCGGCCGGGTTGCAGTCCTGACAAAATACAGGGAGGAGTCATCGGAGGATCCCTAATCCATGGTAAGTTACATATTGGTGATGAAATTGAAATCAAACCAGGGATACAGGTGAAAAATAAGGGTAAATTAGAGTGGATGAGTCTTCATTCAGAAGTTACTGGATTAAATGGTGGAGGGGAAACTGTAGATGAAGTGGGTCCTGGAGGGCTCATTGGAGTGGCCACCAACCTAGACCCTGCACTCACCAAGGCAGATTCACTTTCAGGATCAGTAGCCGGAAAGCCAGGAACATTACCTGATATCCTGCACCAGTTCACCATGAAAACCCACTTACTGGATCGAGTGGTGGGTACTAAAGAAGAGAAAAAAGTGGACCCTATAAAATCATCCGAACCCCTCATGATTAATATTGGCACCGCCACCACCATTGGAGTGGTTACCAGCGCCAGGAAAAAAGAAGCAGAAGTAAAACTTAAGCTACCTGTATGCGCTGAATCTGGTCAGAGAGTTGCTCTCTCCAGGAGAGTGGGTGCCAGGTGGAGGTTGATTGGTTATGGAATCATACGTTAAAGAGGCAGTCTTAGACGCAAATTTTTTATGATGGCAGCCCAGTTCCCACTAGATCTAATCGGAGAACTGGAGCACACCTTACCATCCTACCATCTCTACGTTCCTTCACCAGTTCTCTATGAGTTGGAAAAAATTAAAAAACGAAGTAAAGGAAAAAACAAGATAGCAGCTTCTATAGCTCTGAAAATAGCCAAATCTCCCCCTTTCAGACTCAAAGAAGTAGAGCTTTTAAGGGGAGAAATGGTGGATGATGCCCTGCTTCGCATATCCCATGTTCTGTGTACTAATGATCGCGAATTAAGAATCAAAGCAAGGGAAAAAGGCATTGCCGTTGTCTACTTACGTCAGAGAAGATATCTTGCTGTGGATGGACATCTTAACATTTAGTGTGTGGGTTTTGCACTGCTAAGATGAATATTCCCAGGTAATTACAAACTAAATCATGAAACATAAATAAATCATCAAGGTCATAATACTAATCATTAAATTTCATAATATTATTATCAATCTTTGCGTGGAGGAAATCAGATATGAATCTCTGGAAGGACATAAAAACTGGGCCATCAGCTCCTGAAGTGGTGTATGCAGTTATTGAAATACCCAAAGGATCTCGAAACAAGTATGAATACGATAAAGACATGGAAGCATTCGCCCTGGACCGGGTGCTTTATTCCCCATTCCATTACCCTGCTGAATATGGTATTATACCCCAAACTTTATACGATGATGGGGACCCAACAGACATCATGGTGATCATGGACCAACCCACCTTCCCAGGATGTATAATTGAATCCAGGCCCATTGGAATGATGCGTATGATCGATGGGGGGGACCAGGATGATAAGATACTGGCAGTGCCAGTGGAAGACCCAAGATATAAAGATGTGAAAGATATTCAAGATGTGCCCCAATCATTACTTGATGAAATAGCCCACTTCTTTGCAGAGTATAAAACACTGGAAGGAAAAGAAACTGAGATCATTGGCTGGGAAAATGCTTCCAAGGCAAAAGAAGCAATAATGCACTCTGTTAAACTTTATCAGGAACTTTAATAATTAAAAAATTATAATATGAGGGATTTGTTTGTATTTAATATCCGAAATAGATGACACGGTAAGAATCCCACCAAACCGTTTCGATGAACCTCTAGATGAGGTGGCCAGCGAAATAATTAATGAAACCTACGTTGGCAAAATTGATAAAAAGATGGGATTAATGGTCACCGTAAAAGACATAAAAGAAATTGGTGTGGGTAAAGTCATAATGGGTGACGGAGCCGCCTACCATGAAGTAGTATTCACCGCACTTTTCTTCAAACCAGAATTACACGAAATTGTGGAAGGAGAAGTTATTGAAGTAACCGAATTCGGTGCTTTCATACGCATAGGACCAATGGATGGTCTAGTGCACGTATCCCAGGTAACTGATGATTACATAAACTACGATGGGAAAAGAGGGGCTTTGATTGGAAAAGAATCCAAAAAAACCCTGGAAGAAGGTAACAGAGTCCGTGCAAGGATCGTGGCCCTGAGTCTGAAGGGTAAATCTTCCAAAGAAACCAAAATCGGCCTAACCATGAGACAACCCAACTTGGGGCGGGTCGAATGGATCGAAAAAGAAAAAGAGAAAAAAACTAAGAAACCAAAGAAAGGTAAGAAGGAGAAAAAATAAATGGTCACCAAAGCATGCACACGGTGCCACCGACTCATGGAAGAAGACAGATGCGCTGTCTGCAATATGGCCACTTCCAAAAACTGGAGTGGGTTTCTAATTATCGTAGACCCTGAAAACTCACCCATTGCCCAAGAACTCCAGATCACACTACCTGGAGAATATGCCTTGAGGGTTCGCTAGTGCTAATACTACAGAAAAATTTACGATCAGAATTAAAAAAACCAATAGGAGATCTATACTCATCTCTAGATGAAGTGGAAGATTTCCTAAAATCAAAATATTATCAGGAATTATTAATTTCCGTGGGTGATGTAACCACCCAGAACCTCCAGAAAGCAGGATTAATACCTCACTTGGGGATTATTGACAATATTGTGGAGAGAAAACCCGCATCCTATGATGTGGTCTACGATAATGTAACCTTGAATGCTAAAAACCCCCCAGGAGTTATCACCGATCAACTACAAGAGACCATTAAAAAGGCCTTTCAATTAGTGAAATCTGGTTTCCGAGTTCTAATCCTGGTTGATGGTGAAGAAGATCTGGCAGTTCTTCCCTGCATCTTAATGGCCCCATCCGGTTCTCTGGTTTTATACGGGCAGCCTGGTGAGGGTTTAGTGGTTTGTGATGTTGATAAAGTAATAGATAAAGTTAAAAAGTTTAAAGATAAATTAGAGGAAAGATAAGGAGAGAATATCATGGAGATAGACATTAAAGAACAGATTGAAAATCCCCTTTTAAACCGAACTGAAATACACTTTGACTGCATTTACCAGGGAGAATCCACCCCAAAGGTACTGGAAGTTAAAAACCGACTGGTTGCTCAGCTAAACGTTGACAAGAACCTCCTAGTAGTGGATAAAGTTAATCCCAGTTATGGTGAAGGTCGAGCTGATGGTTATGCTAAGCTTTACGACTCTGAAGAAAAACTGGTTCAAATCGAAAAACAGCACGTCCTGAATAAGAACAAAGAACCTGTCAAAGAAGAAGAAAAAGAGGAAGAATAAATTAAATTACCTAAAGTCAGGAGGATGGATCAATGAAAAAATTCGAATTATATGAAGTTAAAGATAATAAAATCATCCGCAAAAATCCTGAATGTGTGCGTTGCTCCCACGGTGTTTTCATGGCAGACCACGGAGACCGTTACGCATGTGGAAAATGTGGTTACACTCAGTGGAAGAGTAAAGAATAAAAATTAATCAATTTAAGGTGTGTTTTTTTGAATCTCCGCTCTGGAAGACTTAAAGGGCAGATGAATAAGGAAGTTGCCGACTTCACCTCTTCCCTGAAATTTGATCATCGCATATTCCAGGCAGATATTCGTTGCAACCAGGCTCACACCACCATGCTCATAGAACAGGAGATCATTCCCTCAGAAATAGGCAATAGAATCATTAAAGCCCTGGAAGAACTTGAAAAGGAAGGCATTAAAGCCCTGAAACTAGATTCAGCTGTTGAAGACATTCATATGGCTGTAGAAAACTATGTGACTGCTAAAATCGGCCCTGATGCTGGTTTCATGCACACTGCCAAGTCACGCAACGACCAGGTGGCTACCGACCTTAAATTAGCATTGAAAGAAGAAATTAAAAGTATAGAGAAAGATTTAATCTTTTTTATTCAGATTATCATCCAGATGGCTGAGGAATATCTGGACACCATTATGGTGGGTTACACCCACCTGCAACATGCCCAACCAACCACCTTTGCCCATCATCTGCTCTCATATGCTCAAGCACTGAAGAGGGATTACGGAAGACTTCATGATGCATATCAGAGGATGGATTTATGCCCATTGGGATCAGCAGCACTTACCACGACTAGTTTTCCCATAAATCGAGAGAGAACTGCAGAGTTACTTGGTTTTAAGGGCCCTATGGAAAACTCCATAGATGGAGTTAGTAGCCGGGACTTCATAGCTGAAACTGTATTCGCCCTGACCCTGCTGGGAACCACTCTCTCCAAGATATCAGAGGAACTCATTGTCTGGAGCAGTTACGAGTTCCAGATGGTGGAATTGGGGGATGAATTCTCATCAACATCATCCATTATGCCTCAAAAAAAGAATCCTGATGTTGCAGAGATTGTCAGGGCAAAAACCGCCCTTTTAAATGGTGAATTAGTCACTATTCTCACTATTATTAAATCATTACCCCAGAGTTACAACCGGGATTTGCAGGAAGTAACTCCCCATTTATGGAAAGTCACAGACACACTTCACTCTGCACTGAATATTACTCGGGAAATGTTAGCATCAACTAATTTCAAAGGTGTTCGGGGCGAAGAGCTGGCACGAGCCAACTTTTCAGCAGCCACTGAACTGGCTGATCTTATGGTCAAAGAAGGAAGACTGCCCTTTAGAATCGCCCATCAGATAGTGGGAAGAGCAGTGAGCACCGCCCTGGATAAGGGTATGCGAGCTGAGGATATTGATACCCAGTTTTTGGATGAAATTTCACAAGAAATCTCAGGGAAAAAGCTGCAAATAGATGAGAACCTTGTCAAAAAAGCTCTTGATCCAGAAGAGATAATTAAAAGCAGGAAAGTTGTGGGTGGTCCAGCTCCAGATATGGTTAAAGCATCAATAAAAGATTTGAAAATATTTATTGATGAGAATAGTTCTTCTTAACTTTACCGCTGCGATTAAAAATAAATACAATTTTAAGATAAAAATAAGTGATATAATTGTTATTAACGGCCGGTCCATAATTTTTTACTAAGTTTCTGCATTTTTCGGGCTTCTTTCATCTGTTTTTCTAGATTGCCATCTTCTACAACTATAGAACCCTGATAACCACAGTTCTCACATTTCCATGTTCCGGAATCAGGGACGAATAATTTATACTTTTTCGAATTGCATTCTGGACACGTTCTCGTTGTTGCCATATAACCCCTATTGACTTATCTATTTTACTAAAAAAACTTTTTCCATATACTTCATCCATTGTAACCTAATTAACTCAATTTTATTAATGTCTTTTAAATATTAAATCCTTTTATATATAGTTTTTTTATGTAATTGTACGGCTAGAAAGAAAAATATGACTGTGAAAAGTATGATCGCAATGAAATCTATATGAATAGGGTAACTACTGTTTCCGTTGATTGTATATCTTATTAGATCAGTAAAGTAGGTTAAAGGGGAGATTGAAGCTACTGTTTTGCCCCAATATGGCATTTGTTCCAGGGGTATGAATATGCCGCTGACAAATACCAGTGGAAATCGGACCAGAGATGAGATCATCATAACATTAGATGGGGCATTGGATGGGGGTGAAGATAATATCAAACCAAATGATGAAAAACAAGCTGCAGCTATTATTATTCCTAAAATAAAAATGACGGGATGGATTATGTTTACACCTATTGCTAAACCTATGCCTATGGGTAATAGGGGGATTATTATTCCAAATAAAAAGGATGCTAACATGTCACCAAACAATAGGGTTGTAATGGAGATCGGAGCTGATATTAATCTTTCTAAGGTCTGTAATTGGGCTTCCCAAGGTGCTATTACTGGAGAAACTGCTGTTGCTGTGAAGAATACAGTCATACCAATTAGGCCAGAAATCAGGAAATCAACAGACATCTTTCTACTACCGATGAAAAAGGCTAGAAACAAAAATAATGGCATTAAAAATCCGAATATGACTACTGGTCCTTTTAAGTAGTACATGAGGATGTCTTTTTTCATTACCCCTATAGAACGTTTCAATTGATCCATATAGAGATTTATCTGCATTACGATTCACCTGTTAGTTCTAGGAATACTTCTTCCAGAGAAGGATCCTTAGTGTTCAATGTAATTATTTTTAAATTTTCATATTGAGCAAATTTGGTAACAGCATGTATTAGATCATTAATATTATCAGTTTCAATGATGAATCGATCCCCTGCCTTTTTTATTTCATTGATATGGGGTATTGATGATAATTTTTTAATGTTCACAGTATTATCAAAGCTTAATTCAATGAATTTGAGCTTTTTAATCATGTTTTTAAGCTTTTCGGGCCTGTCAATGGCTGCTATTTGGCCTTTGTTGATTATGGCAACTCTATCACATAGATGATTTGCTTCATCCATATTATGGGTGGTTAAGAAGATTGTTTTATTTTGATCTGGGAATTCTTGAAGAATATCTCGAATCAGAAGGCTGCTTTGAACGTCCAGCCCAGAAGTGGGTTCATCTAAAAATATTATTTGGGGGTCATTTACCAGGGCCATGCAAAGGATCAGTCTTTGTTTCATGCCCTTGGAAAATCCCTTAACCTTATCTTCTCTCCTATCATAAAGGTTTAATCTTTCTAAAAGATTTTTAGCCCTGTTTTCAGCCTCTTTTTTTGGAATCCCATAGAGTTCAGACATTAATATCATGTTCTGCCAAGCGGAAAGGTCAACGTAAGCATTAGATGTTTCTGGAACCACTCCAATGTTTTGTTTTGCTTTTAATGGTTCTTTTTGGATGTTAAATCCTAAAATATCTGCTTTTCCTTGGTCGGGTTTAATTATGCCAGTCAACATTCTTAGGGTGGTGGTTTTGCCAGCCCCGTTAGGACCTAAAAATCCGAATATCTCTCCCTTACGAACTTCAAAGTTAATATGGTTCACTGCCATGAGTTTTCCATATATCTTTGTCAGATTTTGAACTTGAATAACAGGTTCCATGGTATTTTGTCCAAATTTGGTGATTTTAAAAGACAGCTGATTAAATACTTATTTATATTCTCTTTTTTTGGATAAAATATTTATCGAACTATCTTAAATGGGTGTGAAATTTGTGTATTGATGATCTGGTTTTACACCATTGATCTAATTTTTCCTTATAACTGCAGCTGCATTAAGGTTTTGATTGTAGAATACAAAAACGTTACAGTTCCTTTGTCTTTTTCAGTATCTCTTATAATTTTTAAAAAACTTTTCGTCCCATACTCATGGTATTTTACTTCAACTTCATCAATGTGTTTAGGTTCATATTCAGGCAATTGGTCAAGATTAGTTGTTGGAATTCCTTTAAGCCATAAATCAACTTTAGCTTCTTCTTTTGATAAGTCTTTGGGCCAAGATTCATCTATTAAGATTCTGAATCCATCTTCTTCTCTGGGAGGTTCATATATTCTTTTCATTCTTAACATATACTGTCACCTTTAATTGTAAACAATTCATCATGATAAAATATGATAATTAATTTAACATTATTAATCATGACATATAAAAGTTGCTGTTACACAGATGAATGTTCATTCAGTTATTGAATTCGAGAAAGTGTTATGGCCAGAACAATCCCCTAGATATACTGAATCCACCTTTTCTATAAATTTCAAATAGTGTTATTTACACTTTAAAAAGAATATATTTTTTTAATCCCCCATTAAGGACAGGATATCACTTTGGCATAATATCATCATGCATTAATAGATATAACATTATTTGTCCTCACTAGAACCATTTCCTTCATTTTCTATTTTCTTTAGATAATTTTTCCTAATTGCATCAGCTATTTCCCTATCTTCTACCACCACTGCCCCCTGATATCCACAGTCCCAGCACCTCCAAATAGACCACATCTGAGGATTAACCCATTTAATATTCATTGAACCACAATTAGGGCAGAACTTAACTGATATTTTCATGATTAAACCTAACTTTCATAATATTTATATACATTCCCTACAAAAGATATTAGCATGAAAGAAGACACTACACGTGAAATAATCTCAATAATCGCTATTATATTAGGGGTTTTAATGCTTATTTACCCCCAACTGGTAGGATACCTGGCTGGATTATTCCTGATCATATATGGTATACTGGAACTAATCAAATAGATTAAAAACTAATAACCTTCACTACCAGTGAACTACACAATACCATTAATCTGATTCAGGGCCTCACCAGGCTCCAATACACCGGCCCTAGTTTCTCTTAGAACTCGCTGAATAGAGAAACGTCGCATGTGAGGCTGATTTTTATGAACTTCCCCAATTAGAGGACAACCGTAGCTATTTCTCGTTTCCACTCCCCATTTAAAAGCTATATCTTTAACATCCCCTTTTTTAAGAGATAACACTGCAGGCAGGTTAACTCTTAATACATCCCCCTCCATCTGGAAAGAACTTGCTCCAGTTGAGAGGAGATCTCCATATATCAGAAAGGGGATATTATTTTCGCGTATGAAAGCCAGTATTGTTTCTTCAATGGTCTTTGAACATTTGCCACAGGGGTGGAAGCGTCCCTCTAGGGAACCATCAATAATTTCCTGCATATTCACATTCAGGTAGTGGTGCCTAACACCCAACATTCTGGTGAGGTTTTCTGCACTCTCACGGAAATAACGGGGGAGGATGATGTCTCCTGGGTTCACAGTCACCGCCAGTGGGTTGAATCCCAGCATTTTAGCGAGCACGAGAGAAGCACTGCTATCAACCCCTCCTGATAATGCTACCACTGATGTGAAATCGAATTTATTATCATCATGATGTCCAATAGATTGGTCGTCATGAAATCTGTTGAATTCTTTACGGGTTTTCTGGAAATTTTCAATAACTGATTTAATATTATATGGATTTTTTATGCGGTAATCAAGGATGTGAGATAAATTATTCAGTGGTTCTTTTTCTTTGTGGTCATATTCAGATATAATTTCCTCCAGTTTGGTCTGGGCAAGTCTCATCCGATATACTGGTACAATGAAATCTGAATAAGCCTCCACATGAATAGAGCTGATTCTCAGTTCTTCACGGAGTCTGCCCACCACCCAACCCCCTTTACCAATTATCACCGATTTTTCAGGACGGTCCGGGGTAATGATAAGAAGATTCCCTTGATCTTCATCAAAAAAAAAGTCAAGAATGTCCACTTCAACATCTTTATGACCAATATCTCTCCTAATTTTAGATATTAAAGATATTAACTCATTTTTTTTAATATTCAAAACTACTTCCCCTTACATACTGAAAAATTCCATAATCTACTGAATAAAAACAGTTATCTCCTGGTGTAGGTGCCCATCAATTGCCCTTTATCAAGGATGTGTCCTTCCATAACCTTTAAAAGTTCTTCCTTAGTAGTTCCTGATGGTAAGTTTAGTTTAACATCCAGTGCGTAAACTTTGAAGTAATAACGATGCGTTCCGCTGGGTGGGCAGGGACCACTATATCCAATGTTTCCCCAACTGTTTGAACCTTGCAGTGCACCATTTTCCAGTTCTTCCCTAGGCATCACCAATTCTGGTAAACTATTGGTCTCAGGAGGCAAATTGAAAATCACCCAGTGGATCCAGGTGCCCCCTGGTGCGTCAGGATCATCACATATCAGGGCTATACTACCATCATCCGGTATTGACACATGTGACATATCCCAATCAAGGGGAGGGGATATATTTGAACCTTCACAACTGTATTTGGGAGGTATAGGTTTCCCATCACTAAAAACCGGACTTAAAATTTCTAAAACCATAAAATCACCCCTATTAATGTGGATTCTCTTATTTTTCTGTTTAATATTTGAACGGCAAACTACTTATATTTGAAGTGGTTGTACAACACCCCACCGGATGCTGGTTTTTGGTATAAGGAACTTATGATTATAGACACTTGCAAATGAAAGTCGAAGTTACCCATAGTCAATTATGGTTTTCAAAGTGAACATCTTTAAGGTTAATGGTAATTCATAAGCAAAAGATCGACAAACTTAAATATAATGTGGCCTCTATAAATGAACGAGGTGATTAACATGGCTGAATTGCCAATTGCTCCAGTAGGAAGGATCATTAAAAATGCTGGTGCTCCAAGAGTTAGTGATGATGCAAGAGATGCATTAGCCAAAGTATTAGAAGAAAAAGGCGAATCTATCGCCACAGAAGCTGTTAAACTAGCTAAACACGCAGGACGAAAAACTGTTAAAGCATCAGACATAGAAATGGCTGTTAAAGCAGCCTAATCTTTTCTTTTTTTCTTTAATGTTATTTTTAAGTTATCTTGACGGTTATTAATAGTCACAAATATGGGCTGTTAAACACCTTATCTAAAAAAAATCAACTTTTTTAACTGTATCCATTTTATCTATATTATTTTCACCCCCATAATTCCAATATTACTGATGAAAATAATCCATAAGGGTCAAACACCATTATGTTAATAAAATGATTATTAGCAGAATAATATTATAAGTCCTAGATTAATATAACATCTAACAATAGTTTACTAGGGCATAAATTATATCTATCAAAAAATTTATTGATTGAAATTTATTTGACAGGAATATTTTTACATACAATCAGGAACTTTACACATTCTTTAATCTGAATAAAAACTATTTAAGGTTTTGATAATTTTGAGTAGAATATCCATATTAGACCATGACCGTTGCCAGCCCAAGAAATGCAACTACACTTGCATTGAATACTGTCCTGGTGTGCGCATGGAAGAAGACACAATCACCATCGATCCCAAGACTAAAAAACCAGTCATCTCTGAAGAACTGTGTTCGGGGTGTGGTATATGCACCAATCGCTGTCCATTCAATGCCGTGAGCATTATTAACCTGCCAGAAGCATTGGAAGACCCCATACACCGTTATGGGCAGAACCAGTTCGAATTATTTGGGTTACCCACCATAAGGGAGGGTTCTGTTGTGGGACTCTTAGGACCCAATGGTATTGGTAAGTCAACCATTATCCGCATATTATCTGGAGAACTGCACCCCAACCTGGGAAATTTGGATGAAAAAGTTCCATGGGAGGATATATTCAACTTTTTCAAAGGAAACCAGCTGCAGAATTACTTTCAGAAACTGTCAGCAGGAGATTTAAAGGTGGTGCACAAGCCCCAAATGGTGGATTTATTACCTAAATTTGTTAAAGGGAACGTGAGTGACCTTTTAAACAGTGTTGATGAGAGGAAACGACTGGACTTTGTATGTGAATCACTGCAACTGGGACCCATAATGGGACGACAAATAGCCAACCTGAGTGGTGGTGAGCTTCAGAGAGTTGCTATCGCTGCTGCAGTGTTAAGAGAAGCGGATTTCTATTATTTTGACGAACCCACCAGCTGGCTGGATGTTCGACAACGATTATATGCCATTAAGGTTATCCGGGAGTTAGCAAGCGAAGGAAAATCCATCCTGGTAATAGAACACGATCTGGCTGCATTAGATGCTATTTCCGATTACGTACACATCCTGTATGGCCAACCTGGTGGTTACGGTGTTGTCTCCCAGATGCGTGGTGTTCGGGTGGGAATAAACACTTATATCAATGGTTATCTCCGTGAAGAAAATGTTCGATTCCGTAAACAGGCCATAGAATTCCATGTAAGACCCCCCACGGCAGAAATTGACACTGAATCTATATCTTCCTACAGTGCCCTTGAAAAGTCATATGATGGCTTCCACTTGGAAGTTGATGATGGAGAAGTTCAACATGATGAAATACTGACTGCTTTCGGGCCCAACGGTATTGGAAAAACCACCTTTGCCAAGATGCTGGCTGGAGTGGAAAAACCGGATAACGGGAAGATACAAAAGAAGATTACAATTTCTTACAAACCCCAATACCTCATATCGGACTATTCTGGCACAGTACAGGAATTCCTGTACACCACAACACCCAACTTTGGCACCAACCTTTTCAAGACTGAAATTATGAAACCCTTCCTCCTGGAGGAATTACTGGAGAAGAAGATGGATGAATTGAGTGGGGGCGAACTTCAGAGGCTGAGTGTGGCCATCTCCCTTTCTCGGGACGCTGATATTTACCTTTTCGACGAACCCACCGCCTACTTGGATGTTGAACAGAGGCTCCGGGCAGCAAGAGCAATAAGGCGTGTGGTTGAAAGTCGCAATGCTGCAGCTATCATTGTTGACCACGATATTGTGTTTATTGACTACATTTCCAGCCGTGCCATGGTCTTCACGGGAGAACCGGGAGTTGAGGGTCATGCCACCAGTCCCATGGACCTGCGTTCAGCTATGAACAAGTTCCTATCCGAGGTTGGAGTTACATTCCGTCGCGATAAAGAAACAAGACGACCCCGAGTTAACAAGGAGAACAGTTACCTGGATCGGGAGCAAAAAGAGAAGGGAGAATATTACTATCTGAAAAGTTAAGTAATTTAACCCCTTTAATCTATTCTTACCAATCCTCGGCATTGTAGGCATCCTTAATTAATGGAATTCTATTGTTTCCATCGGTTCTAAGACATCAAAATATTAGATAATGGTTTTATTCATACTACATTTAGTTAATTATAGGAGAAATGTTAATAATGATAAGTAGAATTACAACAGCTACAACAACTACTACTACACCAATTCCCATTTTTTCACCTTCACCCACCCTAAATATAATCATCCTGGTTTTAGCAACAGTTTTCCTGATTACAGTTATTTTATTTTATCATTTTTTAATCAGGAATAATTGATATAAAGACACATTACGCAACAAGCATAATCAGAATTATAAGCTTGTTAACTATTTTAAACAGTTCCATGGTTGAACCTGTATTGATCTTCCCACTTATTACACCAAGTGGATCAGGAAAAGGCTATAAATGACTGTAAAACTATTATTTTTACATTTAACTTTTAGAAAATAAGAAATGCATAAAAAGAAAAAAAATAATTATTTGGAAGTCTTCAAGGCTTCCATCCCTTCCAGGAAACACTCTGCAAAGTACTCCACCTGTGTGGTGGGTATGGAGAAGCTCACCCGGAGGTAGCGGTGCCCGAATTGTTTACTGGTGTAGGATCCTTCCCTGGCGAATATTTTACGCTCTATGAGGTAATCTGCCATTTCCCGAGGTGTGACACCAGTATCGATCATATCAATAGCCATCATGTTACCATCAGAGGGGTAGACTGCTATGAAAGCTCCTTCAACCTGATCCACTGCCTGTTTGATGATGTCCTGGTTCTGTCGGGTGATGTTCCTTACTCTTTCCAGCCATTTTGGTTTGGATTCTATGGCTGCCATTGCCCCATTCTGGGCTATCAGGTTGGTTCCCAGGTCGTTGATGACAATGGAACGTATGGAGTTGATTATCTCAGGCACCCCCACTACTGCACCGATCCTCATACCAGCCATACCATAGATCTTGGAGAAACTGTACACAGTAACTGTGTACTCTGGACATATCTCTGCCATGAGTTGATGTTCCCGTGCAAAATCACGATAGGTGATATCATGTAACAGGTAGATCTCATGATCTTCTGCAATATCCTTAAACTCTTTTCTCTCCTCCTTGGTGTAGGATGATCCCAATGGGTTCAATGGATCAACCAGGGATATCAGTTTAGTGTTCTTATCCAAATTGTCCCTTACCAGTTGAGGTGTAAGTTTATAGCCGCACTGGTCATTGTAAATGGGAACTGATTTAACATGATCCCCAAAACGGCTTGCGAAATTATCAATAATAAGATATCCCGGGTCACAGGTGATGGTATTGTTTTCCGGTTCTAAAATATCATTGGCACACAGATATAGTGATTCTGTGGCTCCGGCAGTTACCAGAATATCATATTCATTACCCAACCCCAGATCTTCCATGACCAATTCCCTGAGACGTGGAAAACCTTCTGGTGGTGGGTATTTGCAGTAATCATTCCACCGGATGCTGGCAATCATGGCCTCCACAACTCCATTCTGGTCATGGAGATGGTTAGTGTTTTGCCCCATCCAGATCATATCCGGATCATTGTAAACGTAGTTAAAGAATTCATTAGCTGTTTTAAATCCTTTAGGCAGTACTTTTGCTGCTTTAGCATACTTTTTGGGTGAAATCATATCTCTCAACACTCAACTATCTTAACTATTCTTCTTATGTATACGCAAAATTAGTAATTTAGGATTACCTGCGAAACATTTCCGCCCCTCAAAAGAGATAGTAATCGCCAAAATACCACTTGTAAATGTTAATTGCAATTCTACTATATCTTATCCTAATTTATATCATCACTTAATTTAAAAGTATCCATCATATGAGACCACTATCAACAATTCGGAAGCGGGTGCGCAGCCCCTCAGGTCGACTACGGTGCCTTTTTAAGATGGCATATCTCTCACCACTAACATCCCCCCTTTCCAATTCCACCATGATCTTGCTCCGGTATTTTAAAATAGTGCCGCCTACTGGCTCCACCATTCCTTCACCCTCAAAACTGGCATAGACCTGGTTGGTAATCACCACTGCTATTTCGTGTTTACGGGCCAGTTTGGTGAGGAGTCCCATCTGCTTTCCCAGCTCCCTTTTAATCTGGGATGAATCACCATCAAGAACCCGGTAAAGAGCTACTGCAGAGTCCAGGATGATGAGTTCTACCTTTTCCCCTGATAAAACCATTTTTTCGATTCTTCGCAGGACAGAATCCTGTTCTGTGAATGTTGATGGTTCAAATACTATGATATTAGAAGCCAATTTGTTGAACTCTGTTCCTGATATCTGTTTAACTCTTTCAATGGATAATCCACCCTCAGTATCTATGAATACACTTTTACCCCCGTTACTAGCGGATTGAACCATAAGATTGAGGGCTATGTTGGTTTTACCAGACCCGGGAGGGCCGTAGAACTGGGTGATGACTCCCTTTTCAATCCCACCCCCAATGAGGGAGTCGATTGGTGAGGATGTGCGTATTTTACCCTTCTGTTTTATGTTGGATAGAATTTCTGACATTTAATCCCTATATATTACTTCTAAGTAAATCTCTATTTATTCTATTAAATCATTCCGGGATAAATATAATTATGTTTAAATTATTGATCTCCATTATTCTACTTACTATTTTATTATTGAGAGTAGTTTCTCCATCCCCGCACCTTCCCTTAAGATTTTTGGGGGGTTGACTGTGAGATCCACTACAGTAGATGAAACTCCACTCCTGCATGGGCCAGAATCAATTATGATATCTGGTTGACCATCCAACTCTTTTTGCACTTCACTGACAGATCTAGGGGAGGGATGACCGGATATATTGGCACTGGTGGTAGTTATGGGAAATTCCCTAGAAATATCCCTGCAAATCAGGTTATTTGGAATCCTGACTCCGATTTTGTCTGTTCCTGCTGTGATCTGGGCTGGAACATTATCTTTCCTGTTTAAAATCAGGGTGTAGGGCCCTGGAAGAATTTTTTGGACTATTTCATTTCCTTTAGAATCCAGGTGTGCCACATTCTTGATGTCTTCTGGTTTTGACAGGCAGATTGATAGTGGTTTGTGCACTGATCTTTCTTTCATCCGATAAACATCTAAAACAGCTTTTTTTCTGAATATATTTGCCGCCAAACCGTAGACTGTATCTGTAGGGTAAACAGCAGTTCCACCCTGACGTAATATGTCCAGAACCATTTCTATTTTTTCTTTTTCTGGATTCTCGGGATTGATTTTAATGATTTTCATCTGATCTTCCTTAAATTTTAGTAGTAATTAATGATAATTCAATTTTTACATAACTTCGTAGAGTATGTTACAAGATAGTTATGTTTTTAGTTATTGCGGGTTAAAAGATATAATTAAAGAAGGTATATGTGAGTATTTTTTCATAATCTGATGCCAAAGATTCAAAAGGTGTGAAATTAGGGGGGGAATGATGATGAAATTAATTACAGACACTTTTAATAGTCGTTTTGACCATTGGAAGATCATTTTACCAGAAAAAGACATTGAAAATAGAAGTGGTGGTTTCATCCAACAGTCTGGTTGGCTGATCCAGTACTGCTTTGGAAAAGACAAAAAAGGCGAATATCTGGATTACTATGCAGCTCACAGAATGACCGATGATGAACATGTGCGCATCTATGATGATGGCCAAGTAGAGGATCTTCCAGCCATCAGCAGTATGCGTTTGGTCAGTGAAGACCCTGAAGAGGATAAAAAACTGGAAGATGAATATTACCAAGAAAATCAACGAGTTGCAGAAATGCTATCTGAAAAGGGATTTGATAAGTTCACCATTAACATGTTTCTACACACAGGTCTGGATAAAGAATCGGAACAATGAGTGCAGGGGAAGGGATTCGAACCCTTGAAGGCCTACGCCAGAGGATCTTGAGTCCACCCCCTTTGTCCACTCGGGTACCCCTGCACTTAATGATAAGATCAAACCCTTATATTTAGATTCTTGGTTTATGATCTAGCATGTCTATTCACATTTCTTAATAGCATATCCAAGCCGCTATTTCTTGAAGTGCGTCCATTATCTTTTAAAATGCTATCAACGTCCATATCAGTTACTTGGGTAGTTTAATGCTTTTTCTTTATATAACTCTTTAATTCATTCTCCCAATTCTCACTGAAATTAATATAAAATTAATACAATGAATTATAATACTCTAGTGAAAAATATTATGAATATTACTTTTCTGGTGCTCTCTACCTCAAATTCCTTGAACTTACCGGACCAATAGTATTCCATCCCCACAAAGAGGAGGTGAAACTTACTATGAGGACTAGTCAAGGAATACTATTTGGGGATAGAGCTAGACTATATGATTCTGAATCTTTCCAGGACCGTGAAGAAGTTATCATATATTCAAGGGAAGAATTCAAGAGGACTTATAGAGCTATGCATAACCATGTGAATGATATTTTCTTAATGGACCATCATCTAAGTAGAGATGATAACATAAAGTTAATGGGTCACTGGCACTGGATAATGGAAAGGATCCATATATAAACTTGGATTTGGATTCTTTTCTCAGTTTCAGACCATCCCAAAGCCATCTGGACACCTACCTGAACAGTCCAGTTAGAATAACGGAAGATGAAATGTTAGACTCTTTAAGTGAACTATCTGAAGAATCCGGGAAAGTTCTGGATGTGGGTCTGGATTTGTTATAATAAACTGAGGGGTGAGTTTATAGATTTTTTGAACCCTTTATGAAATGTTCGAATCTATAATGTTCCCCCTGTTTTTTGATTGGTTTGGTTGGGATGAGACATAGTTACGGGATTGTTGATCAGAGGGAATTATTACTATACAAACCTCAACTATTCAGGAAAACCGATGACATTCTGGTTTTCCCCAGTAAAGAATTTGAAAAATGGCACAGCCAGATCATAGAATATTTAGATGGTATTTACCAGATCAACGCTAAGAACATGGAAAATGGTAGATTAGTGGATGTTGATGATCTAGACCTGACCCTGGGATTATTGTTCAACATCAACCAGGAACTGGAAAACATTTTCAACCAGGATAATAAGATGGATTTTTCTTATGAATATGTTTCTATTATGGATGAGAAATACAAGAAATGCAGATCTAACTATTATGGACGTTATAGGCATAAAATTGATAGGAGAGTAACTAAAATAACTCCTCAAATAAGGTACATGCACTTGTTGGAGATTGTTAATTATGCTCAGAGACTCTGGTCAGAGGAAAACAGAGAGAGTAAACTAAGAACAATGGAAAAATAATCCATACATAATTCTGTGACTGTTAAGTTCAAACCCGTTCTTTGTACTTTAATTCTTTAAATTTGAGCTTGAATTTTGTTCCCTGACCCCTTTCTAGTTCTATTTCGCCGTCGATTTGGTCGGTTAAACTTTTCACCAGTTGCAGACCAAGAGTTTCTGTTTTTTCGATATCAAATTCTTCTGGTAATCCCATCCCATCATCAGCGATAACAAGTTCCATTCCGTCTTGGAGAGACTTAAGTTCGACTCTTATAGTTCCTTCACCTTGAGGAAAGGCATATTTAACACTGTTAGTCACCAGTTCGTTAACAATTAGACCTAATGGTATGGCAGTGTCGATGTTTAGATTAATATCATCGATATTTAAGACTGGTTCAATTGACCCTGATTTAACTCCATAGGAATAAAATATGTCATAAACCAGTTTTTCAACATACTCTCTGAAATTGATGTTGTTAAACATGGGGGATTGGTATAGTTTCTCATGGACCATGGCCATACTTTTCACTCGCCCCTGACTTTCCTTTAAAACCCCCAGAGTCTCATCCAAATGCTCAAACTCCATCTGCAAATTCAACAAACTAGAAATAATCTGCATATTATTTTTTACCCGATGATGAATCTCCCTAAGAAGAAGCTCTTTTTCTTGGAGAGATTGCATTATCTCATTTTCCGCTTGTTTACGTTCTGTAATATCATTAAAAATTACCAGAACATAAGCAGGCACATTATTTTTCCTTATAATAGTTAAAGAGGTGTCTCCCCACCGAATTTCACCATTTTTATCAATGATTTTAGATTCATAAGGGTCTACAACTTCATGCTTGAATATTTGGAGAAATTTTTTCTCATGCAGGGATAAGTCCTCTTCAGGGAAGATTTTTAATTCTGAAAAATGTTTCCCAACCAATTCCTCTTTAGATATGCCAATAATTTGCTCGGCAGATACATTAAAATCTAATATTATGCCATCAAAACCTAAAAGTATAGTGTAAGAAGGTCCAGACTCAAAAAGTGTTTTATATTTCTCTTCACTTTCATGAAGAGCTTCTTCAGCCAGTTTACGCTCAGTTATGTCTCTGATAATGGAAGTGAAGTATTTTTTTCCCCGGGATTTCCAGGCGGCAAGTGACATTTCAAAGGGGAACTCGCTTCCATCTTTTTTCAACCCAGTTGTGGCAACTATTCTCCCGATCAACCTGTGTTCGCCACTTTTTTCGAATTTTTCGAGTTCTTTAAGGTAATCTATTCTAAATCTTTCAGGCATAAGTATTGTTAAAGATTTACCGATTATTTCTTCTTTAGTATAGCCAAATATAGTGGTTAAACTATTATTAAAGAACATGATATTTCCCTTTGCATCAGTGGTTACAATTGCATCCACAGCTGATTCTGCAACTGCACGGAAACGTTCTGCACTTTTCTTAAGTAAATACTCAACCTCCTTTCTTTCAGTTATATCCCTTACAATGGCCTGGAGCAGATATTCATTTCCTATTTGCAGTTGATTTAAAGTTATTCCAGCATAAAAAGGTGTTCCATCATAACGGAGATGTTTCCATTCGAAATTCTGGGAATGACCATCAAGAGCTTTATTGATAAATTCAATTGCTTTATCTTCAGATCTTTCTCCATCTGGTTGGAATTCTGGTGAAAATTTATAGGGTGATTGCCCTATTATTTGATCTCTGGTTGCACCATAGATCTCCAGGGCTTTTTCATTACATTCTACAAAAAGGTTATCTTTCATTAGAAGGATGCCATCCCCAGCATTATCAAAGAGTGTTCTATATTTATTTTCACTTATAGAAAGGGCCATTTCTGCTTTTTTACGTTGAGTGATATCTTCCAATAGTGTGTAGACCTGATAGGGTTTTTTCTCCCCATACTTGAATTGAGGTACAGCATCAATCTTCAACCAATTATATTCTTCTTTATTAGGAGTTTTAATTCCCATAACCACATTTTTAATTGATTTGCCAGTTTTTAAGGCAATCATGGATGGATGAGTTTCTCCCGGAAAGTCTGTGCCATCTTCGTGTATGTAAGTCCAACTATGGCCCTTTGAGGTTTCATCTGGAATTTCATCTGCTGTGTAACCCAGGATATTCTCTGCTGCCGGATTCATAGAGGTTATAATGCCATCGGCATCATGGTATATAACTCCCTGAGTCATTGTTTCAAAAAGTTGCCTATACTTCTCTTCACTTTCTTTAAGAGTTTTTTCAGCTTTTTTTTCTTCAGTGATGTCTTTAAAAAAGATAGTGATCCCATCTTCCGATGGATAAATGTCATTTTCAAACCAGCAATCGTAGGGTTCGTAATATTCTTCTAGATGGATGAATTTTTGTTCTTGCATTGCCTTGTGGTAGGCTTTATAAAATGGCTGATCAATTCCCTCTGGGAACATAGTCCATATATGCTGGCCAATCATTTCTTCTGGAGTTTTACCGAAATGTTCTGCTCCCTTCTTATTCACATAGGTATAATTCCAGTTGTTATCCAAAGCCACAAATGAATCACTGACCCTCTCCAGCACAGTGTAAATCTCTTTTTTTGCAGCTTCAGCATCAGCACGTGTTTCACTCTCCATTTTATAGAGTTTTTGAATTTCTTCAAGTGCATTTTTATGTTCTGTGATGTCAAGAAGAGCTGCCACACTCTTCTTGGTGTTTGGAATCATTTCAACTTCTAAATGGATGTTTTTAATATCCCCCTTCCTATCAATGAATCTGAAATCATATATGATAGGTGCTGAACTATGATTAATTCTACGAAGGCGATGATAATCCTCCATTTTTTCAAGATCATCGCCTACAACAAAATCAGTCCAACTTTTCTTGCCTTCGATCTCTTCTCGCGAATAACCACTAAGCTTTTCAAATTTTGCGTTAGCCAGAGATATAGTTGTATCTTCTTCAATAATAACGTTTGCAGTTCCAGTATGCTCAAATATAGTCTTATAATAGTTTTCAGATTCTTTTATCTTATTTTCAGCTTTTTTTAACGTACTGAGATCCATGATAATCATGCTGGTTTTTTCATTGCCAGTTTCATCATAGAAAATATGTGAAGACAAAAAACCAAGGAATTTTTCCCCGTTTTTACGTTTGAAAGTTAGTTCACCTTTGGTTTTCCCTTTCAATCGTCTTTCTTCCAGGAGAATTGGTAATTGAGAGTCTTCTGTATCGACAATTCCAGATCTGCCAATTTCACATAATTTTGCTTCAGTATATCCAAATAGTTCTTCAGCGGCGGGATTTGCTGCTAAAATAGAACCATCAGGAGCTGTTAACAGAATAGCCTCTAAACTGTTTTCAAAAATATTATGGTACTTCTCTTCACTTTCTTTCAGTTCATTTTCCATCTTATTCTTGTAAAGAGCCAGCTCTATGGCATATTTAAGCTCATTAGCATCGTAAGGTTTAATTATATATCCATATGGCCCTGTAAGTTTGGCTCTTTCAATCGTAGGTTCTTCAGAATGAGCAGTTAAGTAAATAATCGGTATGTTAAGGTTTTTAATTTCGTTAGCAGTTTCAATACCATCCATTTCCCCTTTGAGAATTATATCCATTAAAATAATATCTGGCCTAATTTCTAAGGCTTTAGTGACAGCTTCATCGCCTTTTGAAGCAACATATGGAACATTATACCCAAAAGATTCCAGGGTACGCTGGATATCCATTGCCTCAATGCTTTCATCTTCTACCAGAAGAATTTTAACATCTGCCATGAGAATAACCAACAACATAGTATGTTAATAATCCTAATTACTTCTTATGTAAAAAATAAAAAAAGTCAGTAATAGTTGATAAAAAAAATGGATAAAAAAATGCAACGTTGATAATAAAAAAAATAAATTAAAGTGCAGGGGAAGGGATTCGAACCCTTGAAGGCCTACACCAATAGGCCCTGAACCTATCCCCTTTGACCGCTCGGGAACCCCTGCATCTGTATACTGATTCTTGAAAGAGGGATTAGGATGTGAGTTAGTTTATTTCCAAATCATTTATATATACCTTACCTGAGATTTAAACTCTGAAATTGGTCACCATGATGTTTATGTCTTCTTTTATGAGTTCTAACCTATCATCAATGGTTTCGTTTTCTTTTAATCCTTTTTCATGTGTCCTGCAGATAATTAGAATTTTATCATCTTTTTTCTTAATTTCATAGTTACCTAAATGTTCCAATGGTCCTATGTTGCAGGTTTAGAACTCTTCTGAAGTTAATTTTACTTCGAATACAATTTCCCATACAACATATTTTTCAAATTTGACCTTTTAAATAACCATAACAAACACTCTTGCTTTAAATCTTTAACACTCATCAGATTGATAACCAAGACTTATAATAGTTTTGTAAAAAAAGAAAATCAGGGTTCTTCGAATTATTGATCCGCCAGTTGCAATAATTCTACATAGATTCTATTTTTATTAAAATCTGAAGTGAATTAAAAAAAATATGTTTCTAGGGAGAAAAAACTTCTTTTTTGGAAGTCACCACACCATAAACAAGATTTTCATTGATTTTAGCACTCACTTCAATCTCTATCTTTTGATTATTACCATTGACCAGAGTTAAGATTTCATTAATTATTTTATCTTCTTTTTCTAATTTTTCCATGAGCTTTTCAATTTCATGTGAATGGACAAACATGCTTCTAAAATTTCTCCCAATAACTCCTTCGATAGAACTTTCACTGGACATATCAGCCATGTATTGATTCACCATTAATATATCACCATTTAGTTCCGTGATAAAAACCCCGACCATCAGGTTATCCATGAGGGTTTTGTACTTATTCTTAGATTCCTTGAGCTTTTTTCCCATTTCATGCTTGTATAGGGCCATTTCAACTGAGAACTTCAATTCACTATCATTAAAGGGTTTAATGAAGTAAGCATGAGGCGAAGTCTTATGCGCCCGATCCATCATCAAATCTGATGAATGAGCAGTGATATAAATGAGTGAGATTTTCATCTCCTTCAAGATTTTCTCAGCAACTTCCACTCCATCTTCTTCTCCCTGAAGTCTTATATCCATGATCATCAGATCTGGTTTGAGGTCCCGGGCCATTACCAGAGCCTCCTCCCCAGAAACAGCAACCCCTACGGGATCATAACCCCATTTACGAATTTTACTTTCAAGTTCAAGTGAGGTTATGCCTTCATCTTCCACGATCAATACCTTTTTAGCCATTAAATGCCTCCTATAAAATGCTCCCCTATTATTATCAGATCTTTATCGTTCTGGATGTTTAGCCGGGAATTTGATGATAAATTCAGTGCCCTTAGACTCACCCAATTCTATGGATCCCCCTATCTGTCGCACCAACCTTTTTACCAATTGTAATCCCAGTGTTTCAGTCATATCCAGCTGGAAATCATCAGGTAGCCCAACACCATCATCGGCAACAGTCAGATGATAACAATCATCAACTGAACAAATCCTCAAGGTTATCTCTCCCTCCCCCTCTGGAAAAGCGTATTTTATGGAATTAGTGATGAGTTCATTAATTATAAGACCCAGAGGTGAGGCGGTTTTAATGTCCATTTCAACATTTTCTGTCTGGATATTGGTTTTTATCTTATTAGACTCCAGTTGATAGTTCTTAAGAAGGTAGTGTGTGATTTGATGCATGTAATCCTCCATATCAACACTGGAAAGGTTTTTGCTTTGATAAAGTTTCTCATGGACCATGGACATGGACTGCACCCTGTTTTGACTTTCCTGGAGAGCGTTTTGGACCTTATCATCTTCCAGATACATGGATTGGAGTCCCAGTAAACTGGAGACCACTTGCATATTGTTTTTCACCCGGTGATGAACCTCCTGGACCATGGCCTCCTTCTCATCCAGAGACTTTTTCAAACGTTTTTCATCCTCCTTTCTGATAGTGATGTCTCTGGCCACAGCCACCACCACATCCTGACCGAAGTAGATCGCTTTGTTGAGTTTTACCTCTTTGGGGAAGATTTCACCATTCTTCCTCTTGCCCCAGAATTCAAAGGTCTGATGTTCTCCATTCAATGCGCGGAAACCTGCATTCACAATTTCTTCCACATCATTTTTACCAGGAGCTGATAACATATCCAATGATTCCCCTATTATCTCCTGTTTACTGTAGCCGTACATATCCAGAGCTCCCTGATTAACTTCTAAAAAATTTATTTGAGGGTCAATTATATACAATGCATCATTAATAGTGTTTAAAATAGTCTGATATGTTTTTTTACTTTCTTCCAGTTTTTCATATGATTTGCGAACTTCTCTGTTGTTAATTGCAGCCCTTATTATCGCTAAACCCACTAAAAATCCAGCACCCAATAATAAAACTTCGAAAACATCCCTATCATTATAATAAGCCCATGAAAGGAGTAAATACGCTACCCCACCTAATAATAATACTACGTTGGTCTCGAATGGAATTTTAAATCGCCAAAAATCTATTGATAGATCTTCCAGTACTCTTGGAGGTTGGCAACGGATATGCACCAGGGCGGCCAAAGTCAGAGATAGGCTAGCTGATATCCAGAACACGTTTTCTATCCCGCCAGCAGGATACAGATTCAAAATATATTCATAGGCATAGATTATGACCGCAGCAACTTGAAAGGTTGCACTGGCTAGAATGTAGGGAACTGGTCCTTTCTTCAGGTTTCCTGCGTAGAAAACAAATAAGTAAATGCCAAAAAACATCAGGGCAAATACGGACAAGATGTTCAGTACTAAAATCAGGAAATTGAAGGTGTCAATTGGGGTTATCTTAGTGAAGGGTAGTATTAAAAAGGACCAGAAAAACATGGTTATGGTGACCAACACCATACTAATCTCAATAACCCTCCGGTACCGGTTCAACACATCCACTTGTGGTTTGGGAATTAAATAGAGCCCTAAACAGAAGAAAACTGTTTTTAAAGTGAATGATATGTAAACATAACTCAAAATTAATTGATCCGTCAAATCATAGTTCCAGGTTAACCATAAAAGATCTCCGAATACCCAAAAAGTCTGGGATATGAGTATAGCCAACCAGGCATGATAATAATCTTTCCCATAAGTTTCTGAACGTCGAAAAGCAAAGAATAATATGATTAAAGTTGTAATATTAATTATTGGGACCAGATTATCGTTGATGAGAACGGTAATATTTGAGTTGTTGCGAAACAGTATGGTAAATATTCCATAACCCACAATAATGAGAATAGATAATATAACTGCCTTTTTAAAGGATTTCGATGATATTTTACCCTTGGAAAGTTTTTTTCCAATCCCCATTGACTGATTTCCCCCGCAAGTCAAATCTTATAGATTGATTTGATCCTAATGTAAATAAATTGTTGGTTTCAAACAATTTTCGGTTCAGTCAATAATAGGAAATTGATTTGTTGATGAGCCCTAATAGAAGAATACATGTCTGAATCCATTCAATTTAACATATATTATTAATTTTGGAAGTTTTTATTACATGAAGAGATAAATATTGATTTATACAAATGAATCATTTTACAATATTTTTTATATAATTAACGTTTATTATTTAGATTCCACCTTAACCAAACATAATAATTTATAAGTTTTATCCTTTTTAAGCAAGGTTTTAATATCACATCTTTCAATTGGATATATATTGTGAATCTAAAACCAAGGATATTATTAATTTCAAAGTGAATGCACTATCAATTGTATAAAGCCTAATATGTTGTGTTAAACCATGTTAAACAAAGTAAGGCCTCAGATACAAAGATTAATCAACCCCGTGGCCAGTAAAATCAGATTACACCCCAATATCCTAACGATAATCGGATTACTAGTTAGCATTTTTGCGGCCTATGCCTTTGCCAGGGGAAATCTCCTGGCAGGCGCATTACTCATACTCCTAAGCGGATTTTTTGATGTTATAGATGGTGCTGTGGCCCGCAAAAATAACACCAAAAGCAAATTTGGAGGTTTCCTGGACTCCACTTCCGACCGTTTCGCGGATGCATTCATAATAATCGGAGTCATATATGGAGGGTTTGTGAACTGGTTCTGGGGCATCCTGGCATTACTTGCCTCTTTAACTGTGAGCTATGTCCGTGCCCGGGCAGAAGTCGAAGGAATAAAATGTGATGTTGGAATTGCTGAAAGAGCAGAACGTCTATTCATAATACTGGGTGGTGCATTCTTGGGATACTTCACCGACCCACACTTTTTCATGTCAATGGCTATTTTCCTGATAATCATCCTGGGATTCGTAACAGTATTGCAACGAGTTTACCACTCCTGGAAGGAGTTGAATAAACTTTGAAGTATCATGTGATAATATGGACGCAATAGAAAGAATCGAGAAAGATTTAAAGCTTTTTGCAAAAAATATAAAAGAAGTAGAATCAATAAAAGTCAGTGCTAAAGAGGAGAAAATTTTAAAAATGGCCCAGAATTATCGGGACGACACCCAGTACTACTTGGATAAGAAAGATTTCCTAACATCGTTCGGATGCATAACATATGCACATGGACTTCTAGATGCAATTCGCCTTTCACACAACCTTATAATCGAGGAATAATAATTAAATCAATTTATAATCATGAGAATAAATTAAAACTCACATGAATTATCATAAGACGTGCAATAATAGAGGTTAGATGAATTTCAAAGATACTGTTCTACAGGAAGCTAAAATAGATTTTCAATACTTATTGGACCGTGGTTTTCCCAGAACTGGGGCTTTAAATTTTGTGGCTAATCATTATGTTCTGGATGAGGTGCAAAGGAATTATCTCAACCGCAGCGTCTTCTCCAAAAAGAAAATAAAAACAAGGAAGAAAAAATTAATTCTATTATCTGATGTGAAGGAGAAAAATGTGATTATTGATGGTTATAATGTCTTAATCACAGTTGAAAGCATCTGCAACAGTGGAGAAGAATTTCTGGTAAACTGTGATGATGGTGTTACCCGGGATGTTAAAGCTGTTTTCGGGAAATACAAGAAAGATAAAACCACACTAGAAGCTCTGAATTCGATTATATCCCTCTTGAAAATCTTTAAACCTAAAAGAGTGCTTTTTTTCTATGACAGTCCAGTTAGTATGAGTGGTGAACTGGCCAAAACCACCCTAGAACTTTTAAAATCACTTAAAGTTCCTGGTGATGCTCAGACTGCTAGTGACGTGGATGCAGAACTGGTGAGATTATCCAAAGAACTGGATGGTGTGGTTGCCACCAGTGATGGGATAGTAATGGATAAAGTAGAAACTGTATTGGATATACCCAGCTACATTGCAAGGATGAAGAAGAATTAAAATAAAAAGTGCAATTACAATTCTTTTTGAAATAAAAAATAAATGAATTAAGGATATTTATTCAATATCCTCAAATCTGTCGCCGAGTTTTTCCATTACACCAGGTAGGGTGGTGTATTCCATCTCATCGGCGGGTAGTCTGTGTGGTTCGAATGGACCGTGTCTTCTCATGTACTCAGCAATATCTGATGCCAGTGCTCTGGATCTGTCGTATGCTGGGTCGTCAAACATGTCCGCTGGACCTACTAACTGCCCATTGTTAATCTGGAATCCAAGAGCCATGATCCGTGGAGGTCCGTCAAATCGTACAGGATAAGCGTTTTTCTGTGCTACCGGCATTAATGGTCCATTGTGTGATCCTCTCATCCATCCACCCACCAAATGGGGGAATGCAAATGGTTCCACAACTTCTCCTGCTGCTGGGAATCCAGATTGTGATCTTACAATTGCCACAGGGTCATCTTTTCCAACGTATTTTCCAGCCATGAGGTTTAATCTCTCAGTACTTATGGCAGCGGCTATTTCGTTATCATCCCTCCTTCGGATACGTTTTATTACGTAGCGACTGATGGTGCCCAGAAGGGCTAGTAAATCATACATTTCATCGGGACAGGTCATTTTAACTTTTTTGTGTTCCATTACATCGAAAACTTCGAATTCAAACCCATTGTGCATAGATGGGTCTATCACCAGACCAGCAGTGGTAAATGGGTCTGCGAACATTTTATAAAGGGGCATGTTAAATGCACCGGGTTCGGTTTTGTCACAGCAGAAAACAACCACTGGGTCGCTGGGTCTTTCTTTAAACTCCATTTCTGCACATCCAGGACCCATACCTTTTATGTTTCCTGAAAATGTGTCTGATAGAAGATCCTGACCTGCTCCGTAAAGTTTAAGTTCTTTTGCAATTGCAGTTCCTTCTAAAAATGCTTTCCATGCTAATTCATGGATTTCTTCGTTTTCTTCACCCTGGGTGTGGGTCATTATCAGTTCGGTGTCATCCCCACAATTGGTTACATAATAATCATTGAGAAGTTCTTCTTCCTTGGCTTTGGAGAGAATTTCTTCACATTTTTTTAATATTGCGGGGTGAACTAATCCGTGGCCTGCTATACTTCCAACGTCTGCTTTTATCACACTAATGGTGGTTTTCATACTTTTACACCTCTAAAAAAATCATGAACTTCTAAAACAGCATCCTTTATGCTGAAAAAGGGTAGTTCGAATTGATAATTATAAACCAGTCTTCTGGAGGAAAACCAGCTTAGAAACAGCTTTTAGCTATTCTAATAAAACCCTTCTTATTAATGAATTATGATAAGATGGACATATAAAATTTACTACTGTCCATTTTTTTAAAGACTCTTGATTTTAGACAGCTAAAAATATTAGATTTTTTGGTAATTGTCTTTAACTGCCTGAGCCATATCCATGGTTGTGGAAGTTCCGCCCAAGTCTGGTGTGATAGATGTTCCTTCCCTTAAAACATTCAAAACAGCCTTTTCAAGTTTTGATGCTTCATGGTTCTCCCCTAAAAATTGGAGCATAAGAACAACAGATAAAATCATGGCAGTGGGATTGGCCATATTTTTACCAGCGATATCTGGAGCAGAGCCATGAACTGGCTCAAATAACCCATTATGATCACCTATATTGGCAGAGGGCACCATTCCTAAACCTCCGACGAGTCCAGCACCTTCATCAGATAATATGTCTCCAAAAAGATTGGTGGTAACTATTACCTGGAATCGGTGGGGTTTGGTAATGAGAAACATGGCGGCAGCATCCACGTAAACTTCGTCAACCTCAATATTCCTATAACCATCTAGTCTACTATATTCATTTGCCACATCCCAGAAGGATTCCCTGAATATTCCATCTGTTTTTTTGAGCACATTGGCCTTATGTACAGCAGTTAAACGGCTATTACCTCTTTTATATGCCTCCTGGAATGCTATTTTTGTTATTTTTTCTGAAGCTTTTCTGGTTATTACCCGCAGAGCAGTTGCTCCTTCCAGGGTGTATTCTTCAATTCCAGAGTATAGGCCTTCACTGTTCTCCCGGACAATGAGCAAATCCAGATCATTGTAGACAGATTTTGCTCCAGGATATGATTTAACAGGTCTTAAATTGGCGTAAAGATCCAGCTCTTTTCTAAGGGTGATTATTGCACTTTTCTGACCAGGAACTGTGGTTACAGCTCCGAAGAGTGTTGCATCAGAATTTTTAGCCATTTTAATTGTTTCGTCAGGTATGGTGGTGCCGGTATCCTCAAAACAGGAATTTCCTGCCCTTGCTTCCTGAAAGTCGAATTCAATAGGAAGTGCATCCAAAACATGGAGAGCAGCTTGGATTACCTCTGGGCCTATGCCATCCCCTGGGATTACAGTTATTTTATACATGATAAGTCCTCTTACGGTATAACTAATACTGTCGTTGAATAAATAATCGCACTGAATTATTAGTATACAGGAGTATAGTTTTGTTTTTATATTAATTGGGCAAAAATATATTGCCTATTAAATACAAAGTATATTTTTCTAAATCGATCATTAATCGATCTTGTCTTTAAAAAACATCTATTTAATTAATTTTCAAGGGGAGAATATATATGGAAGTTGAAAAAAACGTTGGAAGACTGATTGAAACTTTAAAGGATGATGATGAACATGTGCAGTTGCAGGCCACAGAAATGCTGGAAGAAATTGGAGAACCTGCAGTGCCACAACTCATAGATGCCCTTGATAATGAAGATAAAAATGTTAGGAAGGGATCTGCAAAAGTTTTGGGACTGATTGGTGATGAAAGAGCCATCAAACCCCTCATTGAAACCATGAAAGATGATAATAAGTGGGTGCGCAGGGCAGCCTCAGGTGCTCTTAGCAATATGGGTAAATCCGCAGTGAATCCCTTGATTCAAACTCTGAAAAATGATGACTGGAGAGTGAGAGGTGGAGCTGCCTGGGCACTGGGAAATATAAAAGCCCCTGAATCATTACCACCACTGATTGAGGTCATGAATGACGATAGCGGCTTTGTCAGGGCCGGTGCAGTAATGGCTGTGGGAAATATTGGTGGAGATGACGCTGAAAAAGCACTTAATGAAGCATTAAAGGATAAGAGTAGTTATGTTCGCAGAGTTGCTGAAGGTTTCCTGAATAAGGAATAATTTCACCTATTTAATTGGTACCGAGCATATCCCTATCAGATTTGACTAAGTGAAATTAATAATTAACGAGAATTTTGTTTCTGCATAAAGGTGGATTATGAAAGTTAGTGTAATTGGAGCATCAGGTAGAGTGGGCAAGGCCGCAGCTTTTTGTCTGGCTGAAGAGAGCGTTGTAGGCAAGATTGTACTTTTATCACGTGAAAAGAGTTTGGATAAGATCCAGGGAGAAACTCTGGACATGAATGATGCCCTGGCTGCTAAGGACATTCGGGTTTCCATAACCCCATCATCAAATTTTGAAGATATGGCCGACTCTAAGATTGTGATTATCGCTGCGGGTGTTCCCCGCACCCCTGAAATGACACGTATGGATCTGGCAGTTCCGAATGCGAAGATTGTGGCAAAATATGCAAAATTGGTGGCTAAATACGCTCCTGAATCCATAATTCTGGTTATAACTAACCCTGTTGATGTTATGACTTATGTAGCTCACAAAGCTTCCGGTTTTCCCCGGAATAGGGTTATTGGACTGGGAAACCACCTTGACTCATTGCGGTTGAAGAATATTTTTGCCAAACAATTCAACATTCATGTTAGTGAAATACACACTAGGATAATTGGAGAACATGGAGATCACATGGTTCTGCTTTTAAGTTCCACTTCCATTGGTGGAATAATGTTCGAAGACTTTTCTCAGTACCAGTCCTTTGATGTGGATGGGATTATTGAGAAAGTTAAAAATGCAGGGAGTTACGTGATTGACAAGAAAGGAGCGACAGAATACGGGCCTGCTTACGCTGTTTCTAACATTGTGAAAACCATTCTCAACGATGAGAAGAGGATACTGACTCTTACCACCTATCTGGATGGGGAAATTTATGGTACCAGTGATGTTTGTCTGGGAGTGCCAGTTAAATTGGGTAAAAACGGTGTTGAGAGGATAATTAAACTCAACATGAATGATGATGAATTAGAAGCTTTTAGATTAGCCGCAGATTATGTTAAAAGCTCAACTGATGAAGTTCTGTCAATTATAAAAGAAGAAATTGATTTATATTGAATATTTTTAATTATTGATTTTTTTAATATTATTTCTTATATCAAATAAATGGTTCTAAAATAAAATAAAAATAGTTTAGGGCCCATATTTTGAACCCTTAAAAATAAAAAAAATATATCAAGTGTACCAGATTAAGTTTTATCAGTTATATTAACAGGAGGATCTGGATCTGGTTTATCTGATGACTTGTTAGTTGGCGTGCTTATAGGTGTCTTGTTATAGGTTATTGGTGTGTATGTTTTTTTGTAGTCATAGTCGTTATCATAATCATTTCCAGTGTCATTGGTTTTGTTAGTTATATTGAGTGTGAAATTCCCTGCAGAGTTTAAAAGGCCAATGAAATAACCACTGACAAATGCCAATACAACTATCACCACAATTAATGCGATGGGTATCTTATCCATTTTAATATTCATATTAATCTACTCACAATCCGTTTCTAGAGAAATTCTTAAATCATCTTTATAATTCATTTTCAAGTAATTTCGAAAGTTACAATTCCAAAAAATGATGTCAGTGCATCTACAATTTGATGCATTCTGTAGTATCTAAGTGATCATATAATAAATTTACCCTACCCTATATTTACATATCCAATAAATCTGAGTAATTTGTTTGTAGAATGATACTCTTAATTAACAATATCTTAAAAACAACGCAAACTTGCTTTTTATTCCTTAAAAAATTAAAAAAAAATAATTGTTCTTTTTTATCCAGTTTCTTCTGAAAGGTAGTTGTATAGAAAAGCAGCCATAATTGCTCCTGCTATAGGCCCTATGAGGTATATGGGGAAGTATATCCACAGATTTGAACCACCTAATAGTAGATCACCTAAGTATGGTCCAAATGTTCTGGCAGGATTGATTGATGCTCCAGTGATGTTTCCCAAAGTGGTGATCACACCAGCAACTGTCAAACCGATGATCAAACCCGCAAATCCTGGAGGTGCCTCTCTATCAACTGCCACTCCCATTATAGCCAGCATGAGAATAAAAGTTCCAATTGCTTCGGCTAAAATGGCCTGAACATAACCAATACCTGCAAATGGTGCTGTAGCACCTAAACCGCCTGTATTGACTGCTCCCATTCCCAATATAAAAGCCAATGTGAAACTGGCCAGGGTTGCTCCAATAACCTGTGCAAGTATATATGGTGCAACATCACGTGATGGAAATTTTTTCACTGCCCACAGAGCCAAGGTAACCGCTGGATTGATATGACAACCAGATATCTTACCAAAAGCATAAATACAGGCAGTTATTGCCAATCCAAAAGCTAAACCGATTGCTAACCAGTCCCCTAGACCTCCCAGAGCACCTATCCCTATGTTGAAAGAATTAGGCGGAGTTTGACCCTTACTTATCATCAGGGTGATGATAGCTGCCCCTGTACCAAAGAAAACCAAAATAAATGTTCCAATAAGTTCTGCCAGTGATCTTTTCATAACAGAAGCCATTGTTTAATCTCCTTTAGGTTTTCCTTTTTTAAGAGCCATTGCACAATATTTACATAGTATTCTGGGCAGTGTTTCCTCTATTTTTTCTGCAGGGAAAGGATATCCTCCGGTCCATAATTCAGTTTCATGACGAATGGCATGATCCATACACAGCCCCATACCACAAACTATGCACATGGCCACTGCATCTGTTGATTTACCTTCTTCTGCACATATATAACATTTCATTTTTTACCCCCTATGTGTTAAAAAAATGGAATTAATGAGTTGTTCGTAAAAGAACAACTGCATTACTTATACTGCTTCTCTCCATTGACAGTGGTTGTGTCTGAAGTCAACCAGTGAAGCTGCAGCACAGTTTTTGCAGGTTCTTGCTGGGGAACCTGGATTTTCTTTGTGCAGTGCTATGATGTTGGTCATCATGGTAGCGGTTACTGGTTCACTGGTTAACAGGCAGGGGTAATCTGCCAGTCGCATAAGAGATGAGAAACGGACAGTGATGGCACATGCAGGGTATGTGTAGCGCTGTGGATTCATTATCACTTCGTTCTGATGTATTGGTTCCAGATCAACATCAAAGCCGGCTACTTTGGGTACCAGTTTACCAGAAGCACCATTGAGTAGTTTGCGTGCCTGGTCAATGTAGCCCCATCCTCTGTAAATCATGTCCATAAAGTCGCTGTTATGCAGTTCGGCAGCAGCTCCCCTTGTGGGATACAGTTGCACGTAGTTGTGGAACCTTTGGGTTAATAGATCAACCACTGTTGGTGCATTGAAGCCATCCAGCTCCAAAATGTATTCCACTGCACAGGCAGATGATCCTGTTGCTAGAGAAAGGACTTCGAATTCACTCTTAAAGTTTGGAAGAGCTTTATTCAATGTGGAATCCATTACATCGGTTGTAGCTTCTATTATAGCCATGGTAACATCATCTTTACACATGTTAAAGGTTGATTGTGCAATATGGTGAGATACATCGCCCACACAGTATGCTGGGACTGTGAGGATGTTACCGTAATGCACATCATCATCCATGGCTGCTTTTATGGTGTCTTCCATTTTATCCCGGTACTGGGACATGTACTTGCGAACATCAAATGATGTGTGACCTGCACCATCCATGAGTTCTGCTTGAGCTTCAACCGGGTTCTGGTAAATATTCTGAACTTCTTCTATTTCTTTTTTCACAGCTTGGGCCACTGTAGTACCATTTTCTATTTCATTGGCAAATACCTCACCTATACCATAAGAGGTATTCATTCCCCATGATTTAGCAGATAGTATGGCCTGTTTATGATGTTCAGGGATGTTCACATTTTGAAGTATTCGGTTTATTGTGTTACTGGTGCTGCCAGGCATCAGGGCGAAATCAACCACACAGGTCGGCCCGTAAAATCCCCCATACCTACGAACCACTTCTTTACCTATAAGTGCTTCCGCTTTTTCTATTGCTTCAACGAATGTTTTCAGGCTTTTTTGGAATTCAGGGTCTTCGTCGCGAAGTATTTCCAGTACGACCGGTGTTTGATAGTGTTCCACAAATGGATCATCTTCAGGCCTTATGGTGTCTGTTAAGCTGTCTAATATATTGTAATGAGCGTTTACTGAATCTACATGGAGGTTTATGACTGATTCTGATTGTTCTGATATTGCTTCCATTTTTTCCACTACATCAAGATATGCTTTGGTATCTTGGATGTAGAATTTGGTTCCTCTTTTATTTTTGATAGTTTCTAAATCGGCTTTTTGAGCAGCCATTGCTTCTTTAACCATTTTTTCATACAACTCAACCATCAATAAATCCTCCTTTTAAGTAATGAAGTATTATCTTTGTTTTTTAATGCATTTATACTTATGTTTAATCCAGTAACATCTGATTTAGTAAAATTTATATAATGTTCATTTAGAATAGATATAATAGAAAAATTTTAAACATTGTATAAATTGATCATTAAATAATGAATTTTATTCTAAAAAAATTAGTCATCGGAACATTATTTCCGGTATATATTCTATGCAATGTAAACATTATTTGCTCACCATTAATAGAATATAAAAAATAGGAAAAATCAACATCAGGCATTATTATGATTAAAATCGGCGTCTTAGACCTTCAGGGAGACATTTCCGAACACTTGGAAATGACCAGAAAAACTATCATGAAAATGAACCTTGAAGCCGAGGTTCTGAAAGTAAAAACAGCTAAAGAAGTAGCAGAATGCCAGGGAATTATCATTTCCGGGGGAGAAAGTACTGTAATTGGCAGACTCATCCAGGAAAACGGTATTGACCATGCAATTAAATCCAATAATATCTCAGTATTAGGCACCTGTGCAGGAATGGTACTATTAAGCGAACAAACCGATTATGATCAGCCACTGCTTGGTTTGATACCAATGAAAGTAAAAAGAAATGGTTTCGGAAGGCAAAAAGCCTCATTCGAAGCCGAATTAAAACTGGAAATAATGAATAATCATTATCCGGGAGTTTTTATTAGAGCACCCTATGCTTTCCAATTGGGAAACAAAGCAACCCCCATTGGAAAAATCCATGATAAAATAATCGCAGTGGCCCATGAAAATTATCTGGCCACATCATTTCATCCCGAACTCACTGAAGATACAAGAATTCATGAGTATTTCATAAAGGAGGTATTAAATTGTGTGGAATAGCCGGAGTGGTATTTAAAGATAAAAAACTTCATCCAGTGGGTAAATTCATGACCCACATGCTTAACGCCTTGCAACACAGAGGACCAGACTCTGCAGGATTCGCCCTTTACGGGGGCTTGGGATTAAAAGAACATGAATACATATTAAACATCGAAGTTAAAGAAAAACCAGGACTTCTGGAAGAAGTTAAAAACAGAGTTGACAGTGCTTTTCCCATTAAGAGCGAAGAAATAATTCCCTCGGTGGAAAATTACACCATATATCGGTGTAAAGTAGCTTTAGACTCTTTTTCACAACTAAAACCACTTATTATGGATGTGGACAAAATTGATGACGTGATTGTCCTGAATGGAGCCCATTCATTTGAAATGATCAAAGATGTGGGATTGGTAAAGGATATAGCCGTCCGTTACAAGACTGAAGAGAAAATGGGCACCCATGCCATTGGCCACACCCGTTTCTCCACCGAAAGTATAGTGGACCGGTACCATGCCCATCCCTTCCAGACTTACATCATACCAGACATAACTGTGGTTCACAACGGCCAGATCACCAATTACTGGAAAATAAGGGACCCCTTAGAACGCAAAGGCCACATCTTTGAAACCAACAACGATACTGAATGTATTGTACATTACATCGCTGATAAACTTTCCCAGGATTACAGCCTGGAAGAAGCATTGGAACAATCTGTTAAAGACATGGACGGTCCTTTCTCATACATTGTAGGCACTCCCAACGGAGTGGGAATTGCCAAGGACCAATTAGGTCTCAGACCCGGCGTTATGGCTGAAAATGAAGAAGTATTTGCCGTTGCCTCTGAAGAAGTTGCCCTCCGGGAAGTTATGGACACCTCAAATATTGAACAAATATCACCAGGAGAAAGCCGTGCATACACCATTTAGGATGTGGGAACAATGAATGAATTCAAAATTAACGCTCAAAACAATACACCCCGGGAAATTAATCGCTCTATTAAGCAGGCAGCAAAAAGAAAAAATCGGATAGTGGTTGAAAACCCCAACGCTATGCACTACCTTGTGGCTGGACTCACTGACCCCGTTGAAGTTGTTATAGATGGTTCAGCAGGTTACTTCGCAGCAACCATGATACATGGAGCCCGTGTTCACATCACTGGAAACGCCGGATGGTTCCCTGCCGACAACATGACTGACGGAGAAGTGATCATAGACGGTTCAGCAGGAGACGGTGTGGGCCAGGGAATATACGGTGGAACGGTAGTAGTAAGAAAAGATGTTGGCTCCCGTACCGGGGAAATTATGAAAAACGGAACCATTATCGTGGGAGGTAACTCAGGATTCATGAGTGGCCTGTTTATGATGGGTGGTCGTATTATCATCCTGGGAGACATCTCCGATGATGCCGGTGAATCCATAATCCGTGGAACCATATATGTGGGTGGCGAAATTAAAAGTCTGGGTAAAAACGCCAGAATAGAAGAATTAGAAGATGAAGAAAGGGAAGAATTGAAAGAAATCCTGGAAAAATACCAATTCCAAGTTGACAAAGAAAAATATCAGAACTTCCGTAAGATAGTGCCACGCAGTGCCCGGCCATTTTATGGGAAAGAAACAGAGGAGGGATAAATAATGGCTCCTAAAGATCCAAAAAACATTGCTCTGGTGGGAACTCCCTGCCATATCATAGCCGCAGCCAAAATGGGACACTACCCCCAAATTCTGGGAGAATCTCCAGTTAACTTCACATTGGGACTCTTCTGCATGGAAAACTTCTCTCATTTATACTTGAAAGAGTTCCTATCACAAAACAACATTGAAATGAATGATGTGAAAGAGTTTAGAGTGGAAAAAGGACACCTATGGGCATATCTAGAAAATGGAGAAGTGTTCAAAACACCCTTATCCAAGGCAAAATCTTGCATGAGGAAAAACTGCCAAGTATGTATGGATTACACTTCAGAACTGGCCGACATTTCAGTAGGATCAGTGGGTTCAGCTCCAAGATGGTCCACAGTCATAGTCAGAACCGAAAAAGGCCTCAAAGCATTACAAAAAGCTGAAAAAGAAGGTTACATTGAAACCAGAGACATTGAACAATCAGGAATTATATTACTAGATAAACTGGCTAGGAAAAAGAAAACAGAAAACAAGGAAGAGATTAGAAAAAGAGAGAATGTTGCCCGGCCTGTGCTTTATCGAAGATACATGGATGATTCAGAATTTATTGATGAAGTGTCTTCCTGCCAGTTTGATGACTTAAAAGCAGATGTCATTGATGTGGGTAGCTGTGTGCTGTGTGGCGCCTGTTTTTACGTCTGTCCTGAGAATATAGTGGCCATTGAAGACCGAAAACCACAGCTAAAGGGAACCTGTCCTCCTGATTGTAATTTGTGTTATGTGGCCTGTCCTCGCACTTACCTGTCACAGGAAGTCTTGAATCGAGACTTGGATCATAAATCCTTGGGAGATTACCTGAAAATAGTATCTGCCCGTGCATCGAGTGTGGAAGGTCAGGATGGTGGAGTTGTCACCGCCCTTTTAAACTACCTTTTAGATGAGAAAATGGCAGAGAATGTGGTTGTGGTGGATAAGATGGATGATAATCCCTGGAAGCCCGAGGCAATACTGACTTCCAGCGTGGATGATGTGAAAAAGGCTGCAGGAACTAAATACTCTGCATGTCCAGTTTTCAAAGTACTCAAAGATGATTCTAAAAATAATGACCAAAATGATTCTAAGGAGGTGTCCTAGATGCCTTTTCAAATTGAGAGAAATCAGGATCTGTGCCTGAGGAACTTTGGCCGTCCTGGTTGCTGCTGGTATTTATGCGATAATAGGGATGAAACCCAGTGTAAGAACTGTTACTCCTGTTACAATAACTGCCCTCATGATGTTTATGAGATAGTGGATGATGAACCATATCCCCTTAACCATGAGAACTGTGTGGGTTGTAGAATCTGTGAGGAAATGTGCCCTAATAATGCCATAGAAGTTAGAGCCATACCCGAGGATGTTAGAAATGTGTGGAGCTTCACCGATCTGGTTGAGATAAACAGGAAATCCTCAGAAGGAACCTACAAAGTTAGAGGATGCGGTGCCACGCGCCCCCTACCCACCTTTGATGATCTGGTTATTGTGCCAGCACAGGTATCCAGACCACCCATTGACAAGTACAGGGAGCCCTGTAATACTCGTGTGGTTCTTGGTAGTCGTTATGCTGAAAACCCATTGGTTCTGGACACACCCATCATGATCGCTGCCATGAGCTTCGGTGCATTATCCAAGGAAGCAAAGATTGCCCTGGCCATGGGCGCCACCCTGGCCGGTACTGCCACCAACACCGGAGAAGGTGGAATGCTCCCTGAAGAACGCAGATATGCCAGTAAACTAATAGCCCAATATGCGTCTGGACGGTTCGGAGTCAGCGCCCAATACCTGAACAACTCTGATGCAGTGGAGATTAAAATCGGCCAGGGTGCCAAGTCTGGAATGGGGGGGCATCTTTTAGGTGAGAAAGTCACAGCTGAGGTCTCGAAAATAAGAATGATTCCTGAAGGCACCGATGCACTCAGCCCTGCCCGACATATGGACATTGTAGGACCGGAAGATCTTAGTATGAAGATCAGCCAGCTCCGAGAGATAACCGACTGGAAAGTTCCTATAATGGTTAAATTCACCAGTGGAAGGGTTAGTGATGATGTGAAGATCGCTGCCAAGGCCGGAGCCGATGCCATAGTAGTGGATGGTATGCAAGGAGGAACCGGAGCAGGACCAGACGTGGTAACAGAACACAGTGGAGTACCCACCATAGCCGCCATTGTAGAGGCAGATGAAGCCCTTAAACAGATTAACCTAAGGGAAAAAGTTAGCCTGATTGCTGCCGGAGGAATAAGAAACGGGGCAGATGTTGCCAAGGCCATAGCCCTTGGAGCTGATGCGACATACATCGCCACCAGTGCCCTGGTAAGTATTGGGTGTCGGGTCTGTCAGATGTGTTATGCTGGAACCTGCCGTAAGGGAATTGCAACCCAGAGCCCTCAACTCCGACGAAGACTGGATTACATGGAAGGTGGTAAACGTGTGGCCAGGTACATAGAAGCCATGACTGAAGAGGCAGTAATGTTAACTCAACAGGCTGGAAACACAGATTTGTTGAAACTGGAGAAGGATGATATTCGAGCTCTTACTTTAGAATCATCAGTCATGACTGGAGTCAAGATGGCCGGGTTAGAAGCACCCATTAGGAGTTAAAAACTTTAAAGGATTATAAGGTTTTAAACTTCTTTTATCCCTTTATTTTTTACCAATTTATATTTTAAATTTTTTTAAGAATCATTAAAGAGAAAAACTTGAGCTTATCCCTACAAATCTTAATTAAAACACTCTTTTTTTAAATTTTTTGGATGGGGACAAAAAGTTATAACAAAAAGTTATATATATTAGCAAACAGATAATCGGAAGTATGTTTCCCCTATCCTGTTGCCTTAACTGCGGTTGTGATCACCCTAAAAACAGGAGAAGGAAGTGATAGGAATGAGATTTAAAAATCCTGATGAATTTTAAAAAAAATATGTACCATATCGATTAATGGAGGTAAAATTAATGGATCCTGTTCTTAATAGTGGTGATACAGCGTGGATGTTAATATCCACAGCCCTGGTAATACTTATGACTATACCTGGAGTAGCCCTTTTCTATGGGGGGCTAATCCGGAGAGAAAACGTTCTAAACACATTATTTTTATCATTTATAACCTTTGCCATTGTAAGCGTGCTTTGGTTTATCTATGGATTCGACCTGGCCTTCGGCGCAGATCTATGGGGAGTTCTGGGCACCTTGACCAATCCTTTCTTCAGCGGAGTATTAGAATCAGGTACTCTTTCCAGTTACGCTCCCACAATACCCACAGCTCTTTATGCTGTATTCCAGATGACATTCGCAGCCATAACCGTGGCACTCATTAGTGGAGCTATTGTAGAAAGGATGAAATTTTCAGCTTGGTTGGCATTTGTACCACTCTGGTTAACTGCTGTATATATTCCTATTACACACTGGGTATGGGGAGGAGGATGGCTTTTCCAGATGGGTGTACTGGACTTTGCAGGTGGAATAGTAGTGCACTTAAGCTCAGGTGTGGCAGCATTGGCCCTGGTTTTATTATTGGGAATTCGTAAAAATGCTAAATTACTCCCCCATCATCTCGGATATTCAGTGATTGGTACTGGACTTTTATGGTTCGGTTGGTTCGGATTCAACGCCGGCTCAGCTCTTGGTGCCAGTAATCTTGCAGTTTCGGCCATGATTGTAACAAACACTTCTGCGGCAATGGGAATGCTGTCCTGGGTCCTTATGGACAAACTGAACACAGGTAAACCCACCCTTTTAGGTGCACTATCAGGAGCAGTGGTTGGTTTAGCTACCATAACTCCTGCTGCAGGTTACGTGAATATTAGTGCTGCAATGATCATTGGTTTTGTTTCGGCAATCATCTGTTATTACGCAGTATCACACCTCAAACCAATAATCGGTTATGATGATGCCCTTGATGTATTTGGAATCCACGGAATGTCTGGTATTATCGGAACACTGGCTGCAGGAATATTCGCAACACCTCTAATTAACAGTGCCATAAAAGGCGGAGTTATTGCTGGAAACCTGGAACAACTGGGGATTCAACTTTTAGCTGTTCTTTTTGTTGGGTTTTACTCCTTCGTAGTGACATATATCATTGGTTGGGTGATTAACAAAACTATTGGCCTGAGAGTGGAGGATGATCACGAAGTACAGGGTCTGGACATCAACCTACACGAAGAATCTGGTTACAGATTATGATAGGCAGTTTTAAAAACATAAGATTCCCATTATATTCTAAAGATTAATTGGTTTTTGAAAATTAATGATCCTTAAAAAGATATATTGAGGTGATACTGTGAAAAAAATCATAACAATCATCAGACCGGATAAATTAGAAGATGTTAAAAAGGCACTGGAAGATATTGGCTGCCATGGGATGACAGTCCAAGAAGTCAAAGGAAGGGGAATCCAGTTGGGAATAACTGAGAGTTACCGTGGTACTGATTACAAAGTTGATTTGCTTCCCAAAACCAGGATTGAAATTGTTGCCAAAACTGAGGATGTAGATGGGATTGTGGATGCTATTGTAAAAAACGCCCAGACTGGTTGTATTGGTGATGGTAAGATTTTCATATCCGCCGTAGAAGATGTAATACGTATTCGTACTGGAGAAAGGGGAAATAAAGCCATATAATATATAATTAGTTTTAAACTTCTTTTTCACCCCCTAAAATTTCTTTTTTATTTTTCAAAATCTTTTTTTTTAGATTTCAATAAATTGGAATGTTATATATTCTTTATTTGAAATTATGCAAAATTCCACCAAAACAGGGTAATGTTGAAATATTTATCAATAAATTAACCCATTATCTGATTAATTATCCAAATAATTGACTTTTTTCTTATCCCCTAATCGAAACATTTATAAGAAATAAGAAATAATGATCAGGTGTCGGAAGTATACTTCCGATATCCGACATGTTTGGGGTGAAGTTTTCATGAAATAAAAAAATGATTTAGGCCCCTTAAACCGAGCCAATAATAACAAAAATATCTCTAGTAAGCCAAAAAATGATTTTTGTACTTTTGTTTACAAATATAATGGCAAATCACTAATATAAAAAAAAGAAATCTGAAATAAATTATAATCAGGAGGAAAAAGTCAATGGACCCTTTATTAAACAGTGGGGACACAGCCTGGATGCTAATCTCAACTGCACTGGTAATGTTAATGACCGTGCCTGGAGTAGCACTTTTCTATGGCGGCCTCACCAAGAAAGTAAACGTATTAAACACCATGTTCATGTCACTTATCGCTTTCGCCATCACCAGCATCATCTGGGTATTATATGGTTACCAATTCGCATTTGGGGCAGACACATTAGGTGGAATTATTGGAAACCCTGCTAATCTACTATTCAGCGGGATAGGAGTAGAACAATTATCCACACTGGCAACAACCGTGCCAGAAACTGTTTTCATAGCCTTCCAAATGACTTTTGCCGCCATTACCATAGCTCTAATTTCAGGAGCAGTGGTGGAACGGATGAAAATTTCTTCATGGATGGTTTTCATTCTCGCCTGGGTTTCCCTGGTATACGTACCCATTGCTCACTGGGTATGGGGTGGAGGATTCCTGGCACAGTTAGGTGCTCTGGACTTTGCCGGAGGTACTGTGGTACATATCAACTCAGGTGTAGCTGCCCTGGCCCTGATCCTGTTACTGGGAAAAAGGAAAGAAGTCAAACTATTACCACACAACCTGGGATATTCTGTAATTGGTGCATCCTTACTATGGTTTGGTTGGTTCGGATTCAACGCTGGATCAGCATTAACTGCCGGAGGGTTGGCGGGCAGTGCATTCATTGTTACTAACACTGCAGCTGCAGCAGCCATGATCTCCTGGATCATCATCGACTACCTAAAAACCGGTAAACCAACAGTTCTGGGCGCAATATCCGGTGCAGTAGCTGGTTTAGTTGCAATCACCCCCGCAGCAGGTTTCGTAACAGTACAAGCAGCAGTTATCATCGGTCTGGTGACCAGTTTAGTTTCATACCTGGCCATAAGTTACCTGAAACCCAAACTGGGTTACGATGATGCCCTTGATGTATTTGGAATCCACGGAATGTCTGGATTATGGGGTGCCCTGGCCACAGGTCTATTCGCAGCACCATTTGTCAATGAACTGGGAACCGGATTATTCTATGGTAACCCTGGACAACTAATCACCCAAATAATTGCAGTGGTGGTAGTAGCTGCCTACAGCTTCGTTGCCACACTGATAATCGGCAAAGTCATTGATATTATCATTGGCCTGCGCGTGGAAGAAAAAGAAGAATTAGAAGGATTGGATATTAATCAGCACGAAGAGACTGGTTACCGTATCTAATGAACATACTAAGAGCCATGAGGTGATATGATGAAAAAAATTGTGGCCATAATTAGACCCAATAAATTTGACGAAGTCAAAGATGCCCTTGAAGATATAGGATGCCATGGAGTTACCGTGACCGAAGTTAAAGGTCGTGGACAACAATTAGGCGTCACCGAAAGTTACAGGGGGAGCGATTACAGGATCGACATGCTCCCCAAAACCCGTCTGGAGATTGTTGTGTCCAGTGAAGATACAGAAAAAGTAATTAAAGCTATCACCGAAACAGCCCAAACCGGTGATATTGGTGATGGAAAGATATTCATCTCCCCTGTAGAAGAGGTTGTCCGTATTAGAACAGGGGAAAGGGGAGTTAAAGCCGTTTAAATACCTCCAAAAATCCACTCTATCCCTACCTTTCCCCTTTTTTATTATTTTTTAAGCCTAGATCAATCTCTTTTTAAAATGAAAATATCCATTAGAAGTTGAAAAAATTTTCAGCATTATCCGATGCTACGAATTTTTAATCAGATCTGAAACCTAACAAAATAGGATGACATAATACCATGTATAAAGAAATAATCCCAAGAATGTATTTGATTAAAACAAAAAAGCCTAGTTGTCAGTCATATCTGATTTTGGGAGATAAAATGAATGTTCTTATTGATCCTGGTATAAATCAGAATTTCGAAATATTAAAAAAAGATCTCCATGAAATAGGTCTAGATATGGACTCGTTGAACATGATTATAAACACCCATGAACACGTGGATCACTTTGGAGCCAACCTTTATCTCCAGGAAAAGGTGCCAGTTCTAACCCACCGCAACGCAGCCACTAAAATAGTGTCCGCGGATGATGAGGTGCTCTTATGCCGGGCACATGGACATGACCCCCATGGTTATCACGTGCACATGTGGATGGAGAATATGAATGTTATGGACCTGGGAGGATGGTTTTTAAAGATATTCCACACCCCGGGACATACTTCTGGATCTCTGTGTGTTTATGAACCCCGTAAAAAACTATTGATCTCTGGTGACACAGTATTTGCCCGTGGCACCATCTCTAACATATCAAGTTCCGGTAGTTATGGGGAATACATAAACTCCCTGGCCCGTTTGAATACCATGAAAATAGATCTCCTACTTCCGGGTCATGGGAAGATTTCCAGCAGCGTAGAAGAAGATATTGATAAAGCAATTAGAAAAGCCACCAGAAAGCATGAAAAATTTTTAGACCATTCCAAAGAATAGAGAATTAAAATAGATATAAATTAAATGACCATTAACTTTATGGAATTAAATGTTCATAAATGCTAGAAATAATAATGCCTAATATGAACACGTAGAGTGAATAAAATGCCAGAACTGCCCACTGTTGAGATTTTTAAGCGTTACTTTGATGAACATGCCCTTAATCAGATGATAGAAAATGTGGATGTGAATAGTCCTGAACTGGTGGTTTATTCAGACCATGGGAAGTTAGAAAAGACCCTTGAGGGTCATGAGTTTGTTTCCAGCTACCGGTACGGGAAATACCTGTTTTCTCAACTGGATAATGACCTGCACCTTATCATGCATTTCGGAATGACTGGCTACCTTCATTATAGCTGTGGGGGTGAGGATTTTTCCCGATATCCTCGTTTAAAAATATATTTTGCAAACGGTAATCATCTGGCCTTTGATGATGCCCGTAAATTCGGTAAACTGGGCATTACCAGTGATCCGGATGAATTCATTAAGTTGAAAAGATTGGGTCCTGATGCGCTCCAGGTGGATTTTGGAAAATTTCAAAAGATTTTCAATGGTAGGAAGGGAATGATAAAACCATTACTGCTAAATCAGAACCTCATAGCAGGTATTGGTAATCTTTACGCTGATGAAATTTTATATCAGACGGCTATTCATCCAATGACTCGTGCAAACCACTTGAATACAGCGGATTGGAAAGATCTTTTCTTTAATATGAAAAAAGTGCTCGAGATAGCCATTGAATATCAGGACAAACCAGAGTCTTTGCCTGATTCATATATACTTCCTCATCGTCATAAAGGAGGGCATTGCCCTGAATGGGGAGATCTGGAAGTTATCAAAGTTGGAGGCCGTACCACATTTCTCTGCCCCCATAGACAGAAAATAGAATAAGTAATTTAATTAATCCCATCTCAGTTTTATGAAAATCAATACTGTATTCCCTGGTGAGATCGCATTTTACTATCCCAAAATTTAATAGGATCAAAGGTACATCAATAATATTAAGAATCACTTATGCAATGGCGAGGGAAAGGAAAATGATTAAAAAATCGGCACTGACAATAATGGTGGCTTTAATGGTTTTGATGGTGGTGGTCTCAGGATGTACTGATACGAATAATAGTACAACCAACACTGACAATGATATATCCGACCAGACATCCGATAACACTGCCAGTAACCCGACAGATGAGGGTATAATATCTGCTGAAGAAGCTAAAGCCATAGCACAAGAATTTGTAGAAGAACCAGGAGTAACCGCAGAAACTCCCACACTTACTACCGTTGATGGTAGGCAGATTTACGTAGTTCCCCTCTACCAGAACGGAGAGGTTGTTGGTGAGATAGAAATAGATGCAGTAACTGGGGAAAACTTGGGAGGAGCAGGTGGAGCTCCTTAAACTTTTTATTTTAAATAAATATTGTTATATGATAATTTTTTAATAAAAACAGTCTTATTCTTGAATTAAAAGTAAAAAGAAAAAGTTAAAAAGAGGTTCTACCAACCTCTGTCTTGCAGTCTTTCAGATTCTGGGATCTGACTTATTTCTAGTCCCGGCATGGCCTTACCCAAGTCTCTGGAAACCTCGGCAATAACCTCAGCATCCTCGTAATGAGCGGTTGCTTCGGCTATGGCTTTGGCCACGATTTCTGGGTTTTCGGATTTAAAGATTCCACTTCCTACGAAAACTCCGTCTGCTCCCAGTTGCATCATAAGGGCCGCATCAGCAGGTGTTGCCACTCCTCCAGCTGCGAAGTTCACAACTGGCAGTCTTCCCTGTTTCTGGGTTTCCTTAACCAGGTAGAATTGTGCTTCTTCCTGGCGAGCCACTGTCCATAATTCCTCTTCAGTTTTGTCCTTGAGTTCTCTGATGGTTCCCTGGATCATTCGCATGTGCCGGACTGCTTCAACCACGTTACCAGTACCGGCTTCTCCTTTGGTCCTGATCATGGCGGCACCTTCATCTATCCTGCGGAGAGCTTCACCCAGGTTCCTTGCTCCGCATACAAATGGTATGGTGAATTTTTTCTTATCAATGTGATATTTTTCATCAGCAGGGGTTAGTACCTCACTTTCATCGATCATGTCCACTCCCAGTGATTCCAGGACTTGAGCTTCCACAAAATGGCCGATTCGTACTTTGGCCATTACTGGGATGCTCACGGCATCAATGATCTCGGTGACTTTACTGGGGTCAGCCATTCTAGCCACACCTCCGGAAGCCCTTATATCTGCTGGGACTTTTTCCAGGGCCATTACTGACACAGCTCCAGCTTCTTCTGCTATTTGAGCTTGTTCTGCGTTAACCACATCCATGATCACTCCGCCCTTGGTCATCTTGGCGAAACCTTTCTTCAATATTTCAGTTCCATGTAGCATTTATTATTCCTCCATTAGGGATTATTCAGTAATTTGGAAGTACCTAAAAAATTTAAACCAGCAAAATTCCTCATAAGCACCGTTATAATGCCTTTTACAGGGAATTTATTTACCAATATTTTTAGTATACATGATTCAATTTTCCCTCTGGGTTATTAATAAATTTATGTAAACAATAAAATGATAGTGGAGAATCTAATAGTCACAGAATACATAAATAATGATCAACACTCTATCTAATCTTTTAATGGGGGTCTAAAAACGGAAAATTCAGATGAAAGAATCTTGATTATTGAAGAACTTACTAGATACAAGTTTTCCCTAGAGGAAAATGGGCCTAAACTCTTGGAAGAGCTTCAAAGATACTATCATCAGGATGAAGAAGATGCTATCCCGGGTATTGAGGGTTTTCCTAAAGGTGAAGGTCCGAGGAAAGTGGATTACATTCGTTATGAGAACCCTTATGAGGCTTATCTTAATGCCCAGATCCAAGTGGTCGATGCTCTCATACCCATCTTAGAACAGCACATTGCCTTCCTTGAAGATGATGAGGATATTGATCTAGTTCTTGAATCATTTGAGCATAGTGTTTATCGGGTTAAAAAACAAACTTACACTGATGTTGAGGATTGGGAACAACTCCTGGAACATCTACCTGAGGATAGATTAGATGAGATCATAAATAATCCCAAGGGGCATGGGGATCTCTTGATTAAGGAGTTAATCTGGATCAGAAGTTATGAACATAAATGGATGAAAAAGTAACTTTAAATCATTAAAATCAAACTCAGATAATCATCTATCAGTTTGTTAATAGTGGTATTGAACAAGTTTTTCTAATTGTGGTATAACATCCAAGAATTCTACAAAATATATCAGCATCGTATCTAAATGTAATGGATTGTAACGAAATACATTATGTTTATTATAGTATCCTCAAACTAATCACCCCCTCTATTAATCGGTACATGGTAGTATTAGATCAGATTTTGTTACATCAACTTTGACCATAGTTGAGTAATAAGTAACTGGATAAAAAGTATTTAGTAATACTTTTTTACATATTTTTATCTATTTCTTAGGGAGGATTAATATACAAAAAGATAAACACAAAAAAATAACGTTACTTAAAAACTAATTCTTAGATAATCTTCCAAGAGGGATATTATGGCACTTAAAGAAGCTGAAATGTTCTATAAACAAGCTATGGCATTTTTAAACCAGGGAAAAATCAAGAAATCCATAGAATTTTTTGACAGTGCATTAAACATTGACAAAGACTATATTTCCGCCTGGAATGATAAAGGAGTGGCTCTGATGGAACTTGAAAAATATCAGGACGCACTTAAATGTTTTGAACAGGTTATAAGGCTGGAACCCGGTGATAATATGGCTTGGTACAACCGTGGATATGTGCTCCTAATTTTAGAGGAATATCAAGAAGCAGTGAACACCTTCGACCTCTTCCTAGGAAGACACTCAAGTAAGGATGATTTTTATAAATATGCCCTATACATGAAAGCTAAGGGATTGTACTTCCTCAAAGAATATGATGAATCTTTAAAAACAATAAAAAATGTCCAAAAAAAGGATAAAACTTTCAAAGAAGCCCGTGAACTTATTAAGTTAATTGAGGATGAGAAAAAAAATAAATAACCAATAAGTGGTAACAAAAAAGGTAAGATAAGTGATTTCATGGATGTTCCAGAACTTCTAAGTCCAGTAGAGATAAGAAATAGAGCAGCTAACCTTAAAAATTGGTCTGTTCTTGAAGACCATTCCCTAGTAGCAGTCTTCGAATTTCCAGATTTCACACATGCTCTTGAATTTACCATTAAGGTGGGTTTAATAGCAGAGGAAATGCAACACCACCCTGAAATAAATTTATCATGGGGAAAAGTGGCTATGGAGATAACAACCAATGATCGGGGCGGTTTAACTGAACTGGATTTTTTATTTGCAAATAAGATTAACCAACTGCTCTAGTAATCTGCTATCCCCATCCAATTTTTGATCAGTTACACTTGAAATGTACGTCGACGATGATGATCTGATCATATTGATAAAGTGAAAGTTTAATCAGATCAGGATATTATTTTTAAGTAAAATGTAAAGAGAACAATTTCCTACTTTTAGTGTTTTTGAAAATCATGGCATTCTAAGTTTATTGTTAACAATTAACACTAATTTTATCTGGCTGAATCAATTTTTCTAACCGTTTAATTGCTTGATAACGATCTTTTTTTTCCAATCTGGCCTGTTCCAGTGAGTCTTGCAGTGTCTGAATTGAATGATCATATACTTCTCGGTCCACAGGGTAGGGAAAACCATCTTTACCTCCATGGGTGAAGCTGTATTTAACTGGATCATTCCAGCTGGGCCTGTCACCATAAACCAAGTCAGATATAAGGGCCAATGCACGTATCTTCTTTGGTCCCATGCCTTTTAATGATATTAACTCTTCGTAACTATCTGGTTGTAGTTCCCATGCTTTATTAAGCACTTCGAACTCACGGGGAGAGAGGTCTGTGTCGAGAACCGGATGATGGCTGGGTAATGTTAGTTTAGGACAGAAAGTATCCAGACTTGCCTGTTTTGCCTCAATTTGAGGTTTTCTTTGGAAGTATTTTCGGATATGTTTGGGGTTATCCAGAATAAGATCCAAGCTGGTTTGCTGTGCATCATAACTAAGGAGAGATGTCATGTCCAGGCTTTTATTCTCAGATATATCGCAGCATATCCCATTATGAGGTTCGTTGAGGTAGTTTTCTACTGAATCTGAGAGCCAATGATAACGGCGAGCATACCTGGTGGATTCATTCATTCCCTGCTGCACAACAGCCCATTTGCCTTTTTCTGTTAAAAAGAAAACATGATGGTAAAGCTGATAGCCGTCCTGGATACAAGAATTATCAATCTTAGCGGATATTTTACTGGAATAGACAAGTTCATCCAGTTTCTTTTCAGAAAGTGGGAAAAATTCTCCCACATCCTGGATCTCCTGGGGTGTTTTACGTGATGCACGACCTTTACCACCAGCAACAAGGATGCCCTGCTCTTCAGGGTTTAAGGCAGTTTTTAGAGCTCCACAGGTTGTAGTGGTGGTTCCAGAACTGTGCCAGTCAAATCCCAATACACAGGAAAATGCTTGGAACCAGTAAGGGTCAGAAATTCTGTTTAAAAATTCACTGGGGCCATATTCGAATATTACAGCCTCGGTAACAGCTCCAGCCAGTTTCACCATTCTCTGGAAAAGCCATCTCGGTGCCCTGCCTCCATGAAGAGGAAGGTTAGATATTCCACTTCTATGACTCATGTTTCTATCTTATCTTTAAGGAGAATAATTAGTATAAGGTAAGAGCATAAGATAAGTAATAGAAGTTGTCCAGATAATATCCGGTACTGTTTATAGATCTCTTTTAACACATTGATCAATAATTCTGTCTAATTCTTCTAGAATGAACTGGTTGTGGTCATGTGAGAAATAGTTTTTAATATTTTTCCGGTATTCATCAGATCGGGAGAGGAATCGTTCAATATCTTCCATTTCCAGTTCCTCATGAAATTCACCATATCCCAATCGATCCAGGTAAATGGCATTTAAAATCTGTTCAAACTGTTTTTTTACGGGAACACTTAGAATTGGTTTTCCAAGATACAATGCCTCACTTATAAGGGTGAACCCGCCATTGGATATCACAGCCCGGGCTTGAGCCATGTCCTTGAAAAAATCATCCTCATTAAAGGTTTTTAATTCTACATTTTTTTCTTTCTCATTACGGTGGAATCCGTAAACCACAAATTCATCGTCCAACTCTTTTAAAATCTCCAGTAATCGAAGGTTTGAATCACTGGTCTGGTAGACCAGCACATGCTCCCCATTATATGGTTTAAGATTCATTATCTCATCACGCAGGACTGGAGGGAAATATTTGGCTTTTTTAGGATTTTTTAAGGGAGGATAAAAATAACTGGTTATCAAGTAACGGGTGGGGAGTTGTATGAATGATCTTACCACACTTTCCGCGGCTAATCTGTCCTTACGGTACTTTTTAGGCACTTCTAACTCTGCCTGGGTGAGAACATGCATGTTATCTATGCTAATCAGTGGCAGACGAAGGATTTTGGATAAAAGGTTTGAATAAAATTCAAAATCAGAAATGATGATCTCTGGCTTCACTGCCTTAGCCACACTGTACATGCTTCGCAAACTTTTTTTTAAGTCTCCGGGAAGATCTTTCATCCCTTTTACGAAGGTCTTTGTGTTTTGAACAGTATTATCCTCATATACTGTGTTAAAACCCCCGATCTCGTAAACATTATCAAAATGGGAGGAAAGGTAATCATAGGCACGGTCAGATGCAAATATATGTACTTCATTGTTCTCGGTCAGATGATTAAGGAGAACTCTAGCACGAATGGCATGTCCCATCCCTTCTCCACAGACAGAGTAAAGTATTCTTTTCTGTTCCGGGTGGCCGAATGTGTAATCCAAATCTTCAGCTGATATATGCTTGCCCCGAAACTGATAGAAAGTGCTTTTGGCATATTTGAAAGCCACATTGCGCAAACCTTCCTCTTGAAGGCGACGGGTAGAAACCAGAAGTTTAGGGGTCCTAAGGACCTTAAACTGACTAATAGATCCAATGCGTTCAATGTAGTCTGTGTCTTCCCCGAAGTCCAGGTCTTCATCAAATCCTTCCACATTATCATGCAGTTTTTTGGTGGTGATTATTCCATAACACCCTGCACCGTGGGGTTTGATGTTCTCAACTCGTTTCATGAAAAAATTGGCAAAGTCATGGGTGATCTTGTTTAGGAAACTATCACTTAAAGGTGCAATCTGGGTTATGGCAATTCCCAGCCCTCTGTGTTGAAATTCATCCAGACAAAACTTGAGATAATCTTTGGTTAGTATAACATCTGAATCTAAAAATAGTAAAAATTCTCCCTGAGCTACTTCTGCTCCGCGATTACGTCCTACAGCTGGTAATCCCCCTTCAACCACCTTACATCCCCATTTTCTGGCGATTTCCATAGTGCGATCTTCAGATCCCGCATCAGCCACTATAACTTCATAGTCACTGAAATCCTGTCGCTGAATACTTTCCAGAAGAGGGGGAAGATAGTATTCTTCATTGAAGGTTGGGATAATAATTGAAAGTTTCATTTTTACTCATTACTATATTTTTTAGATTTTGTGTTTAAGATAATTTCGGAATCCTAGAAATAGGAAAAAAAGTTCCATGTCATAAAAAAGCCATCAGCTCGTCCCTGGTATTTATCTAAAAGGTCTTCCAATGTTTTTTTATCACTGACACTGGTATCCATTCGGATTACAGTTATGTTTCCCTTTTGTTCTGTGCTTAGAACATTATAACCACTCAGATCCACGGGTTCGAACTGATTTATAACTGTTATCTCACGATATGAACTGTTATTCCCAGCTAATTCCAGGGCAAGTCCTGATAGTGCTACTAAAAATATCAGTGCCAATGGGAGAATCAGTTGTCGGAACTGGAATTGTCTTCGGATAAAGTAGATGATAAACAGGAGTCCCATGCCAATAACCAATGGTTGACTATAAAGTCCTCCATCTACCATCCCAATAATCGCTAAAGTCAATGCAAAAGCCACGAATACTCTTTGAACAGCTCTTCTCTCATCCAGAGCGAAAAGTCCAGTGACACATGCCAGGGGCAGTGTGATTATTATGAAATATGCCCAGGGGATAACTTCAGGAAATAGACTGCCACCAGTGTGAACATGCTCTGGTACCAAACCACCCATACTATCTGCCAGGTGGCCAAAGACTGATTTGAATACATGAGTGTGCATAGGACTGGTTGAGGTTGAAGTAGGATTGGTGGAGACGAAGATTGTTAAAGGAGACACTCCATACTTTAAACGGATGTAAAATTCTATTAAAACACCTATAAGGCATGTTATGAGGATGATAATCAGGGTCCATTTATAGAATTTTTTACCATCAGGACTGTAACTTTTAACCTTCTCCTTTAGTGGTAATAAAAACTTCCAAGTGTTAATTAAAGAGTTTAATAGGAGAAAGCCTCCCATCATTACCATGAGAAGGACGGCTTTGCCCTCAGATGAACCGGATAAGAGTGGCCATGTGATCATGGTTACCAGCTGGTCCAGTGCTGAAGTGGCATAGATAAGAAGACCTGCAAGTATCAGTATAAGTCCGGATAATCCTATTTTATCTATTTTCACTGAATATCTCCATAAAATTATTTATTAGATTTAATTTCCTGACCAGATTAGATAAATTTTCTCGATACTTATATACTATGGTAGTTTATTTATGGTTGATCTGGTAATTAACAGATTATATGACAATTAACTGACTTCCAGCATCCTTTCAACTGCGTTTCTGGCTTTATCCGCAATTTCTTGGGGAACAGTAACCTGGAACCTTTCTTCCAACAAAGATTTCTTTACCTTTTCCAGTGTATGAAGCTTCATATCTTCACAGATTGCATCATCCAGTAGGGGATAAAAAAGTTTATCTGGATTTTCACGACGAAGTCTGGTTACCATGTCCACTTCAGTGCCTATGAGGAAAGTTTTTTTGGATGAAGCAGCCACATGGCGGATCATTCCACCGGTACTCAGAACATGGTCTGCCATTTGTTGCACTTTCCCATCACACTCCGGGTGGACCAATACCTCTGCATCAGGATATTTCTCACGATAAAAGGTAATATCGGCTGTTTTGAACATTTTATGTACGTAACAGTGGCCCTTTTCTGGTATAGGTATTATTTCTTTATCTGTCCGCTCCTGGACAAACCATGCTAGGTTCATATCCGGGCCGAAAAGTATCTGATCATCATCCAGACTCTCCACTACCTGGAGTGCGTTGGCTGAAGTGCAGAGGATGTCTGCCTCGGCTTTAGCCTCGGCCATGGTGTTAACATATAGTACCACTGCAGCGTCAGGATACCTCTTTTTGTATTTGAGTAGTTCTTCTCTGGGGAGCATGTGGGCCATTGGGCATTCTGCGTGGTTTTCTGGAATTAATATCTTTTTGGATGGATTTAAAATGGCCGCAGTTTCCGCCATGAAGTCCACTCCACAAAAGACTACCAGTTCAGCATCTTCAATTTGGGAAGCTTTAATACATAATTCCAGTGAATCTCCCATGAAATCTGCGATCTCCTGTATCTCAGCAGTTTGATAATTATGGGCCAGTATTATGGCATTCTTCTCTTCTTTAAGTTTCAGAATCTCTTTCTGGTCATCGTTCAACCTAATCTCTCCTTTATATTAGGTTCCAGGCATAAAAAGCCCTATTTGAAGTTAGGATTGTAAAAAGGATATAGAAAAATGGGATTATTAATAATTAGTTAAGACTACTTTAACCTTCACATCTAAAAAAGATTTCCCCATTAACAACTTTTTCCCAAGTCCTGGTAGAAATACTCGTATCGATCATTATAATTTAAGCATTCATCACCTAAGTTATTCTATTTCCGCTCCTTCCAGTGCGTGACTACAGGGACAGTTTCTATCCCGTGTAATGCTGAGGATGGTGTTATGGATTAGTTCTGTTAACTCTTTCTTCTTCTCCTCCACCACTTCAAATACTTCATCAATTGTGACTTTCTCTGGTGAAACTGATGCAGCGTAGTTGGAGACCATACATATGCTGGCATAACACATTTCAAGTTCCCTAGCCAGGACAACTTCAGGTAGGCCAGTCATTCCCACCACTGCCCCTCCCATCTGGCGGAACAGATGGATCTCTGCAGGGGTTTCAAATCGAGGACCCTCAGTGCAAACGTAGACTCCACCATCGACTAATCCACCATCGACCGTTTTTCCATTAAATATTAGTGTTTCCCTCAGTTGGGGGCAGTATGGTTGAGTTACATCCACATGAACCGCCCTGTCATTATAGAAGGTGAAAGGTCTGGTTCGGGTAAAATCCAGGAAATCGTTAGGTATAAGTAACTCTCCCGGTTTTAAGGATTCATTGAGAGACCCTACTGCATTTGTTGCCAGTATCCTGTCTGTTCCCAACATTTTCAGAGCATAAACATTGGCCTGGTAGTTTATCATGTGAGGAGGGAGGTCATGACCCTCCTTGTGACGTGGGAGGAAAGCAACCTCCTGGTCTTCCAGCCTGAAAATAGATATGGGCGGGGATTCACCATAAGGCGTGTTTAAGACCTTTTTCTCCTGTAAATCTCCCCTTTCCACTATTTGGTATACTCCGGTGCCTCCAATTATTCCCATCATTACTTCAGCTCTCCTTATGAAAAAATCTAGTTTAATCTTATCAGAATGTTTATCCTTTGGCCACTCCTAATGGAATCATTCTCCCCACTAATCGAGAAATACCTGCTTTGTGGACAGTTTGCACCACTTGATCCACATCTTTATAGGCTCCTGGTGCTTCTTCAGCCACTACCGGCATGGAGTTAGCCCTTAAATATATCCCCTTACTATTCAGGAGTTTTAAGACTTCTTCACCATGGTAGGTGCGCTTGGCTCCGGCCCTACTCATCTGGCGACCTGCACCATGAGCAGTTGAACCAAATGTTTCCTCCATTGCAACATCAGTTCCATGCAAAATATAGGAAGATGTGCCCATTGTTCCAGGTAAGAGCACTGGCTGACCTATGTCCCGGTAATCAGCAGGTAACTCTTCTCTTCCCGGCCCAAATGCTCTTGTGGCTCCTTTACGGTGCACATAAAGTTCAGTGTTTCTACCTTTAATTTGGTGGATTTCTTTCTTGGCAATGTTATGGGCTACATCATAGACAATACCCATATTCATGTCCTCTGCATCCTTCTGGAATATCTGTTCAAATGATTCACGTACCCAGTGCACTATCATCTGCCTGTTGGTCCAGGCATAGTTGGCAGCGGCAGCCATTGCAGCGAAATAATCCTGTGCTTCTTCTGAGTTTACTGGGGCGCAAGCGAGTTGCCTATCCGGAAGGTCAATCTTGTATTGTTTGGCTGCTTTGTCCATGCTGCGCAGATAATCAGTACAGACCTGATGACCACATCCTCTGCTGCCTGAATGAATAAGTACGGTTACCTGATCCTTTTCCAGTCCAAATGATTTGGCTGCATCTTCATCGAATATTTCGTCAACCCTTTGAACCTCCAGAAAATGGTTGCCGGAACCTAAACTGCCTAGTTGCGGTATGCCTCTTTTTTTAGCCTTTTCACTAACCCGTGATGAATCAGCCTCAGCCATGCATCCTTTTTCTTCCAAATATTCCAGGTCTTTTTCCCAGCCGTAACCATTTTCTACAGCCCAACGGGCACCGTTATCCAGTACCTCGTCGATTTCACCCTCGCGGAGTCTTATTTTTCCTTTGCTCCCCAATCCTGATGGAACATTTCGGAACATTAAATCCACCAGTTCTTTGATTTTGGGTTTGACCTGCTCAGAAGTTAGGTTGGTACGGATGAGTCTTACTCCGCAGTTTATATCAAACCCCACACCACCTGGACTTATGACTCCTGTGCGGCTGCTGAAAGCTCCCACCCCACCTATGCTGAACCCATAACCGAAGTGGATGTCTGGAAGTCCGATGGAGAATTTCTGTATACCTGGAAGGCAGGCTACATTGGCCACCTGGTCCACGGCTCCTTTTTCCAATGTCTTAACCGCTTCATCATCCAGAAATATTCTGCCCGGAACCTTCATTTCCTTCTTATAATCGCCAGGAACTTCCCAAACACAATCGCGTACCTTTTTTAAAGTTTTTTCTGTGACCATAAAATCCGATCTCCTTAATCAGTTAGTTAAATCGATATTCAGCTTTTTATAGTTCAATTAGTCTATCCTAGAATCTTTATTAAAATCGAATATTGATTAAGATATAAGTCTTTAGTTATTAGATAATTTATTATATGTAACTGGTATACCAAGATTTCTATTTTCATATAATTACTAAAAATTAGCAACTTTAGGAGGAATGAAATATTTGCCAACAAAATCAGAAAATGAAGTTAGGGTAACTGAGGAAGATGTTATTAGTCTGATGGATGTTTTTACTCGTGTTCCTCCACTGATGTTGAAGATGGTGGTTAATGGTAATATGAATGTGGTTAAATCCTTTGAATCTCAAATAAGGGAGTATAGGATTAATTTAACCGAAGAAGAATTATTGAAAATAGAAAAGGTAATGAATATGACTGTTCCTGAGTTGCAGGAAATCTTGAAAAAGGCTTACAATGAAACTGGACAAAAACAGTTGAAAATACTTGCTAACCCTAAATCTGAGAATTTCATTAGGGAGAACTTGAAAGAACTCAGAATGATAATCTTTCCCTGAATACTTATCCTTCTAGATCACCTTACTTTGAATACTTACTATAATTAAAAAGAGCTTCTTCTGGAATTATTGAGGATGATTTCCACCCGATTTCTGGACATGTTAGGGAGTATGTCTTCACGATAAAGCATCCGAATCATGGTTTTGTCGAAATTTTCTTTATGTATCCAAAATCACTTGAACCATAAACCCATTTTCCCTCCGGATTTCCATGAGATGGAAGGTAACGGCTTTAACCTCGTCTCTTATTTCATGGGTAGATTGGTTGAATTCCTCTCCCCAAATTTCAGCTTGCAGAATATTAGTGCCATGATCAGAAGTAGTTATTTTCACATTAAACTGGGAGAAAACCAGGCCTTCATAATCATGGATGAATAGTAATTCACTTAACCAGTCATAAAGGAGGGCTTGTCTGTCTTCTGATTCCAGTGTAATGGTTCGCTTGATTTGTGGATTTATTTGGGTAGTGTCGGTCATGACTTCAAACATGGCCAGGGCAGCGTTCTGGAAAGATTCATCCAAACTTCCTCCATACGCTCGGAGGCCTACATCAGCAGTCACATCAAAAAATTCGAATTTTACCTTGTTATCTTTTGTATCCACCAGTTATACCTCTTTGACATGTTTAAATGTTTAAGCTACTTCTCGGGGGAACTCTTCTCGAACCTTTTTAGGTTCTAGGCCTCTGCCCAGCTTTCGAGCTATTTCTTCATAATATTCTTTGGTTTTAGAAGTGGTTGAAGGGTTTATTTTCTTTAAAGCTGCTTCAAAGTGCATGTAAGAGACTTTGGAAATTTCCATGTCTTCGTGTAGGGCTATCATACCTGCTTTACGGCATAATACTTCAATATCTGCTCCAGAGTATCCTTCCGTTTTTTTAGCCAGTTGCCCCAATTTAACATTATCATCCAGGGCCATGTGCCCCACATGTACACGTAGTATTTCTTTTCGTGCGTCTTCATCAGGTGGAGGTACCAGTACCACTTCATCAAAGCGCCCTGGGCGCAGCAGTGCCGGGTCCATCAGGTCAGGCCGGTTTGTTGCCCCAATAACCACCACACCTCTCAGTTCTTCCAGACCATCCATTTCTGATAGGATAGTGTTAACCATACGCTCTGTAACTCTGGGTTCGCCTGCAGCAGAACCTCTGATGGGTGCTATTGCATCAATTTCATCAAAGAATATGATACAGGGAGATGCCTGTTTTGCTTTTTTGAATATTTCTGATATTTTACGTTCCGATTCACCGAACCATTTACTCAGTATTTCAGATCCCTTAACTGAGATGAAATTCGCCTTTGATTCCGTGGCCACTGCCTTGGTGAGGAGAGTCTTACCCGTTCCGGGAGGTCCGAATAGGAGAATACCCTTGGATGGTTGTATTCCAATGCGTTGGAAGGAAGATATATTACTCAATGGCCATTCCACCACTTCTTTCAGGCTTTCCTTGAGTTCTTCTAATCCTCCTATATCCTCCCAGTGGACATTAGGAACTTCAATGAAAACTTCCCTCAGTGCAGAGGGACTTATGGATTTCATGGAATCTATAAAATCGTTTTTGGTGACGAAAAGTTTATCTAATACCCCTTGTGATATTCGTTGTTCTTCCAAGTCAATATCAGGTAAAACTCTTCTCAAGGCATACATGGCTGCTTCTCTACACAGTGCTGCCAGATCTGCACCTACAAATCCATGAGTGGTTTCAGCAAGGTCATTAACATCCACATCATCATCTAAAGGCATAGCACGCGTATGTATTTCTAATATTTCAGCCCTGCCTTCCCTGTCAGGGACACGTAACTCAATTTCCCGGTCAAAACGTCCAGGCCTTCGTAAAGCGGGGTCCAGAGCATCAGGACGGTTTGTAGCTCCAATAACAATTACCTTTCCCCTTTCTTTCAGCCCATCCATCAGGGCAAGTATTTGGGCTACTACTCTGCGTTCAACTTCACCTGTGGCTTCCTCTCTTTTGGGAGCAATGGCATCGATTTCATCTATGAATATTACTGTAGGAGCATTAGCTGAGGCTTCCTCGAATATTTCCCTGATTTTCTTTTCAGCCTCTCCAACAAATTTGCTCATAACTTCGGGTCCGTTGATAGCCACAAAATTCGATCCACTTTCACTGGAAACCGCTTTTGCCAAGAGTGTTTTCCCGGTACCTGGTGCTCCGTGTAGTAGTACTCCTTTAGGTGGGTCTATTCCCAGTCGGTCGAATATTTCTGGATGGCGGAGTGGGAGTTCGATCATTTCCCTGACTTTTGATATTTCTTTTTTTAATCCGCCAACATCATCATAGGTTACATCGGGGACTTTTTTCTCCATTAACTCCACTGCTTCTGGTCTAACTTCAACCTGGGTGGTGTCATTGATTCGCACCAGTCCGGCGGGGTTGGTTGATACTACAGTGAACTTGATTTCTCCCAAGGAGAAGGGTGTGGTTGCTTCGAAAAATTCCCTGAATATGTCTTCAGAACCTGGAAATTCTCTTAAAGTCTCTTTGGTTCTTCGGGGGGATACCAGGGCCAGTACATCGCCCCGGGTAACTGCTCGGCCCATCAGGTTTCTTTTGATGATATCACCTGAGGCCATGATACGCATCCCTTTAGCTGCCGGGGCGATGACTACCTTATTAGCCATCCTTGGCTGGGATTTTCGAATAGTTATGGTTTCTCCTATGGATGTTCCTGCATTTGATCGGGTGAGTCCGTCCATACGAACGATTTCCAGCCCCACATCTGCTGGATAGGAGTTCCCGGCTATGGCTCCGGTGGTTCTTTTACCGATTATTTCTACGATGTCACCGGGAGATGCGCCTATCTTATTCATCATATCATGATCTATACGCACCATCCCTTTACCCACATCCTGTTGCAGTGCCTCAGCCACTCTTAACTCGATTTCACCACTTTCAGGCAATTAAATCCCTCCATAATAATTAAAACAGTTCTTAGTTTGGATTTTTCCTTTATTTTGATCATTATTACTTTTCTTTTGAGGTTTAATCTATGTGGAAGATGGTTTAAATTTTTGTTGATTTTCATCTTAAATCCGATTACTTCTCAAGCGCTCTCTTTCTCTTGCCTTAAATATGTTGGAGACCTCATTTTCTAATAAAGGAGGGATAATATGCAAAAAAGTTACAGAGAAAATGGAATTCCTGATTTAAGGAGAAGAACACAGTATAGGGATGAAATTGACCTTAAAGATATGGGTATGCGTTACTTCACCCCGATGGTAATCATGATTACCATACTGATAATAGGGGTGATGATGGTCGCCGCAGCACCTAGCTCCAACTTTCCAGCAAGTTTTTAGGGCTTAATTTATTTTCTTTCCCTATGTTCTTCTTTAAATAAATGCAATTAATTACATACTAATTATGCAAATCCCGTTTTGATGTCACTTAAAATAAAAAACATGGAAATATTTTAATCATTATCAGGGAATGCGCTCTTTATCATTTTAAAATGCATCTCGTTAATGGATCCAGTTCTTAATGCTTCCTCTAATACATTAATTATGTCTGAATAAGATAAGCCCATTATATCTTTGCTTGTTTCGATTATTTCCTTTTTGGATTCTGTAAATTCTGCCAGTGGCCCGAAATAATCGATTTTCACATATTTTCCATCGGGTTTTTCCAGTATGAAATTAAACCCAATCTCCTCTTCTTGATAATATTGGGGCAGTTGCCTTGATAAAATTTTTAAAAGTATGGGAAAAACCAGGAACATGCGTGTGGGGATCATGAGGGTAATTATGAGTATTCCAATCTCATCTGTGAGTTCTAATTGTTTCCTGCCGGTTAAAAATTCGGTTTTCAATTCTAGCATGTTGAATGATTTGCCCATTATGATTTCAGGCATGGTATAAACCATATCTTCTCTTGTCTTGGATTCCTCGAATTTGTAAGGGAGAAATACTATAGAATTAGCAGTATCATAGCCGAGTTCTTTAATTTTAGCCTGGACATCAAGATCATAATCCGAAATATTCAGCTTGTAATCACTCATGAAAAAATCCCCCATTCATTGAGTTATGGTGTCTTTTTATCTATTCTGACTTATATCGCTCCTTATATCATTAATCCAGTGAGTCAATTCAAAAATTTTTCTACTTCATGGTAATTAAAGCGTAACATAACCAACCTGGTGTTGCCCCTTTTTCCCTTTCCAGTGAATTTTGTATCAATTAACCTCATGAATTCCAGTTTTTTAAGGGCCCGGTCGAATGATGCGTAACTTAGAGGTCTGTTCTCATTTAAAAGATTATATAAATCTCCTGCAGTCGGATTATCCTCTTTTTGTTCAACTATTACCTCTAATAATCCTTTTTCATCATCAGTGAGATTGTTTATAGTGTTCTTTAGGCTTTGGGAGTCAAAATCCTGCAATGCCTTTTCCAGATGTTTCCTTCCAATATTTCGGGATGCATCTGCTTCTGCAAAATTTCCTGTGGTGCGGAGAAGATCAATTCCCACCCTCAAATCGCCAGTTGAATTGGTGAAATCCACAATTTCATCTAAAAGCTCATCAGACAACACTCCCGGATAGAAACCGGCCTTCACCCGGTCACCCAGTATGTCTCTTATCTCGTGCCAAGTGTAAGTGTCAAATATCACTTCCTGGGGTATGAAAATACTGCTGACATTTTTATCCAACATGAAACGAAATTCAATGTCAGATATCACACAAAAAACTCCGGTTCTAACCCCCGGAAAAACTTCATGGGCCCGTAAAATATCATATAATATCTGATTGGCATTTTTACGATAGAATAAGTGATTAACATCGTCCAGTGCAACCACCAGTGCTTTCCCCTCATTGGAGAGTTTTTTCATTATTTCCCCATAGATTCGGGAGAATGGTACTCCGGTTCCTGCTGGTAAGTAACCGAATAATTGTTGATATATCTGGGCGAAAATATTGAAACGGGTGTTGTAAAGCTGGCAGTTTACATAGGCAGTGGCCACTTTCTGGGATTTTTTGGCAACCATCTCAAAGATCTTATGGATAGCAGTGGTTTTACCAGTGGCAGGAGATCCCACCACCACACTATTTACTGGCTTACCACCCTTCAAGGCGGGTCGAAGACAAATAGCAAGTGCCTCCATCTGCGATTCACGATGCAAATAATTATCAGGGATAAAATCAGGGTTAAATACAGTTATATCCTTGAAAAGTGTTTCATCACCCATTAAAATGTCTTCCACACGACTTGGCATGCTCATACACCACTAATAATCCTTTTATGCTTGCATAGATATTATGTTTATAATTTATTTAAGTAAACCGGGATTTATATCCTCCACACCTTCCACCATTTCCCCACTGGAAATATTTACAAAACGCACTTCACTGTTAAGGGCAGCCCATTTAACCAGTTTTTTAGCCCATCTAAGTTTTTTCCGCTTAACCATATCTGCAGGACCATCTTCCTGGTCTGGTCGGGAGTAGTGGGTTACCATCATCCCAAAGTCCATGCCGGATAAGATTATTTCACGAGCTCCCAGGGCAATGGCCAGGAACACACAACGGTCCCCATCAGTAAAGCCTCCGAAATTGTAAACACTGGCTAAGGGTTTGCTCTGGGTGGTTCCCATGACATTAGTTAGTTTTGGTGTGTATTTTTCTATCTGTTCCTGGTTGTTTCCATGGGCATGCACCACCATTAATGCTCCCTGCTGATTAGCACAGAATATATCATCCATCCGACCGTCCAGGTCGGTTACAATAATGTCGGGGATGATATCTTCTTCTAGAAGGGCGGTGGTGGCCCCATCTGCAGCTATCAATGTAAATTCATCCAGATTCATGGTCTTCAAAATAGTGAGATTGGGCTTTAAGGATGGTCCAGCACCGAAAACAATGACCCTACTCTTTATGTGGATGTCCTGTGGCATGAGAGCACCAATGTCATCCAGTACATGGTTTAATGACTCGGCAGAGTGTTCATCATCATCTCTTTTAAAGCCAAAGTCTTCCAGGATGAGCTGGTACCATTCCATCCATAGGGTCAGTTCCATATATAAGGTATATCCCATTATATACATAATAAACTTTGGAGGATATTTTCAAATTGGAGTTGAAAAGATGGACGAAACTTTACTGATGATTCCCGGACCCACTCGTGTGGCCCCCAGGGTCCTGAAGGCCATGTCAGAAAACATTGTTAACCATAGAAGTGCCCTTTTCGGTGAAATTCTCACTGAAACCAACCAGATGATGTCTGAAGTATTCATGACTGAAAATCAGTCTTACCTTATCACTGGCTCCGGAACGGCAGCCATGGAGGCCGCCTTAGCCAACACCATCAGTAAGGGAGACCGTGTCTTGAACATTGTGGGTGGTAAATTCGGACAGCGTTTTATGCAAATAACCGAAACCCATGGTGGAATTCCTACCGAGATGGAAGTGGAATGGGGACATGCAGTTAACCCTGATGATGTGCGTGAATTCCTGGAAGCAAATGATGATATTAAAGCAGTGACTGTTGTGCACAATGAAACTTCCACTGGTGTGACCAACCCCATAGAAGAATTGGGTAAAATAATGCAGGACTACGATGCCCTGTATGTTGTGGACACTGTGTCCAGCCTTGCTGGGGATGATGTGTTCGTGGATGGTTATGGAATTGATATCTGTGTCACTGGCTCCCAGAAGTGTCTGGCAGCACCGCCAGGCATAGCAGCCATAACCCTCAGTGATGATGCCTGGAATGTGGTGGATAAAACTGAAAATCAGACTTACTACCTTAACCTCAAAAAATACAAGAAAAGTGGAGATGCAACACCACCAGAAACACCCTACACACCTGCAGTTTCATTAATATATGCCATGCAAGAAGCCCTGCGGGTGATCATGGAAGAAGGCCTGGAAGAAAGGGTTAAAAGACATAAACTCGCAGCCAAAGCCACCCAGAATGGTGTCAAAGCCCTGGGATTGGAGTTGTTCGCCCAGGAAGAAGCACGCAGTAACACGGTAACCTCAATTAAGATGCCTGAGGGTGTAACTGACCCTGAACTTCGTGGTACCATGAGGGAGCGTTACCGGATTGAACTGGCCGGAGGCCAGGACCATCTTAAGGGTAATGTATTCCGTATCGGCCACATGGGTAACATAACCCACCGTGAGATAATCAGCACTATCGCCGCATTAGAGATGACCATGCAAGGTCTTGGACTGGATGTGGAGATCGGTGAAGGTGTGGCTGCAGTTGCAGACACTTATTTAGAAGGGAGCATTTAATCACCCCATACTCCCTTATTTTACTTTTATTTTTACTTTCATTAAATAAATATAAAATATTGCAGTTTTGAAGTTTAGGATTGATAAGAACAAGTAATGAGAGTCAAGTGTCAGGCTAATATCTGCATACTCCGCCTATCCCTTATTTATAGATTATTTGAAATCTTAATGAACAACACGGTAAAAAGATCCCTAATGAAAAATCCTAAATCGTACTAAATTCTATATAGTATATGATCCTAAATAGTATTGAATCTATAAAAATCTATGATATACAAAAAAATTATGAAAATTTGCCTGGAAAATCAAATAAAAATTTTTTAATAAAAATTGGAACAAATAAATAAACACCGAAAAATATTACAATCCCATTTATACCTACCAACTAACGTTATTAAAACAGAATTAAGCTCTAAAACGCGAAATTAACAATTTCAATAAATAAAACAGGTAAATTAGAAGTGGAATTAAAAATGGTGAAAAAAGGGAGTGAAATAATGAGAAAAGAAGGCAAAATGACTGCGAGTAGTGGTATTACAAGCAAGGAATGGTGGCCTAACCGGTTAAATCTTGACATATTGCGCCAGCATTCTGCAGAATCCAATCCAATGGATGATGATTTCAACTACGCCCGGGAATTTGAGAGTCTGGACTTGAACGCCCTAAAAAAAGACCTATATAAACTCATGACCGATTCACAGGAATGGTGGCCCGCTGACTTCGGCCACTACGGACCTTTATTCATTCGTATGGCATGGCACAGCGCAGGAACATACCGTGTGGGAGATGGACGTGGAGGTGGAGACAGTGGAACCAGCGTTTAGCACCCCTAAACAGTTGGCCTGACAACAGCAACCTGGACAAAGCCCGCCGACTACTATGGCCCATCAAACAAAAATACGGCCGGAAAATCTCCTGGGCCGATCTGATGATCCTGGCAGGCAATGTGGCCCTGGAGTCCATGGGCTTTAAGATATTCGGCTTCGGTGGAGGAAGAGAAGATATTTGGGAACCAGAAAAGGACATATACTGGGGTTCAGAGAAAGAGTGGCTGGGAGGAGAACGTCACGAGAAGGGCAGTGACATGGACAAACCACTGGCTGCCATTGAAATGGGTTTAATCTACGTGAATCCAGAAGGACCCGACGGTAAACCAGACCCCATCGCTGCAGCAGATGATATCAGGGAAAGTTTCGCCAGGATGGCCATGAACGACGAGGAAACAGTGGCCCTGATTGCTGGTGGCCATGCCTTTGGTAAAACCCACGGAGCAGGCGACCCGAAATATGTGGGGCCAGAACCAGAAGCCGCTCCTATAGAAGAGCAAGGTCTGGGTTGGAAGAGCAGCTACGGTACTGGGAAAGGTAACGACACCATTACCGGGGGTCCGGAAGTTATCTGGACTAACACCCCCACTGCATGGGATAACAATTTCTTCCGAATCCTATTCGAATTTGAATGGGAGCTCGAAAAGAGCCCGGCTGGTGCCTACCAGTGGAAGCCCAAGGGTGATGCAGGTAAAAACACTGCACCTGATCCCCACGACCCATCAAAACGCCGTACTCCTGGTATGCTAACCACAGACCTTTCATTACGTATGGACCCTGAATACGAAAAGATATCAAGACGCTTTTATGAGAATCCAGATGAACTTGCCGATGCATTCGCCCGTGCCTGGTTCAAACTAACCCACCGTGACATGGGACCAAAAACACGCTATCTTGGATCAGAGGTACCAGACGAGGATCTCATCTGGCAAGATCCCATCCCTGAAGTTGATCACCAACTGGTCAATGAAGAAGACATTACCATCCTCAAAGAAAAGATAATGGCTTCTGGTCTATCAATCAGAGAGTTGGTTTACACTGCATGGTCCTCAGCATCCACTTTCCGCGGTTCAGACAAGCGTGGTGGCGCTAACGGTGCCCGCATCCGCCTGAAACCACAGAAGGATTGGGAAGTCAACCAACCAGACCAGTTAGAAAGAGTACTCAATACACTGGAGGACATCCAGAAGGAATTTAAGAAAAAGGTTTCAATGGCTGATCTCATAGTTCTGGCAGGTTGCGCTGGTGTTGAACAGGCTGCAAAAAATGCCGGCCATGAGATAGAAGTGCCCTTCACACCAGGAAGAATGGACGCCCTAAAAGAACAGACTGATGTGGATTCCTTTGCCCCGCTTGAACCAATTGCAGATGGTTTCAGGAATTATCAGAAGATCCATACCGAAGAAAAGTCAGAGGAATTACTGGTGGACAAGGCACAACTTTTAAAACTGACCATTCCCGAGTTGACAGTCCTGATTGGTGGTCTGCGTGTCCTGGATGCTAATTATCAACAATCCCCTCACGGAGTCTTCACCGATACACCGGAGGCACTTACCAACGACTTTTTTGTGAACCTACTGGACATGAAAACCGAATGGAAAGCAACAGAAGATGAGAATGTATATGAGGGACAGGATCGAATGACTGGAGAACCCAGATGGACTGCTACCCGTGTGGACCTTATATTCGGTTCCAACTCCGAGCTCAGGGCAATGGCAGAAGTCTACGCATGTGAAGATTCAGAAGAGAAGTTTCTGAAAGACTTCATAATGGCCTGGGACAAAATCATGACCTTGGACCGGTTCGATCTGGCTTAAACATATTAAATTCTAAATTGGGGATTTATCAAGCCCCTTACATAAAAATAGACATAAATATGGGTAAAATTATTTTACCCCTCTCTTTTTATTTTAATAAATTATACTAAAACACTTATTAGATCATAATCGGGAATTGTGATATTCAGATAATATATATTTTAAATTCACACATGAATTATGGTAATCCAAGATAAAGTTGACTTGTGCCAAGTATATCTTCCAGTTGTTTGTTTCCCAGAGTATATTATTTAATAGACTTTTATTTAACAGAGATGCTGGCCTGCCATGTTCAGATCCCACTTGACACCAGCAGCTTATTATCCAGTTGATGATTACTTCTCACTCCCTCTACCTCAAATGCCTTCAACCCCCCATACCCACGTATAAATCAGTGAAGGCCCTATGCAAACTAAAAAATTCGTTCTCCTGGACATTGATTACGTAACCAGGAATGGTGAAGCAGTTATACGATTATTCGGTAAAGTGATTGGAGAAAGTGATCAAAACCATATAATAGTCTTAGATAAGAGTTTCAGACCTTACATATATATTATTCCTTCAAATACTTCTGATATTGGTGCTTGTACTCGTGATTTAAGTGAATTAGGACTTTTTGGTGTGGAAAAGGTTTTTAGGAATGATATGGGAGAATCGAAAGGGGTTCTGAAGATTACTCTTAAACATCCCCGTAATATCCCTAAGTTGAGGGATAAAATACGTAATTTGGCATCTGTAAAGGAAGTTCGAGAGTATGATATTCCTTTCTATCGCAGATACCTCATAGATAAGGGATTATCCCCCATGAATGTGGTGCAGGTGGAGGGTAAGGTTTTATCTGCAAAATCTTCGACCTGTGTCTTTCAGTTGGAGAATCCTCCCACTACTCTGGATTACAGCTTACCAAAGCTTTCTTTTTTGAGTTTTGATATTGAAGTATACAGTCCCCATGGCATGCCCCAGTCAGACCGGGATCCCATTATCATGATAAGTTTCTCCAGTAATCAGGGCTTCCAGAAGGTATTCTCAACCAAAAATTCCGCATTAGATTTCGTCGAAGTGGTGGCTGATGAAAAGGAGTTGCTGGGAAAATTTGCAGAAACAATTCAATTTATAGACCCTGATGTCCTCCTGGGCTACAATTCAGACGCCTTCGACTTGCCCTACATCAAAGACCGGGCTACACGTTTAGGTGTGCCTCTTAAAATAGGAATAGATGGATCCCAACCTAAATCTATGAAAATAGGTTTCAATAATGCACCAATGATCAGGGGCAGAATCCATGTTGACCTTTACCCTAATATCCGCCGTTATCTCCAAATAAACCGCCACACACTGGAATATGTCTACAAGGAGCTTTTTGGAGCGGAAAAACTGGACATACCTGGAGATGAGATCCACAACTACTGGGATGAAGGGGGAGATAAACTGAAACAGCTTTTTATGTACTCCCTGGATGATGCGGTGTCAGTTACCCGGATTGGGGAGAAAATGTTGCCCCTCAGCATAGAATTAACCAGGATTGTGGGCCAACCCCTATTTGAAGTAGCCCGCATGGCATCTGGAAGACATGTTGAATGGTATTTAATCAAAAAATCATTTCAATACGGAAACTTGGTGCCGGATAAAGCCCCAAAATCGGAGTTATCCAGGCGAAAAGCTATACATACTGTCGGAGGCTATGTTAAGGAGCCTGTGAATGGTTTGCATGAGGAAATAGTCTATTTCGATTTCAGAAGCCTTTATCCCAGTATAATAATCTCCAAAAACATCTCGCCAGACAGTTTAACAGATAATAATGGAAAAGATTGCCACATCACGCCCGAGTATGGTCATAGATTCCTGAAAGAACCAGCAGGTTTTATTCCGTTGGCCATTGGCAGGATTCTCCAGGACAGGATAAGGATTAAATCCATGATGAAAGAATCAGAAGATAACAGGGAGCGTCAGGTCCTGGATGTGCAGCAACAGGCACTTAAAAGAATGGCCAACACCATTTACGGATTATACAATCATAATACATTCAGATGGTATAGTCTGGAATGTTCAGAGGCCATAACTGCATGGGGCCGGGATTTTCTCAAAAAAACAATGGAAGATGCCAGAACCCATGGATTCGAACCAGTTTATGCTGATACGGATGGATTCTTCGCAACTTATAAGTAAATTTTTGTGTGAAAAATAATCTATTATATAGGTGAAACCTGAAAGTGAGTGAACTTTAGCTCCAAACTCAATATAGTACTTTCAGCTACTTTTTAACCATCCTGCATGATTACCTTCGAATAATTCGCATCCCAGGATATTTTCTATGGTAATCTTCTTCTTTTAGTCTTTGTGCGACTTTAAATCCTAAATGAGTTGCTGCAAAATTGTCAGGGGCCCGATAATATCTTATTAACCCCCTATGCAAAAAATCATCCAAGACAGAATCAATGAAGGGTATTTCTTCATTACTGGCCTTTTTACGAACAGTAGCTCGATGAAAATTCTTATTGGGAGATGCATTAATCCTCCCAATAATCTTAAGGATTCTTTTCTCACACTTTGACAACCCACTGACCACATTATCAACTTCACTCATACAAAATTACTTATTTATCTCCCCTTTAATAATAATTTTTACTGATAGTTTAATAATTATTATGAGTAAGGACTATCTGAAAAATACAATCGTGTATTATATTACATTCAATGTAAAAAAATATATTAATAATATTATTATTAATATAATAACAACAATTACTGGAGGAGTTTCTGTGTCTTACTTCCTTAAAGAGATATTTGGTGATACTGCAAGAGTGAGGATCCTGGAAGAACTGGCCGAACGGTGGGGGGAGAAACTATCTGCATCAGAATTAGCAAGAATGACTGATATTTCTGAAAAAACAGTGTACAACCACCTCCACCAATTAGAACAGGTAGGAATTGTCATCTCCATGAGTGGACGGCCCACAAAATATGGTTTAAACCCCGATGACCAAAGAGCATTATCAATTGCATTTATAGAAGATGAAGAATATCTGCGTAGAATAAAACTTTCCATAGAAGAAACATCACCCCACGATGATTTTATAAAAAATTCTGGTGTGAAAGGAGCGCCTTATTTATCTTTATTTAAAAACAATAAAAACTTCCAAACATCCTTTGATATGGATAATATTAAACTAGAGGGGGAATCAAAATAAGCAAAAAAGAAGATGTTAAAAAGGATGAACCGGAAATTCCACTATTCATACCTGCAGAGTCTCCGAAAATACATGCAAGTGGTGCTTTTGGAGGATACACTCCCCATGAATTCAGAATATTTTTATATTCTGAAACACCAACACCAGTTGACCAGTTATTCGAGTCAAAAGAACTTAATGTCATACGAGAAGTTCAATCAGAAATTATACTATCGCCATTAGCGGCAAAGGAACTAAATATTTGGTTAAGTCAAAAAATCAATGATTTTGAAAAGGATTTTGGAATAATACCCTCACCTGCAAATAAATCCAAATAACTGTTTTTTTAAAAGAGAAAAATATTAGGTGAAAGTATCCTACTTAAACTTCCTTTATCATAGCAGCTACAGTCTTAAAGAGTATAGGCCCATCCATCCAGGCCTGTTTTAAGAGATAAACTGGTCTCAAGTAGAACTGTCTGAAGGCTTTTTTCTGCATTTTCTTAAGCTCCTCCAGTGAACAGTCAACAGTTTCCAGTACTGGAGATAGTAAAGTGTATTTGGACCAGTCTTTAACTTTTAACAGGTTATTCTGAACTGCTTCCTGGTGGAAACGGGTTCCAGGGTAGGGTGTAGCCAGGCTGAAAACCGCATAGGATGGATTGAGTTCCCTGGCGAATTTTATGGTTCTCTGTATACTGTCCTTGGTGTCTCCGGGCATCCCCAGAACCACGGAGGCTATGGTGCGGATGTGATTCTTCCGGGCTAATCTAAAAGCCTGACGTATCTTTTCGATGGTTAACTGTTTGTTAATCCTGTCGAGCTGTTGCTGATCAGCAGATTCCACCCCTAAAAACATGGTTATACAACCAGAATCATGTAGTTTTTGGAGTAATTCATCGGAAAGAGTGTCTGCCCGGGCTGTACATCCCCAATAAACGTCAAGCCCCCTTTCTACAATCTCATCACAAACTTCTGCTACCCTGCTGGGTTTCAAGGTGAAAGTGTCATCCATAAAGGCAATGATGCCAGCATCATGGTCATTGATGAGATGTTCCATTTCATCCACCACATTCTTGGAAGATCTCATCCTGAGCCTGTTTCCATGCAGGGCTGCAGATGCACAGAATGAACACTGCATAGGACATCCCCTGCCTGATATCATGGTGGCAGTGGGTAGTTTCTGGTTCAAGATTTTATAGTGATCCATAGGGAGCAGGTGCCTTGCAGGGAATGGTAATTCATCAAGGTCCTTTATCAACGGCCTTGGAGGTGTTATCACATCCTCGTAGGCGATACCTTTCACTTTGCTAAGATCGCCACCTTCATCCAAAGTTCTCACCAATTCTGGGAAGGTGTATTCTCCCTCACCAATAACCACTAAGTCCACGTAATCATATTCTAGTATTTCCCGGTGGTTGAAACTTGGATGGTATCCTCCCATAACTACTTTAGCCTCAGGACAACTTTTTCTAGCCAGCTCGGCGGTCTTCAGTGCATTGGAGATGGTGGGAGTTAATGCAGTTACAGCCACCATCCCTGGGTTGGCCTTTCGTATTTGGGCCTCCAGTGTTTCCCAGCTCATTTCAAGTGCTGCTGCATCAATGATCTCAACATCTATATCATTTTCCTCCAATACTGCAGCTATATAAGCAATTCCCAGGGGAGGTGCCACTAACCCTATGAATTTATATTTAGAATTAAAATATGGGGGGTTGACGAGTAATACTTTCATTTAATCACCTGAATAAGTAAAGTATTTGAAAATTCACTTGGGTAGTGGTATGTCTTCATTTTCATCAACTTTTATCTCTATTAATAATGGTTTATTAAGTTTTAGTCCATCCTCCACTGTTACCAAAACATCACCCGGAGAATCCACCATTTTAGCCTTTATATGGTGCGCAGTGGCTAGTTTCACGAAATCAGGGTTTTCAAGTTTCACTTGAGATGCTCCTCCATAGTAAAGTTCCTGCCACTGCCTGATGATACCCAGGGACTGATTATTTATTAAGCATATAATAATGGGTAAATCCAACTCAGCAATGGTAGCCAGCTCCTGGCTAGTCATCTGAAAACCACCATCACCTACCACTACCACCACATTCTTCAGAGGACGTGCCAGGCTAACCCCAATGGCTGCCGGGATTCCGTATCCCATTGGTCCGAATCCTCCTGAAAAGACCAATGAGGATGGTTCCAGCACTTCCATCAAGAGAGTTATCCAAGTGGTGTGACTACCAGCATCGTTAACCAAGATTGAATCATCCATCCCATCCAAAATCTCTTTGATGGCTCTTTGTGGTTTTAGTGGAGTTTCATAAAAATCCGTCCGGATTTTATGAGTTCTATCTTGTTTTTGAAGTTCGTCCAACCATTTATCAGTATTTTTAGTTGATATTTCACTGATTTTTACCATGAATTCCTTCACATCAGCTTGGATATTGATATTTCCATTTAGAACAGTTTTATCCAGGTTCACATGGATGATTGATACATCACCAAGTCCTTTCTGTGTTCGTTCCGATAGTCGGCAGCCCACAGCCAGGATAAGGTCTGCGTTTTCCCCAGCATGGTTTGCTCTTTCGGTGCCTCTGGTTCCTAAAAGCCCCAGGGAAAGGGGATGATCCTCACTGATAACACCTCTGGCAGGGTAAGTGGTGGCTACTGGGATCTGGTGTTTTTCTGCAAAGTTACATAGATCAGCAACGGCATGTGCCCATAAAACTCCAGCCCCAACCAAAAGCAGTGGCCTTTCTGATTTTCCAATTAGTCCTTTTACCTGGTTAAAGTCAGTCCAGTCGGCCTTTATACCTATTTCCACACTTTCATCCAGCAAGGATGGATCGATTTCTTCCTGTAGAATGTCACGGGGAATATTCAGATGTATTGGACCAGTTTTTCCGGCTTTTAGAGTTAAAAGTGATTTTTTAATTATTCCTATTGCTTCTTCTGGGTTGTCTATCAAGTGGCTGTGCAGGGTTATGGGTTCAAAAACAGAGTTTATATCCACTTCTTGAAAGACGTTTTCACCCTTTAATGAGTTAGGAACATCACCAGTAATAACTAGAAGAGGTATTGAGTCCTTGTTTGCGGTGGCCACTCCCATCACCATGTTTAAAGCTCCCGGCCCCCCGGATGCTATGCAAACACCTGGTTGGAGTGATGCTCGCGCGTATCCATCAGCGGCGTGAGCTGCACCTTGTTCATGACGCATCAGCACATGTTTTATGGATGATTTGCGCAGTGCCTGATAAACTGGAAGAATCTGTTCGCCAGGATGGCCAAATATATATTCAATGCCCTCTTTTTCTAATATTTTAACCAGTGCATCTGCCAATCTAATCTTGGCCACGGATTGCATGATGAAAAGTATGTTGTTAACTATTATTAAATGATGGTCCATTATTGTTAATATGGCAGTTGTCTTATCAGACATAAGAATGTAAAAAAATTAGCATAAAAATTTATTGAACTGGGAAAACATAATAAGTGCGAAGATTATGAATAACAGTCTAGTGTCAATAAAGGGTTTGTAGGGGGTTTTAGAATTTCCAGTGAATTGGATGCTCTTTTAAAGGAAAACAGATTATTCCCACCATCTGAGGATTTAAAAGAAAACAGCAACATCCAAAAGTGGATGAAAAGATATGGGATAAATACCTATGATGATCTTATCCAGAGGGCTCAGGATGATCCTGAATGGTTCTGGGATGAACTTGCCCGGGAACTGGAATGGTACCAACCCTATAAAGACGTCTTAAAATGGGATCCACCCCATGCAGAGTGGTTTTCATCAGGTAAATTTAACATTGTACACAATGCCCTGGACCGGCATGTTAAAACCTGGCGTAAAAATAAGGTAGCCTATATATGGGAAGGGGAATCAGGCCAGGTGAAGAAGCTCACCTATCATGATCTTCACCGGAAGGTTAACCAGATGGCCCATTCCCTGCAGGGTCTTGGTGTTAAGAAAGGGGATCGTGTATCTATTTACTTGCCAATGATCCTGGAATTACCCATTGCCATGCTGGCCTGCGCCAAGATCGGAGCAGTGCACAGTGTGGTGTTTTCTGGTTTCTGGGCAAAAGCCTTCCAGGAAAGAGCTAACGACGCCAAAGTGAAGGTAGCCATAACTGTGGATGGATTCTATCGTCGTGGGAAAGTCATACCCCTCAAAGAAAATGTAGATGAAGTTTTAGATGAAATACCTTCCCTGGAAAAGCTCATAGTGGTGAAACACGCTGGATCTCCAGTTCAAATGAAACCAGGACGGGATCTATGGTGGGATGATATCATACAGGATCAAGAAAGGGAGGCCTCCACTGAACCTATGGATTCAGAAGACCCTCTTTTCATCCTCTACACTTCAGGTACAACTGGGAAACCTAAGGGTGTGGTTCATGTCCATGGTGGTTACGCAGTTGGCATCTATGCCACCTTAAAATTAGTTTTTGACTTGAAAGATGAAGATATATGGTGGTGTGCCGCTGATATTGGCTGGATAACTGGGCACAGTTACATTGTATATGCACCTCTCCTAATGGGGGCCACTTCGGTGATGTATGAGGGTGCCCCTGATTATCCTGATCCTGACCGCTTGTGGAAGATCATCGAAGATTATGGGGTAAATGTGTTCTACACCGCTCCCACCACTATCCGCTTGTTCATGAAATATGGGGAAAAATGGCCCCAAAAACATGATTTAACCTCTTTAAGGCTTCTTGGTAGTGTAGGAGAACCTATTAACCCGGAAGCATGGATGTGGTATCATAAACATGTTGGTAACCGGCAGTGCCCTATTATGGACACTTGGTGGCAGACAGAAACTGGGATGCATCTTATAACACCCCTCCCCATCTCCTCGCTCAAGCCAGGATCAGCAATTAAACCCTTCCCAACTGTGAAGGCAGATGTGGTGGATGATAATGGTAAACCCATAAGTGAAGGTGGAGGTCACCTGATTATCAAGACCCCCTGGCCTGCCATGTTCCGCACTCTGTATCAGGATCCAGAACGATACATTGAAGCTTACTGGAGCACTTTCCCGGGAGTGTATCTCAGTGGTGATGTTGCCCGCATCGACCAGGACGGTTATTTCTGGATACAGGGAAGAGAAGATGATGTCCTGAATGTTGCGGGTCACCGTATAAGTACTGCAGAGGTCGAATCTGCCCTGGTGAGTCATGTTACAGTGGCAGAGGCAGCGGTGGTTGGTAAACCTGATCCGGTTAAGGGAGAAGAGATCTGCAGTTTTGTTACTTTGAAGGAAGGGCATAATCCAACTCCCAGATTAAAACATCTTTTAAGGGAACATGTTCGAAAGGAAATTGGACCTGTGGCCAGCCCAGCCTACATTGGCTTTGTGGATGATCTGCCAAAAACTCGTTCAGGCAAGATTATGCGCAGAGTTATTAAAGCCAAGGTTAAAGGGGATGATGTGGGCGATATCAGTACCCTGGCCAATCCAGAAGCGGTGGATGGACTGGATCATGCATTATAATATTTGATAAAAAAAATAGTGTAAATAATCAGTTAATCTTCATTTTCCTGATAACTACCATTGTACTCTCCTGAACCTTCCACTGGGAAAACAACTCCCTGTGCAATTCTTTCCCCCTGTTTCAGAGTGAATGGAAATTCTCCCTGGTTAACCAGCAGGAATTGTAGGGTTCCATAAAATCCAGGGTCACCCACTGCAGTGTGGATGCTTACAAAAGAGCGCAGGAGTGTTGAACGGGGAAGATAAAGCATGGAATATCCTTTAGGGATTTTTATCTTCCGGTCGATTGTTACACTATAGGCAGTCCTTGGTTCCAGAGTGTAAAGTGGAGGTTCTAATTTTTTAAGTTCTGGAAGATTTTTCTCATTATCAATGAGTGATCCTGGTCCTTTCTGCATGTAGACTTCATCAACCCGCAAGTCTATACCTGATGGTTCTGCCAGTTCCTTGAATTCGGGGAACAGTTTTATGAGTTCTTTTTCACCTAACATGGATAGATTCTCCTGTGACAAGTAAGATAATTTAGATATGAATTTATTAGATAGATTTAGATTCCACACTTAAAAATTATGACATTTTTGATAAAAAACTAAGGCTAATTGAAATTCTTTTTCTTCTATTTAGTTTTAACTGTAGAAACATCTCAATGAATGCTATTCATACCGTGTTTTTAAAATAGAGATGTCATAACCCCAACCACATTATCCTGAATTACAGTTAAAACATAATATCATTATTATTTCAATAAAAACCCTAAAACTTTGGCTATTTATTACTGCAAATGACCTCAAAAACAGCAGATATCTTTTAAGTAGTTTTAAGGGGCATATATATTACCACTAAATCTAATTATTATCAAGTCAATAAAAGGATGATATGTTATTTTCCATCCAGCTAAATCATGTGAATAATGGAATTCACGTTGATTTTTAAATATATACTTTGACCATTAAATCAGGGGTCAAGAGAATTTGTTACCAGCAGAATCAACACTACTTGAATATTTAAATCAATACTACAATACTTAATAAATTGGAGATAAAATGAAAAAGGTTAAAGATCACTTTGAAGAGGAAGCAGAGGTATTTGACGAACTTATCATGACATTAATTCCTTCCTATGAATATATGGTTGACTCCATGGTGTTAGCATTACCTTTTCACCAAAAAGAGAGAATTAATATTTTAGATCTTGGCTGTGGCACTGGAAACATATCCCTAAAATTAAAAGAAAGGTTTCCCAATGCCAGGATAACCTGTGTGGACATGGCCGAGAACATGATTAAAATGGCAAAGTACAAACTTGCATCTTACAATGATGTTGAATTCATAATTGCTGATGTCCGTGATTTGGACTTTGAGGATGATTTTGATGCAGTGGTATCCTCATTAGCCCTACATCACCTTCAGCACCCGGAGAAAAAACCTTTTTACCATAGGATAAAGAGGTTCCTTAAGAGGGGAGGAGTCTTCTATAATGCCGATAACATTCTAGGATCATCACCTCACCTTAACCAGTTATATATGGATAAGTGGATAGAGTTTATGCTGAAATCTCACACACAGGAAGAAATTGACAGTGTATGGCTTCCTAAGCACCGGGAAGAAGATTTTCCTTCACCCCTTATGGATCATGTCCATTGGCTGGAGGAAGTGGGATTTGAGAAAGTGGATGTGGTGTGGAAATCTTATATGTTCGGGGTTTATGGTGGTAAAAAATAGAATATAGAATAATAGATTTATTTTTAATTTATTTCTTTTATTAGTCCCCAAGGACCTGTTCCACCATCCAGCCGGGGTGAAACTCCATTATATCTCCATATCCCTGACCTACACCTAAGTATAGTATGGGTTTGTTTATCACATGGCCAATGGAGAGTGCTGCCCCCCCTTTGGCATCAGCATCAGCCTTGGTAAGTATGATTCCATCAATGCCTACTGCATCATCGAATTTGCGGGCTTGCTCCACGGCATCGTTACCGGTAAGTGCATCTCCAACGAATATGGCAATATCTGGGTTGACGACCCTCTGAATCTTTTTCATCTCATCCATAAGATTCACATTGGTCTGCATTCGTCCGGCAGTGTCAATTAAGACCAATTCTTTTTTCTGGGCACGCGCATGTTCCACAGCATCATAGGCCACTGCCGCAGGATCGGCTCCCTTCTGGTGGCGTATGATCTTGACCCCTATATTATCTGCATGGTGAGATATCTGCTCAATGGCCCCTGCCCGGAAAGTATCCGATGCAGCTATGACTGGAGTGTAACCTTCTTTTACGAAATGATCAGCAATTTTAGAAATAGTGGTGGTTTTTCCAGTTCCATTAACACCCACAAACATTATTTTAAAGGGTTCGCCAGATTTTTTGGCTTTATCAACTGATTTTTTCAGATCAGGACCTTCAACAACCAGTATGTCCGATATGGCATTTTTAAGGGCTTCCTTGGTGAATTCTGCCACATCACTTCTTCTTTTTATTTTTCGACCCACTAAATCATTTTTAACAGAGCTAACAATCTGCTCAGCCACTTCCAGAGCAACATCCCCTTCCAAAAGGGCTAATTCCAGTTCAAAAAGAACATCATCAATGTCCTTTTCAGAGATGGTTTTGTGAGTGGCAAAAGTGAACATGCCCGATGGTTCTTCTTCCCCATCTTCTCCTGATTCAACAGCATCAACTTTACCCGTACCTTTTTTAGAATCATTTGAATCCTTTTTCTGCTGTTTTGAAGCTTTTTCATCTTTTTTAGAGGAGTCTTCATCTTTGGATTCTGTTTTTCTGCGTAAGAATGATAAGCGTGATGTTTTTTCTGATTCATTCTCTTTCAGATGAAATTCATCTTCTGATGATGTATCTTCTTTTCCATTCCAGGATTTGTTTTCTTTTCTCTTATTAGAAGACTTATCTTCCTTTCCTTTCCCGGGGGTTGTATCTTCAGCAGCTTTAGTTCCCTTTGATGCTGTATTCTCGTTTTTTTCATCCGCAAGAGCTTTTTCCTCTTCTTCTGATGAAATTTGGTCACTGATTTTTCCGATTGTGCCAGCGAACTTCTTTTTTAAAGATTCAAACAAAAAACATCATCTCCATTAAAGGAATTTCTAGTGATTCAAATAGTTTTATTAAAATAGTTGTTATAAAAGTTTAGGTTAATTATGTATTTAAAAAGATGGATGATGATAAAGGGTAGATTGACAGTATCTAAAAATATGGATGTAAATGAGGGGTTAATTAAAGATTTGTAGAAAATAGAAGTGAAATTAGGGTAGGTTTTCACCAGGTGTACCCTCAATCTTCTGGATAAGTTTTTCTGCTTCTGGACTTTTCTGGGTGATGATGTCACTGATCTTCTGGAGATCTCCCATCATTTTCTGCATTATTTCATCCAGTTCTTTTTTCTGCTCTTCAATGCTTATTTTAGCGTCGTCAATAGTTTTTTTAACTGCGGCGCCTGAGCCTAGACCAACAATCACTTCTTCGGTGTTCTTGATTTCAGTAATCAGGAAAGAACCCGCTCCGATTGGTACCAGGGTTTCTGGTGATTTTTTGCCTTTGATAGCATCCAGAGTTTCCTGAGCAACTGTTAAGTCTGCAACGGTTGTTTTAAGGGTTTCCAATTGCTGGTTTAACATGTCTGCCTGGGCTTTGTAGGCGTTGAGTTCGTTTATGATCTCTTCCAGCCTTTGTCGGTCTTCCATGTTTTTCACTCCGAAATCAGGTTTTTTATCAATGGATCCACAACATCTTCAGCAGATATTTCATCTATTTTTTCGATGTGTATCTGGTTGCGTACAATGTGATGTTTGCTACCGAATTCTGAGTAGATCTTTTCCTTAATATCATCTTCACCTATGGCTTTCAGTTCCCTGGTGAAGGGTTTGAAAGTGTCTCCCATGATGAATTTACCTTGAACTCTAAATATCTTCGTCTTCATAATAATCCCTCTAGAAAACCTAATGATTCTTCTATTCTTGCCATTTCCGGACCAGTAGTTTTTTCTCCTACTAACACGCCATTTGAATTGGCGACTGTGCCTGCTCCCACCAGTTTAGTTCCCTGGTTGACGGTTCCCACGTCTGCGGGTACCTTCATTGTTTTTTCCAGGAATTTTATCTCTTCTGGTGTTGCGGATGGATGTACCAGAACTCCTTTGTTAGTGGCAACAGCCACTGATCCGTTGATCTTGAATTTTGCTATACTGCCTCTGACCACGTCCACGTCCAGAGTCTCAGAAACCACTTCTATGGATTCATCAGACAGCAGGGGGTTTACCAGTGCTCCATGGTCGTTGGCCAGGATGATGTTACCTACTGCTGTGAGTCGGTCTGGTATCCTTTCTACCTCCAATCCCGATTTTTTGATGGTTTCTATTTCCTTGTCGAAGGCATATTTGGATAACAGAAATCCCCTGGAGTTTCCTACTGCCAGGGCTCCAGCTAGGCTGCTTCCGCTGATGGGGGTTTTTATTACTGGAACTTGTAGGCATTCCTCTAATACTCCCACCATTTTCTCTCCCAGGTTAGGTGGTGCTAGGGCCAATTTATCTGTGACTGCTATGCTAACACCTAAGTTGGGGTTGCCTGCCAGATTTACTCTCCTAATCATAGGAGTCACCTACTCATGCTAGGGTGACCAGTACGGAACCATCTTCTTCTCTGGTTGCCTTAACTTTGATCTTGGGGGGTATTTTCTGTATTCCCCTTTCCCATATTTTTTCATTCACCGATGCATCTAGTTTGACATCGTCGGATTTCATGTGTTTCTGAATGAATTCTCTCACAAATCGGGTTGCCCTAGGTGACCTTTTGGTGCGTGGAACCTTTTTAGCATCCCTGAGAGGTATAACGTAAACTCTTTCCATCTTTATTCACTCCTCAGATTAGAATTATGCTTTTATACTGTTTCTTCTCCAGTGTCTCATTTTCGGATGGGTTCTGACCTTTCGGTTGGTCTTCATCATAACCCATAGAGGCACCCGCCTGTTTTGCTTGCCTGCCTTTGCAAGTCTTAATTTTTTGGCTAATGGTCTATTTCTGCTCATCTTTTCTCCATCCTATTACTCTTGATTGTATATGTGGGGGGAACAATTTACTTGCTGCTTTTTTACCTTCCATCTTGGTTATGAGACATCTTATTTCAATCTCATAGTCTGAATTGTTTTTGATGCTGGTGGGTTCTTTCACCAGTTTGAAAAACTGTTCAGACAACTGGTTTATGGTTTTATGACCCAATCCAGCAAGGTTCATGTATTGTACACTTTGAGAATCCTCAAAGCTTTGAATTTCATTTAAATCTAATTTTGGAACCCTATCATCCCTTCTGGTGCCATCAGCAACCACAGGATATTCTTCTGCAACTCTTTTAAGGACTTCCCGATGCACATGATTAATTCCATGGTTAGGGAACCTGTCCATTAGGATTAAATCCACAGATTCATCTATAATGCCTTGATCTGCTTTCAAAACCCGGTGTTTAAATCCTAAACTAGATGCAGATTTAAGAGCGGACTTCCAGGAAGGAAAAACACCAAAATTGGCGGTTACTAATTCCACTTGATATCCCAATTTTTGGAGTATAACAGCTACCAGTGAACTGTCTTTACCTCCACTGTATAACACCGCGGCTTTCATTTCCAGGTGATGTTAATGTCTCTTTTCTGACCAGCTAACTTTCGGAGTAATTCTTTAAGCTGCTCGTCGGTGATTTTTGACTTTACTCTGCCCATTTGGGCCAGTTGGATGAGTTGAAGTTCTATCTGGTCAACAAACTCGGGTTTTGTGAGGCGAAGGTTGGCCAGGCGACTACGAGCTTCAGGAGTGAGTATTTGTAACAAGGCTTGCCTTTTCTGGGCATCTAATTCCCTGCGCATCTGTTCCTGGGCTTGTGCATCTTGAGGTTGCTGCTGAGCCTGTTGAGCTGCCTGTTGCTGTAGCTCTTGCATTCTCCTACGCCTTATTTCCTCAATATCGCTCATCTAATACCTCTCCCCAATAAATTGGCCTTTAGTAATTTGCTAGTTCAGGAATGTCTTTTTTAAGTTTGAATGATGCGTTGTCTAGGAAAGACCTTCCGGCAGGAGTTACTGCTCTTCCTTCTTCTTGTTTTTCCACCAGACCGGCCGATTCTAACTGGTGAAGGGCTGTTCGAGTTATGGAGCCACTACCCCGTTTGAATTTCTCTGGATTGGTACCTCGATCCTTTTTTCCACCGTAGTAGGTTCTAAGACTGTTTATACCCACCGGACCATCTATGTAAACTCTGCGGAGTAATGATGCGCAGCGCACATACCACCATTCTGGGTTTTCTGGTCTTCTCTCTTTATGAACCCCAGTTTTTACGAATGGAGCCCATTCAGGGGGGTTTATCTTTTTATTCTCACTTAACTCCTTGGCGACTTCGCTAATTAGCGAGTCGGCAGGCACATCATAAATTGTAGTCATATTATTTCTCCTAATTACTTCTTTTTTTGAAGATTACCGCAACGTTACCTCTAAAATCAATGAGTTTAGCATTTGATTTTTCGATGATGTGGGTAATATAGTTTTCTTTCTCATGGGATATACCCTTGGAAAATCTGAGCTTTACAACTTCTCTTTCCTTAAGTTGACGTTTTATTTCATCCATAACACCAGGGTTGACTCCTGATTTGCCTATGTTCATGGTGATTGTGGAAAGTGATCTATGCATCAATTCCTTCTTGGAATGTGCGGGATTCAATTTTATTCCTCCTTTTTGCCTTATTTTCTTTTATGTAAGGCTTTCTCATTATTTCTCCACATTCCAAGCATTTTATGTTTACCATTGAGTCTTGTAATCGTATTTGACAGTTGGAGCCTGGTTTCAGAAACCGGTGACAGTTTTTGCAGAACCTTCCCCTCCATGAGGATGGTATTTTCAGGTTATATTTAGTGGCTATTTTCCAGGCCATTTCCACGTAGCGATGTGAACGTTCTGGGTGTAGAGCGAATTCTTCCTCTGCATGGTTTAAAAGTATTTCCATGCGTTCCAGGGCTATATTAATCATCCATCGCGGTCTTCTTCCCCTTCTCAAATTATTAACCCCTTGTGGAACATTAGAAATGCCAGAATACGGAGATCTTAAGTTTCATCAGGAGTGTTAAGCTTAGGGGTTAATTCCCAAAAACCTGAGGGTGTACTTAAGAATAATGTTTTAGTTTAACACTTTACCCCTTAAAAACCTTTCCCTGTCACCAATCCAGGGGATATTCAGGGCACAAAAATGATTCATCTTTTCAAAAATTCTGAAAAATCAATATTGCCTGGCGGTAATGACTCTTCTTTCGATATAATCATTTTTATTATGTCAACAGCTTCCTCCGGAGTTATACTGCTGGTATTCACCTCATGTACCTTAGAACCATGTGTCTGGTAGGCCTCCCATGTGCATATATCCAGGGCTTCAGCCTGGAGATTTTCACGAATTTTAGGGTCTTCCCAATCCCTTTTTTGGAGCCTGTCTCTGAGGATGTTAGGTTCTGTTCTTAGAACAATCACGAAATCTGCCAGGGGAAAATAATGGGATAGATGTCCTTCGATTATTATTGATGGACCTTCCTCTGGAATCTCTTCATTTTCATCGTAGCTGATCTTCTCAGTGGTAATGATCTTACGAAGCTCTTGGATTAAGGCATCTATATCCACCACTTTATAACCTTTTTCGATATCTACTCCAGTGTAGAGGTGTTTTTCATCTACAAGCTTGTTTAAATCAATTACTCGGCATCCTATCGTTTTTCCCAGTAACGGTGTAATTGTGGTTTTGCCAGTTCCTGGGGTTCCGGTTATGAGTATGATCATTTGTTAGTCCTTTGAATATTTTCTAATTTTTGTCCGTATGAATAGTTTTAAATGTTATTTTAGTTTTTCAATTAAGATTTCGGCTACTTTCTCTCCTGATAGGAGCATTCCCCCAAATATGGGACCCATACGGGGTGAACCGTGCACTGCGTTGGCAGCCATACCAGTGACGTATAATCCAGGGTACACTTCGCTGATATTATCCATGATTTTTTCTTCAGCCACATCGGCCCACATGGATTTTTCTCCCATTATTTTACCGGTTTCAGTTTCAAGTGCAGCTCCCATTTTGTTCTCCAGTACTTTCACTATCTCGCAGGGGTGTCCTGTGGCGTCTATTACTGCCCGAGCAGCTAAGGTGATGGGATCCACGTGCAAACCGGCCATTTCAACGGGACTCCAGTTGATTACCAATCCTTCAACACCTTTTTCCCTGATCATCACATCTTCGATTTCTATTAAGTTGAAAATTTTGAGTCCTGCTTGGCAAGCTTTGGAACAGATGGTGGAAGCGGATTCTATAGAATCTGCCAGGTAGTATCCTTCCTGATATTCCTGGCAACGGATGCCCATTTCATCCAGGATTCGTTTTCCTTCTTCCTGGACTACGATTTTATTGAACATCATTCCACCACCCCACATTCCACCACCCATGCTGAGTTTTTTCTCAAATAAGGCAACTTTAAGCCCGGCTTTGGCTAGATAGTAACCTGCGGTGAGGCCGGATGGCCCTCCACCACCTATTGCCACGTCCATCTGCAGGTAATCCAGTAATTCTTCCATGTATCCTTCAACAATTCCCCTTGAGACTATAATATCATCCAGTTTCATTTTTTCCACCTCATAAGATTGTAATTTATTTATTCAATTGTAAAATCCCTGATTTGTTTTTTTGATGAATTATTTCTTGATGATTATTCGTAAAACATCCTTATCCTGCAATACGTGTTCCAGTCCTACTTTCTGACCAGGGAATTTCACCGAATTTCCCCATACTTTTGCATGGCGGAAGTTTTTAAGGAAATCTCTGTGAAGTCTTCCCGCTACATCTTCCACAGTGGCCCCCTTCCTTATAATAAGGGGTTCTTCTAAATCTGCTTTCTGACCCTGGGGTTTCATGTAAATTCTTATTAGTTTCAGGCGATGGTATATTTCATCTTTAAGTTCCTCCACCATCATGCCTTTATCGGCAGCGATGTAGAGTGCGTCATCCATTTTTTCCTTAAGTTTTTTCAAGTAAGTTGCATCCACCAAGTCTATCTTGTTTACTACCATTAAGAGGGGTATGTAAACGATGCTGTTGTCAAGGGCGTCTATGAATCTGTCAATGGTGATATCTTCCCGGATGAGAACATCGGCACTGTGAAATCCGTATTCGTTGAGTATGGACCGGATTGTTTTCTCGTCCATGTGGGTAAGGGGAACTGTGGATGCTAATTTAACTCCTCCCAGTTTTCTACGTTTTACAGTCACATCGGGAGCTTTTCTATTGGGTCTTATTCCTATATTGATGAGTTCATCCATGATTAGTTCCTGATGATGGGGGTTGAATACATCCAAAACCATTACGATCAGATCAGCATTTCGGGCCACTGAAAGGATCTCTCTCCCCCTACCTTTTCCCTTGGAAGCACCAGCAATTATTCCCGGAATGTCAAAAATCTGAATCTGAGCTCCGCGATATTCCATAACTCCGGGGATGACATCAAGAGTAGTGAATTCATAGGCTCCAATCTTGGACTGAGCATTGGTGATTTGGTTGAGTATGGTGGATTTACCAACTGAAGGAAACCCTACCAGAACCACTGTGGAATCTCCTGTCTTTTTGAGTGTGAAACCTCTGCCTTTAGTGGATGATGAGCTTCTTTTTATTGATTCTTCCCTTAATTTTGATATTTTCGCCTTTAGTTTCCCAATATGGTGGGATGTGGCCTTGTTATAAGGAGTTTTTGTGATCTCCTCTTCGATCTTGCGGATCCTTTCTTCGATGTCCATAAAACTCACTTTAGAATAAGAGTGTAAATCATCAATAATTGATTGGTATGATATTGTATCGTTTAGGAAGCTTGTTCTTTTAAAACATGAACTAATTTCTAACTATTTTAATATTGGTTTTCCACTTAAAAAAGTTTTAATTAAAAATAAAAAAAGGGAAGGAATGGATTTATTTAACTTAAATTGTTGTTAACTCACATTCCACACCATTACTTCTGATATTCCCTGTGCTGGTTCTTTGTGTGCTAGTTTAAAGTGTTCTAATCCGGATCCTTGCATGAAGAAGAGTCTGGTGAACATGGATTCTTCAAGTTCCCGGTTCATGGCCACTGTGATCAGGTTATTATCCTGGTAAAGTACAAGGATAGAGAATTTACTCTGGTTGTTTACAACTGTGTCTACAGCTGCAGTACCATTGGTGAATAATATCAGACGATGGGGTGGTTCAATCTGGTTTTCACTGACTTGTAAACCTCCTGTAATATTATTACCACTGATCTGGACGGTGACATTATTTTGGCCTTTGATTATGACTGAGTTGTTTTCAGAGGTGGCACTGGCCTGGGCTATGGAATAGATGTAGTTGGTGGAATTTTTGGATTCAAAATTCCAGCTTCCGAAGTAAGACCACCAGCCGGCCTTACCCACCATATCCATACTGGTGACAAATAGGGAAGGGGTTGAATTAGTTGGATGGGTGAATTTCAGGACTTTATCAGCCTGTTCTGTGGTTAGGTCATACTGAGAGGTCATTATGTTCCTGGCTGCAGCTTTATCTTTTACCAGAATTTTGTCCATGATTTCAACAGTTTTTCCAGTATTTCCTGTGTAGTTTTCCAGGGTTGAATATCCCTCGTCTCCACTGGTAGCCAGCATTTTCAATATGCCCGCGGAGAGATCCTCATTACTGGTAAACAGTGCCTTGCCAACCCAGTATGCTCGTGCATTGTTCTGTGAACCTCCATCGAATGTTACTGCACGGTCTGCTTTGGTTGCAAATAGATGTCCAAAGTCCCACCAGGAGGTCATAACCGCATTTTCAGGAGTGTTATTATTAACCCATGAAAGTGAATCAACCATGGCATCATCAGTACCCGGCACAACTGAAGTGGCTATATTATTGGCAGAAAGTACCGGCGCATAACAAACCAGTGCAATAATCACAGCCATGGTTATCACATGATAGTTGATGTTATCTATGTGTTTTCTCAAGTAATCTGCCAGGAATCCAACAAAAATCCCTGCAGATAGAGATATTGGGAGCGAAAAGGCTTCAACAAATCTTACCCCCTTCGTAAAAGCATAAGCTGTGAATGCAATCCATACAGTAAATAGTATGGCATAATAAAGATATTTTAACCTCATTTCAGGCGTTATACCTTCAGAATCTTTGATTTCTTCACTAATCTCTTCTGTGGATTCTTTTCTTCTACGAGATTTTCTTCCTCTTCTTGTTTTTCTATCCTTTTTCGGAGATTTGCGTTTAACTTTGCCTTTGGCTTTTTTGATCCTTAGATTCCAATAGAACATAACCAATCCCAGTATCCCGAATATGAATGGCATTGGGCCACCGACATCGGCAATTACGTCCGTGATATTTGGGATCTGGAGTTCACCTACTGAAATGAAAACATTGGGATAAGATGTGCCTTGTGTTGCTGCTTGCAGTTTGGTTGCGGCAATTGGCTGTAACAATGATGAGAATACTGAACTGCCCCAATAAATGAACATTAACACTAAACTCAGCACTACAAATATGAGTAAGGGGAGTATTATTGGCTGTTCAAGAAGCCATTGTTTCTTGTCAGGGTATTTTGCCCATGATTTAAAGCTATCCGTTTTAAAGATGTATTTTGAAACTAACATGTAAACTAGGGACACTATTACCGCCAGATAAAATATGTACCACCATCCTTCCCAGGCCAGAGAGAATACGAACATGGAAAGAGCGGCATAAACAGCAAATAACATTTTTCTGCGGTTTTCGGTGGTGGTGATGCTCTCGCTGAAGAACCATACCACCAGGAGCGGTAGGATCATGTTGAACATGTCAGTGTCAAAGAAACCAGCGAATGTATGGGAGAAATAGAAAGTGGCAAGACCTACCAGTATTCCAGCAGTGATTCCCCCATATTCGTTGCTGATCTTTCTAACGAATAAATAAGCTGGAATGACGCAGAGTGAAGCTATGATTGCTGGTGTCCAAAAGCTGACCACTAAAAGGGGATATTCACCAAATAAATTGGCCAGTTTGTAGAAAAAGGTGGTTATCCAAACAATTAGTGGAGGATATTCTGCACTTCTACCTGGAGGATAAAAGGAGTGTAAATCCCAATCAGTGCCATTTTTTATGGTATCCCCAAAATAGCCATGATCAATGAAGTTCTCGGTTAAACGATAGTTGTAATAAGAATCCATCTCACTGAAGTAGGGTAAACCACTATCTTCCTGGAAATACGCCTTTGACTGTTCCGGAACTCCAGATATACTTGCTGCCTCTGCTCGAAGGAAAAATACCAGAGAAAATAGGAGGATGACTATGATAATTGGTTTCAATTTGACTAAAATGTTCTTTGCTTCCATATTACTTATTCCCCGTCAACCTTTTTGTTTAAAGAAGGATTGATTTACAAACGCCTGCTGTCATTTTATTTATCTTATATTGAACTTTTTAAACTATTTAAAGTATAAGTTTTTTGCAGTTTTTTAATAACTTTATAAGTTACAGTTTATCCGATTATTACAGTTTTCCTAGTTTTTTCTATATCATAATCAAAAGATTTAAATAATAATAATAAGTTATATTTATCTAACATAATGTTGTATAAATCTAATATTATATTTTAAATAAATAACATAATGTTATAAATAAACAACAGTACCATCAGCAAAAAAATGAACAATCAAAAAAAAAGGTGAAAAAATGAATCTTGAAATTAATTATTACTGGGGAATGTTGGGCATACTGGGATTTTTAGGTTATATTTTAGAAAATCCAGTCTACTATGTGTTTTTCATCTTTTTCTTATTATTCCTGATTCCAGTTTATAGTAAAAAAAAGGAAAACAATTTAAAAGAAGAAAATAACAAATCCAAGGAAAAATCCAGGCCTTCCAGTACTATGGGTAAAACCTATAATCTGCAAAATGTCAGCATATGGCTTGGATCGGCTGCTTTAATGTTTTCTGGATTAACCTTAATGATCACCAAGACCATGAATGATATATTGTCAGTGATCCTCCTATTGGGTATCATGGCCATGATAACTAATTTTTTCACCTACGTAGGGATGGACAAAAAAGCCCAAGACGAACGTTTAAGGAAGATAGGAACATACGCTACAACATATTCATGGTACATAACTTTAGTATTCGTCTCTTTCCTATTGATAAACATGTACTGGGCCCAGAATATACATAACCCCCTTGAATTAATGGGAGTAATTATCTTCATCATGACCTCCACCATGCTGATAGCTAATACAATATTAAGCCGCAAGGGCGATATAGATTAATTGTATGTGTATTCCAATTAAAAGTGCAGGCGATGCAAAATGAAAACCAGGATTAAAGAATACCGAGCTCGCTACGACCTAACGCAAGCCCAATTAGCAGATAAAGTAGGTGTTAGGAGGGAGACTATTGTCTTCCTGGAGAAAGGGAAATACAATCCCTCATTAAAACTGGCACATGATATAGCAGTGGTTTTTGAGGTTAAAATCGATGATATTTTTATATTTGAGGATGAAAAGGATAAAGATAAGTAAAAAAAATAATGACTAATGAAAGGGTGATGAAAATCGATTTCAGGTTTTCTCTGATTTTTGATCCTGTTTTTCATCCAGTGAACGAGTGTATCTACATCGTGGGAAACCACTGCATCCCACAAATTCGCCGTAACGTCCCCTTCTTTTAATTAGGTCTTTACCACAATCAGGGCACACACCCACCACCTCATTCTCTTGAGGTTCGTCACCATCACGACCACATTTGGGATCCATACAGGCTCTTTGTCTGGGTTTTCCAAAGGAGATCATTGGCAAGCCACACTTCTCACATTTTGTTTTAAGAACTGTGGCTCCACGCGGCATGGAATAGGTTGATTTGCATTCCGGATATGCAGAACATCCGACAAAACTACCGCCCTTGGCTGAATTAATCATTATCAGGTTACCTCCACATTTGCATTCCCCTACAATCATACTCTCCCTGTAGGCTGCGTAGAGCTCTTCACCTATTTTAACTTTATTTACATCAATATCATCCAGTATTGAACTCACTTCAGATTTTGCCTGGGCGATTATCTCATCTTTTTTAACTTCTGCCTTCATTATACCATCAAGTCTGGTTTCAAACTCCCTGGTTAATTCCTCACTGGTTATCTTCTCTGAATACTTTTTTAAAGTATCAATAAGACGTTCTCCCAGCTGTTTGACTGCGATTTTCTTACCCTCAACGTACTTTCGGTCATACAGTATAGATATGATATTTGCCCGGGTAGATTTGGTTCCAAGCCCTCTTTTTTCTAGTTCACGGATGAGTGAGGCTTGGTTGTATCTGGCTGGAGGTTTAGTTTCTTTTTCTTCAGAGTAAGTCCGGGCATTAAGACAGTCCCCCTCTTTAACAGCAGGGAATTCATCATTTTCGAGTTTGCGGAAGGGATAATGTTCTCTCCAACCCATTTTTGCCATCCGCTTCCTGCTGAAGCTGAATTCCTGACCACCTATATCCAGATCGGTTTTCATGGTTTCCATAACACCATTTTCACCGAAAACACTGATAAACCGGTACACAATGAGTTCGTAAAGTTTTTGATAATCTCTCCCCAAACCTTTGGGAACCAGCCCTGTGGGGTGGATGGCAGGGTGAGCTTCATCTGTTTTTTTACCTTCACGAGGTTTGAAAGGTGCTTTAAGTTTTTCAATCTGTTTCCTGAATGCGGCATTCTTTTTGAGTTTGCCCAATATCTTTTTATAACCAATACTGGGTGGTAATTTCTGGGAAGAAGTGCGGGGGTAAGAAGTGTAACCTTCAGCATATAAATTCTGAGCTATGGACTGTGTTTTCTTGGGACTGAATCCAAATACACTATAAGCCTCTGATTGCAAAGCACCCAGATCGAAGGGAACTGGAGGTAACTGCGGGGTTTCTTTGATATTTATCTGACTTACCAGAGCATCCTTACCCTCACAATCAGATAAAATTTCTTCTTCAACCTTTTTATCAAATATCTTGCCTTTTTTATGGTCTGCTATTATGCCGCCTTCAATATCAGCCTTTACGAGCCAGTACGGCTCCGGAATAAACCCCTGGATTTCTTTTTCCCTTTCAACCAGTATGGCCAGGGTTGGTGTTTGTACCCTACCTGCTGATAACTGAATATAGCGACTGGTGGCTTTCATCACAGAATCAGTCAGGTGTTTGGATATGTTAACCCCAAAAATGAAATCTAAAACATGTCTGGCCTCCCCACTATCCACCTGATTGAAGTCCAGATCGATTGGTTCATTATAGGCTTTTAACAAGTCATCTTTGGTGAGTGTGGAAAACTTCATACGAACGGCTTTATCAATACTTTCTGAGCCACATGCATACTTCAAGGCATTAAAACCTATGAGGGTACCTTCAATATCGTAATCGCAGGCATGAATATACCTGTCAGCATTCTTAGAAAATTTCTTAATGGCATCTATATAATTCTTCACGTATTTTTTACTCTTATCCTTTTCATAGAGCGGGACCCACCCCACCTCAAACATACGTCCTTTTTCCTTTTTTAAAGGTGACAAAGAGTATAGGTGACCTACAGCGGACAATACTGTGGTTTTTTTATCGCCTTCCTGAATTTCGTAGTAAGGCACTTTCTTATAACTCTTTTTTACAGCCTTACCAGGTATTGCAGCGGCTATTTTCTCTGAAGCCTTTGGTTTTTCACATACTATAACTTCATGCATAAAAATCACTTGAATTATTAACCTTAATAATAATTATCATACATTTAATAATATCTATCAGTTTTTTATCAACATCAATTACTATATCGAATATAATTGGTGATATAGGTTATAATATATATAGTAAATATTAATTCAATTGATAGTTCAGATAAATCATTGTTGTTTATGAGTAGAACCTAAAACCAAATATTATTAATTAAATTATTAAAATCGTGTAAATAATCCATTAGATGTGTGAATGGCATTATCCTAATTTCAAACCGCCAATAAGGAGATTAAAATGTTAATTGGTGTCATATCTGACACGCATATTCCAGAAAGAGCAGTAAATATCCCCGAGATAGTTTTTGAAATCTTCAGGGATGTTGATCTTATTTTACATGCAGGAGATCTAGTATCACTATCCGTTAAAAAGCAGTTGGAAGCAATAAATCCCACAGTCTGTGTTCAAGGCAATATGGACAGATACATGGGGGTGAAGCTCCCTGAAAGAAAGAAGTTAAATCTGGAAGGTATTAAAATTGGTTTAGCCCATGGGGAGGTTTATCCAAGGGGTGATACTCAACAGTTACGTTATATTGGTTTGGAAATGGACGTGGAAGTCTTAATAACCGGTCATACTCACTGGTCCTTCATTAAAAAACTGCCAGATATGCTCTTACTCAACCCCGGAAGTCCCACTGTTCCCAGACTCTCAGATCCTTCGGTGATGATGATAGAAATAGATGATGGAAAGTTGGATGCTAAAATTGTTAAAATTGGAGACCCGATTTGTAAAGCTCTGAATTTTAAAAAGGATTAATAAACATAAACCCTGGAGAAAAATTTTATATGAGTAACAAATGGAATCAAGAAAGGAAGAACGAAGAATATTATAAAAAGGCAAAAAAACAGGATTATCGTTCAAGAGCTTCCTTTAAACTACTTCAATTAAATCGTAAGTTCAAGATAATCAAAGAAGGAAACTCAGTTGTCGATCTAGGTGCTGCTCCCGGAGGATGGTCCCAAGTAGCCCTTGAAGCAGTCGGAACAGAGGGTTTGGTGGTGGCAGTGGATCTGAATCGGATAAAATCCTTTTCTGATGAAAATTTTTGGAGCATAAAAGGAGATTTCACCCAAAAAGAAATTCTCGAAGAAATCCAACGTACTTTACAGGGTAAAGCTGATGTTATCATATCTGATGCTGCCCCTAAACTGTCCGGAATAAAGGATCTTGACCAGCTTAGATCCATAGATCTGGCTCGTAGCGTTCTGGAGATAAGTGATAACATCCTGAAATATAAGGGTAACATGATTATGAAGGTTTTTCAAGGAGAAGGATATCCTGAACTCCTTAAAGATATTAAAAAAAAGTTTAAAACAGTTAAAACAACCAAACCTCCTTCTTCACGGAAAAAAAGTGGGGAAATGTACATAGTGGGAAGAGGTTTCAGAAGAGAAGGAAGATCGAGTTAGATAGCGTGATGATTGTCATTTAATAGACTCACACAGCTAAAAAACTCCTAATATTTGGAGTTAACGTCAAACCCCTATTACTTCTATTCTAAACTTGTGATCTTATACTGGTTAAACTGGATTTGGCCGTTTCCAGTTGAGATTTAGCTGCTTCAATCCTTTTGGTCACTTCATCAGAAGGTTTGCCAACAGTGATTGCACTCTCAACATCAGTAATTGCCTGATCTGTCTTTATCAATTCCATTTCTGCGTTATTATAGGCTGATTTCAAGTCTTTATTGTTGGTTGCTTCCACTTCACGCTTCACAGTATCATATTCAGCCTTTAAACTTGAATAATCAGATTTTAAGGCTGCTAATTCATCATTAGCAGTGCTTGAAGTGGCATCGGCAGATATGAAAGATGATAACGCTGTAAATCCAAAGTAGGCCCCTAAAGCTACTGTAGCTACTATCAATAAAACTCCCATTACAGAAATTGTCATCGAAGTAAGCTTGAACATTCTTAATCTTGATCTTTTCATTTAGTCACCTTTTATAATACGTAAGTAAGCCTCAATATGTATTTATTGAATTAATAATTTATAGAGGATGTAAAATTGATTTTTATATAGTTCTAACCTTTTTTTATTAAAAAAAGGAATTTACTTATTATATTTCTCAATCTTATTAATCTAATTTAATCTATTAGTTATATTCAATTTGTCTATTAATCAATTTTTTCCCTTGAACTTATCATGAATAAAAACGTATGAATTCATATAATACCATGAAAATATTGTGACGAGAATCTATTAAATGCCTTGAAAATCCGTGCACAGCTGTGAATATATCTTATTTGTATAATTATTTAATAAATTATATTTTTTTTAAGATTTGAAGTGATTATTTACTTTATATATTTATTTTTTTATTAAGATTTTATTATGAGAATTATTTTTTATAATAGAAGAGATTATAGTTAGACAATGGAAACTTCAGCCCAGACTACAACAGATAAAACTAAAAATCCCGTGGCCAAGTTCGAAGAATTCTTTAGTACCAAGTATAAAGACACTGTCTTCGAGGCTCTGGAAAAATATCCAGACCAGAGATCAGCCTTAGTTGATTATGTGGAGCTCGAGATGTTCGACCCGGACCTGGCTGACTTGTTAATCGAGAAACCGGAAGAAGTGATCAAAGCTGCTTCCAAGGCTATTCAGAACATTGACCCCCTTAGAAAGAATGCTGAACTGCATATCCGCTTTGAAAACGTGCGTAACAACATTCCTCTGCGCTACTTACGAAGTAAATATATAGGAAAGTTCGTATCGGTGGATGGAATCGTCCGAAAGACAGACGAAATCCGGCCACGTATTTTGAAGGCCATATTTGAGTGCCGCAGCTGCATGCGACTTCATGAAGTTCAACAAAAAAGCAATCTCATTACTGAACCCGCACTCTGTCAAGAATGTGGAGGTCGTTCATTCCGTATTTTACAGGAAGAATCGGAATTCCTGGACACTCAATCCACCAAGGTTCAGGAACCCCTGGAAAATCTTTCAGGAGGTGAACAGCCCCGTCAAATCAATGTTGTGCTTGAAGATGATTTAGTGGACACTGTAACTCCTGGAGATGTTGTTCGAATAACTGGAACCATGAAAACAGTTCGGGATGAAAAAACCAAGCGTTTCAAGAATTATATATATGGTAATTATATTTCAGCCCTGGAACAGGAATTCGAAGAGTTGCAGATAAGTCCTGAAGATGAAGAACAGATCAAAGATTTAGCATCAAACCCTGATGTGTATAACAAGATCATCAATTCCACTGCGCCATCCATCAAAGGTTACAGAGAAGTTAAAGAGGCTATTGCCCTTCAATTGTTTGGTGGATCCGCTAAAGAACTGGAAGACAAAACCAGGATCAGGGGAGATATTCACATTCTTATTGTGGGAGACCCTGGAATTGGTAAATCCCAAATGCTTAAATATGTCTCTAAACTGGCACCACGAGGAATCTACACCAGTGGTAAAGGAACCAGTGGAGTAGGACTGACTGCTGCTGCAGTGAGAGACGAATTTGGTGGTTGGTCTCTAGAAGCAGGTGCACTGGTTCTTGGTGATAAGGGTAATGTTTGTGTTGACGAACTGGACAAGATGCGGCCTGAGGATCGATCCGCGATTCACGAAGCACTGGAACAACAGACCATTAGTATTGCCAAGGCCGGTATTATGGCTACTTTAAACTCACGTTGTTCTGTTCTGGCAGCGGCAAACCCAAAATTTGGGCGTTTTGATCGTTATAAATCAATAGCAGAACAGATAAATCTACCATCAACCATATTATCACGTTTTGATTTAACATTTGTGGTTGAAGATAAACCGGATGCTGAAAAAGATAACGCACTTGCCAGTCACATCCTAAACATTCATCGAGATACTTCCATACCTTATGAAATAGATCCGGAGCTCCTCAGAAAGTACATTGCCTATGCTCGGCGAGAAATACGCCCACACCTGACCAATGAAGCCATGGATGTTCTTAGAGAGTTCTATGTGGGCATGCGTGGAGGGGCATCAGATGAAGACTCACCAGTACCCATAACCGCAAGACAACTGGAAGCCCTGGTCCGTCTGGCTGAGGCAAGCGCGAGAATCCGATTAGGAGACGAAGTTACTGCAGATGATGCAAAACGTGCCGTTAGCCTGCAAGAAAAATGTTTAAAACAGGTTGGATATGATCCCGAGACTGGTAAAGTTGATATCGACAAAGTTGAAGGACGAACACCTAAATCTGATCGGGACAAAATTAGAGTGGTTCAGGAAATAATCAAAGAGCTCGAAGAAGAGTATGGAGGACGAGCACCTACCAATATACTTATAACTGAAATGCGAGATAGATATAATATGAGTCAGGAAAAGGTTGAAGACCTGATCCGCCAGTTAAAACGGAAAGGAATCATTTACGAACCACAGCAAGGTTACCTAAGGGTTGCCTAAGCTTTAAACATCTTAAATTTTTCTATACTCAAATAGATACATTTAACGAGTTTTATACGAATTTTATTTAAAGGAGGAATTGAATATGAGCGATTATGAAGAATTACTGGATAGGGCTATTGAACAGATCCCCCCACAGGCCCGTGAAACCAAAAGATTTTCTGTGCCCAAGGCTTACTCTATAATCCAGGGAAACAGGACGATCATCCAGAATTTTGGAGAAATAACCGATGCAATGAACAGGGATCCCCAGCATGTGCTTAAATTTCTGTTAAGAGAGTTGGGTACTGCCGGTAACCTAGAGGGAAATCGAGCCATAATGCAGGGAAAATTCACCCATTACCTGATCAACGACCGGATGGAAGACTATGTGAAACGTTTTATCATGTGCCACGAGTGCAACCGTCCTGACACTAAAATCATAAGGGAAGACCGTATCTTCCTCTTAAAATGTGAGGCTTGCGGTGCTAAAGCTCCCTTAAAGACCCTTTAATTCCCTTTTTTTATTAACTTATTCTTTTTAGTTTAAAAAATAGCTTAACATAAATCAGATACCATGTTCTGTATTGAGTGCGGTAAAGAAAACGTTAAACTGTATCAAGGTCGCTGCAGTTCCTGTTTTGCTTCTGGAAATAAATTGATTACCATTCCCCCAGATATAACAGTTGAGTTTTGTGCTCACTGCTCATCAATCCATGTTGGTGATAAATGGGTGGAAAATAACCAGCCCGAAGAGGAAATAATAGCTGAAAAAATAGTCCAAGAATCCGTACCCGACGAAAATGCAAAAGATGTCGTTCTGGAAATAGAACCAATTAATCAGAAGGGATCTATACTGGAGATGCTGGTGAAAGCCAGCGGCACAGTCTTGGAAGTACCCATAAAAAAGGAATTTACCTTAAATGTTAAGCTTAACAGAAATGTCTGTCCAGAATGCAGTAAACATGCCTCAGGCTACTATGAGGCAGTGCTGCAGTTAAGGGGCGATAAAAGACCCCTAGACCCTGATGAAATAATGCGGGCCGATGAAATTATAAAAAAATTACTGGAAAAATTATTCCCAAAAAATCGTATGGCTTATCTCACCCAGAGAATAGAGATTAAGGAAGGGATTGACTACTATTTTGGTTCTTATAAAGCCGCTAGGAAGGTTTCAAATGCTTTGAAAGATCAGATGGGGGGTGTGATTGGAGAATCACCCCGACTCATGGGCAGAGACAAATCCGCCGGTAAAGACCTTTATAGAATATGGATATCATATCGGCTTCCTTTTTTCCATAAGGGTGATTTTATCATCCATAAAAAACATGCAGGCCAGATAATTGATATAAACGGCAAAAGGATACTTATCCATTACCTGAAAACAATGAATAAAATATCACTTTCCTGGCGTGAATACTCCAACCTGGAGATGGTAGCCCATGGGGAAGATGTTAAAACTACCACTGTCACCTCAAAAACTCCGACCAAAATCCAATTACTCCACCCTGAAACATATCAACCCATCGATCTGGATATATTGCCCGAATTTTCAGATATAAACATAGGAGACCAGGTTAAAGTGGTCGAAATTCTTGAAAAAATCTATATTATACCCCCAATATGATCCCAGAATCAGATTGGTATTAAATAATATAATGATGATCTTATTAAAGCTGGAATAGGTACATTAAGTTTGACCGATAATATTAGATAGAATTATGGAGAGAATTTTAATTACAATCTCTAAGTAAACAGTGCAGTTGGTGACTACTATGGACATTGATTCAGCAGCAAATACAATAAAAAAAGGTGCCCTGGAGGTGGTAACTCCAGAAGAACTCAGTGAAAAACTCAATAAAGAACAAAAAACAGCCTATATAGGCTATGAACCATCAGGTAAGGTGCATCTTGGCCATGCCATCACTGTGAAAAAGATGATCGACCTGGAGAAAGCAGGTTTCAGGGTAAAGATTCTCCTGGCCGATCTTCATGCTTACCTCAATGGTAAAGGTAGTTTAAATGAGATAAAAGAAATTTCTGATTACAATACTAAATGTTTCCGGGCTTTGGGACTTTCTGAAGATGCTGAATTCATTTTAGGAAGTAGTTTTCAGACTCAGGAAGATTACACTATGAAAGTTTACCAACTGGCACTTTCCACAACTTTAACCCGGGCCAGAAGGAGTATGGCTCAAATTACCAGGGATGCTGAGGATCATCAAGTGGCAGAGGTTATTTATCCCCTGATGCAAGTAGTAGACATGTTATTTTTAAAGGTTGACCTGGCTGTGGGGGGTATGGAACAACGGAAAATTCATATGCTGGCCCGTGACAACCTACCTAAATTAGGATTTCCCTCACCAGTATGCATTCACACTCCACTATTGCACGGTACCGATGGATCTGACAAAATGTCCTCCAGCAAGGAAAACTTCATAGCCATTGATGACGAACCAGAAATCATCAGAAAAAAAATCAAAAAGAGTTACTGCCCTGCTGGTGAAATTGAAGGAAACCCCATACTAGAGATAGCTCATCACTTCATATTCAGTGAAATGAATAAACTGGTTATCAAAAGACCGGAGAAGTTCGGAGGAAATTTAGAATTAACCCAGGAAGAACTCTTAAAAATGTATGAGGATGGAGATCTACATCCTCTGGATCTGAAAAATGGTGTTGCCGATTGTTTGGTGAATATTTTAGAGCCAGTTCGCAATTATCTTAACAATAATGAATAATGGATTAAAAGGTGTTAATATGGATGAAGATATGTTGTACGAGATGAGAATTCCTGCAGGGATTACCGAAAGGATTATGATCGAAGTTATTAATGAATATGGTCTCGAAATTAAAAATACTGATGAGGGGCCAGTACTTCTGGGTAAAAAGGAAGATCTGGAAAAAGCCCAGGATCATATTGTAAAAGCCCTTAATCAACGCCTGAAAGAGTTGGAGAAGGGAAGATAGATCAGATTTAATATTGAAATACTTATAATCTGATCTCGATTTATCAATTTAATACTCTTTTTAAAATAAAATGATTACGAACATTCTAATTGATTATATTCTAGATACACATACCCAATTTAGATGCCACTATTCTTTTTATATCATCATGCACCTTATTAAAACCATTATTAGCATTGACTACCATGAAATCGTGCTGTTGGGCAAGTTTTAGATATTTATTACGTACATTATCCAGGAAACATTTCTCTTCGAAGCTGTCTATTCCTTCACATCTTTTAAGGGCAGTTTCTGTATCCAGATCCAACAGTATAACCAGGTCCGGTTTTAGAGCATATTGATTTATCTGGGCTATCCATTCTTCTCCGTTCTGGTAAGCGAGACTGGAGTAGAATGAACGGTCACTCAGTATAACATGATTCATCTCTTCTTTTTTGCGGATATTATCCATTAGAAGGGTACGATCAGCTGCGAAAAGGAGTGCTAAAGTCCTTTGAAAATTTTCATCCTGCGCACCAGGTTTTTGAAGCATTTTCCGAATTAGAAGACCCACGGGAGAGTCAGTTGGTTCTCTTATTTGGCTTACAGTTAGTCCACAATCCTCTAACCATTTTCCCAGGCTTTTAAGTTGTGTGGATTTTCCCGAACCATCAATTCCTTCCAGGCAAATGTACATGTTCTTTCTTTCCTTAAAATAATTAATAAAACTTTGGCAAATCTAATAAAATCCATTATCATATTTATTTACTATTTTTATTTAGTATTTTCGTCATCACGGCTACTCCAGATAAAATCCAAATTCTCTTATATGGGGAGGAAGTACTTAAGATTCATGGATACTGGTGACATTTTAGGCCTGGTCTTGGTCTATGGATATGTAGTTTTATTGCTCGTGATTTCAGAAAAGGTGATTAACAAACATCCCAACTTCAGTAGGAAGTTTCTGCACATTATGGTGGGGAATGTTCTTTTTATTTTGCCTCTCTTCCAATCTCGATGGGTAATGGCTCTCCTGACAGCCGCCCCCTTCATCCTATTAACTTTCTTAATAAGCCCTTATTCACCCCTTAAAATAAAAGACAAAATATCTGGTTCGGGACATGGTTTAGGCCTGGTTTACTATGCCATCTCCTGGACTGTGCTGGCACTGATCTTCTTTGACCAGCCCTGGATTATAGCAGTAGGAATAGCTGCCATGTCTTATGGTGACGGTATGGCCTCGTTGATCGGGATGAAATACGGCAAAATTAGATATAACATTTCAGGAGATAATAAAACCTTGGAAGGTTCGTTAACCATGGTGATCGTGCTGATAATAACTTTGACTGTGGTTTTAGCCTATTATGCTGTGCCCATCAATCCACTGGTGATTGTTAGCGTGGCACTGGTGGCCACTATATTTGAAGGAATAACACCCAAAGGTCTGGACAACCTTACAGCCTGTTTTTCCGCGGTTGCCACCTACATTATACTAACACTATGACTAAAAATTCCAACGATTACAACCATAACCAAAAATCAACTTTTTGTACGCTTTAAAAGTTAAAAAAAATTCAATGAGGATTTTATGCGTTTTATCATCATCGACGGACTGGATGGATCCGGGAAGAGCACTCAAGCTAGACTGATTCAAAAAAAGTATTTATCACAAGGGGAAAGCGTTATACTCCGTGAGCATCCCTCTACTGACAATTATTATGGTTTGAAGGCAAAAAAAGCACTCTTAGGACGGGGAACCATTAATAGAATTAAAGCCTCAGTTTATTACGCTTTAGATGTTATACGTTCTGTTCGCAAATATAATGGCAAAGCAGACAACATCATTATGGTACGTTACCTTATGGGAATTGCATATCTACCACTTCCACTGGCAAAATTCCTCTACTGGTTCTTTACCATGGTTCTCCCCACTTCAGATTACATGTTCTTTTTAGACTTAGAACCAGAAAAATCACTCAAACGTATGTCTCGGCGAAATGAAGAGGAAATGTTCGAGAACAAGGATTCTCTTATCAGGGTTAGAAAAAGAGCCATTGAACTAGCCCAGGGCTGGCACGTTATCAATACTGTAGGTACCATTGAAGAAGTAAAACATAAAATAAATGCTATTCTTGATGAGATGGACAAAAAACAATAATTAAAATCAGATTGAAATTTAAAATATTTTCTAAATGATAAATTGGATATTAGTCTATGTTTTTTCTAATGAGAACTGGTTTTGTCTTCATTAAAAGGATCAACATGCACCACCACATCTTCAATCCCTGAAATGGAATTTTTCAGTTTATCTTCAACTAAATGGGCTATTTCATGGGCTTCCTCTGCAGAACAGGATGATTTGAGAGTGACGTGGAGGTCTACATAGATATGTGAAACAGATCCTCGTGAACGGATTTTGTGACTGCCCTTAACGTTAGGAACAGTACCAACAATATCTTTAATTGCTTTCTCATCTATAGGCGCGCTGTCCAGGAGCACACTGGAACTACTCCGGATGATATCGATTCCCATCTTGGCAATTAATATAGCTATTATTATGGAGATTATGGGATCAACAATATTAAAACCCATTTTGATTGCGATTAACCCCAAAATTACCGCTATTGAAACGTAAACATCACTCCTGGTGTGTTTTGAATCCGCCACCAAAATACTGCTTCCCAATTTCAGCCCTTGGTTCTTTTCATATTGAGAAACAGCCAGATTAACCAATAAAGTTATTCCCATCACTATAAAACTCATTAGATTGATATCGGGAGTTGATGGATTGTAGAATTTTCCCAGAGCAGACTGAAAAATCTCAAAACAAGTGATGAATAATAGAAATGCAATTCCCAGAGATGCAAAGATTTCAAATTTCTCATGACCATAAGGATGAACCTTGTCGGGCGGTCGAGAAGCAAAGGTGATCCCTATAATTCCAATAATATTAGAAGTTCCGTCGAAGAGAGAATGGAATCCGTCAGAGGTGATGCTTAATGAATTAGTCATCCATCCATAGATCATTTTGGACAAGGCCACTGCAAGATTGAGAATTAGGACAATTAAAAGAACCTTTTTAACATTAGAATAGTAAGACTTTTGATTCATTTTTTCCCCCTTTTATCTGAAGTTATATATCTTTTTTCTAATTTACTCGTATTGGAGGTACTGATTGGATATTTTGCTATAATATATTGAAAAGTGGGGTGAGTGGTTGAACGCGCAGTTTATGTCTTGCAAAAGCAAATACCGTTCTGTAAGCTATGAGTTCTGAAGAGAGTAGGATACGTTGTTTATTGTGTGTCTGAAAAAAATGAGAAAATAAAAAATAGAACAGTTTAATCCACTGCCATTTGTTCAACTTGTTCTTGGGAGAGATTTAAGATCATGTAATCACCAATTTCTGCAATATCCTCCTTGGTAATCATGATTCGTTTACGATTGAAGGTTCCTCCCATGGAAATGATAACGTTTTTAATGAGGCCTGCTGCGGGGTCAATAACCAAGTCATCTATTTTACCAATTTCCATACCCCCCTTAGCCAGGACAACTTTCCCTTCAACATTTTTGAAACGTAAATCCTTGGCCACTGAATCGTCTATTTTATCCACTTTAATTTTATTTTCCAAGGTATCTTCGTCTAATTTTAATTGAACAAAATCTCCAATTGCAGCTAAATCTTCTTTTTGGACAGAAAAATATTTTTTATTTAAAGTAGAGCCTGTTGAGATAAATATTTGTTCAACCACAGATTCTTTCAGGAAAACAGCCAGATCTTCTACTTTTCCCACTTCTTTTGCTCCGATATCAATAACTTTCATTCCAACAAAATCACTGACTTTCATTTGAAAACCTCGGTTTAGTTAAGACTTCTAATAATCTTATAATCATAATGATATAATAAATTATGGGTATTATGACTAAGAGAGTGTTTTCATAAGTTTTAAATCGATTGAAGAAATAAAAATGATTTTTAACAAGTGAGTGTATCATAATGCTTTCTGATTGAATTCTTACTATCATTTACCTAAACGATCTATTAAAATAAAAATAAGTGCATAATTTCTACTAGAGTGTAGAATAACTAATTATTCAAGTTTCATAAAGAGGGGCATGGGGGTTATGGGAATGATGGATAAAGAAGAACTGGTAGATCAGATAGAAGAAACTGAACTGGAAAGATCACCTGGCAAAAAAGACAGCTGGGAGAAGCACATTGACATTGAAGATGGTAATATCCTGATCGTTGGTTATGAGGAAGAAGAATCTTTCAGTGAACACAATCCTGGAGAAGAGGTTGTTAAAAATTATTACTGGTACTGGGAGCTTAGAGATGAAAAAAACTGGGATGTTATTTATGACAATCATGATAAAGAGTTCAGTTTCTGTGAATCAACTGTGGGTGAATACACTGATCAGGATCGTGTTGAAGACATAGTGGGGGATATTGAAGAGGAAGATGTGTGCACCTGGAGTGAACAGGATTGGATAGAAGATATCTCAGAGGAAATTGCAGAAGAAGTTCGTGAATGGTTAGAAATCCCTAAAAAGATTAATTAAAATTTTAATGTCCCTTTTCCCTTTTCATTTCTCGCCTTTTCATTATTACAAAGTAAATAACAATCACTATAAAAATTAAGGTTATTATATTGCCAATATCAGATATTTTATTCTCTAAAAGCAGGTAGATGTTCCCTGAGAACCATGCTAATAATCCCCAACCTAATATTTGCACAGTAGAGCCTAAAAATGTGATAATCAAATATTTTTTCAGGTCATACTTGATTAAACCGCAAAAAAGATTGACAGCAATGCTAGGAATAACCGGGAAACATCGAGCCAAGAAAATGAATAGTTCATCATAATAGCTTTCATCAACTTTTTTCCCCACATCTTCCACATCTTCGACAGAAATCCCCAGATATTTACTGGTTCGTTCTATAAATGGCATTCCCAGTTTATAAGCCAAGACATAGTAAACAAGCGAGCCTAGTGTGATTCCCAGGGAAGCTGGGATTACGATTTTTGTGAACAAAATACCTAAAGCAGCTAGTGAAAAACTGGTTCCCTTCAGAACCAGGAAAGTAGAACTTAAAACTATGAGACTCGCAGGGATAGGGACGATTATCTGTTCCAGGATACAACCTAAAAAAACTGCCAATGATGTATTGCTAATAATCAGAGATTCCATGGTTTCGATAATTGTTGTAAACATACATACCCTCTTTTAGTTTAATTTAAGTCCATTCTCACTTTTTTGATCGCCATCTTTATACAATATTAGTATACCCACAAACATCAACACACCGAACAATAACTGAGTTATTTCTAAAGGTTCTCCTAAAAATGTGAATGCAATTAATGCCCCAAAAAGTGAGCTGGTGGAAAATATTGACCCGGTTCGAGTTGATCCAATTTCTCGGATTGCAAGGTATATAAGAACTATGGAAAAGCTCATGCAGACCAAAGCAATGAAAAGTAAAAGTGGTACCATATCCCAGGGCAGTTCAAAGCTTAAACCCAGAGAATAAGACACTATTAATAGAATTAAACCACCAATACCGCATTTTAGACTAGTTAAAAAGAATATATCTCGTTTATTGCTCAAAAACTTGGTCAATGTAGTGTCCATGCTCCAGAAAAAACAGGATGCAACTACAAGAAGACTTCCAACTAAGTTCTGGTCAAAAGAAAGATTTTGGAGATTGTTTGTGCTTAAAAAAATTGCCCCTAATAGTAGAAAAGCAAAGCCAGCTATATCCTTTAGTTGAACCTTTTCTTTCAGGAAGAATATACCTAAAAGAATGATGAACAGAATTTCAACATTTGTTAAGAGAGCAGCATTTACTGCAGTTATCTGGTTTAAACCATTCAAATACAATGCAGGGGCAATGAAAGCTCCGAAGAGGGCTGTTAAGAATAATGTAAAGTAATTCCTTCGGGAGATGTTGATTTCTACTTTGCTTTCCCTGTGGATAATTCCAAGTATACGGAGGTGAAATGGAGATAACCTTATAATAAACAGAAAAACACTAGCCAATGTGTAGACCATGGCTGCCAATGCCAGAGGATGCAAATAGTCCAGTAGTATTTTGTCAAGTGTAAACCAAACCCCAAATAACATTGCAACAATTATTGCACTTAAATATCCCCAGACACGATTCATGTTGCACCTATCTCGATTTTTATAAATTATTAGTTAAGCTTAGTAATTCTTTTGCTTAATTTGTTTTGATTATGATTCGCAAAAAACCAATCCAAGTATTAATATATGACAATTATGGTAGAGTATATTATCATTAAATAGGGTGCTATAATGAAATTATCCAGAACTCAGATTGAGGTAATTGTTGTAGGGGCTTTACTACTTATTTTAGTAGTGCACAGCATGAATATTCCCATTGGTAACCCCATTGAAGGTGCGGTTGACTCTGAAATCACTGCTGCCAGTGTCAAAGCCACCAATGCATCTGAAAAAAACAGTGAGAATGCTGAAGAGAGAACTAACTCCAATCAAAATATAACTAATAAAGTTTACACTGGAAATGGAGTTACTTTTAAGTATCCTGATTCATGGACAGTGACTTGTGATAAATCTGGCGATGACGATATGATTTTCGTGTCAAAAAGCGATCCGAATACCTATTTGCAAGTCCAAATTATAGAAAACCCAGGTATTTCTGAAAGAACATTGGAAGAAGAAGGTGATGACTCAATAATGTTAGGTGCCAATAAAATTTCAAATGGAACAATTTACATTGATGGTCAAAAAGCTTACATGCAGGATCACATTTCATATTTATGGCCATTCAGTTGGGACTATCAAATTAGAACGATAACCTTCATTAAAAACGAGAAGATGTATGCCATCCTTCTTCAAGCACCTAGAGAAGAATTCAGCAAAGAACCCTTCAATGTAATCATTGAGAGTCTCAAAATACATTAAATACTAAATTAAGGCCATAGAACCTAAAAAGAATATTATTATTGACTTACAGGAGCATTCAAATGAAAAAAACTTATCTACTAGTTTTTAATGGCTTATCTGACTGGGAACCAGGCCTGGCAGTTGCTGAGATCAACAAATCAGATAAATACGTGGTTCAAACTGTTGGTTTTAACAAAGAAACAATAAAAACCATGGGTGGGATTTCCATTGTCCCTGATTACTCCCTCCAGGAGATAGACTACGAAGCTGCAGCAATTCTGATCCTTCCTGGTGGAAAAATGTGGGAAATGGATCCATTAGACGAATTAGTCCCAGTGGTTAAAAAATTTATAGATCTGAAGATTCCTGTGGCAGCAATATGCGGACCAACAGTCTTTTTAACACGCCATGGATTGGTAGAAAACATCAAACATACCAGTAATGGGAGGGCCTATCTTAAAAATATAATAGGAGAATATAAAGGTAGTGATCTATATATTAACAAGCCCTCTGTTTCTGATAAGGGGATAATCACTGCCAATGGCATTGCTTTTTTGGAGTTTGCACGTGAAGTTCTTGGCGAACTAGGTGTTTACGATGATGGGACTTTAGAAGCATGGTATGAGTTTTTCAGTACCCCCCAATTAGAAGATTAAAAATAACTCTATTTTTTATCTAATCCCCATTTTTTTCTGAATTTCAATTTCAATTCAGGACTCATCCAATGACTACCATCACAGTAGGGTTTATTTTCTGATTTACCACAACGACAGAGCGTAACACGGTTCCGGGTTTCATAATGGGCGCCATCCGATGACTCTATTGGTATCCCACCCCTAACCCAGATTGGTCCCTGACATTTCTTCTGCTTGTCATGAATCAGGACGATAGATGGCTCGAATTCTTTTTCAAACGGTTTTCCAGTTTTTTTATCCCACAACACCAGCCTTCCTGAGGGGCATATCATAGCTTCTTGGATTGCTGTTTTTCTTGCTTCATGATCATTGGATTTTGCAATCAGATTCCTGATACCCCCCGATCGGAGGCAGAACCTAGAGTGATCACAAAATTCATGAGCATCGGTTAATCTTAATTCAGGGCCTTCAAATACTTCAGATATTTCAATGTATGGTTTTCTAATGGCGGTTTCAGCACCATCAAAATTAATATCATTATGTGCACCATCACAGTAAGTTTTGTTCTTTGATTCTCCACATCGGCAGAGAGCATAAGTATCCCTTGTGGGTAATTCCTGTTCATCAACCAGATCTTTAGTATGACCCGCTTCATCAGTGATGATTGTCTGCTCATACAAGGGAACACCACCTGAAACAATGTAAGGTCCGTCTTTAACGATTTTAATCTTCATTTTATTCTTTGAGAGATTATTATCTGTCATTAACCTTTCTCCACTGAATTTATCATTAGATTTGCTCGAGTTTTGAATAAATTAATTAAGGATATTATCTAATGATTTACTGTGCATAAACTGAATATATAATAATATTAGAAGTAAATGAGTATAAAATTTTATTGAAAATAATTTATTATGAACATTTAAGGAGGCTTTAAACCTGTTTATGACAATATACGCCCTGATCCCAATTTTACTCGTTTTAATCATGATAGTGGCGTTTTCTATCCTGTGGCCCCTTGCTATTGGTGCGGCATACTCTCCCTCATCATTGAGAGTGGTTAGGAAAATGTTGGATATGGCAGAAGTTGATTCTGAGGATCTGGTCTATGATCTGGGATCAGGTGATGGTAGAATTGTTATTGAAGCAGCCCGCAGATACAATGCATGGGGTGTTGGGGTTGAGGCTGATCCTTTACGTGTGCTGTGGTCTAAGGTAAATATCCTTAAACTGGGATTACGGCAGCAGGTGAAAATTATTTGGGGAAACTTATTTCACCAGAATCTCAGCCACGCCACTGTGGTAATCCTCTTCCTCTGGGGAAGAACCAATGAAAAATTAAAATACAAACTTCAAGATGAGCTTGAGCCTGGCAGCCGAGTAGTGTCTTATGTTTGGAAGTTCGAAGGATGGAATCCAATAAAAATAGATGAAAAAGAACGTATTTATCTCTATATTATTGGCGAGAGTGATAAGCCAAATGGACAATAAATTATACAACACATCTTATAAATGATTATTAAGCGAATTAAGAGAATAATAGTCAATTTATGATCTATATTTTTAGGATATTCTATTTTAAGATATTATATTTGCATTTCCAGAATAATTTGATCATCCTCTATTAGTAATTCATATTTTTTTAGAGGCTTAGGAGATTTAAATAACTTAGATAATGATGCCTTAAAACCAGTGAAATCAGTCCAACGGATTACTTCACCAGTGGTAATATTGAATTGACTGTGATGTAATGGACAAGTTAGGATAGTTCCATCTAAGCTTCCTTCAGAGAGATCACCACCCATGTGGGGACATTTATTATTTATTGCAAAGAATTCACCATCAATTCGGGCAATTAATACATCTAAATTTCCAATTTTTACCTTTTTCATTTCCCCATCTACTAATTCACTTTTTTTTAGTATTTCAACCGATTTAATCATGCTTTTCTCCCTTTCGGATTATGTAATTTTTCTAAATATATTATCTTTCAAATAATAGATATATTTTTTAATATATTCTGATTAAAGAATAGGATTACAGTGGATTATAAGTGAATTAAAGACTGCAAAAAGGGGGAACCAACAGCAAATGCTAAAAATGTTATCCCCATGCCTATTTTAATTCTTTTAGATATTTTCCGGGTGTTTTCGAGGGATTGATCTTTTAATATAGATATTGCGCCTGACAAGAATACAATAATCGCGATTATGAGGACTATTAAATAGAATATGCTGAATATTCCTATGAAATAGAGTAATGGACTACTAACACTGGCAATTATCATGAAAAAACTGGCAATAATTGAAGATTTCCTCCTACCATAAACTATAGGGAGGGTTTTGGCTCCTTCCTTTTCATCACCCACCATATCCTCCATATCCTTCACAATCTCCCGGGCCATGGTCATTAAAAAGGCATAAAACCCTAGGTAAATAGAAACCATTATCTGATCAACTGCAATTCCACCAAATACAAAACACAACCCTGTTAAAAAGGATATGGTTATGTTTCCAATCAAACATTTTGTTTTCAGATCACGCGCATAATAGACCATCAGAAGAGAGCTTAAAAACGCAATAATCCCCAGAAGAATATTAATCATAAAGGCAATTATGGTTCCCAGTGTGAATAGAGTAATTGAATAGATCAATGCTTTTTGGAGGTGGATTCTACCTGAGGGAATGGGACGTTCTGGTTTGTTTACCGCGTCGATTTTGTGATCAAAGTAGTCATTAATGCTGTTTCCGGCCCCTGTAACAAGGAACACTACTACTGCGGCTATTAAAGCCTCCAATGTGAATTTGCCACTTATTATTGCCATCAATAAAATGGCAATAACCGCCATTATGGCATTCCCTGGCCTTAATATTTCAATATATGGATTCATAATAACACTCAGATCATTCAACAAAGATAATTCGAAAAGTTGTTTTTTTTCTTTAAAACTGATATTTCTACCTGATATTAATTTTTATTTATTTAATCAGATTTTCTGGATCTGTGGCCATTTTCTCCAAGTCTTGCCTGCATTTGGCTAACTCCCTTCTTATTAGTAACATTTTCAAGTAGAAGTAAATGGCAAATACCAGTAATATGAAAACCAGTATTAATAGAAACCCGGTTACTATTCCGGCAGCCATTGCCTGCCATAAAAGGGTAAACCCGAAAATCAGATAAAAAAGGGCCCCGATTGCTGTAATGATCAGTGCCAGTATAATGATGATTTTCAAAGTTTTTAAAAGCTGTTTTGTTTCCATATTCTCACTTGAGCATATTTATTATAGAATTTTATTATATAATTTGCCCATAATAGATTATATTATAAACTTTTATGATCCTTCATTGGGATCTTTAATTATCCAGCGAGGAAAAATGTCTAAAAATAGTATCCCCGAACTCTTAGCTCCTGCAGGTTCTATTGAAACTTTAAAGGCAAGTGTAAATGCAGGGGCAGATGCAGTTTACCTTTCCGGTAAAAAATTTGGAGCCAGACAATTTGCCCCTAATTTCAACTTGAAAGAAATGGAAGAGGCCATAAACTACGCACATATTCGTGGTGTTAAAGCATATGTAACTGTAAACACCCTCATAAAGGAAACTGAACTATCTAAAATATGCGATCACCTTTTCCAAGTTTACAGCATGGGTGCTGACGCAATAATAGTGCAGGATCTGGGTGTGGCCAGACTGGCCAAAAAACTCATACCAGACATGGATCTGCATTGTTCAACACAGATGACGATCCATAACCCCAAAGGAGTCAGCTGGGCTGCGGATAACGGATTCAAAAGAGTAATACTTGCCAGGGAGATGAGTCTGAAAGATATTGAACTTGCTGCCCAGGAAAATGTAAATAAAAACATAGAACTGGAAGTATTTGCCCATGGGGCCATCTGTTACTCATATTCTGGACAGTGCCTTCTTTCATCTTTCATAGGGGGTAGGAGTGGTAATCGGGGAATGTGTGCCCAACCATGCCGCAAAAATTACCAGCTAATACTGGCCAAAGCAGACCAATACGGCAAATATGGGGAGTTTGAGAAAATCCCTCTGAAAGATCATTATCTTCTATCCACGAAAGATCTTGCAATTTATCCCCACCTGGAACAGATAGCAAAATCATCGGTGGATTCTATTAAAATAGAAGGCAGAATGAGGCCCCCAGAATACGTGGCCAATGTGGTTAAAATATATAGAGAGGCACTGGATTTGTTGTCAAGGGGAAAATGGAAACCGAGTTTCGAAGACATTTTAAGACTTAAAATGTGTTTTAACAGGGGACTGACCAGTGGTTGGATTTTTGATAAAGATTTATCGGTAATGGGGAGGGACAGTCCCGGCAATCGGGGTTTGTATCTGGGAAAAGTAACTGATTATAATAAAAACCAGAACAAGACCATTATAAGAATGAAAAACAAGGTTAAACTTGAAAAAGGCGATGGAATTCTTTTTAAAGACCCTGAAAAAACCGGGAAATCAGCTGATATATGGGGGGCAGTACTTGAACATACCCCCACCACTGCAAAAGATTATTTATTTCTAAAACTCCGCAAGAGAGTTAAAATAGGTACTGAAGTTTTCATAACCCGGAGAAAGTGCTTGATTAACAGTGCTGAGAATATAAATAAAAATACATCTTTACCCCATAAAATTCCCCTGGAAATTGAAATTAATTGGGATAAAACATTCACTCCTCTGGTTAGGGCAACTGCATCACCAAACAAGCTAGAGAAAATTCAAATCCAATATAAAGCCGATTTTTCAATGGAAAAGGCCATAAAAAAACCATTATCCAAAGAGACTATTATAAAACATCTCAAAAAAACAGGCGGAACACCCTTTATCATCCAAAAAATCTGGATTGATTATCCTGGAAACTTATTTACTCCAATAAGTAATCTGAACCATCTCCGCCGAGAAATTCTGGAAGAAGTCCAAAAAAGAATAATAACAACCTATCAACCATCCTCTCAGAAAATAGAAATTGCCAAAAATCATCTTTACAATGAGAAAAACAAATTGGCATTTATTGAAGAAATAGGTTCACATAGAAAACCTGGAAAAGTTAATTTAGCCATTTATGTGGATTCTAATGATGCATTAGAGGCTGCTCTTGAATCCGGGGGTAAAACCATATATTACCAGCCAAAATACCAAAAACTGAACGGTTCATATAGTGAATTTTATTGCCTTAATAACTCCAAGGATTATAAAAACTATTTTGAACATATTTGTTCATGTTTATATGAAGCTAAATGTCTTTACAATAAAACTGACTTTGACTTAATCTGGAAATGGCCAGATATTACCAGTGCTAATTTCATCAAAGGTGCAACAAGGCTCCTTAATATTTTACCAGAAAATACAATTGATGGTGTTATGGTTGGTAATTTAGGAGCATTATGGGGCTTGAAAAAAGATTTCAGTTCAGTTAAGATATATGGGTCTAAAGGTTTAAACATCTGGAATCACATGGCCATTGATGAACTCTCAGAACATCTTCAAAGTTTTACTTTATCCCCTGAAATATCCCAAGAACAGTTGAAAAAAGTGATTTCGCACGCCAGGGGTAGTTATCCAAGACATAATTTCCAATTTTTGATTCAGGGAAATTTAGAAACCATGGTGAGCGAAGACTGCCTTCCATGTTTCTTACATGATAAAGAGGCTGCTAAAAAACTTAATATCCCCCATTGCCATTTGGGAATAAGAGATTCCAGAAAGAGGATATTTCCAGTGGAAATTGATCAAGAATGCAGAACCCTCATATTCAATTCAGCGGAATTATGTCTTATTGATTACTTGCCAAAACTTCGGAAGATTGGATTGGACAGTCTGATTATAGATGCCCGGAATAAACCTGCTGATTACATTAGAAATATTTTTTCCATTTATCATGAAGCACTGGAATTAACTGTTGCTGGTGACCCAAAGTTAAGTGATAAATTAGATTCCCTAAAAGAAAGAGTTAAAAAAATTTCAAACGGGGGTATTACAAGGGGAAACTTTATAAGGGGCACTAAAGAGGATAATTAACACTGAAGTGCCATTATTTCTTCAATACTCCTATTTTTCCAGGCCAGGCAGTTTTATAATGGTATATTCAGCCACTGAAAAACTCCCATCATCTTTAATGCTATGTAAATCAATAATATAACAAAAAAATATCTTAACTTTTTTTCTGGCAAGCTGTGAGAAGCTTTTACACCTATACGAGCCATTGGCATGGTGATAATAACAAGAGCCAACAGCTGAACAATATTAATGTATCCAATAGAATAGGGAGGTAACCCTGTAGTGTTTATGCCGGTAATTAGGTAAGTGATAATCCCCCCTACTGATGCAAAGACGATGAACGCCATTGAGGTTCCAATGGCCTTGTGTATAGGAAATTTTAGGAGGATGTTTAGAAGAGGTACCATAACTACTCCCCCACCAATACCCAGAAGTCCGGATAAGTAACCTCCTATAAAACCCCACAGAGAGTAAGCCGGCCGGGGATTGTAATTTTCTTCTTCAGATTTAGAATATTTGGATCCTATCATCCAAAAAGCACTGAACAATGCTAACAAACCAAATAAAAATCTTAGTATACTCACAGGAGTATAACTAGATGTTAAAGCACCTAAAATACCTCCAAACAATCCAGATACGCCCAAGATCATTGCAGGTTTTATTAGAACCGCACCACGTCTCCAATGCCCCCAAGTGCCATTTAAAGCTGTGGGAAGAATTACTGCTAAACTGGTGGCAAAAGACACTCTTAAAGCAGTGTCAGGATCAGTGCCGATTGATGTGAGGAGGAAGAATTGTACGGGGACCATTATAAAACCACCCCCTACTCCCAGAAGGCCGGAAGTAAATCCTACAAATGCACCAGTAATCAGAAGAATTCCCAGGTATGTAAATAACTCCATATAATCATTCCCTACCTAGAAACTGGTTTCAAATTATAGGATATACTTGTTTTTGGTCACATTAAAACTTTATCTTCTTTTGATCAGTTTATATTCTAAAAAAATAGTTTTAAATATAGATTTTATATGGGAAATCTTACTCGATAAAATTTTTCAAATAACATCTTTATAGTCTAAAGGGCATAATAAATCAGTGCCTAAATATATAATATCAAAAATGAATTATTCACAGTCCTAATATAGAATGTGATGAAAAGTACGGTGATAAATTGGATTTACGTGACATTAAAGGCATAGGGGATAGGTTAGCCTCAAAAATAATCAACCACTTCGGGACTCAGGAAGAATTCTTCCAGGCGGCACGCAATTATGAAGTATACCGATTAGCAAATATGGAGGGAATTAGCCAACGTCGGGCTGTAGAAATTATCAATGCTGTTCTTGGAAATCCTACTGAAGAATTTCTGAAAACAGAAAGAGCCATCCAAATCTACGAGGAAATAATTCATTGCATATTAAGATATGCCAATACAGAATATGCTAAAAACCGCATTCTACTCCTTAGTCCCGGTAAAAATGCAGCGCAGATTCAGGAAAACATGAAGCGGGTTATGGAAGCCAAAAAGAAGGTTAACCATCTCCCTATAGAAACTCTTAGAACACTATTAAGAAATGTAGACTTTGCTGTTGATTCCAAACTAAAATATGACACTTCAAAAGCCATTCTAGTTGAATCCAAGGAAGATTACTCCAGTTTAATGGATCGTGGGCTCAACAAACAGGCACAAATCATCAGTATCCAGGAAGTAGGAAGTCTTGAAGAGTTTGAACTGGTGGTTTACGTATATAGGGACGGCATTCTAGAAATAAGTGAAACAACTAACATGGTTATGGTAAGTGCAGATGCAGAGGATCTGCAAATTGTTCCAGAAACTGTTCTAGATTATTATTATAATAATAAGGTTCTTCTGGAAAATATACTAAAGATACGAACAATATTGGGATATGAATCTGTTTTAGGGGACGTTTTGAACATAGTTGACTCTCTTGAGTCATCCAAGATAAATGAAAAAGACTTTGACAGTGCTGTGAACCAGGCCAAGGAAATTGCTGATGAAAAGTTAAAAAAAGCTATTAAAAATGTTGATCTGTCCGGTGAGGAAGTTCTGGACCTTTTAAATAAGGATATGCCGCCGAAGATCCAGGTAATTTTCGACGAGATATTGAAAGAAGCCATGGATTATATCAAAAAAAATACAGGCATCATTTTCGATCCTTTCATCCAGAAATATCCTCTGGAGATAGACTTAGAAGAATTGGAAAGGATAAAAAAACAGGAAACTGGAAAAAAACAGGTTATATTATTTGAAAAAAAGGTTAATGCTGCAGTTGAGCTTGAACAATTTAGGAGTGAAGTTGAAGCTGAAATTCAGGAAATACTTGAATTTGACTACCAGTTCACTCTGGGCTGTTTTGCCCATTATTATGATTTACATGCCCCAATTATAGGTGATGGTTTTAGTTTCAATGAAGGTTTACATCTAAATTTGGCCCTTGAAGATCCTTCTAATGTTCAGAGGATTAATTATTCCCTTGAATCTCCTGAAAATGTTGTTCTATTAACCGGGGCCAATAGTGGAGGTAAAACCACTCTGCTGGAGACTCTGGCCCAGATAAGCATTATGAGTCAGATGGGGATGCCAGTCTGTGCCAAAGAGGCCTGTGTAATACTGGTTGATGAACTTTTCTTTTTCAGTAAAAAGCGTTCCCTTGATGCTGGGGCGTTTGAATCATTTTTAAGTACATTTATGCCAATAGTTGTCAGGGATGAAGAAAAATTAATACTTCTTGATGAATTGGAAGCAATCACAGAACTTGAAGCAGCAGTTAAAATTATTTCCAGTTTCATAAATTTCATCCAAGACTCTAAATCCTTTGCAATTATTGTGACACATATGGCACGGGAAATTCTTAAAAATACTGATGTAAGAGTGGATGGTATTGAAGCCAAAGGGCTGGATGAGGAATATAACTTAATTGTGGATCGTACCCCTCGGATGAACTACTTCGCAAGGAGCACACCAGAATTGATTCTTAGAATGGTTTACGAAAGGTCCGAAGGGAAATTGAAAGATATTTATGGTAGAATGCTGGAAAAATTCTGATTCCAATCGTGCGATAGTTTAATTAAAAAAATGAAATGGTTATTAAATGAGTGGAGTATTAATTCTTAAATTAGAATATGCTCTAAATATAAACTCCAGAACCCACTAAATAGGTTTGATTTTTGTATTTTGCTCGTTTAATATAGGTTATTTTCTTATAAGGTGTTTCATCTCCAGGTTCAGGCCACATGTACTCTACCCATCCACTTCCACTTTGAGCTGTTTGAATGAACAACTTTCCGATGGGTTTTCCATTTGAATCAACCAGATCGGTCATGTTTTTACCTTCACCTGTTGGATCAGGGGGATACACTACTCTGATACCGTCTAATCTCCAAACAAAAACATAACTATCATTATGAAACCATGACGAACTGCGAAGTTCAGGAAATGCTGATTCTCCTTTTTCATTTATCATTTGAACAGCCTGATCTACCAGAGTAACTAATTCATCTTTTTGCCTATTTTCCAGTTGTTGCTGGTATAAAAAACTAGTAAGAATCACTGCAACTATTAGAAAAACTGAAAAACATGTTATTTTATTCATTTAATTATCCTCAGCTAATAAATTTATTAGTTTATCTCTTCCGTTTTTAATATGATTTTGTATATTAAAAAATATATTTAAATTCAATGATCGAAGATACTTACTCAAGGATTGGAGAAGTAAAAACGTTTTCAAAGGTTAATTAAGTTTTAGTGCAGATCATTAAACTATTATGTCAATAATTAAATCAATGAAACAACAATATCAATATGTAATACACAGTTGATGTCGGAATTATTTATCATCAATACACTCTATTTGTGGGTTGTTGTATGTTTGATGATGTGAACTCAATAATGGATTTTGAAAATAGGGTTGAAAGACTACGCCATGTAGATGAATCAGCTTACTCTATCCTTAAAAAAATTTACAAATTCGATTCTGAAATAGGATTTCAAGTAATTCCTAATTCTTTCGAAAATAAAGTAACAGATTATTTTGGAATGCGGGATACCTCTGGGAATATCATTGAAACTCCTAATAAAGTAGTTAAACGAATTGCAAAACAAAAAATAGTTAAGATAACTAACAGATGGACTGGAGAAAGTACTCTGTTTAATTCCTTAAGGGCTGATAGACCCGGGATAAATAAAAAGGATCTTGAAAAAGAAAAAAAGCATGTTCTGAGGTTAATTAAAAAATCAGAGAATGGATGTGATTTCTGCCAGCCTGAAAAGTATACACCCGAAGATGTTTTCGGGCGAATTACGGGCAAATATTCCGTTACAGCTTCTAACATTGCAAAATATGATGTTTGGAGCAGTTTAGTTATATTTTGCAATCATAATCCCCTAAAATTCAACAGTCAAGAATTTTTTGATTATCTTAAGACAAGTTTCACATGGTTTAAAGCTGTAAATAATCACAGCCCTCAATATATATTCCCATTTTTTGTATGGAACTGTATGCCTCGTGCTGGAGCTTCCCAAATACATGGACATAGTCAGATCCTGATGAGTAAAGAACCATATGCAGGTGTAGAAAAACTCATTAAAACATACCAAAATTATCAAAAGAAAACTGGTGCCAATTATTTTGATGATCTTTACCATGCCCACCAGTCCCTAGGACTATCTATGAAAAATGATGATATCCGTTTTTTTGCCAGTATCACCCCTCTTAAAGAAAAAGAAGTAATTATACTATCAGAGAATCCTTCAAAAGATTTGAAAGCTAATACAACTATTTTTAAGATTTTAAGGTGCTTTATTGATGTTATGGGGGTTTTTAGTTTTAATTTATCAATATCAAGCCCTCCCTTGAATAATGAAAAGGAATTTCCATACATAACTCGTATTGTGGATCGTGGAAGTCTCCTAAAATCCACGGCAGATATTGGCGGTATGGAGCTTTATGGAAGTTCCGTTGTGGCTGATGACCCATACAAAATAATTAACATCCTGAAAGAAGTTTTTTAGCCATAAATGGACGTTTAAAACATGTTAATATACTTATATGTGCCATATCATAGGATTTGGGGGTTAAATTTTGTCCAGATATCTCTTCAATAATCTTGAATACCTTAAAATATTTAAGAATGATCTTAAAACGGCTATTGTTACTGATGTTGATGGAACCATTAGTGAAATAGCTCCTAGTCCAGAAAAAGCCGTGGTCACAAATACCATGCAAAATGAACTGGTTAAACTAAAGGAAAAATTCTCTATGGTGGCGGTTATTAGTGGTAGATCTGTGTTAAATGCCCGGGAAATGGTGGGAGTAGAAGGGCTCCTATATGTTGGGAACCATGGAATGGAATTTCTAAAGGATGGAAAATTATCCATGCATCCTCAAGTAGAAAAATATCTCCCCCAGATCAAGAAAACTGGTCAAAAACTTAAAAATGGAGAGTTATCCTGTTTAAATGGGGTGATATTTGAGGATAAAGGAATTTGTTACAGCATTCACTACCGTCTGTCTAATCCCTCAGAAAATCCTCGGGAACAAATATTAAACACTCTCCATGATGATCCTGAATGTAAAGGGCTGAAAATAGCAGAGGGACGTCAGTTGGTGGAGCTTAGACCTCCAGTAAGTTGTGATAAAGGTACTATTCTTAATAATATAATTGAAGAATATGGTTTAGAAAAAATTATTTATTTAGGGGATGACATCACCGATGTGGATGCATTTAATAATCTTAACAAGATGGAAAGTGAAGGGAAAATTAAGGGAGCCAGTATTTTAGTGCTCTCTACTGAGATACCATCCTATGTTAAAAGAAACTCTAATTTTATTGTTAATGGCGTGGATGAAGTGCTTAAATTCTTTCAATGGTTATCAAACTAAATGAACGATTATAATGACTTAAAACACTGAAAAAACAGCGTTAGACACTTTTTCAGCAAATGATATATGTATCATAATAAACATAATTAAAGAGTGTAGATGAGGCAATACGGCAATCAGCCGTGATAAATTATGATAAAAGCAGTTTTGATGGCAGGAGGCAAGGGCAGCAGGATTCGTCCCCTCACCCTATCCCGACCAAAACCCATGATCCCGGTGGCTAACCGGCCTATGATCGAATACATAGTTGACAAGGTTAAAAAATCAGGTTTTAATGAATTAGTGGTCACCTTGAGCTACTTGAAAGGCCAAATAAAAAACTTACTAGAAAAAGACTATCCTGATATGAATATAAAATATTCCGTAGAAAAAAAGCCATTGGGAACTGCAGGGGGGGTTAAAAAGGCATCCAAATATATTGATGACACTTTTTTTGTTTTAAGCGGAGATGTGTTAGTCGACATAGATTTAAACGAAACTTTAAATTTTCATAAGAAAAACAAAGCCATCGCAACCATGGTACTGACCCCAGTAGAAGATCCCAGTCAGTATGGAATTGCTGTATTGGATGATAAGAATCATATTGTTAAATTTTTAGAAAAACCATCTCCCCATGAAGTTTTTAGCAAAATCGCCAACACCGGCACTTACATCCTTGAACCAGAAATATTTGACTACATAAATAATAAAAAAAGAGAAATCGACTTTTCTAAGGATATTTTCCCCCAGTTAATCACAGAAAAAGCGGGGATGTGCGGATACATCCTTGATGGTTATTGGAATGATGTTGGAAGGCCTAAAACATATCTTCAAGCAAATTACGATGTTCTTAAGCGGAAAATCAAGCCAGAACCTTATGGGAAAAATTTAGCCGAAGGAGTGGGGAGGCTGGGAGATATGTGGGTTGGTACTGGTGTGGATATCAAAAATAAGGTTAGGTTAATAGGACCGGTGGTCATAGGAGATGATTGTGTTATAGAAAAAAACTGCATTATAGGTCGAAACACAATTATCGGAGATAATGTGCATTTGGAAAAAAATTCTACTGTTAAAGGCTCTGTAATTTTCTCAGATAGCAACGTAAAAGAAGGATCATACCTAAAGGATTGTATTGTGGATTCCGGTTGTACAATTGAAAGGGGAAGTTTCATTGAAAAAGGTGCAATTTTAGGAAGTAATGTACAGTTAGGATCATTTAGCAGGGTAAGATCACAAAGATCCATCTACAACAGCACCGTAATTTTACCAGAATCGATTGTTGACTCTGATTATCCAATTGTAATGTGATCTTGATAAAAATCTTTTCTAAACTTGGGAGAAATGACTAGGAAGATATTAATATGGCTAAATATGTCCAAAATATTAGGGGCGTGGTTAATACAGAGATCACCAACAAGTTTGCTTCACATCTAGGTATCATCGTGGGTAATTTCGTTGGTCCTGAGAAGCATGTGGTGGTGGGAAGAGATATCAATGTTCCTTCTCAAATGATCAAACGATCCATAACCACTGGCCTGATGGCTGCTGGTGCGGAAGTTATCGATTTTGGAATTGCCCCAATACCTGTAATACACTATAATAAGGATAATTATAATGCTTCAGCTATGGTAACTGTTAGCAGATCGCATCTGAGGCCTGAAGATGTTGATATAAAAATATTCAGCGACCATGAGATTCCTCTGCAATCACATCCCAAAAGAGTGGCATGGGATCAGATTGGTAATTTGCAATATGTTTATGAATACAGAGACCTTTACGAGAAAGCGATCCTCGAACAAGCTGACACATATAACATAAAGAATAAGGGATTTTTTTTGGTTTTAGATTATAAAGAGGACATTGCCAAACCATTTATTCCACAAATACTGAATAAATTGGGTTGCGAAACCGTTCTGATAGGCAGTGTAAGTGGTCAATCAGCAGGTGATTTTCCAGAACCAAACCCTCAAAGGATATCATTAGTATCAGAACTTACTAGATCAATAGGTGCGGATATGGGTATTATCTTAGACAACGATGCGGATCGTGTAGTTTTCGTTGATCACCATGGAAATATAATCCGGGAACAGACCGTGCTGGGTATTTTTGCCAAATACGTGCTTTCAGATAATCCTGGAGGTAATATCGTATCATCAATAGTGTCATCCCAATCATTGGAAGAAATAGTAACCGACACAGGTAGTCAACTTATAAAAACTTCAGTTGATAATGTTTTATATGAAATAGAGTCGAATAATGCAGTTTTTGGAGGGGATGAGCCGGGTATGTATGTTTTCCCAGAATTTCAGACCTGTTTCGATGCTATTTATAGTGTTGTGAAAATGCTGGAGATAATGGCCAAGGAAAATGTCACATTATCAGCTCTGGCAGGGGAGATAAAAGAGTACAATAGAACTGGTTTCACCATTGAATGTGAACATGAGAAAAAAGATGAAGTTATAGAAACCTTCATGACTAAATTCAAATCTGGAAATAATATTAACACTGTAGATGGTATCCGAGTTGATTTAGAAGACTCTTTCATTCTAATTAGACCGTCTCGCTTCGAACCATTGGTAAGAGTTTATATTGAATCCAAATCAGCCACTAAGTTGCAAGAATTGACTGAATATGTTAAAGAGATCATTGAAAATGTTTAATTAAATGGAAGTAATGGTTTTACCAATTTAAGGTGTTTCAAATGAATTTTCCCAACCAAGATAAAATTTTAGAGTTTTTGAAGGATAAAAATTTAATTGTTGTTTCTAATCGAGGTCCAGTGGAATTTTATAAATACAATAGTAAGATAAAGATGAAAAGGGGATCTGGAGGGCTTGTTTCTACATTATTACCATTAATGGAAACCTTAAATGGCGTTTGGATTGCCAGTGCAATGACTCCTGGAGATGTAGAAGTCGCTAAACAATTTACTGATCATCGAGTGCCCATTACCCAGGATAATCCCCTTTTTTGGGTGCCTTTTGTAGTGGTGGAGCCAGAAAAATATGAATGTTACTACAGTACAATAAGCAATCCTTTACTCTGGTTTCTTCAGCACTACATGTGGAACAGTCCTTACACCCCCGAAATTGATGATGGAATACATCAAGCTTGGGATGAGGGATACAAATACATGAACCAGAAATTTGCTGAAAAAGTATATGCAGAAAGTAAAAGAAACGAGAAAGAACCCTTAATAATGTTACAGGACTATCATCTCTACTTATGTCCATCCTACATCAGGGAAAAAATGAAAAATACATTCCTAAGCCAGTTTATCCATATACCCTGGCCCCAATCAGAGTACTTCAGTATACTTCCGGAATACATGAGAAAAGCCATTATTGAAGGTTTACTGTCAAATAACCTCCTTGGATTCCACATCCCCCGTTATGTAACCAATTTCATTCAAACTTGTGAAGATTATGTTGAGGAAGTGGATTATGATAATGGAATCATTTGGCACAATGGACAGCCTACCCACGTGAAAAGTTATCCCATTTCTGTGGATTATGTAGGAATTAAAGAACTGGCAAGTTCTAAAGAAGTTTCTGAAAATGAGAAACTTATTAAAGAAATAAAGGGCGATTGCTTTCTTTTCTATCGAACAGATCGTGCAGATTTAAGTAAAAATATTATAAGAGGTTTTCAAGCATATGAATTATTCTTGCATAAATATCCTCAGTATCAGGGTAAAGTAAAATTTTTAACCACTGGAAAACCCACTAGGCAGCAGATTCGAGAATATTACAACTATTACTACGATATAGTGGATATAATCGATAAAATAAACGTGAAATATGGTACAGAAGAGTGGAAGCCCATAGAATTAATATTCAAAGCTGATTATAAACTTGTAGTTGCTGCTTTCAAGAATTATGACTGCATGATTGTGAATCCCATTGCGGATGGTATGAATATCGTTCCTAAAGAAGCATCTGCCGTTAACTTGGAACAGGGAGTTATAATATTATCCGAGAAGGCAGGTTGTTTTGAAGAGCTTAAAGAGCATGTTCTAGCAGTAAACCCCTATGATATTAGCCAAACAGCTGAAGCCTATCGCGATGCCATATTAATGGATGAAAAGGAAAGAAACAAAAGATTTGAGAATTTGCAGGAGATTGTGGCCCATAGAACTATATATCATTGGATCAGTGAACAATTTGCCGACATTGAAAAAATTAAAAACTCATAACGACAATAGAATTGATGATAACATTGGCTGATACTTTCATTATTCATAAAAGACCAATACACGCATAAGTTTTTATATTTTTAAAAAATTTACTTCAAATTGTTGACCAATTTTGCTTCGAATCGTGCTTATTAAAAAGATATGTAATATTAGATGTTTACAGAAACATGAAAATAATGGGAATAGATCTAGCTGGTAAAGAGGAAAATCCAACTGGAATTTGTATTTGGTATTTAAATAAGGTTAATAAAGTTAAGATAAACCTTTTCACAGTTTATTCGGATGATGAAATTCTGGAAATAGTCAATTCATTCCAACCCACTATTATCGTGT